>OFMP01000006.1_pt1 | contig 186002 bp, 161 predicted proteins | sample 1541841 | NCBI WGS metagenome assembly OFMP01 (sample SAMN04209226, study PRJEB22552) | human gut metagenome | biome: gut; material: feces | host: Homo sapiens | place: USA: Oklahoma
TGTAAATATAATTATTCAAATTTTTAGCGGTGTCCAGAAAACTGGGTACATATCAGTAATCAGTATGCTTTTTTTATGATATAATATAAATTAGTATAGAATAATTTTGAGGTGAAGCTTGTGCGGATAATTGAAGGTGCAGAATCGTTTCTGTTGGATGGAAAGAATAATAAGGCAGTTTTGCTCTTGCATGGATACACCGGCGCGCCGTCGGAAATGCGTCCGCTGGGCAATTACCTGCATGCGCTTGGCTATACTGTGAGCTGTGTGCGCCTTCCCGGCCACGGCACGAGCATCAAAGACCTGGAGGCAACCACCGCGACGGATTGGTATGCTGCTGCCGAAGCGGAATGTCTGGAGCTGTTGGCGCGCTTTGACAGCGTTTATGTGGCAGGTATGTCGATGGGCGGATTGCTGGCTATCAAGCTGGCAGCAAAGCTGCCGGTGAAGAAGGCTGCCTTTATTTCGGCACCTATTTTTGTGCAGGATAAGCGTGCGCCGCTGTTGGCGTTCTTGCGCTTTTTTATCCACTACCTGCCTAAGCACAAGAAAAATTATCAGGAGCTGCAGAAGTATTGCATATCATATGCCAAAATGCCGACGAAGCCGCTGGTGAGCCTTTTTAAGCTGCTTAATGAATGCAAAAATAGGCTGTTGGCGGAAATCAAAATCCCCTGTTTGATTTTGCAGTCGAAAACAGAGCATACCGTCCAGCCGCGCAGTGCCGAATATATCTATAATAAATTGACTGCAGCCGCCGGCAGAAGGCTGGTATGGTTTGAGCATAGCGGGCACATTCTGACACTGGATCGCGAGCATGAGGCAGTTTTTAAGGCAATCGCCGATTTTTTTGCGGAATAAAAGGATATTGAAGGGTAAACGAAGAAATATGGATAAGTCACTATTGAATAATAACGAATACAGCTGGTGCTTTGCCTGTGGCAAGGATAATCCCAGCGGGTTACATATGCGTTTCGAGATTGACGACGACAAATGCACAGCGTATTTTACGCCGCGCCGGGAGTACCAGAGCTATCCCGGACGTATGCATGGCGGACTGGTTGCCGTGCTGCTGGACGAGGTGACAGGCAATTATCTTTTTGCCAAGGAGGGCAAGCCTTCCTATACGGCGAAGATTGAAATCCGCTACCGTCAGCCGTTGGCAATCGGTGAGGAGGTTGTCTGCACCGGGCGTGAGCTGAAGCGCAAGGGACGCATGGTGGAAATGCAGGGTACAATCTGCAAAAAGGACGGTACGCTGTTGGCGGAATGTCTGTCGAAGATGATGATTGTGGATGAAACGCCGCAACCGTCGCGCAAGCTCGCCGCAGGCGAGGGTGAAGAAGAATAGAGGTAAAATTATGCAGACGAAGGATATCCGTGAAAAAATATTAAATTTTATGCGTGAAGAAAGCTATGCGCCGATGACCTCGGAGGAGCTGGTGGATGCACTGGGGCATGATGTTAATCCAAACAAGTTTTGGGACGAGCTGCTGGCGCTGGAGAAGAACGGCGAGATTATCAAAACACGCTTTGAAACATACGGCCTGCCGGAGAAAATGGGCCTGGTTGCAGGACGCTTTCAGCTGACGAGCAAGGGCTTTGGCTTTGTTATTCCGGATAACAAGGGCGACAGACCGGACGTGTTCATTCCGCCGCGTGCTCTGCATGGTGCGATGAACAATGACCGCGTGCTGGCGCGTGTGAATAATGCGGCGCAGGGAAAAAAGCCTGAGGGAGAAATCCTGCGTATCATCACGCATGCTAATAATAAAGTTGTAGGCGTATTTCACCAGACCGGTGATTTCGCCTTTGTAACGCCTGACGATAAGCGCATAGGTCAGGATGTATATGTTATGCGCAAGCATTTTAACGGTGCGAAGGATGGTCAGAAGGTCGTAGTAGAAATTACCGAATGGCCGCAGGAGCACCGCAAGGCCGAGGGCAAGGTTACCGAGGTTTTGGGCAACATCGGTGATGTGGGTTTGGAGATTCTGTCGATAATCAAGCAGAATGATCTGCCGCTGACCTTCCCGGATGAGGTGCTGGAGGCTTCGCGCAAGGTGCCGAAGTCTATTAAAAAGAGCGAGCTGACAGGCCGCCGTGATCTGCGTGAGCGCACTGTCGTAACCGTCGATGGCGAGGATGCCAAGGACTTGGACGATGCTGTTTACGTAGAGCAGATTAACGATAACGAATACCTGCTGGGCGTTTATATTGCGGATGTCAGCTATTATGTTACAGAAGACAGCGTGCTGGATAAGGAAGCAAGAGAGCGCGGCACAAGCGTTTATCTTGTCGACCGCGTACTGCCGATGCTGCCGGAGCGTCTGTCGAACGGTATCTGCAGCCTGAATGCCGGTGAGGACCGTTTGTCCATGGCCTGCGAGATGCATATCGACAAAATGGGCAAGGTGCTCAGCTACGAGATTTTTCCGGCGGTTATCAATGTACGTCACCGTTTGAGCTACAATATTGTGCGTGCAATTTTGGCAGGCGACAAGGAAATGTGCGACAAGTATGAGGACATTTTGCCGATGATTGCCCGCATGGATATTTTGCGCCAGATTTTGCATGACAAGCGTGCGCGCCGTGGCGCAGTAGACTTTGATTTGCCGGAGCAGAAGGTTATTCTGGACGAAAAGCTGCACCCGATTGAGATTGTGCAGCGCATTCACGGCAATGCGGAGTCGATTATCGAGGAGTTTATGCTGGCGGCCAACGAAACAGTTGCACAGCATATGTTTAACCAGCACTGGCCGTTTATCTACCGCGTGCATGATATTCCAAGCGAGGAAAAGATGCAGGAGTTCGCTAAGCTGCTGGCAAACTTTAATATTAAATTTATCCCTAAGGAAGAAACGGAGCCGAAGGATATTCAGCAGGCCGTGAAGGAAATCGCCGGCCGTCCGGAAGAACGATTGGTAACTACGGTAGCGCTGCGCTCCATGAAGCAGGCAGTTTACCAGACGGACAACATCGGTCACTTCGGCTTGGCGGCGAAGTACTACACGCACTTTACCTCGCCAATCCGCCGTTATCCCGACCTTATCGTGCATCGCCTGCTGCGCGCCTGGATGACAAAGCCCACACTGAAGGAAGCAGATGCCGAAAAGCTGGGCGATAAGCTGGACGTTATTGCCGACCATTCCTCTATTCGCGAGCGTGCGGCAGCAGATGCAGAGCGTGCAACTGTGGACCTCAAAATGTGCGAATATATGGCAGACCATATCGGCGAAGAATTTGACGGCGTTATTTCCGGTGTGACAGCCTTTGGCATGTTCGTCGAGCTGGAGAACGGTGTTGAGGGCCTGGTGCATATTTCCAGCCTGATGGATGATTACTACGAATATTACGAGGAGCGTTATGCCCTCGTAGGCACGCACAGCGGTCATACCTATCGCCTGGGTGATAAGGTGCGCATTGAGGTGCTGCAGGTAAATATCAGCGATGTAAGCATCGACTTCATTATGGCTGGGGAAAACGCAGGCGTGCGCGAACACATCCGCCAGCAGCTACTGATGAAGCAGAAGCCGAGCAGCGGACGCAGCACGCAGAGCATCGCTCTGAGCGCGGAAACGCAGAAGAAAAAGCACAAGGGTGCGAAGAATAAAGAGGCCGGACGCCGCAGCGCTAAGCACGGCAAGCCTGCACCGAAGAGCAGCGCCAAGGGTGGCAGCAAATCCGGTAAAAAGAGCAGAAAAAAGAATAGGAAAAGCAGATAATTATGGCAGAACAAAAGATTAAAATTATAGCAGAAAATCGTAAGGCACGCCATGACTTTACCATTTACGAAACCTTTGAGGCAGGCATTGCGCTGACCGGTACGGAGGTAAAGTCCCTGCGTGCGGGCAAGGCGAATATGAAGGACAGCTATGCGCAGGTAACACGCCAGGCGGAGGTCTTTGTGTATAATCTGCACATCAGTCCCTACGATCACGGCAACATTTTTAACCATGATCCGCTGCGCAGCCGCCGCCTTTTGCTGCACCGTGCGGAGATTAACAAGCTCATCGGCAAGGTGAAGGAAAAGGGCTATGCGCTGGTACCGCTTAAGCTGTACTTTAAGCATGGTCTGGTGAAGATGGAGCTGGCGCTGGCAGTTGGCAAGAAGCTGTACGATAAGCGTCAGGACATGGCCAAGCGCGACGCGAAGCGCGAGATGGAGCGCGCGCTGAAGGACAGAAATCGCTGATAGACGGGTGAATTCACAAATTCTTCATGCACAGTCATTTGACTTTTTGACTAAAGCATAGTAAAATATCATTGTAGCGTATCGGCTCTTTCACCGATATATTCCAATTTGGGGATGTACTGGTTTCGACGGGGGTAGGTGCGGTATGATAAGCGAGCCGTGGTTCCATCTGCACGATAATCGGTGGGCACGTTTAAATATAAACGCTGAACAAGAATACGCTTTAGCAGCTTAATCTGCTAACTGTCTCTGAGCCTCTTCCCGCGGGTGAGGAATGACAGTCAATAGTGGGATACCTTAAGGCTGATTCCTATAGGCTTTAAGGGAAACTCTTTAGGATAGCAATGTGAAGGCCCGTCGTCAGGCAATCGCAGCGCGAAACAAAGTATGACGTCTGCGCTCGGAGAAAGTTGTATGGCAATATTTTCGGACAGGGGTTCGACTCCCCTCATCTCCACCAGAATTAGTCCAATCGTGACAGTTGATTGGTGGAATAAAAAACAGAGGATAGTGTATAACAGCACTATTCTCTGTTTTTGTTTGAAAATGATTTTATATGCAGGAGTGTCGAGATAGAATAGATAATTTCCAATGCTGTTTATTATATACTGCAGTAGTCCTTTGTGCTATAATTCTATTATAGAAGTAACGTGAAATGCGAGGATGTTAAAGCAGATGGGCAGATTTGTTAATCCTGATAAAAGCGCTTTTCAAAATGCGGTTAACGGAGAAATATATATAGATAAGAGCAGATTGATAAATAAAAATTTTTAAAGCATAAAAAAGCCTACTGGATTACATTGTCAGTAATTCAGTAGGCTTGATTTTTTGGAACATGTCGGTGTTCAACCGATGAATAAAGTATAACATATAATAACGAGGTGATTGTGGAAAAAGGTGCGCGTCAGCCTTTTTTCGCTTGTAGCTGATAATTTGTGCCAAGTGTCCCGAATAATATATAAAATTTAGGACACATGCTGCTCTTGTTGATGCCCATGCTACTCATTACTCTAACCAGTGCAATTGACAATTATGATTAGAATGGTTAGAATATGAGTAGAATAGAACTGAGGAGTGAGCAGAATGAGATTTCGGGAAACAGAAATAGTTGAATTAAAGTCCATCGTGATGGATGATATCAAAAAAGAGATCATTGCTTTTGCCAACTGTGACGGAGGTACGGTCTATGTGGGGGTGGCAGACGATGGCAAAGTGTTGGGAGTTGAAAATGCAGATGAGTGTGCTTTGCAGATTTCCAATATGGTACGAGATGCTGTAAAGCCGGATGTCACCATGTTCATTCACTATGAAACGCTAGAATGTGATGGAAAAGCAGTTGTGGCCGTCAACATTCAGCGCGGCACAAACCGTCCCTATTATTTGGCAAAGAAAGGACTGCGGCCTGAGGGTGTCTATGTGCGGCAGGGATATTCTTCTGTACCGGCAACAGATACGGCTATTCGGCAGATGATCAAGGAAACCGATGGAGATAGCTTTGAGAATATGCGGTCTATCAATCAGGCATTGACCTTTGAGGCAACAAAAAAGGAATTTGAAAAACGCAATGTTGTATTTGGACAGCCGCAAATGCAGACTTTGAAAATCGTTTCCGCAGATGGTATTTATACGAATCTAGGGTTGCTCTTGTCTGAGCAGTGTCTCCACACAATCAAGGCGGCCGTGTTTGAAGGAATCAATCAGAATGTATTTAAGGATCGCCGGGAGTTTTCCGGCTCTCTGATGCAGCAACTCAATGATGTCTACGACTATATTGATTTCCACAATCAGACACATGCGACATTTCGGAAGCTTTTGCGGATTGATACACGGGACTACCCGGAGGTCGCCGTCCGCGAGGCATTGCTGAACACGCTAGTACACCGAGATTATTCTTTCCGAGCCAGCACCTTGATCAGCATATACGATGATCGGATTGAATTCGTGTCCATCGGCGGGCTGCTTCCCGGTTTGGAACTTGACGATTTAATGATGGGTGTTTCTGTTTGCAGAAATCCGCACCTTGCTAATGTTTTTTACCGCTTGCAGCTGATTGAAGCATATGGCACCGGCATGAAGAAAATCATGGGAGCTTATGCAAATGCCATGGTGCAACCGAAGATCAAGACAACTAACAACGCTTTCAAAATCATTCTTCCTAATGTGAATTTCACTCCGAAAGCAGCAGAAGTACACAAGGATTTTGAAAAAGCGGCAGATCTGGCCTTGGATTCAAATGAGGAAAAAGTTCTGCAATTTTTAAGGGAGCACCTGATGATTACCAGAAAAGAAACACAGACACTGTTGGAGGTTAGTCAGTCTACGGCTGGTCGTATTCTGAAAGCAATGGTAGATAGTGGTCGAATTAAACAGATTGGTGGAAGTCGTACCACACGGTATGAACTTAGAAAAGAGTAATTTATAACAGACAAACCTTTAGGTAGCATGCGTATGAAAGGGAATTATTGTTAGTGGTTTGCAAATCTTTACGCATAATCATTTACCTCACATAGATATGCATTCTGCATTATGACCTGTTTTTAGGGCTTTTCTGGCAAACTTTTTGACCAAAGCATAGGGATTACTGTTTACTATCAGACTGATGAAAATAACTACGACATTTTTGGACATTTCAGTTTCATATCTTTTGGTTATAATTTTTAATACTTTGAGTGCTGTCTAACATAAGGTTTTTGAGCGTTATTTAAAGTGCTTGCCTATTGTTCTTTTCGGAAGAATGGCAGCAAGCCAGTCATATTTATAGTGAGTTAGATAGAGAGTTTCCGAGAGGTTTTCCTAGAAGGCCCTAGTATATCAATAAAAATAAGAAGTTTTCAAAGCGTTCTACCGAAAAAACGACAGGACGCTTTTTTACTTTATTATGAAAAAACGTGTTATAATTATATAAACAAAATACGGAGGTTAATGCTATGACTAGAGAAATGCATATGGGCGACATTGTGCGCCATTTTAAAAGAGAAACTGTCGAAAATCCTACGACGGAATACTTATATAAAATACTGGCTTTTGCCGAGCACACGGAGACCGGCGAAAAGCTGGTGGTGTATCAGGCGCTGTATGCTCCGTTCAAGATTTGCGCCCGTCCTTACGCTATGTTTATGAGCGAGGTGGACCGCGAAAAATATCCTGCGATTAAGCAAAAGTACCGCTTTGAGGTTGTGCAGGAGTTCTGATTGCTTAGGAGATTATGCCGGTGGTGCATATAATTTTATTTGCAGGAGAGAACGGAAATGCTTTATCCGATTTTAGAGCAATATTATGTTGATATAAAAAAAGCGCTGGCCTACGGCTTTGTGCGGGAGGGCGCAGGGCTGACACTGCGCAAGGTGTTGCCGGAAACAGAGTTTTACGCTGTCGTTACGCTTGCAGGCAAGGCCTTATCCGTAAATGTTTTGGAACGCGATACGGATGAGGAGTACCTGCCCTTTAACGTAGCTGACAACATCAGCGGTTACGTTATGAGCGTGCGCGAGAGGGTGGAGGCTCTGCTGGAAGAAATAAAGATGCAGTGCCTGATTAAAAGCAATGTTAAGCTGCAGCTGATGGATTACTGCTCGCAGCGCTTCGGCACTGTTCCCGACGCTCCGTGGCCGGAAACACCGGAGAATTTTACCTTTAAGACGGCGCAGAGAAATAAATGGTACGCTTTGTTTATGACGATTCTCTATAAAAGCCTGGGCCTAGCGAAGGCGGGGAAGGTTGATGTTTTAAATATTAAGCTGCCGCCGGCAAAGATTGAGCAGCTGGTGGACAGGCAGCATTTTTATCCTGCGTATCATATGAACAAAAAGCATTGGCTGACGGTAATGCTGCAAAAGGATGCAGACATTCCGTTGGTGCAGGAGCTGTTGGCGGAAAGCTATCAGCTGGTGGAAAAATAACAAAGGAGATTGAGCAAGTGTTACATATAGGTTGTCATTTATCCTCATCGAAGGGCTTCTTAGCCATGGGAAAAACGGCGCTGTCGATCGGTGCCGATACGTTTCAATTTTTTACGCGCAATCCGCGCGGAGGCAAGGCGAAGGCTGTGAAGCCGGAGGACGCGGCGGCGTTGAATGCTTTGATGCAGGAGCACAATTTTGCGCCCATTTTGGCACACGCACCGTATACGATGAACCCCTGTGCAGCGAACGAAAAGCTGCTGGAGTTTGCGCAGATGGTGATGGAGGGGGATTTGGAGATGCTGGAATATGTGCCGGGGAATATGTATAATTTTCATCCCGGCAGCCATGTGAAGCAGGGTGCTGAGGTTGGCATAGAAAAAATAGCGGCGCTGCTCAACAGTGTGCTGCACAAGGATTTGCATACCACGGTTTTGCTGGAAACGATGGCAGGCAAGGGCACGGAGGTTGGCCGCAGCTTTGAGGAGCTGGCGGCGACTTTGAGCAAGGTGCAGCTTAATGAAAAGATGGGCGTCTGCCTTGATACCTGTCATATTTTTGACGGCGGCTATGATATAGTCAATGATTTGGACGGCGTACTGGCGCAGTTTGATAAAATTATCGGCTTGGAGCGATTGAAGGCTGTGCATTTGAACGACAGTCTGAACATCTGCGGCAGTCATAAGGATCGTCATGCGTGCATTGGCGCAGGCAATATCGGCTTGGAGGCGCTGACGGCGGTGATTAACCATCCGGCGCTGCGCACACTGCCGTTTTACTTGGAAACGCCGAACGAGCTGCCGGGCTACGCTGCGGAAATCAAGCTGTTGCGTGAGCAATTTGCGGAGTAATATACCAAGAATTTTTGCAAGAGGTGAAAGATAGAAATGGAAATGGCTTATACGGAGCTGAATGCGAAGCTGTGCGCTTTTTTGGATAAAACGCCCAACAGCTTTTTTGCCGTGAATAATATAAAAGAGGAGCTGGCAGCTGCAGGCTTTACCGAGCTGCAGGAAAACAGCAGATGGCAGCTGCAGGAAGGCGGCAAATATTATGTCAGCCGTAACGGTTCGGCGCTGCTGGCCTTTGTGCTTCCCAAAAAGGCTTACCTGGGCTTTCAGGTTTACGCCTGCCACTGCGATTCGCCGGCGTTCAAGCTGAAGAATAATGCGGAAATTGTGGTAGACAAAAAGTATGTGAAGCTGAATGTGGAAAAGTACGGCGGCATGCTGCTGAACACCTGGCTGGATAGGCCGCTTTCCGTTGCCGGCCGCGTGCTGTGCAACGTTGACGGCCGCTTGGAAGCGCGTCTTGTTAATGTTGAGCAGGACCTGATGATGATTCCGAATCTGGCAATCCACATGAACAGGGAAGCCAACGAGGGCGTAAAGCTGAACGCGCAGACGGATATGCTGCCGCTTATCGGCAGTGCTGCAACTAAGGACGGCCTGCAGAAGCTGTTGGCGGAGGCTTGCGGCGTTACCTCAGAGCAGATTGTAGATACGGAGCTTTTCCTGTACAACAGAATGCCGGCGACTACAGTCGGGCTGGAGCAGGAATATGTTGCCGGCGGCAGGCTGGATGATTTGCAGTGCGTGTTTGCCGGATTGCAGGGCTTTTTGGCGGCAGAAGCAGGCGAAAGTGTGCCGGTATTCTGTATGCTGGATAACGAAGAGGTTGGCAGCGGCACGAAGCAGGGCGCGGCGGCGACCTTCTTAAAGGATGCGCTGCAGCGCATCAACATGGCACTGGGCAGGGACGAGGAGGATTATCTGGTGTCCTTGGCCAACAGCCTGATGCTTTCGGCGGACAATGCGCATGCGGTGCATCCTAATCATACGGATAAAAATGACCTGACGAACAAGACCTATCCTAATGAGGGCGTGGTTGTCAAATACAGCGCTAATCAAAAATATACTACGGATGCGGTATCCGGCGCGCTGGTGCAGCTGCTGGCTAAAAAGGCGAACGTGCCGCTGCAGCTTTTCTATAACCGCTCGGATATGGCAGGCGGTTCGACGTTGGGCAATATCTCTACCGCTCAGGTAGCAATCAAATCGGTGGATATCGGCCTGGCGCAGCTGGCGATGCATTCCGCCTACGAGATGGCAGGCGTTAAGGATACGGCGTATCTTGCAAAGTTGGCGCAGGCGTTTTTTGGCGCCGGCGTGGCGGAGGCTGCCGACGGAACATACTGCCTGAAATAACAGCTTAATATGTATAGATATAGGGGCATAGCAGATGCTGGTGACAGGTCTGCTGTGCCTTTGCTATTAGTTGCGGGCGTTTCGGCGTGGTGATATACTGAGCTTAGGAAGTTTTATAAGCGAAAGTGGTGATTATATGTTGCAGGCAATACGCAGATTATCTAAAACACATCTGGCAATGCTGGTAGTCTGCCTGCTGGCGGTGGGCGGCGCTGTTTATTTCTTTTTGGCGCAGCGTGCCAGCCGTCATGCGGCGGATCTTTTCAACTATTATATGGCAAAGCAGCAGGTGCTGACAGGCACGGTGACGGCCGAGGAGCTGCGCGCCGATATCTGGGGCAATGTATATTTTAAAAACCTGACCTGGGATTCGCCGGAGAACGAACGCCTGGTGGATGTGCCTGAGGGACGCATTAAAATCAAGCCGAAGGACATCCTCCTGCGTATAGCCGGCATCGACACGGTGCAGGAGGTGGAGCTGAGCGGTGCTTATATTCATTTGGGCTTTGATGATAAAATGCGCCTGGATATCCTGCAGAATAAAAAGACGGCAGAGGAAAAAATTCTTCTGGACGAGGTGCCTATGGAAAAGCGCCATCTGCAGATTAAGGGCAGACTGCCGAATATTAAGCTGATTTTGCATGATACGGTGCTGTCGGCAGAATATAAAAAGCGTCACTTTGTTTTGAATGATGTGGACGGCACGGCGCAGATCCACGAGCATCAAAGGCTGGAGTTGCACTTGGCTGCGGGACGCTATGGCGGCAGCATTGCAGGCAAGGGACTGAATATTGACGGCACCTGCGACCTGAAGGGGGAGCAGAAGGCGAATATCAATATCTGCCTGTATGATGTTATTCCCGATTCACTGGGCATGCGCAATGTTAAGGATGCGATGACGGTGACGGGGCAGATGACAGGCAGCCTGAAAAAACCTGTGATTGATGGTGCGCTGGCGCTGAAGGAGCTGCATCTGAACGATTTGTATTTTACGAATATCAACGGTACCTATCATTATGAAAATGCGCTGATAACCTTTCAGGATGTGACTGGCAGCATTTTCGGCGGTACCTTTGATGCGATAGGCTTGTATCATTTTGATAAGCGCTATTACAAAATTGATGTTGACGGCAAGAACCTGATGGCTTCGCTGGCTGCCAAAAGCAGGAAGATTAATACGAGCGTAGCCTTGAAGATAAAGTTCCGCAATGAGGGACAGCATGGCAATAATTTGGTATACGGCAGCTTTTCTACGGGCAAGGGAACGTACATGTTGGTGCCGTTTTTGAGCCTGCGCGGGAGCTTTAGCGACCAGAGCGGTGAGCTGGCTTTCAGTAATGTAGAGATTGAAACGAAGGTGGGCACGTTTGAAAGCGATGTCTTTAAGATTGTGGACGGCAAGCTGACCTTGGGCGAGATTTTTCTGGCGAATGGCGAAGGCAGGCGCATACGCGTGAGGTAGGGGGAGTAGTATTTAGCAGAAGAAAAAATAAATATAAAAAAATTTAATGTCAGGAGGATTATTTAGATGGAATATATTGGTCATAAAAGTGATGATGGCGTAAATAGAGAACAGGCTCTGATTGAACATTTAAATGGAACAAGTGCTTTATGTTCTGAGTTTGCTAGAAGATTTACAATGGAAGAAATTGGAAAACTGCTTGGTTTATATCATGATGTTGGAAAGTATTCTATTGGTTTTCAAAAACGTATTCAACAGAATGGACCTAAAGTAGATCATTCAACTGCAGGGGCACAATTACTTGGAAAATATTTTGTGCCATTTGCTTTTTGTATTGCAGGCCATCATAGTGGTTTAATGAATCTTGGCGTAAGAGGTGATATTGATAACGGAACTTTGGTAGCTCGCATGAGAAAGAAATTAGTAGGAATTCTAGATTATAGTGCCTTTAAAAACGAATTACCTGAATTAAGTGTAAACAAAAAACTTTTTCCGGCTTTCAGTGATACCTTTTCAGCTATGTTTTTCACAAGAATGCTATTTTCCTGTTTGGTAGATGCTGATTTCTTAGATACGGAAAGGTTTATGCGACCTAATACTCTGAAGAGAGGAGTTTTTTCTGATTTAGAAGAGCTATATAAGCGATATAATGCCTATATCATGGATTGGGGTAATCCTACAAATAAATTGAATAAAAAACGTACGGAAATTCGTGAAGAATGTATTAATGCAGCTCATGGTCAAGAAGGCATTTATACGTTAACTGTTCCTACTGGTGGCGGTAAAACAATCGCGTCGCTTGGTTTTGCTTTGGAACATGCTATGCAACATAAAAATAAGGAACGTATTATCTATGTAATTCCTTATACTTCCATTATTGAGCAGACTGCTGATGTTTTTCGTTCTATCGTAGGAAGTGAGAATGTAGTTGAACATCATATGAATGTTGATTATGATGATGCAGAATTTGGTGATAATAAACAAAAAGAAAATGAACGTAAAAAGCTGGCAACGGAAAATTGGGATGCACCGATTATTGTAACGACTAATGTGCAGTTTTTTGAATCATTATATGGCAATAAAACGAGTCGTTGTCGTAAGTTGCATAATATTGCTAACAGTATTGTGATTTTTGATGAAGCACAGATGTTGCCTAATGATTATTTAATTCCTTGTATGCGAGCTATAAGGGAATTAGTAAGTAATTATCATGTTACTGCGGTATTGTGTACAGCAACGCAGCCTAGTTTGAATAAATATTTTACTGAAGATGTACAACTGCATGAAATTTGTTCTAATGTAGATGATTTGTATGATTTTTTTAGGCGTGTTCATTATGAAAAGACTGATTTTGAGGACACAGAAGCTTTGGTTGCACAACTTAATATACATAAACAGGTACTATGTATTGTTAATTCTAAAAAAGCTGCACAGAAAATTTTTGATGGCTTGAACGGAGATGGTTGCTATCATTTATCAACTTTTATGTATCCGCAGCATAGACGAAAAATTTTGGCTGAAGTTAGGGAACGACTTAAGAATAATTTGCCGTGTAAGCTTGTAGCTACCAGTCTTGTTGAAGCGGGTGTCGATGTGGACTTCCCTGTAGTTTATCGTGAAATTGCCGGCTTAGATAGTATAATTCAGGCAGCCGGCAGGTGTAATCGTGAAAATAAAAGACCATTAGAAGAGAGTATTGTTTATATATTTGAAATTGAGAATGATGATACTAAAATCCCTAGTTTTATAAGATTACCGAGAGAAATTACGCAAATGGTAATGCGTGATTTTAATGATATTTCATCTACAGCGGCAATAAAAAAATATTTTGATCAGTTACATGTAAATAAAGGCGGTGATAACGTGAGTGTTAAATTAGAGGTTTGGGGTGATTATGCATTATTTAGTCGCCCGGAGTTGGCTGTTGAGCGTGTTTCTTACGATTGTATAACGCCATCGGCAGCGCGTGGTGTTTTAGAAGCAATTTACTGGCATCCCGGCATGAAGTGGATCGTGGATAAAATCTATTTGCTTAGCCCTATTCGTTTTACTAACATTAGACGTAATGAGGTTAAGGCAAAAGCTAGTGGTAGCAAGGCAAGAAGTGTGATTAACGGAGCTGATGGTAAAGATTTATATCTTAATACCAAAGATGAAATTCAGCAGCGTGCGTCAATGGTGCTCAAGGATGTGCATTATGTTATCGAAGCGCATTTTGAAATGACGGATAAAGCTAATGCAGGCGATAATCCTGGTAAGTTTCAGGATATAATCAAACGACGCATTACTAAAGGCCAATGTTACCATACACCATACTTTGGTTGTAGAGAATTTCCGGTGAGTTATCGTATGTACGATTTTAACAATGTGCCTACGATTGCTGAAAATCGTGATTTAGGATTGATGCTCTATGACATGGATTATAGCGATTTAAATAGCATTAAGCCTATGTTTTTTAGAGCTGTATTTGTCAATGGCGTAATAGATCTTACGCAATGTGAGGTATACAAATGATACTGCAGGCATTAGTAGATTATTATGAGGCTTTAGCTGCTAAAGGAAAGGTGGCTAAACCAGGTTGGGGAAATGCCAAAATATCTTATGCGCTGAATATTGATAAACAGGGAAGGTTACTAAACCTTCTTTCTTTGAAAATTTCTGTGCAAAAAGGCAAGAAAATAGTCGAATTGCCACAGAACATATTGCTGCCGGAAGCAACTAAACGTACTGCAGGAGTTGCTGCTCAGTTTTTATGGGATAACGCAAAATATGTTTTGGGTATAGATGCCAGTGGTAAAACTGAGCGTAGTAAGCAATGCTTTGAGGCAATGGCACAAAAATGTCAGGAAATATTAGCAGATGCTGTTGGTGAAAAAGCAATGGCACTAAAAGCATTTTTCGCAACTTGGCAACCAGAATTAGCACACGAAAATATGCTTTTGCAGCCCTATAGGGAAGATTTACTGGGTTCCGCTAACTTGATGTTTAAGGTTGATGGCGAAAGTGTAGAACAGGATGAAGAAATCAAACGGGCGTGGGATTCTTATAAAAGCCAGCAAGCTACGGATGTAGCTAAAGGAATTTGTTTGGTTACAGGCAAGACTGCTCCAGTAGCTCGTTTGCATCCTAGTATTAAAGGGTTGTATGGAGCACAGTCTTCTGGCGCAGCTTTGGTAGCGTTCAATGCTCCTGCTTATGAATCATATGAGCATAAGCAGGGCGACAATGCACCGGTCAGTGAGTATGCTGCTTTTGCTTATACAACAGCGCTGAATACGTTATTGTCGAACGACAGAAATTATTTACGTATTGGTGATATGACAGTTGTTTTTTGGGCAGAAGGTGCAGATGAAGACAACGAGGATGTTTTTGGTGATATTTTTAGCAGTGCTAATGAGATTGTCAAAGATGAAGATATTAAGGGCTTTTTCGAAAAAGTTCGAGCTGGTAAGCCGTTTGAGATTAGTGATTTTACGGTTAAACCGGATAATAGGTTCTATATTTTGGGATTGTCGCCTAATGCTGCGAGAATTTCAGTACGCTTTTTCTTTATCAATACATTTGGTGATTTCATTAAGAATTACGAAAAATATTTTCGTGAATTTGAAATTATCAAACCGGGCTTTGATAACAGAGTAAATATACCATTATGGCAGATTCTGCAGGAAACTGCTAATAAAAATTCCAAAGATAAAGCTGCTACACCGTTGTTGATAGGTGCTGTCTTACGTAGTATTTTAAGCGGTACAAAATATCCTGAAGCGTTGTATCAGAATACAATTTTACGAGTAAAGGCTGATCAGGATAATCCGGATAAAAATATTACCAAAATCAGCAGAATCAAGGCGGCAATAATGAAGGCTTGCTTGATAAGAAATTACAAATATAATGAGGAGGTTGTTACTGTGGCATTAAATGAAGAATGCAAAAAAGTACCTTATGTGTTAGGAAGATTGTTTGCTGTGCTTGAGGATTTGCAGGAAAAAGCTAATCCTGGTATTAATAGTACTATAAAGGATCGCTATTTTAACTCTGCATGTGCCAATCCTAGCATGACTTTTCCACTGTTGACTAAGCTTGCCAATACGCATTTGAAGAAAATTTCATCACAAAAAGGCACTGTAATCTATTTTGAAAAGTTGATTGGTGAACTTATGAATAAACTTGAAGTTGATGATAATGCGATGCCGGCTCGTTTAAGCTTACCGGAACAAGGTGAATTTGTTCTCGGATATTATCATCAAGTGCAAAAACGCTACGAGAAAAAGGAGGAAAAATAAATGGCTGAAGTAATCAAAAACAGATATGAGTTTACAATTTTGTTCGACGTAGAAAACGGTAATCCGAATGGTGACCCGGATGCAGGCAACATGCCGCGTATTGATCCTGAAACTGGTTATGGCATTGTTACTGATGTTTGCCTGAAACGCAAAATCAGAAATTGTGTCGAGACGATGTGCGAAGACAAAGAAGGCTATAAAATCTATATTAAAGATGGTGTGCCTCTGAATGAAAGCGATAATACTGCATATATTGCGTTTGGCACTGATGAAAAGAAAATTAAGGAATTAAAAAAAGACGATCCTGAAATTGATAAGAAAATTTGCCAATTTATGTGCAATAATTTCTTTGATATTCGTACTTTTGGTGCTGTCATGACTACATTCGTAAAGGCTGCTTTGAATTGTGGTCAGGTTCGCGGTCCTGTGCAGTTGGGCTTTGCTCGTAGCATTGATCCGATTGTGACACAAGAAGTTACAATTACCAGAGTTGCTATTACAACTAAAAAGGATGCAGAAAATAAGAGTACAGAAATGGGACGTAAATATATTGTTCCTTACGCATTATACCGTGTAGATGGTTATATTTCTGCAAATCTTGCGCGCAAAGTAACTGGATTCAGTGAAGACGATTTGGCTTTGTTGTGGCAGGCCATTATCAATATGTTTGAATACGATCATTCTGCTGCTCGTGGCAATATGGCTGTACGTGAGCTTATAGTATTTAAGCACGCTACAGAACTTGGTAATGCTCCTGCATACAAGTTGTTTGATACTGTTAGTGTTAAGCGCAAGGAAGGGGTTATTGCTGCCAGAAGCTATAGTGACTATGAAGTGGAAGTCGCAGAAAATAAACTTCCTGAAGGCGTAAGCTGTGTGCGTATGATTTAAGGCAATTTTTTGTAAGCAATTAGCATTTGTGTAATTTACGTTCTTAGTGCGAAGTGATATGGAACATAAAATTTAGCTTAGGTTCGCAACTTAAGCTAGAATGGGAAAACTATGAGTTTTTTCACGTCAAAATAAAATTTTTAAGGATTTGAATTGAGCTGGTTCGCAATAAATGCTTGATTTAAATGAATGTAGAAGTATTTTGTTTTGATGCTGTCGCTCCCGTGAGGGAGCGTGGATTGAAATTCCTTGAATGTAGCCATATTGGCTAGCTACTTGGTCGCTCCCGTGAGGGAGCGTGGATTGAAATTGATAGCCGCGTTGTGCATCAAGTTACTCCTAGCGTCGCTCCCGTGAGGGAGCGTGGATTGAAATCCATTTGCCTTTTTTTGATTTATAGCTTACGCCAGTCGCTCCCGTGAGGGAGCGTGGATTGAAATACCCTCGCTGAACGGCATGCAGTCGCCTTCCTCGTCGCTCCCGTGAGGGAGCGTGGATTGAAATGAGAATTACGATACGCTGATTATGCGTGTCACCGGTCGCTCCCGTGAGGGAGCGTGGATTGAAATTGTTTAGGAGTAGTTGCCTTCTGCCTGCCGCCTGTCGCTCCCGTGAGGGAGCGTGGATTGAAATTATATGTCCGGAAAATTAGCAAAGGTTTTTAAAGTCGCTCCCGTGAGGGAGCGTGGATTGAAATATTGATTTAGATGGACTGCATTTGGATTACCACGTGTCGCTCCCGTGAGGGAGCGTGGATTGAAATGCAGCTAACAGCCGGCAGCGTCCGATAACCTGCGTGTCGCTCCCGTGAGGGAGCGTGGATTGAAATGTGCGTGACGGCCGCGACCGCTATCCGGGTTATGGTCGCTCCCGTGAGGGAGCGTGGATTGAAATGACTTCACCATAAGTAGCATTGTAGCGACTGTAGGTCGCTCCCGTGAGGGAGCGTGGATTGAAATAGCATTGATAGTCATTTTTAATCTCCTTTCCGGGTCGCTCCCGCAAGGGAGCGTGGATTGAAATCGCAGTATCAGCTTTAAGATTCTCGGTGCCAGCAGTCGCTCCCGCAAGGGAGCGTGGATTGAAATGCTGATATCAAAAACAAGGTTAAAAATCTGGAAGCACGTCGCTCCCGCAAGGGAGCGTGGATTGAAATAAAAATGGCGGCTGGCAGAGCGTGGTGGTCCCGCGTCGCTCCCGCAAGGGAGCGTGGATTGAAATCGGGCTATTATCTGTGGGAGGGCTAAGATGTGGTCGCTCCCGCAAGGGAGCGTGGATTGAAATCGTGTTCCTGCGCTGAAATGCTGGGTAAAGGGTGGTCGCTCCCGCAAGGGAGCGTGGATTGAAATGTGCCGTACACGGACGAGGTCAAGCTGGACTGCGGTCGCTCCCGCAAGGGAGCGTGGATTGAAATACTCGTCCGCCAGACGTACCATTCAAGCCCTGCGTCGCTCCCGCAAGGGAGCGTGGATTGAAATTCATAGTCTTGTTACCTCCTATAATTTTTAAAGCTGTCGCTCCCGCAAGGGAGCGTGGATTGAAATAAAGACGGTACGCTCAGCAAGTACAGCACTACTGGTCGCTCCCGCAAGGGAGCGTGGATTGAAATAATGCCTAATTCTATTATTGACATCACTGCTAAAGTCGCTCCCGCGAGGGAGCGTGGATTGAAATTTCACACTGACAACAGTAAGCTTGTGATCCTTCGTCGCTCCCGTAAGGGAGCGTGGATTGAAATGTATCCTGCGGAATATTAGCAGACAAGAGCAGTCCGTCGCTCCCGCGAGGGAGCGTGGATTGAAATGGGGACGCATGGGAGCGTCATTGGAGCGTGGATTGAAATTAAATATTCCAAGGAAATGGGTGAAGCATTGGCGTCGCTCCCGTAAGGGAGCGTGGATTGAAATCAAAGCTCTTACTTTGGTGATGATAGTCTGACCAAGGTCGCTCCCGTAAGGGAGCGTGGATTGAAATTCGCTAAAATAAGCAAGCGGAGTACTGCCACCATCGTCGCTCCCGCAAGGGAGCGTGGATTGAAATAATAAGCTCATTGGCAACGGTGACGGCGAATACGTCGCTCCCGCGAGGGAGCGTGGATTGAAATGCCATGTGCATCAATCGACCTCTGCAGCCACCCGCGGTCGCTCCCGCGAGGGAGCGTGGATTGAAATCGTGTAGCGAGTACCACCGCGCGCAGCTCTCTCATGTCGCTCCCGCGAGGGAGCGTGGATTGAAATCTGCACTTTATGCGGTATTTCCCTGCTGGCATTGGTCGCTCCCGTAAGGGAGCGTGGATTGAAACATTTCCGCCGCCACCATCTCCGGCGTGCGAGTCACGTCGCTCCCGTGAGGGAGCGTGGATTGAAATACGTGTGCTACGCTAGTCGCAGTGCGGTCGAATTGTCGCTCCCGCAAGGGAGCGTGGATTGAAATAGCAGTATAACGAGTACCACCGCGAGCATCAATGTCGCTCCTGCAAGGGAGCGTGGATTGAAATAAAAGTGGCCCGCCGCAAGGCTACAGTGATTTGTGTCGCTCCCGCAAGGGAGCGTGGATTGAAATCCATGTATAAGGTTGCACTATAATCTTGATGCCGGTCGCTCCTGCAAGGGAGCGTGGATTGAAATCTTACCGGCAATGCAGGAACAGGCAAAAGTTATGTCGCTCCCGCAAGGGAGCGTGGATTGAAATCAGACAGGTCACGATAAGAAACGAAATTAGAAAGGTCGCTCCCGTAAGGGAGCGTGGATTGAAATGTCCCTATGTAAAATATATTCTGATTTTTTATCTGTCGCTCCCATGAGGGAGCGTGGATTGAAATGTCAACTGGATAGCAATCGGAGTGTAGCAGTGGGTTCGCTCCCGTGAGGGAGCGTGGATTGAAATACGGAACATGGTTGGATTTTCGGTTTTGTTAACACAAATAACGCATTCTGATTAGCCTAAAAGGAAAGGAGAATTCTTATGGAATATTGTGAAGATGAATTCTTACAATTATCAGGTATTCAGCATTTTTGCTTTTGCCGTCGACAATGGGCGTTGATTCATATAGAAAATCAATGGCAGGAAAATGTAAGAACAATTGAGGGTAACATAGTCCATGAACGTTGTCATGATGATGGCTTTATAGAAAAACGCGGTAATCTGTTAATTACACGTTCCTTGAGTATCTTTTCAAGAAGATTAGGCGTTTCCGGACAATGTGATGTTGTCGAATTCAGTAAGACTGAAAACGGATGCACTTTATATGGACGAGAAGGATTGTGGCTACCTTATCCCATAGAGTATAAGCGCGGAAAGAGTAAGCTGATTGATGCTGACAGATTACAATTATGCTGTCAGGCTATGTGTTTGGAAGAAATGCTGCATGTTGATATACCTAAAGGTGCTTTATATTATAATGAAACACATCGTCGGGAAGAGATTGCTTTTACTGCTTCTATGCGTGAAAATGTAGAATCTATGTTGCGTGAAATGCATAACTATTATAGACAGGGCTATACACCGAATGTTAAGCCTAAAAAAGGCTGTAGCTTATGTTCTTTAAAGGATATTTGCTTGCCGGTTATATGCAGGAAAACAGTTGTGGCGGATTATTATGCAAAATTTTTAAATGAGGATGCATTATGAGACATTTACTGAATACTTTATTTGTGACAAGTGAAGATATTTATTTATCGCTGGACAATGAAAACGTGGTAATAAACAGGAATGGTACTGCAATAAAAAAATTACCGTTGCGTATGTTTGAGCAGATTTTATATTTTGGATATATGGGAGCGAGTCCGGCGTTATTGGGAAAATGTGCTGAGCATGGGATAGCCGTGTGTTTTTATAAACCTAGCGGAAGATTTCTGGCGAGAGTTATGGGACATAATAACAGCAATGTATTGTTACGCAAAGAACAGTATCGGATTTCGGATTCAGAGGAGCTTAGCTGTAAAATAGCGCGTAATTTTATTGTTGGTAAACTGTATAATTCTCGTAGCGTTTTGGAGCGTGCCAAACGTGACCATGCTTTAACTGTTGATGTAGCTAATATTGAACAAGCCAGCCGTGAAATTATGCGTTTAACAAGGCTGTCCAGAAAATGTACAGATTTGGCTATACTTAGAGGATTGGAGGGCGATGCTGCCAGCTTGTATTTTGCTCAGTTTAATGAGCTTGTATTGCAAAATAAGGCTTATTTTAGGTTTACTAATAGAAATAAAAGGCCTCCGACCGATCCTGTAAATGCTCTATTATCCTTTACATATACTATTTTGGCTAACGATTGTGCTGCAGCACTTGAAGGAGCCGGATTGGATCCGTATATTGGTTTCATGCATCGGGATAGACCGGGACGGTTGTCTTTAGCTCTTGATTTGATGGAAGAGTTTCGCAGCATTATAGCAGATAGATTTGTGCTTACATTGATTAATAATCGTGTGATTAATGAAAAATCATTTAATAATCAGGAAAATGGCAGTGTATTATTAAATGACGATGGACGAAAGACATTTTTTGAAGCTTGGCAAAAACGCAAGCAAGACGTAATTATGCATCCGTTTTTGCAAGAAAAAATACCATGGGGATTAGTGCCTTTTGTTCAGGCGCAGCTTTTAGCCAGATATATACGCGGAGATATAGATGAATATCCGAGCTATTTGTGGAAGTGAGGAGAAAATACTATGCTGATATTGGTAACATATGATGTTAATACTCAGGATGCCGCTGGCAGGAGAAGACTTAACAAGATTGCTAAAATGTGTTTGAAGTATGGGCAGCGGGTACAGAATTCTGTGTTTGAATGCTTGGTAGAACCACATGACTATGCTTTTTTGCAAAATGAGCTCCTTAAGATTGCTGATCTGACGAAGGATAGCCTTCGTTTCTATGATTTGGGTGCTAAATATAGTACGAAAATTGAACATTTTGGAACTAAAACCTCATATGATCCTGAGGGTGTTTTGATGTTTTGAGCATACCACCGTCTTTCTTCCGCCATTTCCCATATAATAGTTGATAATTATTTTCAATCGTGATATGATTATATTGGTTCCAAAGGAACTAATAATTGATTATTCTTACAAAAGAATGAAAAAGAGAGGTTTTTTAAATGACGACTGTTGCTGAAAAGTATTTACAAATTGCTAAGCTGGCGAAGGATCCTGCTAATGCTGAGGTTGTTATTGATGGTATTCTGACATTTTTCGGATTGGATTATTTTGACTTGGACCTGGGTGTTGAGTACCTGTATACTACCAAGGTAATTGACTATAAATTCAGAAGCGTGCTGCACAAGGCTGAAGACATGGACGCTATCATGGCATGGTTCAAAGAAAAAGCAGGCGTTACCGATGAGGAAATCGCTGCTGCCGAAGCTAAAGAAAAAGAATATGTTGCAGGCTGCCTGATGCTTGCTAAACAATATCTGGGTATGGGCCACTGCATCAGCGGTAAAACCTATCTGGAGCTGGCTGCTGCCAAAGGCTCCGAGGAAGCAATCGCACAGCTGAAGGACATGGAATATGCACAAGATATGTATGACCTGGGCGAGCATTATCTGGCAATGGGCCATTGCATCTGCTCCAAGACCTACTTTGAGCTGGCTGCTGCCAAAGGCTGCCCGAAAGCTGCTGCTAAGCTGAAGGACATGGAATATGCAGAAGATATGTACAAGCTGGGCGAGCATTATCTGGGCATGGGCCACTGCATCTGCGGCAAAACTTACTTCGAACTGGCTGCTGCCAAAGGCTGCCCGAAGGCTGCCGCAAAGCTGAAGGACATGGAATATGCAGAAGATATGTACAAGCTGGGCGAGCAATATCTGGCAATGGGCCACAAAATCTGCTCCAAGACCTACTTCGAGCTGGCTGCCGCAAAAGGCTGCCCGAAGGCTGCTGCAAAGTTAGCTGAATACGAAGCATAATATTGTATTTTCAGGAGGCTGTCACAATTAAGTGGCAGCCTTTTTCCTTTCCCTAAAAATCCGTTCCTCAAATAGACAATCTTTGACAGTCGCTTATGGTATAATAAGCATTATAAAGATTTGAGCAATATTACGCTGAAGGATAAACAGAAGGAGATTGTTATGGCAAAGTTGATTTATGTACCTCTCGGCTGCAGCCTGCGCTCGCAACTGGCAGAGAAGCTTTCGCAGCAGCCGTTGGGCGAAGGCGTGCTGGTGCTGCCCAACCGCCTGCTGACGGACGATGTGCGCAGCAAGTACGCTAATGTAGAAACCATGGGCATGGATACCCTGGCCGGCAAGCTGATGAACCTTAACGGCGGTACAGATTACAAGGAATTGAGCCGTCGCAGTCAGGAGCTGATTGTGCAGGATATCATCGACTATATGATGGAGAACAAGCAGCTTACAGGTATGACTACGCACAAGCAGCTGGAATATTTCGGCTCGCTGGCGCATAAAACAGGCTTTGTGAAGGCCATGACCTCACTCGTAAGCCAGCTGTCGCGCTGCGGTGCCACTAAGGACGATATCTACGGCCAAATCCAAAAATCCTTTGAGGAGGATGAGCTGAAGGGCAAGGATTTGGGTGTCTGCAATTTTTATCTGCTTTATCGTCAATATCTGGAAAACAATAAATGGTACGATCTGGAGGGCAAGTATCGTCTGGCAGAGAAGATGTTGGAGAAGCAGGATTGCAAAATCCCCTGGAAGCATATCTATATCTGCGATTTCTTCAGCCTTGACCAGGTGCAGATAAACTTTTTGCAGGCTTTGGCGAAGCATGTGGATGATTTGGTAATCAGCATGAGCTACGAAGGACGCAGAGTAAGCTCCGACGAAAAGGCGAAGTATGAATCAATTACCAAGTTTATGCGCGCGAGCACGAACACCGTCAATGCGCTGAAAATTCTTGGCGCGACTGTTGCAAGCCTTGCGGCAGAGGAATTGGGACAAGCTCCGGCAGGCGTTGCTATGCGGCAGCTGCGTCACTTGGGGCATGCGCCCGCGCCGGTGCCTGCGGAGGGTGTGGAAAGCTACTGTTTTGCCTCCGATGAGCAGGAGATGCGTTGGGTGCTGAAGCGTATCAAGCAACAGCTGGCGCATGAAAAGTGTGCTGCCAATCGCATTGTTGTTGTCGTGCGCGACTTTTCCTTATACAGCGGCTTGCGCCAGCTGGCGGATGAATACGGTGTGCCGGTGAGCCTGCCGCAGACAACTGCGCTGGTGGCGCAGCCGTTGGCTGTTATGCTGCGCCTGCTGCTTACTGCCGCAGGCAGGGGACGTGAGGCGGCAACGGCCTATCTGGAGCTGCTGAACTGCGAGCTTTTGCGTCTGTTCTTTGATGTGGATGTGGAAACGGCAAGCAGCCTGCGCACGCAAACGTATTTCAAAACACGTCAGGAGGCTATGCAAAGGGCACACGAGCTGCTGGGTGATGCAACGGAGCTGTGGCAGCAGCTGGATGCTTTTATAGAAAGCACTAAGGCGGAGGCTGCCATCAGCGAATATGCCGAGCAGCTGACGCAGCTTGTGCAATCACTGCCGCTGGAAGAGCGTCTGGGCAGCCTGCATAAGCAGGGCGTGCCGCTTGACTTTATGCTGGCCTGCCTGCGCAGCAAGGATGCTGTGCTGAAGGCTGTGCAGCAGCTGGTGCGTGATTACGAGGTGGCGAAAAACAGTGATTACAAGCTGACGCTGAGCCAATGGAACAGCCTGCTGCAGGAGGCCTTGGGGCAGGTGCAGCTTACTCTGCGCTTCGGCCGCAGGGACGGCGTACTCTTTACGGAGGTTGGCAACGTACAGGGCCTGAGCTTTAACAGCGTGTATATTATGGGCCTGCGCGAGGGCGAGTTCCCGCAGGCTAAAAACGAAAACTGGATTTATAACGATACGGAACGCAAGCAGCTGGCGGACGCAGGCTATGATTTGCCCACGGTTGGCTCTTCCTTTGATGAGGATGCCTATTTCTTTGCTCAGGCTGTGTGTGCGGCGCAAAAGGAGCTTATCCTCACCTGGCATGAGGATGTGGGCGAAAGCCTGGCCAGCAGCTATCTGGAGGAAATCTGGAAGCTGTTTTTGCAGCCGGGAAGTGAGGACAAGCATCTGGACAAGGACTATGTGAAGGCACAGACGCTGCCTGATTTCGGCGTTGCTTCGGCGGAGGAGGCGTACAGCGACAAGCGCTTTGCTGCTGCGGATTTGCCGAAAATAGCAGAACTCAGTGGGCAAAAGGCTCCCTCTGCGGAGCAGCAGCTGGCAGCCAAAGCGGATATTCTGCGTAAGGCACAGCAGCCGGAATATAACGGCGATTTGCAAAATTCCCTGCCGACGAAGCTGCTGCGTAAGCAAATCGGCAGCCGTTTCAGTGCGAGCAGGCTGGAGGCTTACGCTGCCTGCCCCTTCCGCTTTTTGGCGGAGAAGGTGTGGCTGGCGCAGGCGGCGGAGGAAGCGGATGATTTGCTGCAGCCGCGGGATGCCGGTGATATTCTGCACCAAACGCTGAAAAATTTTGTCGAGCCTTATCTTGGCAGCAAAATTATCGACGAGTCTATGGAGGACCTGACGGAGGAGCTGGAGGCAGTCTTTGAGGATGTCTGCACCGCTGCGCGCAATGACGGCGGCAGCACCATTGCTTCCGTAAACGAGGATATCTGGCAGGTAGAAAAGCAGCGCCTCTGGCGTATGCTGGTGCGCTGGCTGCGCTTTGAATATGCCGACCAGCAGCGTTGGGGCGGCTTTACGCCACAGGCCGTGGAATGGGATTTCAGCTCCAAAAACGGCAAGCCCTTGTACCTGACGCTCAGTGACGGCAGTGATGTATCGCTCATCGGCAGAGTTGACAGAATCGACAGCGACGGCGAGCATGCCTTTATCACGGACTATAAAAGCGGTACTCCTCCCACGGGCAGCGCTATGGAGCAGGGGCTCGACATGCAGCTGCCGGTTTATCTGCTGGCGGTGGCGGCGCTTTCCAAGGAGCAGCTTGCAGTCAGCGGCGGCTGCTATTATTCGCTGAAGGAGGGCAAGCGCAAAAGTACCTTTTTGCTGGAAAGCGTGGGCAACAGCGACTTGCCGTATAAAAAGCCGAAGAACGCCGCAGAGCTGACCTGGGATAGCTTTAAGCAGGAAAAGGAGCAGCTGCTGAAGGATTATATAGAAAGAATTTATGCAGGCGATTTTGCATTGGCAGGCTGCAGGCGCTGCGATGTATATTGCCCGTTACACGATATTTGCCGTGTGCATCTGGTGAGCGGCGACGGCGGACAGGGAGGCGAGAGCGATGAGTAAGAATCCTACACCGGAACAGGCTTTGGCGATAAATACGATTAAAAGCAATGTTTCGCTGCTCGCCGGTGCCGGCAGCGGTAAAACCTATGTACTGATGAAGCGCTTTGTGCAAATCCTGCGCTCGGATTTGAGCGTTAATCCCACGAATATTGTGGCGATAACCTTTACGCGCAAGGCTGCCGACGAAATCAAGGGGCGTGTGCGTCAGGCTGTCAGCGAATGTGTGGAGCAGGCGCAGAATGATTTGGAAAGACTGCGCTGGCAGGAGCATCTGCAGAAGGTGGAGAGTGCGCCGATAAGCACGATTCACAGCCTGTGCAGCCGTATTTTGAGAGATAACCCGGTAGAAACACAGCTTGATCCGGAATTTACGATTTTAGAGGATTTTGAAGCGCAGGACTTTTTTAAAGAAACGCTGCAGCAATATTTACGCAAAAATATCAAGGAAAACGCTGCCCTGCGCAGGCTGGTGCAGACCTATGGCGTCAACAGCTTCGTTAATCAGGTTACGGCGCTGGGGGACAAGCTGTCAGAGCTGGTGCGTGAAGATAATCTGGCAGAGCCTTATCTTAAGGCGAAGGAAGAACTGCCGGCCCTGCAGCAGAAGCTGTTTGCTGCTGTGCGCGATGTAATCGAAGCGCGCGAAGCTTTGGGGGCAAAGACTAAGGGACGCCAGACCTTGACGGAGGCTGCAGGATTGTTGGACGAAATGCAAAAGCAGCTGCTGGCGCCGGAGCCGGACTGCTCACTGCTGGATGCGTCTGGCGTTGTTAAGGTTAGTGGCAAGGCGTTGGCAGCGGAGCTGACTAATTTAAAAAATCTGCGTCAGGAGCTGAACAATGTACTTTTGAACGCCAAGGGCTGCGATTTAGTGCAGGATTGGCTCGCTGTGCTGCAGGAGTTTTATGCCTGCCTGAGCGCACGCAAGCAGGAAAATAATGTCCTGTTTAATGATGATCTGGATTTGCTGGCCATCAAGCATTTGCAGAAGAATGAGGCGCTGCGGCAAAAGTATCAGGAGCGCTATAAATATATTATGGTAGACGAGTTCCAGGACACCAACGAACGCCAGCGTCAGCTGATTTATCTGCTCTGCGGCAATAAGCTGGATAATACGAATAATCTTTTTATCGTCGGTGACGTAAAGCAGTCTATTTATCGTTTCCGTCATGCGGATGTCAGCGTCTTTAACAGGGTAAAAGAGGATATTGCGCAGAATGCGGGCAAAAACCTTGGCATGAAAACCAACTTCCGCAGCACGCAGAGCATTGTCGAAAGCTGTAATACCGCCTTTTGTCAGCTGATGGATTTGCCGAAGGAGGAAATCTGCCTGGAGCATCACGAGGGTGCTAACACCGGCGGCGCTAAGGTTTGCCTGCTGCAGGTGCCGTATAAATCCAAGGATGATGAGCTTGGCGCTAAAGAGGATAAATGGCAGAAGGAGGCTGAGGCAATCGCCGCCTATCTGCAGCAGGAGCTGCCCAAGGTTGAGCCGCAGCTCAGGCCGGGAGCAAGCAAGGCTATTTTGCTGCGAGCAATGACGCATTGCGAAATTTTGCGGCAGACGCTGCAAGGCTACGGCATAAATTGCGTAGTAGTTAAGGGCAAGGGCTTTTATGAGCAGCAGGAGGTTCTGGATATTCTGAATCTGCTGGCTGCACTGCACAACCGTTACGCAAGCCTGGAGCTGGCAGGTGCTTTGCGCTCCAACTATTTCGGTTTGGATGATGCAACGCTGACGCAGCTCTTTTGGCAGACCGAAAATGACAAACCGCTGTGGGATGTACTGCAGGCTGTCGGCAGCGGTGAGCTGCAGCTGAACCTGCAGCCGGAGCAACAGGCGCTGGCTATGCAGGCTGCCGAACGCTTACGCAGCCTGCGTCAGGCAGCAGCGCTGATGGCATTGCCGGAGCTGTTCGCACAGCTTTGGGACGAGCTGAAGCCGGAATTCGTTCTGTCGCAGCAGGAAAACGGCCCCAGCAAGCTGGCCAATGTCAAAAAGCTGCGCCACCTGGCACAGCAGTATTGCCAAACGAAGCAGGCTTCGCTGGCGGAATGGTTGCAAAACGTTAAGGATTTGCGTGCAAGCAGCAGCAAGGAGCCTGCCGCTACCGTACAGGCCGATGATGCACTGCAGATTATGACGATACATAATTCCAAGGGACTGGAATTCGATCTGGTTATTTTACCGCAGTTAGATAAATCAGTGAAGGGTGATACCGCATCTATCAAATATTTGCCGGGGAAGGAAGGCGAGCAGGGACTTTTGGGCATCAAGGTGCCCGATAAGGAAATGCAGCTGCAAAACAGCGGCGTGTACGAGCTGGCGAAGGCGCGCGACAGTGAGCTGGAAGAAGAAGAAAGCAGACGTCTGCTTTATGTTGCTATGACGCGTGCCAAAAAGCAGCTTTTAATGGTCGGTACGGTGGCGGAAGAAAAGCTGCCGGAGGCTGTTATCGGCCTGCCTGCCGCCAAGGGCTGGTGGCAGCAGCTGCAGGCAGTATACGAGGTGGATTGGGACAAGCAGGAAAGCAGCTGTCCTTGGGTACGCCTTTTGTGTGCCGATGTTTTAAGCCCGGCTGTTGTGCAGCATGGCGAGCAGCAGAAACTGGCGTTGGAGCCGTTGACCTTGGCACCGCTGCCTGCCTACGCAGCCTGCGGCCGTACCTGCTTTACCGCAAGTGCGCTGCAGACGTATCTGCATTGTCAGCGCCAATATTACTACCAGCAGGTTCTGGCAGTGCCTGAGCTGGAGCAGACAGTTGCCGGCGAGCAGGCGCACGAGTTGCCGGCAAGTGTAACCGGCAGTATTGTGCACAAAGCGCTGGAGCTGTATAATGGCTATAATGCGGAGGTTGTTTTTGCCATTGCACTGGAGAAATTTGCTCCCGGCGCTGCGGCAACACAGGCCAAGAGTATGTTTGATACTTATATCAGCAGCGATTTGTATAAAGCATTGCCCAAAAAGCAGAAGCGTGAATTAGAATTTGTACAGCCTCTGCAGCAGGAGCTGGCGGCTGAGGGCGTAATCGATTTGCTGGCTTTTGATGAAGCTGATAATATGATTATAGTGGACTATAAAACAGGTACGCCGCCGGAGCCTGACGAGGTGAAGCTGGGTTATGCTTATCAGCTGGCGCTGTATAAGGATGCTGCGGAAAAGCTGTACCCTGGCAAAAGAGTTGTGCGCGCCGAGCTGCACTTTTTGCAGAACATGAGCGTCTGGCAGCTGCCGTTGGATAAATCATATCTGCAGGAGGCAGTAGAGCTGTGCGAGGAAATCAGCGGTAAGGGCGAGGAGGACGATTTCGCCTGCAGCTGTAACGAAAGCTGTGCTTACTGCCACTATGCATATCTGTGTCCGCAAAAAAATAAAGAATAGGTGATATAATGGAGATTTTTGCTAAATTGGAAAGCTGGGATTATCTGGCAGCGGCTATGATGCTGTTTTCCGCCTGGCTGCTGCTGGGCGGCATCGGCCGTCTGCAGAAAAGCGACCCGGAGCGCGTTGATGCGAAAAAGCTGCGCATCCGTGCCTGCGGTGGTTTGGTTGCGGGCGCTTTGTATCTGGCTTGCCGCTATCTGCAGCTGTAATATTGCCGGCAGTTAAACTTGCGTGCGGCTTTCATTAAGGTATATAATATGCTTATATCTTAAACTACTACGAGGTGACTGTAATGATAAACAAAACAAGATTGATTGATGAATTTATAGAGCTGGTAAGCGTTCCCTGCCCCAGCAAGGATGAAAAGCAGGAAGCTGAGCTGATTATGGCGAAGCTGCGCGAGCTTGGCCTGGAGCCGGAGATTGATAAGGCGCACGAAAAAACCGGCGGTACCTGCGGTAATGTGTGGGCCTATGTAAAGGGTACCGTGCCGAATGCTCCGAAGCTGCTGTTCGAAGCGCACATGGATTCCGTAGCACCGACAACAGGCACCAAGGTTGTCCGCAAGGACGGCGTGCTGTACAGCGACGGTACCACAACCTTGGGCGGTGACGACAAGGTTGGCGTTGCTGCCATGCTGGAGGCGGTGCGTGCACTGAAGGAGGATGGCGTAGCTCACGGCGACGTGCAGCTGTGCTTTACCGTCAGCGAGGAAATTGGCTGCCTGGGCGTAGTAAACATGGACCAAAGCTGGATTAAGGCCGATTACGGCTATTGCATGGATATCGGCGGCGCACCGGGTGAAATTACCTACGCTGCACCGAAGCTGTACGATATTTATGTAACCGTCAAGGGCAAGGCTGCCCATGCAGGCATTGCTCCGGAAGAAGGCGTCAATGCAATTATGCTGGCGGCGGACGCTCTGTCCAAGTTGCCTGCTTATGGTCGTCTGGACAGCGAAACCACCTTTAACATCGGCATGTTCAATGCAGGTGTAGGCACCAACATTGTCTGTCCGGAGGCTAAATTCGTCATTGATATGCGCTCTCTGAACGTACCGCGTCTGGAAGCGTTGAAGGATTCTACCATCGCTTTGATTAAGGAGGCTGTTGAGGCCGGCGGCGGTCAGGTTGAATTCGACGTAGTGGAAGGCTGTCCTGCTGTGGAGCTGAACAAGGACCACGAATGCATTAAGCTGGCAGCACGCGCTGCGGAAACACTGGGCTTTCCGGTAGAACTGAAAACCACCGGCGGCTGCAGCGACGGCAACTATCTTTGCGGCTACGGCCTGCCCTGCGGCCTGTTGGCAACCGGCATGAGCAACGTGCATACTACCGCGGAATATCTGAAGGAAGAGGACCTGTACAACACTGCACGCTGGACCTACGAAATTATTAAAGAGGCAGCGAAGTAAATCATACTGTTCACCTATAGTTTTCTTGACTGGAAGAAAATTTGACGCTATAATAAAAATAACTTCATAATGTAACCTTTGGGGCAGGGTGCAATTCCCGATCGGCGGTAAAAGTCCGCTAGCGCAGCAGCGCATGAACCGGTGCGATTCCGGTACCGACAGTATAGTCTGGATGAGAAAAGGTGGCAAAACTGTATTTTTACCGCATATAGGCTCCTTAGGTCTTTATGCGGTTTTTTATATTACTGGAAGGTGATATTTTGGCAAGAATGACAGATGAAGCATATATGCAGCGGGCCCTGGAGCTGGCGCTGCAGGCAGAGGGCAATACCAGTCCCAACCCGATGGTTGGCTGTGTGATTGTGGATGCCGAAGGCAATATTGTGGGTGAGGGCTATCATCATAAGGCCGGCGAACCGCATGCCGAGGTCAATGCCTTGGCGGAGGCTAAGCAGATGGCTCAGGGTGCAACGGCCTATGTAACGCTGGAGCCCTGCTCCCATTACGGACGCACCGGTCCCTGCTGTGTAGCCTTGGCACGCGCGGGCATCGGCAAGGTTGTGGTGGCCTGCCTTGATCCTAACCCCAAGGTTGCAGGTCAGGGTTTGGAATATCTGCGCCTGCAGGGTATCGAGGTTGTTACCGGCGTATGCGAAAAGGAGGCTCTGCGCTTAAATGAGCGCTTCTTTACTTGGATTACCAAAAAGCGTCCGTTTATTACTTTAAAATACGCTATGACACTGGATGGCAAGATTGCCACTGCTACCGGCGACAGCAAATGGATTACCGGCGAGGAGGCACGTACCTTCGCACATCGTCTGCGTAAGCAGCATGACGCTGTGCTTGTCGGCATCGGCACAGTGCTGGAGGATGACCCGGAGCTGACCACCCGTCTGGTGCGCGGCAAAAATCCGGTGCGTGTAGTGCTCGACAGCAGCCTGAAGATTTCGCTGATGGCAGCAGTTTTGAATCCGCTGGCGGATACGATTATTTTTACCGGCTTGGATTCCGATATCGTTAAGGCGGAAGCGCTGGCTGCTCTGCCTAACGTAGAGGTGGTACGTCTGCCGTTGGCTGACGGCGTTCTGCCTGTGGCGCAGGTGGTGCAGGCTTTGGCCGAGCGCGGTATTACCAGCCTGCTGGTAGAAGGAGGCAGTGCGATTCACGGTGCCTTCTTTGATGCAGGCCTTGCTGACAGAGTGTGCGCCTTTGTAGCGCCCAAGCTGATCGGCGGCGCCGGTGCTTTGCCCCCAGTCGGCGGTGCAGGCAGCAGTCTGGTAGAAACGGGCTGGCAGCTTACAGAGGTCGAAATCGAAAAATTAGGCAGTGATGTACTGATAACAGGTCTGGTGCCGGAGCTGGATAAGCAGGAGCTGCCGAAGGAGGCTGAATAATGTTTACAGGATTGGTAGCCGAACTGGGCATGGTGCAGAAGCTGGCGCAGCAGGGTGAATCCTATCACCTGACAGTGGCGGCGGCGAAGGTACTGCAGAATTTGAAAATCGGTGACAGCGTTGCCGTCAATGGCGCCTGCCTGACGGTAGTAAGCATGGATGACACCGCCTTTACCGCCGACGTGATGCCGGAAACCGTGCGCCTGACCAATATCGGCAGCCTGCATGCCGGCGACAGAGTGAATCTGGAGCGCACGCTGCGCCTGTGCGATGGCCTTGACGGTCACATCGTCAGCGGACACGTGGAAGGCCTTGGCGTAATTGCAAGTCGCAGACCGGAGGGTATTGCGATGGTGGTGACTATCAACACCCCGCCGGAGCTTTTGAAATATATCATCAAAAAGGGCAGTATTGCGATTGATGGTATCAGCCTGACGGTAACGCAGGTTACGGAAAGCAGTTTTTCCGTATCGCTGATTCCGCACACCGCCAAGGAAACAACGCTTGGCTTTAAGGATGTGGGCGACAGCGTAAATCTGGAAACGGATATTATCGGCAAATATGTAGAGCAAATGTTAAAATTTAACCCCAAGCAGACTCAGGAGCCTGCTTTAAATAAAAATATGCTGCTGGAAAATGGGTTTATCTGAGCAGTAACAAAGAGGTAGAAAATGGAAAAGTTTAAGTATAATACAATTGAAGAAGCTATCGCTGCGATTAAAGCAGGTCAGATGGTACTGGTAACCGATGACGAGGATCGCGAAAACGAAGGCGACCTGATTATGGCAGCCGAGCTGTGCACTCCCGAGGCTATTAACTTTATGGCTAAGGAAGCACGCGGACTTATTTGCATGCCGGCAGACAGCGAGGTTATGGATAAGCTGCAGTTCGGTGCTATGGTAACGCACAACACCGACAATCACGAAACAGCCTTCTCTGTTTCTATTGACCATGTTGACACTACCACCGGTATTTCTGCTTACGAGCGCGCATATACCATGAAAAAATGCGCTGAGCCCGGTGCACAGCCGAGCGACTTCCGTCGTCCGGGCCACGTTTTCCCGCTGCGCGCACGCAAGGGCGGTGTACTGGTGCGTACCGGTCACACCGAAACCACTGTTGATTTGTGTAAGCTGGCAGGCCTGCAGCCTGTAGGCATCTGCTGCGAGATTATGAACGATGACGGCCATATGGCGCGCACTCCCGATTTAATCGAGTTTGCTAAAAAGCATAAGCTCGTTTTCATCACCGTTGCCGAGCTTGTTGCTTATCGCAAGGCACACGAAAAAATGGTGCATCGTGCCGCTGAGGCTGCGTTGCCGACTAAATACGGCAATTTCCGCATTATTGCATATGAAAACGATTTGGATAACCTTTGCCATGTTGCTATTGTCAAGGGCGATGTTGCCGGTAAAAAGGACGTGCTTGTGCGCGTACACAGCGAGTGCCTGACCGGTGATGCCTTCGGCAGCCTGCGCTGCGACTGTGGCGACCAGCTGGCAACCGCGCTGAGGATGATTGAAAAGGAAGGCTGCGGCGCTGTTGTTTACATGCGTCAGGAGGGCCGTGGTATTGGTTTGGCCAACAAAATCCGTGCTTATGCACTGCAGGACCAAGGCCTTGATACCGTTGAGGCGAACGTTCGCCTGGGCTTTGCTCCCGACCTGCGTGATTACGGCATGGGTGCACAAATTCTGGCAGACCTCGGACTCACCAGCATCCGACTGATTACCAATAACCCCGCAAAACGCATCGGCCTCTCCGGCTATGGCATCACCATCACCGACCGCGTGCCCATCATCATGGAGCCTAACGAATACAACGAACACTATCTCGACGTTAAAGAAGAGAAAATGGGCCACAAGCTGCACGAAGGCTGTGGCTGCAACTGCGGAAAGTAAAAAAAGTATAAATTAACGTAAAGCATAAAACCATTAGGAGGAACAAACCATGAAAACCTTAGAAGGAAAACTCACCGCCAAAAACATGAAAATCGCCATCGTCGTAGCCCGCTTCAACGAATTCATCACCAGCAAACTCCTCAGCGGCTGCATCGACTGCCTGATCCGCCACGAAGCAGCTGACGAAGACCTCACCGTAGCTTGGGTGCCGGGCGCCTTCGAAATCCCCATGGCAGCAAAAAAACTCGCAGAAAGCGGCAAATACGACGCAGTAATCTGCTTAGGTGCCGTAATCCGCGGTGCAACCCCGCACTTTGACTATGTGTGCGCCGAAGCCTCCAAAGGCATCGCTCAGGTAAGCATGCAAACCGGCGTACCCGTAGCCTTCGGCGTACTCACCACCGAAAACATTCAGCAGGCTGTAGAACGTGCAGGCACCAAGGCCGGCAACAAGGGCGTAGACTGCGCAATGACCGCAATGGAAATGGTAAATCTCTTCAAAGAAATGTAACATTTTCACCGCTTGCCTTTTTGACTATTATGATTTATAATTGACATTGTGGAAGAGCTGATAACAGGCTGTTCCCCATGCATGAAATTTGCAAGCCCGCTAGCAGTAGTTTAGTGGGCTTGTTTTATTAAGCAAGTAAAATTTTTGCCGTAAGGCAGGATTGTGAGGCAGATATTATGGAAGATGTTTTGACAAAGGCTACAGCCGACGGTGTACGTATTTATGCATTATGCACCACTAATCTGGTACAGGAAGCAGCTAAAAAGCACGGCTGCTCCCATCTGGCAAGCGCTGCTCTGGGACGTGCGATGAACGGCGCGCTGCTGCTGGCCGCAACAATGAAGGATAACGAGCGCATCAGCCTGCGTCTGAAGGGCGACGGCCCTTTGGGCGAGGTAGTAGCAGATGCCGAAGGCAGCACAGTGCGCGGTTATGTGGAAAACCCCGATGCATTTTTGCCCCTGAAAAATGGCAAGCTGGATGTCGGCGGCGGCATCGGCGATGGTAATATTATCGTAACGCGTTATCTGCAGAATGCAGAGCCCTTCACCGGCTACTGCGAGCTGCAGGACGGCGAAATTGCCAGCGACCTGACCAAATACCTCTATGTATCCGAACAGACACCGACAAGCGTTGCTCTGGGCGTACTGGTTGACAAGGACGGCAACGTAACCGCATCCGGCGGCTTCTTTATTCAGGCTATGCCGGGCTGCACCGACGAGGTTCTGGAAAAGCTGGAAAACAACGTTAACCTGACTCCGTATGTAACCCAGCTGCTGGAAATCGGTTATACTCCGCAAAAGATGATTGAAATTCTCGGCCGCGGTCTGGACGTTGATATTAAAGAAACCATTCCCCTGAGCTTCAAATGCCGCTGCAGCCGTGAGCGCATTCTGGCGGCTCTGGGCAGCCTTGATATAAAATCTCTGGAGGAGCTGGCGCAGGACAAAACTACGGAAGCACACTGCGAATTCTGCAACAGCACCTATGAATATACTCAGGATGAAATCAAGCACCTGTTGGAAGAAAAGGAAAAGCAGGCACAGCTGGAGGCTGCTGAACAGAATATCAAATAACAAAACTTTTCTTGACAAAAGAAACTTTTGTTTGTATAATAAAGGCAGTGAATCGATTAAATTTAAATTTATATATTAGGAGGCAGGCAGATGGACGCAGATAAAAAGAAAGCCTTAGACATGGCGATGCACCAGATTGAAAAGGATTTTGGCAAGGGCAGCATTATGATGCTGGGCGAAGCAAGTGCCAAAATGAATATAGAGGTTATTCCTACAGGCGCTTTATCCCTGGATATTGCTCTTGGTGTCGGCGGTATTCCGCGCGGACGTGTTATTGAGATTTACGGTCCCGAATCTTCCGGTAAAACTACCGTTGCTTTGCATATGATTGCCGAAGCTCAGAAGATGGGCGGCTATGCGGCATTTATCGATGCGGAGCATGCACTGGATCCGGAATATGCCCGTCATCTGGGTGTAGATATTGACGATCTGCTGATTTCTCAGCCGGATAACGGCGAACAGGCTTTGGAAATTGCTGACGCACTGGTACGCAGCGGCGCTATTGATATTATCGTTATCGACTCCGTTGCAGCTTTGGTTCCGCGTGCCGAAATCGAAGGCGAAATGGGTGATTCCCACGTAGGCCTGCAGGCACGTCTGATGAGCCAGGCTCTGCGTAAGCTGACAGGTCTGATTTCCAAATCCAAATGTGCTACTATTTTCATCAACCAGATTCGTGAAAAGGTTGGCGTTATGTTTGGTAATCCGGAAACCACTACCGGTGGCCGTGCACTGAAATTCTACTCTACCGTCCGTATGGATGTACGTCGTATCGACACGCTGAAAAACGGCAACGATGTTATCGGCAGCCGTACCCGTGTTAAGGTTGTCAAGAACAAGGTAGCACCTCCGTTCAGACAGGCTGAGTTCGATATTATGTATGGCAAAGGCATTTCTCATGAAGGCTGCCTTGTTGATCTGGGCGCAGACCTTGATATTATCAACAAGAGCGGTGCCTGGTATTCCTACGGTGATATCCGTTTAGGTCAGGGCAAGGAAAAGGTTAAAGACTTTTTGCGTGAGAATCCGGAAATTGCCCAAGAAATCGAAGCTAAAATCCGTGCAGTGACGATTGCCAAGAGCGATAATAAGGAAGCAGCTGAGGAGCCGTTGCAGGATGTGGAGTCGATCTTTAAGGAATAAGAAAAAGGAAGAAGGCTTTACCGGCGCGCAGCAGGTTTATGACTGCGCGCTGGATTTATTGTCCTACCGTGATTACAGTCATAAGGATATGGTGGAGCGCTTGCAGCGCAAGGGTGCAACTAAGGCACAGGCGCTGGAGGCGGTGGCCAAGCTGGAGGATTACGGTCTGCTGAACGAGGAGCGTTACGCCCTAAGAGTGTACGAGGCATGGTTGGGCAAGCGCTATTACGGCAGACAGCATCTGCAGCTGGAGCTGACCAAGCGCGGCATACGCCCGGACGTGGCTGCGGAGATTATGGAACGCTTTACGCCTGACATTGAAGAGCAGCAGGCGGAGAATGCGGCACAGCTTTTCGTGCAGCGCAATCAGCGCAAGCTAACAGCAGAAACTGACAACAAGAAAATATATGCGGCTGCGGGACGCTTCATGGCGGCCCGTGGCTTTTCATCAAGATATGTGCACATTATATTGGGTAAATTGCATTTTTCAGACAATATATAGCGGTTAAACTTGACAATTTTGTTAAATATACACTATAATGTAGTTATCCAATCGTGTTAATATCTACGATTTTCACGAGGCGACGCGTAAAGCGGTTGCCTTATTTTTTGCCCTATTTCAGAATAGATAATACAGCAATTTATTATAGATTCAACGGAATAAGGACATCTATAGCAGACGCAAACAGGCGCCTGCTGTTACTATGCAAAAAAATCTTGGAAAAATCTACATTTAGGAGGTGAGGACGATTTTAGAAATTATCGGTACAGCTGTTGTTGTTGGTCTGGCCGGCGGTGCGGTAGGTTATCTGGTTCGCAAAAATGTTGCTGAAGGTAAAATTGCTACTGCAGAAGAGCAGGCTATCCGTATTGTACAGGATGCGGAGCAGACCGGCGAAGCAAAACGCAAAGAAATCATGATGGAGGCTAAAGAAGAAATCCATCGTCTGCGTTCCGAAATGGAGCGTGAAAATAAAGACAGACGTAACGACCTGCAGCGTCAGGAGCGTCGTCTGCTGCAAAAAGAAGAAAATCTGGACCGTAAAATCGAATCCTTCGAACGCAAAGAAGAAAAGCTGGCTTCCAAGGAACAGCGCCTGAACGCTGCTCAGGAGAAGGCTGAGGCAATGCTGGAAAAACGTCAGGTTGAACTGGAGCGTATTTCCGGACTGACCAGTGACGAAGCAAAGCAGGAGCTGCTGCAATCCCTCGAGGATGAGGTTAAGCATGAATCTGCTATGATGGTTAAGGATCTGGAGCAACAGGCTAAGGATGAGGCTGACCGCAAGGCAAGAGAAATTATCTCCCTGGCAATTCAGCGTTGTGCAGCAGACCATGTAGCGGAAACCACCGTTTCCGTAGTAGGCCTGCCTAACGATGAAATGAAGGGCCGCATTATCGGTCGTGAAGGCCGTAACATCCGTACTCTGGAAACCCTTACCGGCATCGATTTGATTATCGATGATACTCCGGAGGCTGTTATTATTTCCGGCTTCGATCCGGTACGCCGTGAGGTTGCCCGTATCGCTTTGGAAAAATTGATTAATGATGGTCGTATTCATCCGTCCCGCATTGAGGAAATGGTTGAAAAGGCACAAAAAGAGGTTGAGCAGAAGATTAAGGAAGCCGGCGAACAGGCTACCTTTGCTGTCGGAGTGCATGGTCTGCACCCCGAACTGATTAAGCTGCTGGGCCGCCTGAAATATCGTACCAGCTATGGTCAGAATGTCCTGAACCATTCTGTTGAGGTTGCCAACCTTGCAGGTGTAATGGCTTCTGAGCTTGGTGTTGACGTTGTTCTGGCTAAGCGTGCCGGCCTGCTGCATGATATCGGCAAGGCTATCGACCATGAAATGGAAGGCTCTCACGTTGAAATCGGCGGCGAAATCGCCAAGAAGTTCCGTGAGTCCGACCTGATTGTCAATGCTATTTTGGCGCATCATGGTGACTGCGAGCCTAAGAGTGTTGAAGCTGTTCTGGTATCTGCCGCTGACGCAGTATCTGCTGCCCGCCCGGGTGCAAGACGCGAAACTCTGGAAAGCTACCTGAAGCGCTTAACTCGATTGGAAGAAATTTCTGAGTCCTTTGAGGGCGTTGAAAAATGCTATGCCGTACAGGCTGGCCGCGAAATCCGCATTATGGTTAAGCCGGATGTTATCGATGATGCTTCCGCTGTGCTTCTGGCACGCGATATCTCCAAGAAGATTGAAGCTGAAATGGAATATCCCGGTCAGATCAAGGTTGTTATCATCCGCGAAACCCGTGCTGTTGATTACGCAAAATAACGAAATTCCTGAAAGAGCTGCTTAGGCAGCTCTTTTTTTGTGCCTTAGCAGGATTATAGGAATTGCTGTCGAATATATATACTTGGAATTTTTTTGACAGGTGCGCCGGTTGAGGCCGGTGCTGAAAAGGGAATGCCGGTGAGAATCCGGAGCAGTCCCGCTACTGTAAGCGGAGCCCAGGCAATTATGTCACTGACGCAAGTTGGGAAGGCGCTGAGGGCGATGAAGCTAAGCCAGGAGACCTGCCTGTTACGAAGCTCGGAGCCTACGGGAGATAGGCTGGCTTTGGTATGCGTAAATATAGAATTTTTGGCTGCAGCTGCATTTTGTGAATCTCCCGCAAGGGAGCTTTTTTCATATATGCATAAAATGAAAAGCATGCAGCTTACAAAAACGAAGGGAGGTTGAAATATGCCTGGTAAAATCATTATGGTTACCGGTGGAGCACGCAGCGGCAAAAGCGAATTTGCAGAACGCTATGTATTGCATTATTCTCCCAAATGCGATTACGTTGCTACGGCAGAAATCTTAGATGAGGAAATGGCGGAGCGCGTGCGTCTGCACCGTGAGCGTCGTGATGCGCGTTGGATTAATCACGAAGCGCCTTATCATGCCGAGCGCACGCTTGAAGCGCTGTCAGCGGAAACAGGAGCGGTTCTGTTTGACTGCCTGACTGTTTATATGTGTAACCTGCTTTATGGCAAGGATGCGCCGGAGGGTGAATTCCTTGAGCGCTGTCAGGTAGTATTTGATGAAATTGACAAGGTGCTGGCAGCAGCACGTAATTGCGGCAAAATCGTTGTCTTTGTTACGAACGAGGTGGGCAGCGGTATTGTGCCGGATAATCAGATGGCGCGCGAATACCGTGACCTTGCCGGCTGGGTTAATCAGCGTGTGGCTAATGAGGCTGACCATGTTTATTATTGTGTGGCAGGTCAGGCCGTAGACGTAAAAAAATTGGCTTTTAAATTTGAGGATGAAGGAGAATAACGACTGATATGGAGAAAATCATAATACCTGCTCTGGATGAAGAACGTATGCAAGAAGTGCGGGCAGGCTTTGCTAAGCTAGACAAGCCGGCAGCCAACTTGGGCAAGCTGGAGGATATGGTTGTAGGCCTTGCAGGTATGCTCGGCAAGGATTTACCGGATAAATTAAAGACGGCGATGGTTCTGATGTGCGGTGACCACGGTATTGCCAAATACGGTGTCAGCGCTTATCCGCAGGAGGTTACGCGCCAGATGATTAACGGCTATATGCGCGGTACTGCCGGAGCTACCGTGCTGGCACGTCATGCGCACGCTGATGTTTTCGTCTGCGATGTAGGCACTGCCTTTGATTTGAGCGATTTGCCCAAGGTTTATCAAAAAAAGGTAGCCTGGGGAACCGAAGACTTCACCCAAGGTCCCGCTATGACTCGTGAGCAGGCCGAAAAGGCTATTGCCGTTGGCATGGAAATGGCTGATATGTGCATCGACCAGGGCTATAATATGCTTTATACCGGTGAAATGGGTATCGGCAATACAACCTCTACCTCCGCTATTGCCAGCGCCTTTCTGGGACTGGACCCGCAGCTGACTGTCGGTCGTGGCAGCGGTATTAATGACGAACGCATGAAGATTAAGCGTCAGGTTGTTATCGACGGCTTGGCAAAAAATATGCCGAAGCAGGGTGATGCGATGGACATTCTCTGTAAGGTCGGCGGCTATGACCACGCAGGTCTGGCCGGTGTAATTATCGGCGCAGCCCGCCGCCGTGTACCGACAATGGTTGACGGTGTAAATGCCACGGCTGCAGCACTGCTGGCCTACGGACTTTATCCGCAGTGCCGCGATTATATGCTTTGCTCGCATCTGAGCAGCGATATTTCTCATAAGAAAATGCTGGAGCTGATGCAGCTTTCGCCGATTGTTGATGCCGGTATGCGCCTGGGCGAGGGCACCGGTGCTTCCCTGGCTATTGTTGTGCTGCAGGCAGCGATGGATGTATATAATCATTTAAGCAGGTGATGTGATGCGTGATTTCATAACTTGTCTGGAATTTTTGACCAGAATCCGCTTTTCCAACCGCACGGACTGGCATGATGACGATTTCAGCCGCAGCGTGCCGTACTTCCCTTTGGTCGGTCTGGTAATGGGCGTTTTTATGGGTGCGGTAAATTATGGACTGTATTATCTGCACACCCCTGATTTAATGCGTGCAGTGATGCTGGTGCTTGCGGAGCTGATTATTATCGGTGCGCTGATGTATGACGGCTTTATGGATACCTCCGACGGTGTTTTCAGTGCCCGTGACCGCGAACGTATGCTGGAAATTATGAAGGACAGCCACGTAGGCTCCAATGCCGTTATCGCGCTTGTCTGCCTCGTGCTGCTGAAGGTGGCTGCCTATACCACGCTGTCGCCGGTAAAATTATCTTTTGCTTTGGTTGCCGTTTTCGTAGCAACGCGCACCTTTATGGTTACCTACATCGTCAACTATAAGTATGCACGTAAAACTGGTATCGGTCATATGTTTAAGGCTTATGCCAAGCCGATGTATACCTATATTGCCTTTGCTCTTTGCCTGGCGCTGGTGGCAGCCTGCGGTATGCCATATCTGTATACGGCAATAGCGGCCTTCGTTATCTGCCAGGGCATTGCGCATTTCCTCAGCGGTCAGTTGGGCGGTCTTACCGGTGATACCTACGGCTTTTTGACGGAATGCGGCGTTGTGGTTTACCTGATGCTCGCAACCTATATAATCTGATATATCCCCCGGCAATATTTTGCCGAGCACTGAAAGAGACAGAAAGGAAAAATGCTATGCATATAGAAGAAATAATCCAAAAGATTGTGCCTGCCGACAGAGGCTGCATGAAGCTGGCGCAGACACGCTTTGATAATCTGATCAAGCCGGTCGGCAGTCTGGCCAAGCTGGAAGAAATGACCTCGCGATATTGCGGTATCAAGGGCATTTATGAAAAAGAGGATTTAGATTATCCTAAACGCGATTTGCTGGTGTGGTGCGGTATCGAAGAGGCTGCTCAGGCCGAAAAAATTATGCATGCCAAATGGCCGGTGAACGTGCTGGCAGCAGAAACCGGTGCGAAGGCTGTGGCTCTGCTCGTAACCTCGGAGGAGGAGGCTGACGCTCTGGAGGAGGGTGCTGCTCTCGTGCAGGAGCTTGTGCATGAAAAGGGACTGGGGCTTTTGGGCTTCGGCTGCCTTTCCAATCCTGATAATGAGATGGTGCGCACCGCTATGGCCGGTGCTCTGCTGCAGGCTGCAGCTATGAAGGTGCCGGTAATGCTCGACGGCGTTGCTGTCTGCAGGGCTGCCAAAAAGGCGGCGGACATGGCGCCGGCCGTGCTCGACTACTGCTTTGCCGGTCATGTTTCCGCAGAGCCGGGAGCAGAAGAATGCCTGCAGGAGCTGGGGCTTACGGCACCGCTGCGCCTGAACATTCCCGATGGCGCCGGTGAGGGCGCTGCTGTCTGCTTTACGCTGTTCAACGCCGGCATCAAGGCCTATAAGGAAATGGAAACCTTTGAGGAAGCAGGAGTACATGCCGAGATGAAGGAATTTTCCTTGGCAGAGCAGTCTAAAAAAGGAGCGAAGGCTTAATGGGTAAAATATATTTAATCCGTCACGGTGAAACGGACAGCAACAAGGGACACCGCTTTCAGGGACGCATCAACATGCCGCTGAACGCCAAAGGTCTAGTGCAGTCCGAGAAGCTGGCTGCCTATATGCAGCATCTGCCGGTTGATAAAATTTACTGCAGCTCTATGCTGCGTGCCTGCATGACGGCAGCACCGCTGGCTATGAGCAAAAATATGTCCTATCAGCCGCTGGATTTGCTGCAGGAGGTAAGCTTCGGTGCCTGGGAGGGCCTAGAGTATGCGGAAATCAGCCGCCGCTGGCCTAAGGAGATGGATGATTTCCTGACGCGTCCGGGCGAATGGATTCCGCCGCAGGGCGAAAGCTTTCATGATGTAGCGCGTCGCTGTCAGGCGGCTTTTGACTATATCTTTGAGCGTGAAGGCCATGAGAAAAATATCGCAATTGTATCGCATGGTGGTATTATCCGCGTGCAGCTGTGCCTGCTTTTGGGTATACCGCTGAACAATCTGTGGAAGCTGAGTGTGCATAATGTTTCTGTCAGCACGCTGAATGACTGGCAGGGCAATATCATTGCGGAAACTATCAATGACGCTCACTTTGCCAGAGAGCAGGGAAAATCTGTAAACTGGCTGCATAAATAAAAATTGAAGTTCGAAAACCGCGCAGAGCTGAAAAGCTGTCGCGGTTTTTCTATCGGGCTGCGAACTTACCGGTGCTGCATCATTAATTTTACCCGCAAGCTTTTACCGTGAGCACTGTTAATAAGCGGATTTTGGGATATGTTGAGAAATGAAAAGTTTCTTATTAAAGAATTTACGCATTTTTGATAAACTAAGATTGACTTTTGCAGGCGCTTACTATATACTGTAAGTGGTGTATCTCAGTGGTCCGTTTAAGTTCCTAACTTCTTCTATCATAGATGACATGGGGAAGCCAAGGTAAACATCTTAATGCGTTCTTTGGGGTATGTTCTATCTATGATTAGGAGTGATTAAACAATGAAAGAAGACAAGACTTTAACCTGCTGCGAGTGCGGCAATGAATTCGTATTCACCGCTTCCGAGCAAGAATTCTACGAAGAAAAAGGCTTCACTAACGAACCGCGCCGTTGCCCGGCTTGCCGTCAAGCACGCAAACAACGCATGGGCGTACAAAACGACCGTCCGCAACGCGAAATGTTCCCCGCAGTTTGCGCTGAATGCGGTAAAGAGACCATGGTACCGTTCAAACCCAGCGATCGTCCGGTTTACTGCCGCGAATGCTTCAACGCACGTAAACACTAATTAGACGCTTGAAGTAACAAATTCAGGTACAGCTTAGGCTGTACCTGTTTTTTATTAGCTGATCATAGAAAAAACGAAAGTTATTTTACATAAAAGTGCTTATATGCTATACTTTTTACAATATAAATTATTCGAAGCAAGGGAGCTTTATGGCACGTATTATAGACAGTGATTTTCTGCACCGCGCGCTGCAGCATTTTTATGGCTACAGCAGCTTCCGCACAGGGCAGGAAGAAATTATAAGTGAAATATTACACGGACAGCCTGTGCTGGCAGTGCTGCCTACGGGTGCAGGCAAGAGCATCTGCTTTCAGCTGCCTTCGCTGCTGCTGAAGGGCGTGACGCTGGTTATCTCACCGCTGATATCGCTGATGAAGGATCAGGCGGAGGCGCTGACGGCCCGCGGTATTCCGGCCGCTTATCTTGACAGCAGCATGAGCAGCAACGAATACGGCAGAGTGCTACATGCCGCACTCAACAAGCAGTGCAAGTTTTTGTACGTAGCACCGGAGCGCTTGGTAAACCAGCAGTTTATTGATTTCGCCCGCCAGGCTTATATTACGATGGTGGCGGTGGACGAGGCGCACTGCGTATCGCAGTGGGGACACAGCTTTCGCAAGGAATATTATAATATCCCCGATTTTATTCAGGCCTTGCCGACGAAGCCGCTGGTGGCAGCCTTTACTGCTACGGCTACGCCGGATGTGCGCCGTGATATCATCAAACGTTTGGGCATTCCGGAGGCAAAAATTGTGGTGACGGGCTTTGACAGGCCTAACCTGCATTTTGCCGTGCAGCGCACGCAGGATAAGGAGCGCTCGCTGCTGGAGTTTATGCGCAAGCATAAAAAGGATTGCGGCGTAGTTTACTGTGCTACGCGCAACAAGGTGGAAAGCGTGACGCAGCTTTTGCGGCGCCAGGGCTTCAGTGCCTTGCGCTATCACGCGGGCCTGACGCTGGAGGAGCGGCGTGAGAATCAGAATGCCTTCGTCGGCGGCAGCGTGCCGCTGATTGTGGCAACCAATGCCTTCGGTATGGGTATCGATAAGCCGGATGTACGCTTTGTGGTGCATTATAATATGCCCAAGGATATCGAAAGCTACTATCAGGAGGCAGGACGCGCAGGGCGTGACGGCCTGCCTGCGGAATGTCTGCTGCTTTACGATAAGGCGGATATTGCGGTTAATACCTATCTTATCGGTCACGACCAGCCTGATTTGACCTGGAAGGAGCATGAGCTGCAGCTGCTGAGCAAAATGACCAACTACTGCAATACGTCCATGTGCCTGCGCAAGGTACTGCTGGAATATTTCGGAGAAAAAACAACGTCGCAGTGCAACAATTGCGGCAACTGCGACGTGAATAAGAACGCTTCGTGGCGTAAGTTTTTGAAGTTTTAATTTTTAGTCGATATCAATAGTATTGCCCGGTTTTACAATGAGCACCTTGCTGTCGGTTTCGTCCTCAACGGCGGCCTTGAAGGCTTCCACGTCCTGAGCGATGGGCGGCCAGGTGTTGTAATGTACGGGGATAACGTATTTTGCCTGCAGCAGCTTGCAGGCGATAAGTGCATCATTGGGGTCCATAGTGAAGTTGCCGCCGATAGGAAGCACTGCGTATTCAAAAGCATCGAGCTTGGGCAGCAGCTGCATATCGCTGAAGAGTGCGGTGTCACCGGCGAAGTACAGCTTAGTGCCGTAGAAATCGATGACGATACCGCAGGCGTGACCACCGGGAACGCCGCTGCCGTGGAAGGCCAGCGTCAGGCGTACTTTGCCGAAGGGAAACTTAAAGGTGCCGCCAAGATGCATAGCGTGTGCTTTGCAGCCGGCATCCTGCGCCAGACCGCAGATTTCGGCAGTGGATATGATGGTAGCGTCACAATTTTTGGCGATTTCAAAGGCACTGCCCAAATGGTCGAAGTGACCGTGGCTGACGAAAATATAATCAACCTTAATGTCTTTGGCGGTGAGTCCTTCCGGATTATCGTCCAGATACGGGTCGAAGATAATAGCGGAATTATTTTTTTCCAAAATAAAGCAGGCATGGTTGATGAAATGGAATTTTGCGGACATAATTTTCCCTCCTTAATTTGACAAGCTGATTGCTACTTGATATTAAATAAGATAGCGCTTGACTGTTATCTTATAAATATTATAGCTTAAATCTACTTTTTTGTGAATTCCTCACTGCAGGGGTGGGAAAAACTTTACAATTTTGCCTTATGTGCGGTAAAATTGATAGCGTGATATATATAGGAGTAATGCGCTATGAACTATAAAAAAATTACTTTTGCGTGTGTTCTGCTGGGTTTGTCGCTGTACGCCGGCGTATGTGCGGCAACTGTGCGCGAGGTCGCTGATGAAGCGCCTGCCTCTAAGCAGACGATTATCGCTGATAAAAAGGATAAGAAGCTGCTGAACAAAAAGCAGCGCGCTGTCCAAATAACTCAGGAAAAGGATAAAATTGTAGTATCTACCAAACCGGTGGCTAAACCGCCTGCCGGTACGATAAAGGTTCCTGCCGCTCCGCGTCCGTCGCTGCTGCAGGAGAAGGATGGCAAATTCTATTTTTCCGGTACTCAGCTGCCGGATGATTATCGTAATATCGCTATTTACGGTGAGGCGATTGCCAGCAAGGCGCAGGCTATTGCCTATATTTTGGCGGCTAACCCGGCTGTGAAGCTGGCCTGCCCGGTGGAGGAGCTTGTAGATTTGTACTGGCAGGAGGCCAAGCGTGAAAACGTACGCCCCGACCTTGCCCTGGCACAATCATTGGTGGAAACAGGCGCTTACCGCTATGGCGGTGATGTGCTGCATCATCAGAACAATTTCTGCGGTCTCGGTACTATCGGCGGCGGTGTGCGCGGTGCGTCCTTTGCTACGCCGCAGATGGGAGTGCGTGCGCATATCCAGCATCTGCTGGCTTATACGCAAACGAAGCGCCCTTCAACCGATATTGTCGATCCGCGCTATGATCTGGCGCATAATATCCGCCTGGAACGCGGTGTTGTCAACACCTGGTACGGTTTAAACGGCACTTGGGCGATGGGCTCGCTGTATTGCGAAAAGATTATGGCGACCTATCAGAAAATCCTGGCACAGCAGCCTGTGGAGGCGGTTAAGCCGGCACCGGCTGAACCGGTTAAGGAAAAGAATAAAAAGAAATGCAGTATGAAGCAGAGAGTTTCCGAAATACTGCAGGAGAAAAAATAAATTAATGACTGCGCAGCAGTCAGCTGAGGAGGCATTCAGTAAAATGCATATAGTTTTAGTTGAACCGGAAATTCCCGGCAATACCGGTAATATTGCACGTTTGTGCGCAGCAACTGGCTGCCACCTGCATTTGGTTCGTCCGCTTGGTTTTTCCGTAGAGGATAAATATTTGAAGCGTGCAGGTCTGGATTATTGGCATCTTGTTGATATCCATTATTACGACAGCGTTTATGAGGTGCTGGAAAAATATAAGGATAATCCCAAGTATTTCCTGACGACGAAGGCACACAGCTCTTATGCCGATGTGCAGTATGCTCAGGACAGCCTGCTGATTTTCGGCAAGGAAACTGCCGGTCTGCCGGAAACCTTGCTGCACGAATATCCCGAAAGCTGCATCCGTATTCCGATGATTGAGGATGCACGCTCTTTGAATTTGTCCAATTCCGTGGCGATTGTGGCTTATGAGGCGCTGCGCCAAAACGGTTTTGCTGATTTAACCCTTTATGGAGGAGAATATAAATGATAATTATCAAGGAATTTGATTTTGACGCTGCGCATTATCTGCCTGCGTATAACGGCAAGTGCGAGCATTTGCATGGTCATACCTATAAGCTGGTGGTAAAGGTGGAGGGCACTCCCGACCATGAGGGTATGGTTATTGATTTTATCAAGCTGAAGAATCTGGTGAAGGACGAGGTGCTGGCACATTTGGACCACGCCTGCCTGAATGATATTCTGCCGGTGCCTTCTGCGGAAAATATCAGTGTCTGGGTTTGGAATAAGCTGGTTGAGCTGCTGAAGAGCGACCATTATCATTTATATGAAGTAGAAGTTTGGGAAACTCGCACCAGTGGCTGCGTGTACAGAGGTGAATGACGTGAAGGATGTACAAAGCGAAAAGGATTTACGCAATATTCCTTTGAAGCATGTGGGAATAAAGGGCCTGCGCTGGCCGATTGAGCTGCGCGATAAAGAGCGCGGTACGCAGCACAGCGTAGCGGAGGTAACACTGGCGGTTGACTTGCCGCATGATATGCGCGGTACGCACATGAGCCGTTTTGTGGAGTGTTTGCGTACTCTCGGCCCTGTGGGCCTCGCTGATGTGGAAGCAATTTTGGACCAGCTGAAGCAGCATCTGCAGGCTGAAAGAGCTTTTATCGAGCTGAAGTTCCCGTATTTTGTAACGAAGAAGGCTCCTGTGAGCGGTATGGAAGCGCCGATGGATATTGATTGTGTGTACAAGGCCGAGAAGGGCGAGAAGCTGCGTTGGCGCATTACAGCTGTTGTGCCGGTGCAGACGCTGTGCCCCTGCTCCAAGGAAATCAGCGAATACGGTGCGCATAACCAGCGTGCCTGGGCGAAGCTGGAGGTTGAGGCGCAGGAGATGGTGTGGCTGGAGGAGCTGGTGGAATATGCCGAGGCTTCCGCAAGCACGCCGCTTTATGGCCTTTTGAAGCGCCCTGACGAAAAATACGTTACGGAGCATGCTTATGAGAATCCGCGTTTTGTAGAGGATGCCGTGCGTGAGGTTGCTTTACGCTTGGAGGCGGATAAGCGCATTACCTGGTATCGTGCAGAGGTGGAGAGCATGGAAAGCATCCATAATCATAACGCTTTTGCTGTTGTGGAAAAAGGTGAGAATGAATGTTATTAAAGGTTAACCGTGAAGGCTTGGAGGCAGCGCTGGCAAGTATCGGCGCTCATGCCGACAGTCTGCCTATTTTTGTGCATAAGGCGGAGATTATTCCGTTCAAGCTGCTGGGTGTGCGTACTCCGGCAGCGAATATTATCAAGCAGGAGATGCTGGCGGTGGGCGGTGACGCTGTAACGCCCATCGGTGCTGTTACCTGCGCTGCAAAGTATGTTGATATTCTGCTTTTGGGTACGCTGAAGCATTATAAGGTACTGCTGAAGAAAATGGCGCAGATGCCTTATTTTGGTATTCCTCAGGTTGCTATTGATCTGGAAATGGCGCTGACGCCGCAAAAGCTGTGCACTACGCTGGCTGACGGCAGAGTGCTGACCTATGAGAAGATGTGCGTGATGGGCATTTTGAACGTTACGCCGGATTCTTTTTATGAGGGCAGCCGTGTTCCTGCTATGGAGGAGCTGGTGGAGCGTGCCGGCAGAATGCTTGCTGCGGGTGCCGGTGTGCTGGATATCGGCGGTGAGTCTACCCGTCCGGGCAGCGACAGCGTTGACGGGGAGGAGGAGCGCCGCCGCGTAGTTCCTGCGATTACTGCTTTGCGCAAGGCTTATCCCGATGCTGTTATTTCTATTGATACCTATCGTGCGGATACGGCGGAGGCAGCTATTGCTGCCGGTGCTGATATTATCAACGATATCAGTGCGATGGAGGCTGACCCGCGTATGGCGGATGTTGTTGTGGCTACTAAAGCGCCGATTATCCTTATGCATATGCGCGGTACGCCGAAGAATATGCAGCAGAACTGCGAGTACAAGGATGTTGTGCAGGAGGTTGCCGTTTATCTGGCGCAGAGAGCTCAGCTTTTGCGTGAGCGCGGTGTGAGTGCTGATAAGATTATTCTGGATCCCGGTATCGGCTTTGCCAAGAATGTGGAGCAGAATTTGCTCTTGATGCGTGACCTGAAGGCTTTGACGAGCTTTGGCTATCCTGTGCTGCTGGCGGCTTCGCGTAAGAGTACGCTTGGTGCTGTGCTGGGCGGTGTGCCGGCGGAGCAGCGCTTGGAGGGGACGATTGCGACGAGTCTGCAGGCGATTTACGCGGGGGCGCAGATGGTGCGCGTGCATGATGTTGAGGAGAATGTGCGGGCGATTCGCACAATGGAAGCTATTTTGCGCGGCAGTGCGGAGTAGGTTAGCTTAGAAAGAATTGTTTTAGCAATTGTCTGTCACGCTGCGACAGAATAATTGCTGCGAAAGTATCGTTTATTTTGCTGCGTCTATTATAATCACATCAAAAGAACAGGAGTCTGAGATGGCTATTGCATATGTTGCCTTAGGCAGTAACCTGGGCGATAAGAAAAAGAATTTACAGCGCGCGCTGATGCTGCTGATGCAGCAGGGCGTGGAGGTACTGCAGGTTTCCGGCTATTTTGCTACGGAGCCTTACGGTGTGACGGACCAGCCGCAGTTTTTGAATGCTGTGTGCAGGGTGCGCACTAATTTGGAGCCTGTGGCGCTTTTGCGTACACTTTTGGCAACGGAGCTGGCGATGGGGCGTGTGCGCCTGCGTCATTGGGGCGAGCGCAATATTGATCTGGATTTGCTGCTTTACGAAAATGTCGTGATGCAGACACCGGAGCTTACGCTGCCGCATCCCGATATGCAGAACAGGGATTTTGTGCTGTTGCCGCTTTTGGATATTGCACCGGAGCTGGTGCATCCGCTGTTGCATAAAACTGTGCGTGAAATGGCGGCGGAGCTGAATAAATAATGCTGCGATACGAGCGATTTGTTTTACAGCAAATATACGCTTGTGCTATAATTAAGAAAAAACATCTGGCAGGAGGTAGCTATGAGAATAGATGGTGCCGGCGGTTGCTTTGATAACCGTCTTTATGAAGTTGATATTGACGTAGCCTGGAATATTGCCTTGCTGTGCGTCAATGAGATGGGTGTAACTATTGATGAGCAGGATGATGCTGCACATCAGCTGCACTTCCATAACAAGAAAAAAATTATGCAGCTGGCTATGCAGTCTTTGGATGAAGAAACCGTACAGGTTATCATGGACTCCACTAAGGAGCGTCTGCAGATTTATAACTGGAAGCGCGAGGACAAAGAGGTTAACCAGTTCTATGAGCTGTTCGAAAAGAAGCTCACGGAATACCGTGCCTTTATTTTGTGCCCGAACTGCTCCGCAAAAATCAGCTCTTTGGTTAAATTCTGCCCCGAGTGCGGCTGCAAAGTAAAATAAGCACAAAAAAAGAAACCAAATACCGATTGGTATTTGGCTTCTTTTTAAATCCGAACGGATTAGATTGCGCGGTTAACTTTACCGGAACGCAGGCAACGGGTGCAAACGTTCAAGCGTTTAACAGAACCTTCAACAACTGCTCTTACTTGTTGAATATTCGGGTTCCAAGCACGTTTGGTGTGTCTATTGGAGTGGCTGACGTTGTTGCCAGCGAGTTTTCCTTTACCGCAGATTTCGCAGATAGATGCCATTGTTTCCCACCTCCTTAAACGTGATAAGACATAAGGCACATTCAAATTTAACATGAGTATCATACCATAAAGAGCGCAGAAAATCAAGGGAATTTTAAGATAAAGAGGGTATTTTTATAAATGTGGTGGAAAGAACCTGTAACAACACTAAAAGGTGTAGGTGTAAAAAAGGCAGCTGAGCTGGCTGCTCTCAATATTTTCAGCGTGGGTGATTTGCTGGAATTTTACCCGCGTCAGGGAGCCTATCTCGATTATGCCAAGCTCAAAACGATTAAGGAGCTTGATGTAGACAACAGTAAGCAGATTTTCAAAGCGACCGTTTATCAGGTGAAAAACGGCTACGGTGCCAGCCGTCGCAGCTATACGTCCGTGACGGTGCGTGACGAAACAGGCTATGCTACGCTGTACTTTTTCGGCGGGCAGCGCTACAAGGCGCAGAAGCTGAAGCCGGATACTATGCTGCAGATTACAGGCCGCGTAAGGCAGGGGCGCACTACGAAGTCCGTCAGCGAGGTTGACGTGCAGCCTTTGGAGCAGGACGAGGGAAAAACGCCGGGTATTGTACCGGTGTATGCTTTGAGAGGTAACCTGACGCAGAAGAATCTGCGTACATGGGTGAGTGAGGCCTTGCGACTGGCAGCAAAGGATTTGCCGGAAAGCCTGCCGGCGAAGGTTGTGAGCCAATGTAATTTGCCCGACCGCTATACGGCGCTGAAAAATATTCACTTTCCGGAAAGCTGGGAAGCGTTGCGACGTGCCAAGCAGCGTTTTGTTTTTGAGGAGCTGTTTTTGCTGCAGTGTGGTCTGCTTTACTATCGCCAACAGAGCCATGACAACAGAGAGGGTATTAAGCACGCTGCAGACGGTGCGCTTGTTAAAGACGTAATGCAGGGACTGCCCTTTGAGCTGACGGCGGCACAGCAGCAGGCGTGGCGTGAGATTTCACTGGATATGCAGGATAAAAAGCCTATGCACCGCATTCTGCAGGGCGATGTAGGCAGCGGCAAGACGGTTATCAGCGCGCTGGCGTTGGCTAAGGCGGTGGAAAACGGTTATCAGGGCTGCATTATGGTGCCGACGGAAATTTTGGCGGCGCAGCATTTTGAAACGCTGGAGCAATATTTGCAGCCTTACGGTGTGCGTATTGCTTTACTGACGGGCGGTATGCGTGCTAAGGCAAGGCGTGAGCTGCTGCTGAATCTGGAGCTGGGTCTTGTTGACGTGGTTGTGGGCACGCATGCTCTGCTGGAGGAGGATGTGCGCTTTGCCAATCTGTCGCTGACGGTGACGGACGAGCAGCACCGCTTCGGCGTAGAGCAGCGTGCGCGTCTGTCCAATAAATCGGAGAATGCTCCCGATGTACTGGTAATGACGGCAACGCCGATTCCGCGTACCTTGGCGCTTACTGTTTACGGCGATCTGGATATTTCCGTAATGAAGGGACGTCCGCCGCAGCGCAAGCCGGTGCGGACGCTGTGTTATACGGATGAGCGCCGCCGTGAGGTTTACGCCGGCCTGGTGCGTCAGGTGCAGGCAGGAAGGCAGGCTTATGTTGTTTGCCCGCTGATTGAGGAATCCGATGTTCTTGATGTGCATAGCGCAGAAAGAGTATACGAGGAGCTGCAGCGTGATTTTCTGCAGGATATTCCCTGCGCTCTGCTGCATGGCAGGCTGAAGGGTGCGGAGAAGGATGCCATTATGAGCAGCTTTGCAGCAGGCGAGCTGAAGGTGCTGGTGAGCACTACGGTTATCGAGGTTGGCGTGAACGTGCCCAATGCTACGCTGATGGTGATTGAAAATGCGGAGCGCTTCGGCTTGGCGCAGCTGCACCAGCTGCGCGGACGTGTAGGTCGCGGCAGCGAGCAGTCCTACTGCGTGCTGCTGACGGCCGCCGATTCGCCGGAGGCATTGGCGCGTCTGAACGTACTGCATGAGAGCGAGGACGGCTTTTATCTTGCGGAAAAGGATATGGAGCAGCGCGGTGCAGGCCAGCTCTTTGGCCTGAAGCAGCATGGCTTGCCAGATTTGCGAATTGCTGATATAATGCGAGATGTTGACGTAATTGCGCAGGTTCGCCAACTGGCGCAGGCGCAGCTGCGTACGCCGGAGGACTGGGCGGAAATCCGCCGTCTGGTGGAAATGCAGTTTGGCGAACGCTTTAATATGATTTTCAATACTTAAAGAGGGTATAAATACATGAAAAAAGACTGGTTAAAAAATCCTGATGTTTGTGCTAAGGTGACGGCGGCAGTTTTGCTGGTGGCCTTGTTTTTAGGCATTCACTTTTTTGCCGATGATTTCTTTAACAAAACATTTACGCTGGCAATCAGCGGCAATGTCAACGGCCTGGTGGAATATCTGCGCTCCTTTGGACCATGGGCGATTTTAATCAGTTTTGTGCTGGATGTGTTGATTAATGCCGCCAGCGTTTTCCCGTCGATTTTTCTTTCTACAGCCAATGGTCTGATTTTCGGCCTGCCGCTTGGTATTACTATTTCCTGGCTGGCGGAAACAACCGGTGTGGTCATCAGCTTTTACCTGATGCGCTTCTTCTTCCGTGATACGGCGCAGAAGCTGATTGAAAAAAGCAACTCGCTGAAATCCATTGATGAGGCAAGCAGCAAGCACGGCTTGGAGTGGATGGCCTTCGCCAGGGCGTTGCCGTATTTTCCGTCAGGCATTTTGACGGCGGTGGGTGCTGTGAGCAGCATGAGTGCGCGTGATTACATTATTGCCAACCTTATCGGCAAATTTCCTTCTACGGCCTTGGAGGTTGTCATAGGCCATGATGTAGTTAATTTTCAGGAGCACAGCCAAAGATTAACGATTTTGATCTTAGTTGTGGGCGCTGTCTTTTTTGCGTATAAAAAATGGTTCTATAAAAAGGGAAAATAAAATTTGCTTTAGTGCGTCGCTGCAGTAATTTCTGTGGCGGCGTTTTTTACAGATAGAGATACAGATAGTGAAAGGAAATAACACTTATGGAAAATAAACAAGTGCAGCCATGGCAGCAATATCAGGCGCTGTATCTGCATATACCGTTTTGCGTACAGAAATGCCTGTACTGTGATTTTGCTTCTTATGCCGGCTTTGGCGAGCAGGAAAAGCGTGACTATACCGACGCTGTGTGCAAAGAAATCGCCCTGCGTGCGGCTGAGGCGGCAAATATGGCGGCGAACGCCAGCATTTATTTTGGCGGCGGTACGCCGAGCGTGCTGCCGACGGAATGTATCGCCAAGATAGTGAATGCATTGAAGCAGTACGGCTTTTGGCAGCAACCCTGCGAGGCAACGATTGAGGTGAACCCCGGCACTGCGGATTCAGCCAAGCTGCAGACGCTGCGTCAGCTTGGCTTTGACCGCATCAGCTTCGGCGTACAGTCGCTGCAGGATGACGAGCTGCGGGCGATAGGACGCATTCACAACGCACAGCAGGCACTGGAGGCGTTGGCATTGGCACGCAAAGCTGGCTTTGCGCGCGTCAGTGCGGATTTGATTTACGGCCTGCCGTCGCAGACGCTTACAAGCCTGCAGGATACGCTGGAGCGTCTGACCGATACGGGCATAGAGCATATTTCTGTTTACGGCCTGATTGTGGAGGAGGGCACGCCGTTGGCAAGCCTTGTGGATAAGGGCAGAATAACTTTGCCTGACGAGGATACTGCGGCGGACATGTATGAGCTGGTGCAGAGCTTTTTGCGCGAGAGAGGCTTTGAACGCTACGAGATTTCTAACTACGCCAAAAACGGACAGTATTCACGCCATAATACCGTTTACTGGGAATATCATCCTTACATGGCCTTCGGTGCTGCCGCCTGCGGCTTTGATGGGCAAAGACGGCGTACCGGGCTTAGTACGGTAAAGGAATACATCGGGCAGCTGCAAAGCTTCGGCGGTGACGATTTGCGCACAAGTGCATTATATAATGTAGAAGAGTTATCTTGCGCAGAGCTGTTGGAGGAGTTCATGTTCATGGGACTGCGCCGCAGCGAAGGTGCGAGCCTGGCGGAGGCACGCGAGCGCTTTGACGTGGATGTGCTGCAACGCTTTGCCTCCGAGCTGGCGCCGCTGTTTGAACAAAAGCTTATTGCGTATGATGCAAGCACGCAAAGACTGCGTCTGACAGAGCGTGGTATGGAGGTCGGCAATCAAATATTTGAAGTTTTTGTGATAACTTAAAAATAAATAAAAAAGGTGTTGACAATAAAGTAGGCTAGTGCTATTCTAGTATCAAGATGTTAGCACTCCTAATGATAGAGTGCTAACAATCAAATGAGGTGGGAATATGTTAAACGAAAGAAAGAAAAAAATTCTCCAGCTCATAATTGAGGATTATATTTCAACTGCTGAGCCTGTAGGTTCAAGGACGATTGCCCGCAAATATGATTTGGGTCTCAGTCCTGCGACCATTCGTAACGAGATGAGTGACCTGGAGCTCCTGGGTTATCTGGAGCAGCCGCACACCTCGGCCGGACGTGTACCGTCGGCTCAGGCTTATCGTCTTTATGTTGACTCGCTTGTTGAGCCAGGCACTCTGACAGATAATGACAGAGCACTGATTAACGGCTGGTTCAGCGAAAGACGCAGAAGCATTGATGAAATCTTCCAGTCAACGGCTAAAATCCTTTCCCGGATGACGAAGAATGTTTCGATGGTGCTGGCTAACCGTGATGCCGGTGCGTGCTTCCGCTATATGAAGTTTTTACCTCTGGATGAGCACCATGCCATCCTGTGCATTGTAACAGATGACGGCAATGTGGCCAACTGCGTGGTAGAAATTCCTTTGGGAATGCGGCCGGAGGAGCTGGACTACATGGCAGGACGCGTCAGCAGACTGCTGGAGGGCAGAGAGCTGGCGAATATTACCGAGGACCTGCTGCAGGCGGTGCATACTAATATAGCAGATGATAAGCTGCTGTTCACATCGCTGGTACAGTCCATCCGCCAGATGCGTCAGAAATACCAGCAGCAAAAGGTTTTCCTTGGCGGCACCAAGCAGTTGCTGAACCAGCCGGAATTCCGCGACGTGGAGCGTGTGAAGAATCTTCTGGGTATCCTTGAGGAGGAGCGCGTAGTACGCGATTTGCTGAAGGCAGGCGAGGACAGCGGACTGAAGATTACGATTGGCAGTGAAAACAAATTCACCGGCATTCAGGATTGCAGCATGGTACAGGCAACCTACCGTCTTAACGGTCAGATAGTCGGTACGATGGCAGTTCTTGGCCCGACGCGTATGGAATACGGCAAGGTAATTACCGTAATGGATTACCTGCATAAGTATTTGAAAACGATGTTCGAGCAAAAGCCCGACAATAAATAAAACTAAGGAGGAAGAGCCTTGCAGGATAATGAAATGAAAGAAAAACAGGCTGAGCAGGAGGCTGCGGAAGCGAAGGCTGCCGAACAGGAAACTGCGGAAGCTGCAGAAGCTGAAAAAGCTGAAGATGCAAAAAATGCGGAGGAAGCCGCTGAGCCTGAGGTTGACCCGAAGGATGCCAAAATCGAAGAGCTGCAAAATCGTTTGTTGAGATTGCAGGCTGATTTTGAAAACTTCCGCCGTCGCACCAATATAGAAAAGGAACAGCTTTCCACCTTTGTAACAGCAAATGTGGTTGGCAAGTTCTTAAAGGTTTTAGATAATTTTGAGCGTGCCGAAGCAAGCGTCGAAAAGGGCGATAATGTGGATGCAGTTGTAGACGGTATGAAAAAAATCCGCCGTCAGTTCGAAGATGCCTTCAAGGATCTGAAGGTAGAAGAAATTGAAGCTCAAAATGCTAAATTTGACCCGAACATCCACGAAGCCGTAATGCGCGGTCATAATCCGGAGCTGGATGATGAAATCGTAGATATGGTTTTCGAAAAAGGCTATAAGCTGGGTGACAAGGTTATCCGTCACAGTAAGGTAAGAGTAAACACCAACGAATAAAGCTGGCGTGCTCTTCACAATAAATTTAAAAAATATATCACATCGATTCGGTAAAAATGCGGCAGCTGCCGCATCACCGAAGGATAGTAATCAGGAGGATAAAAATCATGGCTAAAGTAATTGGTATTGACTTAGGTACTACTAATAGTGTTGTTGCAGTTATGGAAGGCGGCGAACCTACCGTCATCACTAACCAGGAAGGCAGCCGCTTAACCCCGTCTGTTGTAGGCTTTGCTAAAAACGGCGAGCGTCTGGTTGGTCAGCTGGCAAAACGTCAGGCAGTTTCCAACCCTGACAGAACCATTAGCTCCATCAAACGTCACATGGGCGAAGGCTCTTACAGAGTAACTATCGACGACAAAAAATATTCCCCGGAAGAAATTTCCGCAATGATTCTGCAAAAACTGAAAGCTGATGCAGAGGCTTATCTGGGCGAAACCGTATCCCAGGCAGTTATCACTGTTCCGGCATACTTCAACGACAGCCAACGTCAGGCTACTAAAGACGCTGGTAAGATTGCAGGCCTTGAGGTTCTGCGTATCGTCAACGAGCCTACCGCTGCTTCTCTGGCATACGGTATTGATAAAACCGACGACCATACCATCATGGTATACGACCTCGGCGGCGGCACCTTCGATGTATCCATTCTGGATGTTGGCGACGGCGTATTCGAAGTAAAAGCAACCAACGGTGATACTCATCTGGGCGGCGATGACTTCGATAAGAAAATCATGGACTGGATGGTTGACGAATTCAAGAAAGCTGAAGGCATTGACCTTTCTACCGACCGTATGGCTATGCAGCGTCTGCGTGAGGCTGCTGAAAAAGCTAAAATCGAATTGTCCGGCGTTATGAGCACCAACATCAACCTGCCGTTCATCACTGCAGGCGCTGACGGCCCGAAACATCTGGATATGGACCTGACCCGTGCTAAATTCGAAGCTATGACTGCAGATCTGGTTGAACGCACCATGGGCCCTGTTCGTCAGGCTATGAGCGATGCAGGTCTTTCCACAAGCGATATCAGCAAAGTAATCTTGGTCGGCGGTTCTTCCCGTATCCCGGCTGTACAAGCTGCTATCAAAGCATTCATGGGCAAAGAGCCTTACAAAGGAGTTAACCCGGATGAATGCGTTGCAGTAGGTGCTGCTATCCAGGCCGGCGTTCTCTCCGGTGAAGAAGGTACCGGCAACGTACTGCTGCTGGATGTAACTCCGTTGTCCCTGGGTATTGAAACCCTCGGCGGTGTATTCACCAAGATTATCGACCGTAACACCACCATCCCGACCTCTAAGAAACAGGTATTCTCTACCGCTGCAGATAACCAGCCTTCCGTTGATATCCATGTTCTGCAAGGCGAACGTGAAATGGCTGCAGACAACAAAACTCTGGGCCGCTTCGAGCTGTCCGGCATCCCGGCTGCACCGCGTGGAATTCCTAAAATCGAAGTTTCCTTCGACATCGATGCTAACGGTATCGTTAACGTAAGCGCTAAAGACCTTGGCACCGGTAAAGAACAAAAGATTACCATTACCTCCTCCGGCACCCTTGATAAGGACGAAGTAGACAGAATGGTTAAAGAAGCAGAAGCTAACGCTGAAGCTGATAAGAAACGTAAGGAAGGCGTAGAAGTTCGCAACCAGGCCGACAACATGTGCTATCAGGCTGAAAAGACCATGAAAGACATGGAAGGCAAAGGCAAAGACGAATTGATTGCTAAGGTTAAAGCTGCAGTTGACACCCTGAAAGAAACCATGAAGGGTGACGATCTCGACAAGATTAAAGCTGATACCGAAGCTCTGACCAAACCGCTGTACGAGCTGAGCGCTGAGCTTTACAAAGAAACTCAGGCACAAGAAGGTGCTGCAGGCGCTCAAGGCGCTGCAGGTGCTCAAGGTGCGCAAGGTGCTAAAAAAGCTGACGATGATGTTGTTGATGCGGAAGTTGTTGACGACGACAAGAAATAATCCTGTCTATAAAGCACCGTCTGCGTTGTTAAAACGCCTGGACGTACTTATTGATACAGACGTAAAAAAGTAATATAATATTAGTGCCCAGCTGCTGTGGCAACCGCCATCATGCATCTGGGCATTATATGCTTAAATAATATTCGTTAGAAAAGTTTTAGGAGGCGCCTGTTTTGGCTAAGAGAGATTATTATGAGGTACTGGGAGTAAGCAAAACCGCTTCCCAGGACGAAATAAAAAAAGCATTCCGTAAACTGGCCCTGAAATATCATCCTGACCGCAATAAGGGCAACGAAGAAGCCATGAACAAATTCAAGGAAGCCAATGAGGCTTACAGCGTCCTTTCCGATGAGCAGAAGCGCCAGCAATATGACCAGCTTGGCCCTGATGCCTTCGAACAGGCGCAGACTGCCGGTGGCGCCGGCGGTAATCCGTTCGGCGGCGGCTTCGGTGGCTTTGGCGGCGGAGGCATGGATGATATTTTCGATATGTTCTTCGGCGGCCAGGGACGCAGTCGCGGCGGCCGCGAAGCGGGCCCGCAGCGCGGTGCGGATTTGCGCTTTGATATGGAAATTACCTTTGAAGAGGCAGCTTTCGGCGTAGAGAAGGAAATCAATCTGTATCGCGATGAAACCTGCGACCATTGCCACGGTGATGGTGCAGAACCCGGCTCCAAGGTTGAAACCTGTTCTGAATGTCACGGCTCTGGCTATGTACGCTTCACCCAGAACACCATGTTCGGTCAGATGGTAAATGAGCGTCCGTGCTCCAAGTGCCACGGCGAAGGCAAGATCATTTCCAACCCCTGCAAGGAATGCCGCGGCAAGGGTACTGTGAAGAAGAATAAACGCCTGAAGGTAAAAATTCCTGCAGGTGTAGATAACGGCTCCCGTCTGCGCGTAAGCGGCGAGGGCGAGGCCGGTGCTAAGGGCGGTCAGAGCGGTGATCTTTACGTATATCTGTACGTGAAGCCACACAAGTTCTTTGAACGTGATGGCACTACTGTTCTGTGCGAGGTACCTGTCAATATCGTACAGGCAACCCTGGGCGCTGAGATCAAGGTTCCTACGCTGGATGGTCAGGTAACCGTTAAGGTTCCCGAAGGCACTCAGCCCGGTAAGGTGCTGCGCCTGAAGGAGAAGGGTATTCCCAGCCTGCGCGGCGGTAAGCGCGGCGATCAGCTGGTTCGCATTAAGGTAGTTGTGCCGACTAAGCTGAACGAAAAGCAGAAGGAAGCACTGCGCAGCTTCGGTGAAATCAGCAAGGATAATATCAGCCCCGAGGAAAAGAGCTTCTTCAATAAAATCAAAAATCTTTTTAAATAAAAACTGTAAAAAGCTTGACACTTATCAGGCTATGTGTTATTATATTCTAGTAACAAAGCAGAAGCCACTCGCTTCTCACCTTGCGGCAAACGCTCGACAGGGTTGGATATGATATTCATGCGGGTGGAATTTGTTCTGCCCGCTTTTTTGTTTTGCTTATATCTGATATGTTACAGATTTTATAAGCAGTCATTGCTTATCTGATGTTCATGGAGGTGAATTGTTATAAGTAAGGAAAGCTTGCGTATTAACGAAGAAATTCGTGCGCGTGAAGTGCGTGTTATTGCCAATGGGGGCGAACAGCTCGGCATTATGTCTAGCCGTGACGCTCTGAAGCTTGCATTAGAAAATCATCTGGACTTAGTCGAAATTGCTCCGACAGCAAAACCGTCTGTGTGCCGGATTATGGATTATGGCAAGTATCGTTACGAGCAGCAAAAACGCGAAAAAGAAGCTCGTAAGAAACAAAAGACCTTCGACATTAAAGAAGTTAAGCTGCGTCCCGGTATCGAGGACCACGACTTCAATGTTAAGTATAAGAATGCAGTACGTTTCCTGGAAGATGGCGATAAGGTAAAAGTTACCATCATGTTCCGTGGCCGCGAACTGTCTCATCCTGAGCTTGGCGAGGTGCTGCTGAATCGTATGGCACAGCAGTTGAAAGAAATTGCCGTCGTAGAAAGAGTTCCAAAATTAGAAGGCAAAAACATGATTATGATTGTTGCGCCAAAACCTGCTAAATAATAGAGGAGGAAATCACAATGCCGAAAATGAAAACCCGTAGAGCTGCTGCAAAGCGCTTCAAAAAAACCGCTTCTGGTGAATTCAAACATTTTAAAAACTTCAAGAGCCACATTCTCGAACATAAATCTCCTGCACGTAAGAGAAACCTGCGCAAAGCTGCTCTGGTGCACAAGACTGACAAAGAGCATGTAGCAAAAATGCTCCCGTACGCATAATTAAGAGATTTAAAGGAGGATACTAACAATGGCAAGAGTTAAAGTGGGCGTAACCGCTCATCGTCGTCATAAACACATTCTGAAACTGGCTAAAGGTTACTATGGTTCCCGCAGCAAACAATTCAAAAAAGCTAACGAGCTGGTAATGAAAGCTCTGTCCTATGCTCGTCGTGACCGTCGCGCTAAAAAACGCGAGTACCGTCGTCTGTGGATCGCTCGTATCAACGCTGCTACCCGTGCTAACGGCCTGAGCTACAGCCGTTTCATCTGCGGCCTGACCAAAGCTGGCATCGAAATGAACCGCAAAGTTATGGCTGACATGGCTATCTATGACTCTGCTGCTTTCGCTAAGCTGGTAGAAGCTGCTAAAGCTGCTCTGTAAGAGAAAAGTAAATACTGACTGGTGCGTAGGCGCTGGTCTGAGCCTGCTCCTGTGTGCGCACGGGAGCAGGTTTTTTTGTAATTTGTGAGGGGTTTAGTTTTATGTTAGTAGTTTTAAGTAAAGCCCTGGCCTTTGTGCTCATCATACTTATAGGCTATATCTGCAAACGCCGCGGCTTTTTTTCACCGACCGATTATCAGGTCGTAAGCAAAATTGTTTTGAATATTACGCTGCCCTGTGCCGTAATTAACAGCTTTGCGCATTTTGAGATGGATTATTCGCTAATCGCTGCCGTCTTTTTAGGCTTATTCGGCAATCTAATGATGCTGTTTGTATCCTTGATGCTGACGCGCGGAGATACGCCGGCTACCAAGATTTTCTATATCTTCAGCCTTGCAGGTTATAATATAGGCTGCTTTACGCTGCCGTTTGCGCAGGCCTTTTTAACACCTTTTGCCGTAGTCGGTCTGTGTATGTTCGATGTGGGCAATTCGATTATGTGCACCGGTATGACCTACGCGCTGACGGCCTCCTGCATCGGCTATGCGGACGGACGCAAGGACAAATTCAGCATGAAGAATATTACGGACAAGCTGCTGCATTCGGTGCCGTTTGTTGTTTATATCAGCATGCTGCTGCTGTCGCTGGCAGGATTCCACTTCCCTAAGAGTGTGTACACGTTTACAGAGATTGTGGGTACAGGCAACCCGTTTTTGAGTATGCTGATGATTGGCATGATGTTTGAAATCAAGCTGGATAAGAAGGCGATGGGCTACGTTAAGGAGCTGTTCAGCGTGCGTTATGCAATATCGCTGCTGTGTGCTGCAGCCTTTCTTTATCTGGCGCCTTTCAAGCAGGAGATAAATTATGTGATTGCGCTGGCGTTTATGGCACCCTGCACGATTATCGGCCCGATTTTTGTGGAGAAGCTGGGAGCAAATGTACAGCTGGCCAGCCTGTTCAATTCATTGACGATTATTACCAGCGTCATTCTTTTTACAGCCTTTTTCATTATCATCAACGGCTGATTGACGTTGGCTTAAATATATTAGTATAATATTAGAAAAGTAATTTAGTTGCGTATAGAGGAGAAACAAGATGGAACTTACCGGATTGCAAAACCCAATGGTGAAGGCTGCAGCGGAGCTGAAGCAGAAGAAATATCGTCAGCAGCAGGGCCTGTTCTTGGCGGAAGGCCTGCGTACTGTGGAAGAGGCAGTGCGTTACGGCGCCGTGCAGAGCATTTTTTATACTGCGATTGAGGATGACCGCACTCGCGCCGTGCTGGAAGAGGCTGCGGCCAAGCAGATTAAGCTCGTCTGCGTGAGCGACAAGGTGCTGAAAAAAATTGCCGATACCGAAACGCCGCAGGGAATTATTGCCGTATGTGAAATGCGCAGCAAGCGTCTGGATGATTTTCTGGCATCCGGCAAAATGCTGCTTGTTCTGGACCGTGTAACAGATCCGGGAAATATCGGCACCATGCTGCGTACTGCGGATGCGGCCGGTGTAGGCGGCCTTCTGCTGCTGCAGGGCTGCGCTGATATTTATGCGCCGAAAACAGTGCGTGCTTCCATGGGTTCGCTGTTCCACCTGCCGGTGCTGAGCGGTTTGAGCGAGGAGCTGTTGGTGCAGGCAGCACGTAAGGCAGGATATGAGCTGCTGGTTACTTGTCTGGACGGTGCGGATAATTTGTACAAGGCTGATTTGCAGGGACGTCTGGCTTTTGTTATGGGCAACGAGGCCAACGGCGTGAGTCCTGCTTTGCTGGCGGCAGCAGACAAGCGCGTCTTTATCCCTATGCAAGGACGTGCGGAATCGCTGAATGTTGCTATGGCGGCCGGCATTGTGATGTTTGAGGCACTGCGTCAGAAGCTTAAATAATTTTTTATTTTTTGCTTGACAAAAGTATCTTGCTGTAATATAATATCTATGTTGCCTATGGATGGGTTCCCGAGTGGTTAAAGGGAGCAGACTGTAAATCTGCCGCGTTTCGCTTCGTTGGTTCGAATCCAACCCCATCCACCAACTTAACATCGCGGGGTGGAGCAGTTGGTAGCTCGTCGGGCTCATAACCCGAAGGTCGGTGGTTCAAGTCCGCCCCCCGCAACCAACTTTATATGCTGATGTAGCTCAGTCGGCAGAGCGTATCCTTGGTAAGGATAAGGTCACCAGTTCAATCCTGGTCATCAGCTCCAAATGGCGGCGTAGCTCAGTTGGCTAGAGCATGCGGTTCATACCCGCAGTGTCCGCGGTTCGAATCCGTGCGCCGCCACCAACTGCAATTTGAGACTTCCAAGAAATTGGAAGTCTTTTTTGTTGCCTGCAACAGGGAAATGGAATATAAAACATTCTGCTTCGTATCATGTAGAATTTCCTATTAGCTTTAAAAAATTCACGTAAAAATAAATTGCAACAGTTTTCATACTTTTCTTGACACTGCAATCTTTAAATGATATACTTGTAAACAGTATTGATTCCGAAAACAGATAGAGGTACAAAAACATGTATGTCTGAATAGACATATATGTAAATGACTGGTTTTGGCTATGGCGGAGTTTGCCGAATTTCACTCTGTCATAGCTGTAATTAGTATATATTTTAAGGAGTGGTATGAGTATGCAGAAAAAAGATCTTTCCAAGTTAGTCCTGACAACCCTGTTGACCGGCAGCGTACTTTGGGGGGGGACAGCATTCGCTGCTGAAGAGAATTTACAAGAGTTTTCCTTGGACACCATGGTTGTTACCGCAACCAGAACGGCAATGACCGTTAAGGAAACCCCTTCGACCGTAGAGATTGTTGACAGCAAAAAGCTGGAACAGACACAGGCTAAAACCTTGCATGATGCTTTAAAGGGCGCGTTGGGCGTTAATGTATTTAATGATTTCCAGGGACGCAGTAATGTCAGCATCCGCGGCAGTGAATCCCGTCACGTACTGATTATGGTTGACGGCAAGCGTTTAGGCGGCGAGGCTGCTTACAACTCTGCCAATGCCTGGGACGTAGACCGTATCCGTATGGAGGACGTTGAGAAGGTTGAAATTATCCGCGGACCTGCAGGCGCACTGTATGGCAGTGATGCTATGGGCGGTGTAATTAACGTTATTACCAAAACTCCGGATAAGACAACTGCTGACATTAACTATGAATATGGCTGGTATGAGGACGGCAAGGGCGCAGGCTATAAAGGCAACCTGTATTTGCAAGGCGCTGAAGGCAACTATTCCTATAAAATCAACGCTGGCCTGAATAAAAACAGACCGTATTTGGATCCCAAAGGCAGCGGAGATTCCATGAACTTTTATGGTAAGCAGCAGCCGCTTTCTTTGAATGTAGGCTATAAGTTCGATAATGGCAATGAATTAAGCGTAGATTTCAGCAAGATTAAAGAAGAGAATCAAAAATCTACGACCAGCACAACTGTTATGGTGCCCGGTAAGGTATGGCAGGATAAGGTTCAGACGATTTATAACGATAATAAGCGTACTGACTATGCTATTACTTATAAGGGCTCCGATGATAAGCAGGACTGGATGTTCAGAGCTTATAAATCAGTATTCGATAAGACCTATAAGAACCAGAATAATACCCGTATGACCATGATGGGCAGGCCCGGCAAATGGACTCTGCAGGCTCCGAAGGTTGATACTGTTAAACGTACCCTGAGCGTTATTGAAGGCAAGGATACCTTCAACCTGAGCGATAAGAACAAGCTGACTGCCGGTTTCGAATATCGTAAGGATCAGAGCGAAGGCACCCGCTTAAAGAAACCGAGTACCTCTTTGAACGGTGCTGATGCTCATGCAGCTTTTGACAAGGCAGATATCAACTATCTGGCAGCATATGTTCAGGATGAATTCAGACCGAATGATAAATGGCTGATTATTCCTTCCGTTCGTTTTGACCACAGTGATCAGTTCAGCAACAAGCTGACAAGTAACTTAGCTGCAACCTATAATGCCGCCGATGATGTACGTATCAAGGCAGTAGTTGGCCAGGGCTATAAAACTCCGACTGTAAACGATTTGTACATTTTCTGGGAAATGTATGCTAAAAATCCTGGTTCCGATGGTCAATTCTATGTTGGTAACCCTGATCTGAAACCGGAAAAATCCTTGAGCTATGAATTATCTGTAGAAAAGGATTGGGGAGACAGATCTACAGTCCATTTTGGTTTATTCAGAAATGAAGTTAAGGATTTGATTGGCACCTACTGGACAGGTAAAATGACAGAAGATTATCCTGATATTTATCCCGGTATTACAGGCGACAGGATTATGGCTTATGAAAATATTCCAGAGGCATTACTGCAGGGCGTGGAGCTGTACGGTTCCCATAGAATCGGTAAGGATATTTATCTTAACGCCGGTTATACCTTCCTGGATGCTAAGGATAAAACAGCGGGAACTCGTCTGAAAGACAGAGCTAAGCATCAGGTAACCTTTGGCGTTTCCTATCAGCCGGAAAATATTTATGCTTGGGACCTGAGCTTTGACCTTGTATCTAACCTTGGCTACTACTTCAATAATGGCGATAAGAGCACCATGGGCAACTTCGTTTACGAAACCAAGGACTTCACCATTGCCAATATCATGGCTTCCAGACATCTCAACAAGGATACCAAGATTTATCTGGGCATTGACAACATCAGCAATCACCAGAACTTTGGCCCGTATTCTGACGGCAATCTCGGTCGCTTGTACAGAGTTGGTATGGAATATAAATTCTAAACATAGCGGTAAAGTAAAAGAACAAATAAAGCAGGCCCGATGGCCTGCTTTGTTTGCCTAACGAGGAAGTATTATGAGAAAAATTTTCAGTTTCATTTTTACAGTTCTTATGGTATGCTTATGTATAAGCGGTTGCTCGCCGCTAACCGGCAGCTCAGGTTCGGGCAGCGCAGTAAAAATCACCGATGATAACCAGCGCATTGTTACCTTGAAAAAGGTTCCCGAAAGAATCGTTGTTTTATCACCGTCCTTCCTAGAGCTGGTGGAGGCAGTAGATGGCAAGGTTGTCGGGCGTGCCAAAACACAGGTAGGCAAGGTGCCCGCTTTTGCCAAGGATGCTGCCGAGGTAGGCTTTATCTTTAATATCAATGTAGAAAAAATCGTGGAGCTGAAGCCTGATCTGGTAATTGCTTACAAGGGCATGCACGAGCGTTATCTGCATACATTGGAATCCAACAATATTCCAGTTGTTGTGCTGAATCTGAAATCCTATGAGGATGTTAAGCACAGCATGCTCACCATTGGCAAAATAATGCGTAAGGATGATAAGGCGCAGAAGGTTGTGGCAAATCTCGATAAGGATATCAATGCTACAGTAAGCAAGCTGCCTAAAAGCGAGCGTAGCGTAGCGATTCTGCACACCACCAGCATGGGTATTACTATGGAAAAGGAAACCAGTATTGCCGGCTGCTGTGCCAAAATGCTTAAATTACGCAACGTAGTGCAGGGCGAAACCAAGCCTGTCAGCGGACCGATGGGAACTCAGCCTGATAAGGCTCCCTACAGCTTAGAGGATTTGCTGGAGAAAAATCCGCAGGTTATCTTTATCACCTCTATGGGTGCTCCGCGCGATGCTGAGGGCAATCCCAAGCTGGAGATTATGAGCAACCCGGCGTGGAATTCCATCGATGCGGTAAAAAATAAGCAGGTATTTTTCCTGCCGGACGATTTGTTCCTGCTCAATCCGGGGTTGGAATATCCTAAGGCAGTACGCTACATGGCAGCAAAAATGTACCCTGATGCAGTAAAGGAGTAGGCTGATGATTGATTATGCAAAAAATATTCAGGCGTTTTATGAGCGCGATGATTATAAGGCTCTTGCCGGCCAACCGGGGGCAACTGCTGTAGAAGCAAGCTTCAAAGATCTGACCTATGTTCCGCGCAAGACCAAACCGTTGCCGGGGATGATGGCGGGGACGATGCTGCAGGAGTTTGCTTTGCAGCTGCAGCAGCCGACGGCGCTGTATCTGCATATTCCGTTCTGCAATCTGCGCTGCTCCTACTGCAGCTTTTACCGCAATCCCTTTGATGCAGAACAGGTGGAAGAATATGTGCAGGCGCTTTTGGCGGAGTTGGATTTCCTGCAGCTGCAGGGTGTTTTTGCCAAGCAAAGACCGGAAGCTGTTTTCTTTGGCGGCGGCACGCCTTCGGTGCTCAATCCGGCCCAAATCACTGCGCTGCTGAACAAAATTCACAGCGTGGCAAGCCTGGCGGAGGATTGTGAGGTAACCTTTGAAAGCAGTATTTATGATTTATCGGCGGATAAGCTCGCTGCCTGCATTGCCGGCGGCGTGAACCGCTTCAGCTTCGGCGTGCAGGCCTTTGATACGCATTTGCGCCGCTCCTTAGGCAGGCTGAATGCGAAGGAAGAGGTAACGGCCAAGCTCGAAGAGGTTGCGGCTAAAGACGTAAAGGTCATCATCGACCTGATTTATGGCCTGAACGGCCAGACGCAGGCAATGCTGCTGGACGATATCAGAACGGCGCTGGCCTGCGGCGTGAGCGGCATGGATTTATACAAGCTGCAGATTATGCCGAAATCTCCCTTAGGTCAGGCGATTGCCAAGGGCAACATCAAATACGAATATAACGACAGAATGCTGGCGGAAATGTTCGTCGCTGCCGATGCGCTGCTCGCAGAGCAGGGAGCAAAGGCACTGAGCTGCTGCCATTGGGCAATGCGCGAGGATGAACGCAGCGGCTACAACACGCTGGTGAAGAGCGGTGCGAACATCATTACCTGCGGTGCGGCCTGCGGCGGTCACATGGGAATGTATAATTACATGAAGACTATGGACCGAAGCGACTATATAAAAAAGGCTACTGCCGGACAGTACGCTGTCATGGGCATGGGCAAGCATAACGAAAACTATCTGCTCCTCGAAAAGCTGTCCGGACAGTGTGATTCCGGCAGATTTGATTTTGCTTTGCTGAAGCAGTATAGCGATGCGGATTGGGAAAGCTTGTTCAAACCGCTTTTGGAGCAGTGGGAGCTTTTGGACCTGCTTTATGCTGTGGACGGCAAGTATTTCTTTACGGCGAAGGGAAAATATTACTATCGTCAGATGGACAGAGTGCTGCTGACAGCTGCGGAATGCGCGCTTTACGGCAAGCCGGGTCTGATGGAGCAGGCAGGCCAGAAGATGATGGGTATTATGAAAAATATGAAATAAAAGGAGTGTACTACTATGCAGGACATTTTAATCGTTTATGACAGCAAAACCGGTAATACGGAAAAGGTTGCCAAGGCTCTGGCTGAGGCTGCGGGCGAACGCTGCGTGCTGGCGCAGGTTGATGCTGCTCCGGCTGCGGATGACTTCGCTGTTGTTGTAGCAGGCTACTGGGTTGACAAGGGCGCACCGAATGCGAAAATGAAAAAATATCTGGAGAATTTGCACGGCAAAAAGGTAGTGCTGTTCCAGACTTTGGGCGCAGACCCGGCGAGCGACCACGCTGTAAGCTCCCTGGTAAATGCAGGTGTACTGATGAACAAGGACTGCAAGGTACTGGGTACTTTATCTATCCGCGGTGCGATTGACCCGGCGCTGATTGCTATGATGCGCAAGATGCCGGCAGGCAGCCCGCACAGCCCCAGTCCCGAGAGCGAAGCCCGTTGGGCTGCTGCTGCCAGCCATCCGGATGCAGAGGACCTGGCAAAGGCTAAGAGCTTTATGCAGGGCTTTTTGGCTATGTATGACAAGTTTTTGAAGATGATGTAAGAGCAGTCCTTCATATAAGAACAGTGCTTTATAATGCGCAGTCACAGTTTGGCTGCGCATTTATTATTGTAAAAGCATTTTAGGGCAGAAAAATTTAAACGATGAACTAAAAATGTAGAACTATTGACAAAATTGTGTCTTGCGTAAAGTTCGCTCATAGTGTACAATGGAAGTAGTCATAAAATGCAATTTTGAAAGGAAGGTGCATTATGAAAAAATTATTAGTATTCCTCATGGCGGCTTTGATGATCGTTGCTATGGCTGTAGCAGGCTGCGGCGGCGATGACAAAGCTGACAAAGGCAGTACTGCACACAAGGAGAAGCTGGTTATCGGTACCGATGCCGATATCAACAACCTTAACCTGCAAAAACAACAGGATGCTGCCAACAACGTTATTCTGAAGAACACTCACCAGACTCTGGTATTCTTCAATAACGGCTCTCAAGGCAAGGAGCGTTTCGGCCCCGGTCTGGCTACCGACTGGAAGTTTGTAGATGATACCCATATCATCATGAACCTGCGTAAGGACGTATACTTCAACGACGGTAAAAAGACTCCGATGACTGCAGATGACGTTAAATTCACCCTGGATATGGCAATGAAAAACGTTATCAAATCCGCTCTGGCAGGCTATGTAAAATCTACCGTTAAAGACAAATATCAGATTGAAATCGAAATCAGCTCCTATAACAACGAGTTCATTCAATCTCTGTCCTCCGTTCCTCTGTCCATCCAATCCAAAAAGGCTTATGATGATGGTGTAAAAGAGCCGTGGCTTATCGGCACCGGCCCTTACAAATATGACAAATGGGTTCAAGGCGAATACTGCCGTCTGACCAAGGTTAAGGATTATTGGGGCAACAACCTGCCTGCAACCGATAACTTTGCTCCCGGCATATCCGATATCATCGAATTCCGTCCGATGATTGAGGCTTCTGCTCGCGTAATGGCTCTGCAGGCCGGCGAAATCGATGTATGCGTAAATCCGCCTATCAGCGATCTGAAATTCTTGAAGGATGACAAGAATATCACTGTTTACGAACAACCCGGTACCCGTCTGTTCTACTTTGCATTCAATGTTGAAAAGAAACCGTGGGATAACCAAAAACTGCGTCAGGCTGTAGCTTGCGCAATCGACAAGAAATCCGTTCTGGACGCTGCTCTGAATGGCAAAGGCACTCTGCAAAAAACCATTCTGAACCGTGGCCTGTGGGGCTTCTATGATGAAATGCCCGGCTATGACTACAACCTGGAGCGTGCTAAACAGCTGATGAAGGAATCCGGCATAACCGGTCCTATCAAAACCACTCTGACCTATGCAACCGGCGCTCCCTACGAGCAGATTGCAACTGTTATCCAAGCTAACCTGGCACAAATCGGTATTACCGTAGATCTGGTTCCGATGGAGCAAGCTGCTCTGAAGGCTGCCTGCAAGGATGGCAAACAAAGCCTGTTCCTGTGGCGCTGGAACGAAGACTCCAAGGTTGACTTCGTATATCGCGACCTGTTCTACACCGGTTCCGGCTCCAACTATCATCACTTCTCCGATCCGAAGGCTGACAAGCTGATTGATGATGTTGCAACCCTGAAGGATCAGAACAAACGTATGGAAGCCGGCGTTGAGCTGCAAAAATACCTGGTTGACGAATGCCCGCAGGTTCCTCTGTACATTGCTAACCTGGTAGTTGCCTACAATAAAGACCTGAAAGGTCAATATTTCTACGGCGGCGGCAACCACGATTGGCGTCATGCTTATATCGCTAAATAATTTTGCTGAAAAATTTACAAAGGCGTAAAACAAGGGAGGCGTAGTCCTCTCTTGTTTTATCATAGCACCTTTTATTTGAGTTCTACGGAAAGGAGCTTTGTTGAATGCTTAAATATGTTGTCAACAGACTCCTCAGTTTGATTCCGGTAATTTTAGTAACCTCTTTTCTGATTTACTGGGCAATGAGTCTTACTGAGGGCGACCCTGCAATGATGATTGCCGGCGACGGCGCTTCGAAGGAAATGATTGATCAGATCCGCCATGATCTTGGTCTGGACCAGCCTTTCCTGCTGCAATACTTTAACTACATGAGAGGTATGCTTGTAGGTGATATGGGCAAATCCTATGTAACCAACAAGGATGTATTCCATACCTTCTTCCAATATCTGCCGAACACCCTGTATCTGGGCGGTGCTGCTGTTATTATTGCTACTCTGGTATCCATTCCTCTGGGCATCTACACCGCTATCCACCAGAACACCTGGAAGGATACCGCAGGCATGATTTTCGCTCTGTTCGGTACCTCCATGCCTAACTTCTGGCTGGGCCTGATGCTGATTATTATCTTTGCTCTGCATCTGAGATTATTCCCGACCGGCGGCAACTTCGGCTGGAAGAGCCTGGTTCTGCCTGCTGTAACCGTAGGCTTCGGTCTGGCAGCTTTGATTACCCGTATTACCCGTTCCTCCATGCTGGACGTTATGCGTCAGGATTATATGACCACCGCGCGTGCCAAAGGCTGCAGCGAGCATCGTGTAATCTACAAGCATGGTCTGAAAAACGCACTGATTCCTATTATCACTGCTATCGGTCTGCAAATGTCCTTGGTTATCACCGGCTCCGTACTGGCTGAAACCGTATTCAGCTGGCCCGGTATCGGCCGTCTGGTATACGAATCCATCACCAGACGTGATATTCCGATGGTAACAGGTTCTATTATTCTGTGTTCTATTTTGATGTGCCTGATTAACCTGGTTGTCGATCTGGTATACGCATTCTTTGATCCGCGTATCAAGGCACAGTACAGCAAGAAGGGGTGAGGAAGATGGCTGCAAAGAAAAGAACTAAAAGACGCACCATGTTCCAGGAAACCTGGCATCGTCTGCTGAAAAATAAGGGCGCTGTAATCGGCATGGCCTTTCTGGCGCTGCTGTGCGTCATCGCTCTGGTAAGTCCCTTGGTATTTAACTATGAAACCGACGTTATCGGTCAGAACCTGGCTATTAAGCTGCAGCCTCCCAGTGGGGAGCACTGGTTCGGTACCGATGAATACGGCCGTGACCTGTTTGCCCGTGTTATGTACGGCGCACGCTATTCTATGGCTATCGGTATCGGTTCCGTAGGCTTCGGTCTGATTGTTGGTACCATTTTAGGCTCTATTGCCGGCTTCTACGGCGGCAAGGCCGATGATATCATCATGCGCGGTATTGATATTTTCTACTCCATTCCTAACATTCTGAAGGCAGTAGTAATCGTATCTTTGCTGGGCACCAGCACCATCAACCTGATTATTGCTCTGGCAATTTCCTGCGCAACCAACTATGCGCGTATCGTGCGTGCTTCCGTTATGACAGTGCGCGATTTGGAATATGTTGAATCCTCCTATGCGATGGGCCTGCCCACCTGGAAGATTATTCTCAGACATATTCTGCCGAACTGCCTGTCTCCGATTATCGTACAGACTACTTTGCTGATCGGTACTACTATTATTTCCGCTTCCTCCCTGAGCTTTTTGGGTATCGGCGTACCGGCACCTGCTCCCGAATGGGGCGCGCTGCTTTCCGGCGGCAGAGGTCATATTCGTGATGCCAGCTACATTTGTGTTATTCCCGGTTTAGCTATTATGTTTACCGTATTAGCCTTGAACCTGTTGGGCGATGGCCTGCGCGATGCGCTGGATCCTAAGCTGAAGAAATAAGGGGGCTGCATTATGGATTTAGTATTAGATATTAAGGACCTTGTGGTCCATTATGAAACAGAAGACAGTGATGTACATGCTGTCAACGGCATTGATATCGCTATCGGAAAAAAACGTACTCTGGGCCTGGTAGGCGAAACCGGTGCGGGCAAAACTACTACCGCACTGTCTATCATGAACCTTGTTCCGGATCCTCCGGGAGTTATCAAAAGCGGTACGATTAAGCTCGAAGGCAAAAACGTACTTGAAATGAGCGAGCGTGAGCTGGAGGAAATGCGCGGTAACGACGTGGCAATGATTTTCCAGGACCCGATGACTGCTCTGAACCCTGTTATGACCGTAGGCGAGCAGATTGCCGAAAGTCTGGAGCTGCACCAGAACCTTACTCCGGAGCAATCTCTGGAAAAGGCTAAGGATATGCTGAAGCTCGTTGGTATTGCCGAGGCAAGAGCCAACGACTATCCGCATCAGTTCTCCGGTGGTATGAAGCAGCGTGTAGTTATTGCTATCGCGCTGGCCTGCAGCCCCAAGCTGCTGATTGCCGATGAACCGACCACCGCACTGGATGTAACCATTCAGGCGCAGGTATTGGAGCTGATGAAGGACCTCATCAACAACCGCGATATGTCCATGCTGATGATTACCCACAGCCTGGGTATCGTGGCCGAGGTCTGCGACGATATGGCAGTTATGTATGCCGGCCGTATTGTGGAGAAGGGCACTGTTGACGATGTATTCAACAATATGCGCCATCCCTACACCGAGGGCCTGTTCAACAGCCTGCCTAACCTGAAGGAGCAGGGCGAAATGCTGGAGCCTATCAAAGGCCTGATGCCCGACCCGGCGGATTTGCCGCCCGGATGCACCTTCGCTCCGCGTTGTCCCTATGCTACCGAAGCATGCTCTGCCTCCGTGCCTGAGCTGCATTCCGTAGATGGCAGCAAAACTCATTTTGTAGCCTGCCACGCTTATTCCAGACCCGGATTTGCTTTAAGGAGGAACCAAAAATGAGTAATGCTCCGCTGTTAGTTATTGACAATCTGTCCAAATATTTTAATACCGCTGCAGGTCAGCTGCATGCTGTCGACGGTGTAAGCTTTACTTTGGAGGAAGGCAAAACTCTGGGTATCGTAGGCGAATCCGGCTGCGGTAAATCCACTACCGGACGCTGCATTCTGAAGCTGATTGAGCCCACCAGCGGCAAAATCATCTTCCAAGGCAACGATATCACCAAGCTGAGCCGTAAGGAAATGCGCCCGCTGCGCCAAAAGATGCAGATGGTATTCCAGGATCCGTTTTCCTCTCTGGACCCGCGTGAAACCGTTATGCAGCTTATCAGCGAGCCTATTATCGAGCATAAGCTGATTAAAGGCAGGGAAGCGATTGAAGAACGCACTCTGGAGCTGATGCGTACCGTTGGCTTGGCAGAGCGCTATGCCAATGTCTATCCGCATGAGCTGGACGGCGGCCGTCGTCAGCGTATCGGCATTGCCCGCGCTTTGGCGATGAACCCAAAAATCATTGTTTGCGACGAGCCTGTTTCCGCGCTGGACGTTTCCATTCAGGCGCAGATTCTGAATCTGCTCAAACAGCTGCAAAAGGATTTGGGCCTGACCTATATCTTCATTACCCATGACTTGTCCGTAGTAAAATATTTCTCGGATGATATTGCGGTTATGTATATGGGCACCATGGTAGAAAAAGCACCAGCTAATCTGCTGTTCAAAAATCCGCTGCATCCTTATACCAAGGCACTGCTTTCGGCAATTCCTCTGCCTATCGTGGGCAAGGATAAGCCCAAGCGTCAGGTTATCAAGGGCGAAATTACCGCGCCTATCAACCTGCCGGATGCCTGCCGCTTCATGAAGCGCTGCGACTGCCCTGTTGCCGGCGTTTGTGATAAAGGCAATCCGGTATTGCGCGAGGTTGAACCGCAGCATTTTGTGGCCTGCTCCTGCGTAAAATAATTTATATTGAAAAAATTAACCGCCCTCTGAAAAGCTGATTTCAGGGGGCGGTTTTATCTAATATTTGTTACTTTCGTCCAATTATATACCAATTTTGGACGAAAAGCAAACAGGTTGGATGAAAGAAATGATTTAGCCTGATTATCTTAGATGGGTTTGCTGCTCAGTCGAATATAAGATATTGCTTGCGTAAAATGTATTTTTACCGGAGCCGTATCTGCTTATTACGCCTTCTTCTGTTAATTTCTTGAGAGCGGCAGCTGCCGAAGAAGAGCTGATGTTTGGACAAGAATTTAAAACATCATTCTTGGTGAAACGTCCCAGTTTTTGTGTAACGTAATATCTGACAATATCATAGGCAGTGCTTTTAGCTCCTGCCTGTTCTGAAATGGTAATACGTTCTTCGAATTCACGATAACATGCTAAAATGATGCCAAGCATGTATTTTATGAACGGCCGGGGATTATTTTTTTCTGTGTGCCAATTTTCGTCAGAAGCAGCCAAGCTTTCGTAATATACTTCTTTGGTATCTGCAATAGCTTTTTCAATACTTATATATTGTCCGACTACATAACCGCTGCGGTATAATAACAGTAAAGTTAATAATCTGCTCATTCGGCCGTTACCGTCATTAAACGGATGAATGCAAAGAAAATCCAAAATAAAGCAAGGTATCAGCAGCAGTGGATCAACTAATTCTTTGTTGAGGATATTTTCGTAGCTCGCACAAATATTTTCTATGGCTTGCGGTGTTTCATATGGTAAAAGAGGCTTAAAAATTATTTGCATAGTGCCATCAGGCAAACGCATATCTATCTCATTAGCCGTATTTTTAAAAATACCACCATAGGAAAGATTAGTGAATTTTAGTAACTCTTTATGTAATTGTAAAATATAATTTGGCTTAACAGGTATGTAAGGATAATTTTCGTGTATTAGATTTAAAGCATTCCTATAACCTAAAATTTCCTTCTCATCACGATTTTTAGGTGTGGTCTTATCTTCACACAACTGTTTTAAACGGCTTTTCGTGGTAATAATACCTTCAATTCTGTTGGATGCTTCCGTGCTTTGAATTTTGGCTACCTCAACTAACCGTTCTAATTCCATAGGCTTTTGGCGCAGATATAAAGCCTGACGTCCTTTATACTCATGAATTTTTGCTATGTATGATAAAATTTCAGTGTCCCAAAGCATTGTTGACAATTTTGCATAGTCAAAATTTCTCATTTATCCACACCTTCTTTCTTCCAATATGTGTTACTTTCGTCCAATTATATACCAATTTTGGACGAAAAGCAAATAGGCTGGATGAAAGAAGAAAATAATAAATCATTTTACCCCTCTTTATCTTTTGCGCAAAAAGTGCTATAATAAACATCAAATTGAATCGACCCCTGATAACACGATGAACAAGCAAGTAGGCTTAAGGCTGTGTTTAAGAGAGCGAAGTCACCGGCTGTAAGCTTCGCACACAAAATTATGCCGAAGTTCCCTTGGGAGTGTCCTGCCTGAAGGCCGTATGGCTGCGTAGGGTGGGCGTAAGGCTGCGTTAAAGCTTGCAAATGAAGGAACAAATTTGGGTGGTACCGCGAAGCTTTTCGCCCCTGTAAACTTATCAGTTTTGCAGGGGCGTTTTCTTATTTTTGGCTGACAGCTGATAAAGCATCATCTACTGCAGAAACAGCTTCTTGCACCAAAGGTATTAGCACGACCAACGATTTATCCAATTCGCATTAGCTCATGATAAATCGGGTCTTTGCGTCACGTACCTCAGGTACGCCTGCGTCGCGTTTCTTTGTATCTGATACTTTCTAAGCTGTCAAAGGAAGAAAGGATGAAATCAATGAAAGAAAAATTAGAAGCATTAAAAGCTCAGGCTTTAGAAGAGCTTGCTGCCGTAACTTCTCTTGATGCGCTCAAGGACCTGCGCGTCAAATATCTGGGCAAAAAAGGCCCGATGACCGAAATCCTGCGCGGCATGGGCAAGCTGCCTGCCGAAGAGCGTCCGAAAATCGGCCAGATTGTTAACGAAATCAAGGCTGAGCTGGAAGGCAAAATCAACGAAGCAACCGCCGTGCTGGAGAAAAAGGCGCTGGCTGACAAGCTCGCTAACGAGCAGGTTGATATTACTCTGCCGGGCCGCAAGCCGAAAGCAGGTCATCTGCATCCTGTAACACTGACCATGCGTGAGATTAAGAAAATCTTTATGCGTATGGGCTTTGACGTTTGCGACGGTCCGGAAATTGAGGATGTATACCACAACTTCACCGCACTGAATTTGCCGCCTGATCATCCGGCACTGGATATGCAGGATTCCTTCTATATTACCGAAAACTATCTGCTGCGCACTCAAACCTCCGGCGTGCAGGCGCGTACTTTGGAAAGCAAGGAGCCTAACACTCCGATTCGCATGATTTGCCCCGGTACCGTTTACCGCTGCGACTACGACGCAACTCACTCCCCGATGTTCCATCAGGTAGAAGGTCTGGTTGTAGATAAAAACATCAGCCTGGCAGATTTGAAGGGAACTCTGGAGCTGTTCTGTAAGCAAATGTTTGGCGACGATGTTAAGGTGCGCCTGCGTCCTTCCTACTTCCCCTTCACCGAGCCTTCTGTAGAAGTGGACGTATCCTGCCCGATTTGCCATGCTAAGGGCGGCGGTTGCCATGTCTGCAAGGACAGCGGCTGGCTGGAAATCCTCGGCGCCGGTGTTGTACATCCCAACGTATTGCGCATGAGCGGTTATGATCCTGAGAAAATGACCGGTTTTGCCTTTGGTCTGGGCGTTGAACGTATCGCTATGCTGAAATATGGCATTGACGATTTGCGCCTGTTCTTCGAAAATGACCAACGCTTCATCAGTCAATTCAAATAAGGAGGATCAATCATGCTTGCATCTTTAGAATGGTTAAAACAATATGTAGATATTAACATCTCCGTTGCGGAGCTGTGCGATAAAATTACCCGTGTCGGCCTGGAGGTTGACACTGTAGAAAAATTAGGCGAAGACCTGGAGGGTGTTGTTACCGGTAAGGTTATGGAAATTCACCGTCACCCGGACAGCGACCACCTGTGGGTTTGCATGCTGGATTACGGCCAAGGCGGCGAGCCGGTGCAGATTCTGACCGGCGCGCAAAATGTACATCAATATGACATTGTGCCTGTTGCCGTGGTTGGCAGCGTACTGCCTCCGAGCGAGCGCAACCCGCAAGGCCTGAAGCTGAAAAAAGCTAAAATGCGCGGTCTTGATTCCTTCGGCATGCTGTGCAGTGCCGATGAGCTGGGTATTGAATCCAAGCTGCTGCTGCCGGAGCAAAGAAACGGCATCTTTATTCTGCCGGAAAACACTCCTATTGGCGTAGACATCAAAACCGTTTTAGGCTTGGATGATACCGTTATCGATATCGACCTGACCAGCAACCGTGCCGACTGCTTCAGCATTATCGGCCTGGCGCGTGAAATCAGCGCTATTACCGGCTGCCCGCTGAAAATGCCTGCTATGGACGTTAAGGAAACTGCCGCTGGTAAGGCAAGCGATTATGTAAACGTTAAAATTGACGCACCGGAGCTGTGCTCCCGCTTTGCTACCCGTGTACTGAAGGACATCAAAATCATGCCTTCTCCCGAATGGATGCAGCGCCGTCTGCGTGCCTGCGGCGTGCGCCCCATCAGCAACGTAGTTGACGTTACCAACTATGTAATGCTGGAGCTGGGCCAGCCGATGCATGCTTATGATGCAGACAAGGTTGCAGGCCATACTCTGATTGTGCGCCGTGCTCAAGAGGGCGAAAAGCTTGTTACCCTCGACGGCAAGGAGCGCGAGCTGACCTCTGCTATGATTACCATCGGTGATGCCGAAAAGGCTGCCGGTCTTGGCGGTGTTATGGGCGGCCTTTTGACCGAGGTTACCGACGAAACCGAGAACGTTATTCTGGAGGCTGCTTCCTTCCACGGTCCGTCTATCCGCCGCACCTCCCGTGCGCTGGGCCTGCGCAGTGAAGCCAGCGGCCGTTTTGAGCGCGGTGTGGATACCATCCGCGACCATGACGCACTGAACCGTGCTGCTCACCTGTTGGAAGAAATGGGTGCCTGCGAAACCTTCAGCGGTATCGTAGAAGCTTATCCTGAGGAGCTGAAGCCGGCAGTAATCACCACTACCGCAGCAAAGATTAACGGCCGCATCGGCGTAAACATCGCTGAGGAAGAAATGGTTGCTATTCTTAGCAAATTGGGCTTCGGCGTAGAAGCAAAGGACGGCGAGCTGCTGATTACCGCTCCTACCTGGCGCCGTGATATTGATTGCGATGCCGATATCAGCGAAGAGATTGCGCGTATGCATGGCTATGATTTCATCGAAAGCCATCAGCCGGAGCTGACCATCACCCAAGGCAGCCAGTCTGTGCTGGACGATGTTAAGGATGACGTACAGGATTACATGGTAGGCGCAGGCCTGAGCGAAATGATGACCTACAGCTTCATCAAGGCTAACGCTTACGATAAAATGCTGCTGGCAGCAGATGATGCACGTCTTAACTGCATCGAGCTGCTGAACCCGATTACCGACGCCTTCTCCGTAATGCGCACCACTATGGTTCCGAGCGCACTGCAGACTGCCTCCTTCAACCTGCGCAACCACAACAGCAGTGTTGCCCTGTTTGAAATCGGCCGTATCTTCCTGCCGAAGGCACTGCCGCTGACCGAGGATCCCGCAGAGCGTCAGCTGCTGACCGCAGTACTGAGCGGCAGCCGCAAGGCACTCAACTGGTGCGACGATAAAGGCAACGTTGACTTCTATGATATGAAGGGCATCGTTGAAGGCCTGCTGGAAGCAATGCAGGTGAGCGATTACACCATGACTCGCAGCCAACAGCCGTACCTGCATCCGGGCAAGAGCTGTGACATCGTTGTCAATGGCGAGGTTATCGGCTCCTTCGGCGAGGTACACCCGGTAGTTCAGGAAAACTTTGAGCTGGATCAGGTTACCTATGTGCTGGAAATGGCCGTAGAGCCTTTGGTAGCAAGCGCAACCGCTGTACCGCAATACAAGCATCTGCCCAAGTTCCCGAGCATGAGCCGTGATATTGCCGTTGTTGTTCCGGCGGAAGTAACCAACGCCGAGCTGGAGCAGGTAATCCGTGCGCATGCAGGCGAGCTGCTGCAGGGCGTGCGTGTATTTGATATCTACACCGGCAAGCAGGTTGCCGCAGGCTGCAAATCCATGGCCTTCAACCTGACCTATCAGGCTGCAGACCGCACTCTGACAGACGCTGAGGTTGATGCTTCTATGAAGAAGGTAATTGCTGAGGTTGCCGAAGCATATAAGGCTAAGCTGAGAGATTAATCAGGATATAATTACTACGTATAAAAGGACTCGCTGCCACTTTTTAGCGGTGGCGGGTCTTTTGCATTGATACAAAGATTCTGTTATGCAAATATCTACTTTACAAATTCCTATCGATGTACTATGATAATAGTGAGGACCAATATTTTTTATTGAGGGGGTTTTCTTATGTACAAATTATGGAACATGTTAGCAGAAATGAAATCAGATGCTTATGAATGGGTGGAGCTTTCCCACTCTATGAACAATGACAGCCCGGTGTGGAGCGGTATTCCCGCAGGCTCGGTAGAGGTTAGCAAGACAGTTTTCGATTGGGGCAACCCGATGCTGGAATGTTTGATTCAAACCTTCAAATTTCCCGGCCAATACGGCACGCATATTGACTTTCCCGGTCATTTTGTTAAGGATATGCCTTTATCCGAAGCATTCGGTGCGCAGCAGATGCTGTTTCCCTTGTGCGTGATTGATATCACTGCCAAGGTTGCAGAGGATGTGCATTACGCTGTAACGGTGGAGGACATCAAGGCTTATGAAGCGGAATACGGACCGATTCCCGACGGCGCCTTTGTGGCACTGCGTACCGACTGGTATAAAAATTGGCCGGATATGGATAAGCTGAGCGGTATTGCTGACGATGGCAGCGAAAACTTCCCCGGCTGGTCCTTGCCGGCGCTGCAATATATTTATGAAGAGCGCAATGCTGCAGCCAACGGCCACGAAACACTGGACACCGATGCTTCGGCAGAGGCTGCCAAGGCAGGCGATTTGGCGTGCGAGCGCTATGTGCTGGGTAAGGGCAAGCTGCAGATTGAAGTGCTGCAGAACCTGGACCGTGTGGCACCTGCGGGAGCATTGCTTGTTGCTGCCTGGCCGCGTATTGAAGGAGCGACCGGCCTGCCGGCGCGCGTGTTGGCGATTACTCCGAAAAAATAAGAAAAATTTCAGGAGTTTCAAACTAACAGATTAAGAATGAGGCGTACATACGACGTGTTAGTATGTACGCTTTTTTGTTGGCGTGAAAAGTAATAGAAAGTAGTAATCTTTATTGGTTTTGCTAAAAAAAAGAGTGATAAGGGTGTCTAAAAAGTAAAATTAGTTTTATATAAAAATTATGAAATTTTAATCGGATGAACTCGTCTTTAATCGAATTAAGAAATAAAGAAAGGTAAGAGTATAAAATAAACTTAACAAAAAATAAAAGAACAAATTTAAACTATCGGTTTAAGTCAATAGGTCATACATAAAATTTTCTGTATATTTACTTGCAATGTTGATAATGAAAGTGGTATAATGAATTCAGATAAACTTCAAAATTAGATGCCTTGACTGATTTTGTTGTATTTATTAAAATTTAATGAAAAGAAGGGTTACTTATGAAAAAGATGTTGGCAAAAGCTGTAGCACTTAGCTTAGTATTGGGTGGCGTTGGTTTTGTTGCAAATGATGCATTTGCTGCTACTACCGATCAATTAGAGAAACAAATCCAGCAAGAAGCACATTACCGATATATAGGTGATTTTGACTTGCAGACGAATATTGACAAAGAAGCAAAAGCACGCGAAAATGCTGACAACGAACTTGGCAAAAATATCAATGCAAATAAAGATAACATTACCAAAGAAAAAAGTGATCGCGAAGAAGCTGACAGCAAACTGAGCGACAGAATCGATGCTAACCAAAAAGCAATTGATAAAGAAGTAAAAGATCGTCAAGACGCAATTATGCAAGAAAGAAATGCACGTACAGTTGCTGAATTAAACTTGGGTGAACAGATTACTCAAGAAGCAAATGCACGCGTAGAAGCTGACAACAAACTTGGCGAAGATATCAAAGCAAATAAAGAAGCAATTAAAAATGAAGAAAAAGCTCGTAAATATGATAGCTTAATCTTGGGAGATAACATTACCAAAGAAAAAAATGCACGCGAAGAAGCTGACAACAAACTGAGCGAAGCAATTAAAAATGAAGAAAAAGCTCGTAAATATGACAGCTTGATCTTAGATGATAAGATTACCCAAGAGAAAAATGCACGCGAAGAAGCTGACAACAAACTGAGTGAAGCAATTAAAACTGAAGAAAAAGCTCGTAAATATGACAGCTTAATCTTAGATGATAAGATTACCCAAGAGAAAAATGCACGCATTGATGCTGATAAAGCAGAAGCAGCAGCTCGTGAAGATGCTGACAACAAACTGAGAGCAGATCTCAATCAAGAAACTATTGACAGAGTAGATGCAGATAATCGTTTGCAAACCGCAATCAATCAAAAAGCTGACAAGACCACTGTAGCAGAAAACACTGCAGCAATTGAGTCTAACAAAGCTGCAATCGCTCAAGAGAAAAAAGATCGTGACCATGCAGACCAAAAACTGCAAGATCAAATCACTATCAACAAAGGTCAAATCGAAAACGAAGCAACCAACCGTGCTAATGAAGACAAACGCATCGAAGCTAAATTTGACGGCGAAGTATCTCGTCTGGATGGCAGAATCGACAAACTGAATGATAACGTACAAAAGGTTGGCGCTATGGCTGCTGCTATCGCTAACCTGCACACCATGGGTTATGATCCGGAAGCTCCGACCGAAATCGCTGTAGGCGTTGGCCAATACCGCGACAAGACCGGTCTGGCTCTGGGTGCATTCCACTATCCTAACCGCGACTTCATGCTGAGCTTCAACGTATCTACCGCTGGCGACGAATTCATGGGCGGCATTGGTGCAACCTGGAAATTCGGCCGTAAATCTCCGGAAGAACTGCGTCAAGCTGAAGCTGAAAAAGCTGCAAAAGCAAAACTGGCTAAAGCAGAAGCTGCTAAAAAAGCTGCAAAAGACGCTCGCGTAGCTGCTCAACAAAAGAGACATGCAGAAATGCTGGCTGCTCGCACCGGTAAATAATTAATTTTAAAGAATTAATTTAAAATCCACTAATCATCAAGAGGGCAAGGGTGACTTTGTCCTCTTTTTGTTATATAATGGATATAAATAAATTTTGTTGATTATGCGAGGTGCAAAAATGCGTTACATTAAGCTGATTTTATTGCTGATAATGCTGAGTATTGCTGCCGTAGGCAACTGCCAGAACCTGCAGAAGGCAGGCGAAACCGATGTAGGTACACTTTATGTGGATGTTGATTCGGCGCAGAGCCTGAGCAAAAGCGGGCAGCTGTATCTGGCTGTGTTTGCGGAGGAGCAGTTCACAGACGCTGAATTTTTAAAGTCACTGCGCGAGGAAGAATCGCTGCAGAATGCTGTAAGTGCCATGTATTTATACCTTTTTAATAACAATGGTACGGAATATACCGTAGCGGCACATTATATAATTGATAAAGACGGCAAAGTGTGCCTTGATATGGGCGGTGAAACAGCAGTGCAGCAAACAAATGGCAAAAAGGAAATGCTTAATGTATATACCAAGGCCTTGGATGCATTAAACAAAAAGGCACAGCAAAGTAAATGGCTGCGCAAATAAAAGCCTGCCGCAGAACCCGGACTGCGTGGCACCTGCGGGAGCATTGCTTGTTGCGGTTGAGCGTTCGTGCCGGAGGTTGAAGAAAAAAATTTATAAACTTTAAACTGACAGATTAAGAAAGAAGCGTACATACGGAGTGTGAGTATGTACGCCTTTTTGCATGCGTGATATAATAAATATATCAGTAAACGAAGCTGCTGATTTGTAAAAGAAAAGGGAAGTAGGATACACATGCGTAAATTAAAGTTTGTTTTTCAGATTATTATAGCCTTTATCGTGGCGCTGGCTGCGTACAGCGGCATTTATCAGCCAAACGCCGAAAGCGTGCGTGCGGCGGTAAAAAATAACCTGCCGCAGAGCATGCAGCAAAAGCAGGACACAGGCACAGCGCAGGGCAGACTGCGTATCAGCGTGCTGGATGTGGGGCAGGCAGATGCGATTTTGCTGCAGGACGGCAAGCGTAACATCATGATTGATGTGGGCAATGACGTTAAGGATAAGGTTGGCGACAGCGGCGGCAGGCAGGCGCTGATTAAGGCGCTGGATAAGGCTGGTGTCAGCAGGATTAAGACTGTTTTCGTGACACACCATCACCGTGACCATATGGGCAATATCATGTACGTGCGCGGTAAATATGGTGTCAGCAATATTTATGACAGTGGTTATGTGAACAACGGCTATAAAGCGTCCGTGGCGCTGAACAGTGATTTGCGCGCCGGCAGGTATAACGGACAGGCGCTGAAGGCCGGAGATACGATTAAGATTGATAAAAATTATTATATCGAGGTGCTGGCACCGGGAGACTTCCTCAGCAAAAAGGACCTGAAGAATATGAATAACACCAGCCTGGTGCTGATGCTGCATTACGGCAGCTTTAAAATGCTGCTGACGGGTGATGCGGAGGCACCGGTGGAGGATGCGTTGCAGCAAAAATACGGCACTGTGCTACAGGCGGATGTGCTTAAGGTGGGCCATCACGGCAGCAAGACATCGTCCTATTGGCCGTTTGTCAGCAAGGTTAAGCCTAAGTATGCACTCATCAGCTGCGGTGATTTTTCGATTTACAAGCATCCGAACAAGAACGTGGTGGGCAGCTTAACGCATCTTGGCGCGAAGGTGCTGACAACGCATGACCACGGTACGCTGACGGTGACGACGGACGGCAAGAGTTTTGATGTGCTGACGGAGCGGTAGAAGGTTGCTTAAGGCGCAGATGTAGGGTAGAATAGGGAATAGAAATTCTTTACAAATAACAAGATAATAGATAAATAGGTTTGAAAGGTGTGTTTGTGATGAAGAAAATATTGTATTTGTTAGTTTTACTGTTGTCGCTGACTGCAACCTGTGCAGCCTTTAATCCGCCGCAGCCGCCGAGATGGTATTGGATAGGTTCTGATGCACATTACGGGGCGTGGATTGATACAGCAACAGCAAGATTTTATATCGGCAGCGAAAAGTATGGGCATGGTAATCATCAATGTGCACTTGTATGGGTGGAATGGTATGACGCAGATAAAGATGAATACCTTATTTCACATGATGAATATGATCTTGACTGCAGAATGAGAAGAACACTACATGCTACATTTTATAATAGTCAAAATAGAGTTATTAATTCGTTTAACAGAAGCTATGCTGATTTTGAGGATATTATTCCCGGTACTAATGGAGAAGCGGTATATGATGCAGTAGTTCTGTTGAAAGAAACAAGAGAAAACGCACGGAGATTGTAATGATGAAGCATTATGAGGTAGTGGCAGCTGTAATTGAGCATGACGGCAAGATTTTGTGCATGCAGCGTAATAAAGGCAACTTTGATTATGTAAGCTATAAATTTGAGTTTCCCGGCGGTAAGGTAGAGGCCGGCGAAGAGCGTCATACTGCGCTGGAACGCGAGCTGCGCGAGGAAATGGATATGGATATCAGTATTCCCGAGGATGCGTATCTGATGACGGTGGAGCACACCTATCCTGATTTTGTGATTACTATGCATGCGTATGTGTGCAAGTTGGCACAGCCCAAGTTCGTTATGAAGGAGCATGTGGCAGCAAAATGGCTGGCTCCGGCAGATTTAAGCAGATTGGATTGGGCAGCAGCAGATATGCCGATTGTAGCGCGCTTGCAGCATGAGGAGATTGAATAATCGTGAACAGCAGTGAACTTGCCTTGTATCTTGAGGCGGGCTTTATTGATTTTAATATTGAAACAGACGAACGCTTTTTGCCGAAGATATTAACCAATAACCAGCAGGAGCAGGTAAAGGTATTGGAAAACCTGCTCTTTGAGCTGGAGCATTGTGATGAATTTTTCTTTTCTGTGGCATTTGTAACTAACAGCGGTATTGCCTGCTTGATTGATACGTTGAAGGAATTGGAGAATAAGCATATTAAGGGAAAAATTTTGGCCTCGCAATACCAAAACTTTACGGAACCGCGAGCGTTGCGCAGATTACTGTAGTTTCCTAATCTGGAATTGAAGATAATAACCTCTGATTATAATTTTCATGCTAAGGGTTACTTGTTTCATACACACGCAACCTCTGCTAAGGATGAAAACTATACGATGATTGTTGGCAGCAGTAATTTGACGCAAAGTGCGCTGACTGTTAACCGCGAGTGGAATGTGCAGCTTTCTTCCATGAAGGATGGCGCTTTAATCAGGCAGATGCAGGAGGAGCTTAATCAGGCGTGGGATGATGCTACGCCTGTTACCGAGGAATGGATTGCTGCCTATGAGCGCATTTACGGCGAAGCGCGCAGTCAACGACAGCGTGCTTATACCAAAATACATAAGCTGTACAAAATCAATCCTAATAAAATGCAGGCAGCAGCCTTGCAAAATATTGCTGCACTTAGGGCAGAGGGCAAAAATCGCGCTTTGCTGATTTCTGCTACTGGTACCGGTAAAACGTATCTTTCGGCCTTTGATGTGAGGGCAGCGCAGCCGAAACGCTGCCTGTTTATTGTGCATCGCGGGCTGATTGCGCGTAAATCTAAGGAGAGCTTTGAGCAGATTATTGATGAGCATATCACGACCGGTTTGTTTACCAGCGGTCACAGAGAAATAGACAGGGACTATGTTTTTGCTACAGTGCAGACCTTGGTGAAGGATGAAAACCTGCATGCCTTTGCGCCAGATGCTTTTGATTATATTATTATCGACGAAGCTCATCATGCAGGAGCCAAAAGCTACCAAAAGGTGCTGAGCTATTTTAAGCCTAAGTTTTTACTGGGTATGACGGCAACGCCGGAGCGTTCTGATGACTGCGATATTTTTAAAACCTTTGACCATAATATTGCTTACGAAATCCGTTTGCATCAGGCCTTGGCTGAAAACATGCTGGTGCCGTTTCATTATCATGGCGTAAGCGAAATTGTTGTAGATGGCGAGCTTTTAGATGATAATGCCGATTTTGTGCGCCTGACAAGTGAAGAACGTGTAAAAAATATCCTGTATTATGCAGATTTTTATGGCTGTGACCAGGGGCGCGTCAAGGGTATAGTCTTTTGCAGCAGAATAGAAGAAGCGAAAGCCTTGTCAGAGGCGTTTAATAAGCATGGCCCAAAAGCAGCCTTTTTGGCTGGTGCTACCAGTGAGGAAGAGCGCGCAAGGCTTATCAAACGTCTTGAAAGCGACGAGGAGGGCGTAGATAAGCTCGATTATCTTTTCTCTGTTGATGTTTTGAATGAAGGCGTAGATATTCCTTCTGTAAATCAGATTATCATGCTGCGTCCTACGCAGTCTGCCATTGTCTTTGTGCAGCAGCTTGGCCGTGGTCTGCGTAAGAGTAAGGCAAAGCGCTATCTGGAGGTTATTGATTTTATCGGTAACTATGAAAACAATTACATGCTGCCGATAGCCTTGTATGGCGACCGCAGCGGCAGTAAGGAAAAGCTGCGTCGCATTGTGCATAATAACTTTTTACCGGGGGCATCGACGGTTTATTTTACCGATGTAGTGCGTGAGCGAATTTTTGAATCCTTAAATAAAAATAATTTTCTGGAGCTGCGTCAGCTAAAGGAATCTTATCAGTTAGTTAAATCTAAGCTTGGTCATGCACCGATGATGCTTGATTTTCTGGCTTTGGGTGACAAGGATCCATATCTGTTTATCCAAAAGAAAAAATCATATTACAACTTCAGGCAGTACGCAGATCCTTACGAAAGCACGTTGAGTGCAACGCAGGGCAGGCTGTTGGAGTTTATCAGTCTGGAGCTTGCTAATGGCAGACGCTTGGAGGAGGTTGCGCTGCTGCGCTATTTAATGCAGCATACGCAAATTGATGTGCCTGCATTTATTCAATACATGCAGGATAAATACCAGCTTACTACCTCGGCAGCAACTGTTGCCAGCGTAGTGAATGTATTGAAAAACTGCGGATGCCCAAAAATATGGTAATATGCCGTTGGTGAATGCGGATGCAGGCAGTATCTGTTTAAGTGAAAAATTCAGCAAAATTCTTGCAAATAAAGAATTTTACAGCTATGTTAATGACGCTTTAGCCTATGCGGAAAAACGCTTTTTGTCTGATTATAAGCCAGCAAAATTTTATCATGGCTTCAAGCTGTATGGTTCGTATACGCGTAAGGATGTCTGCCGTATATTGAATTGGGCGAAGGATGAAAGCGCTGTTGTTTATGGCTATAGGGTTAAATACAATACCTGTCCGATATTTGTAACCTATAAAAAAGACGAGAATATCAGTGAAAGCACTAAATATGATGACAGATTTGCCAGTCCTACGATTTTTAACTGGCAGACGCGCAGCAGAGTTAATATTGATTCGCCTGAGGTTGTAGCGATTGAACAGCCGGAAACGCTGAAGCTCCTGTTTATCAAAAAGAGTGATGCTGAGGGCTCAGAGTTTTACTTTATGGGCGAAATGCTGCATAAGCAGAGCATCGGTACCACTATTACCGGCAACAAGGGTGAAAAGCTTTCTATTGTGCAAATGTTTTACGAAATGAAAACGCCGGTAGAAGCAAAGATTTATGATTATTTTGAAGGATGATTGCCCGAGGTTGCTGTAAAGGCTGTTCTTGGGCATTGCGTCAGATAAGGCTGGCGCTAACCAAAAAACCTACGGAGGTACACCATGGAAAAACCAATAGTAAAAGACGAAGCCTTTTTGGCACAAAAATCGCAGCCTGCAACCTTTATGGATATTGCAGTAGCGCAGGATTTATTAGATACGCTCGCAGCTCATGCGGACCGTTGCGTGGGCCTGGCAGCAAATATGATCGGCGTGCAGAAATGCGTTATCGCCGTAAATATCGGTCCCACGAGTATTGCCATGCTGAACCCGGAGATTATCAAGCGCTTCGGCAAATATATGACGGAGGAGGGCTGTCTGTCGCTGGAGGGCGAGCGTGCTGTAGTGCGCTACGAAAAAATTACGGTAGCCTATCAGGACATGCAGTTTAAAAAGTGCAAGCAGAGCTTCAGCGGCTTTACGGCGCAGATTATCCAGCATGAGATTGACCATTGCCATGGTATTATAATTTAAGCGCGGGATAGCCCGAGAGGCTGCAAAGTGCTTGTGTATTCAAAAAGAATGTTAGAAATTATCTTAGAAAATATCGTCACTGCTCCCGAAAGGCTTGGTCTGCCTGCAGGGTATGCGGAGTCAGACGTGCTGCTTTACAGGCAGTACGGGCGTTATGACACGGTTGCCGTGCAGCGCGAGGGCAGGCAATTACTCGAGCGTGCGGAAGCATTGCAGGCGGCGTATGATATCACTGCATTGCCAAGGCTTGGCAAGCAATATGCCGAGTGGAGCAAAAAGCTGCAGCAGCTAAAGTTCAAACGCCTGCTGCATGGCGAGTTTGCTGCGGGCAAAGGCATTATGCTTTATGTGAATGCTATCAGGCAGGAATGTGCTGAGCATGGCTGGGATTACGCAGCCTATTATGATTCCGTGCTGGTGCATGAGCGTGTGCATCTGCTGCATTATCAGGCGGTGCTGGCGCACTTTGGCGCTGCCGGCGCAGCGGTGCAGAGTGCGGAGTACAAGCAGGCGCAGCGCTATTGGTACGGCCGGCAGACGGAGGCGGCGCAGGCTGCCGTGGTCAAGGAAACGCTGGCGGAGTTTGCCCGTTGGCTGTGGTGCCTGCAGCAGGGGCATTTGGCGCTGGCGCAGGCGTTTTTGCAGACGCCCGAGGAGGCGCGGACGTGCATTCCGTACTATCCTTATGCAGGAGTGCGGGGACTGTGCGCGTTGTATGCAAGGTCGCCGCAGGCGGCAGTGCGGGCGTACAGCAAGCTGTGGCAGCTGTCGCTGACGAGCTGGCAGCAGGCATATGCACGGATAAAAGAGCTGAACGCAGTAAAATAGGCAAAAAATAACAGCCCAATTCTCATATCAGAGTCTTGGGCTGTTTTCTTATGCAATTTTTTAGGCGAAGCCGAGCATTAAGCCGATTTGTCTTACGATAAACGCCACGCACCAGGCCACAACAAGCTCATAACCCATAAGGCAGAGCGTGCTGGTATCGGAGTTCAGCTCGCGGCGGATGGTAGCCAGTGCTGCGACGCAGGGCGGATAGAGCAGGCAGAACACCAGGAAGGTGTAGGCTGTGAGCGGCGAAAAGAGGCTTGCCAGATCAGGCGCACCGCCGCTGCCGACTGCCAGCACAGAAAGCGTACTGATGACAACTTCCTTGGCTGTAATGCCGCAGATAAGCGAGGTTGTTGCCTGCCAGCTGCCGAAGCCAAGCGGTGCGAAAATAGGCGCTGCCAGCTTGCCGATGGAGGCGATAATGCTGTCGGAGGCATCTACCATGTAAAAGCGCACATCAAAGTTTTGCAGGAACCAGACGATGATGCTGACGAGGAAGATGACCGTGAAGGCTTTATGCAGAAAGTCCTTGGCCTTTTCCCACATATGCATTATGATGTTGCGCGCCGTCGGCAGACGGTAGGCAGGCAGCTCCATGACGAAGGGAACAGGCTTGCCGCGGAACACCAGGCTGTTGAGCAAAAAGCCGGAGAGAATAGCAACGCAGATACCGGTGAGGTAGAGCGAAAGCATGACCAGACCGCCGTTATGCGGGAAGAAGGCGGCGATGAACATACCGTAGATAGGCAGCTTGGCGCTGCAGCTCATGAACGGTGTGAGCATGATGGTCATTTTGCGGTCGCGCTCACTGGCGAGGGTGCGTGATGCCATAATTGCCGGCACGCTGCAGCCGAAGCCGATGATCATCGGAACGAAGGAGGAACCGGAGAGGCCGATTTTACGTAGCATCTTATCCATAACGAAGGCGACACGCGCCATGTAACCGCTGTCCTCGAGCATCGAAAGGAAGAAGAACAGCGTAACGATGGTCGGCAGGAAGGAAAGCACGGCACCGACACCGGAGAAGATGCCGTCGATAATCAGCGAATGCATCGGCGGTGCGATATCCAGCACGGTGAGCGTGTTGTCAACCGAAGCTGTTACAACATCTATAACATCGCTGAGAATGTCGCTGAGAAAGGCGCCGATAACGTCAAACGTGAGCCAGAATACAAGGCCCATGATAAGCACGAAAATAGGAATAGCATAAAATTTATGCGTCAGATAATGGTCGATTTTGACGGAGCGCAGCTGTGCTTCCGTATGCTTGGGTTTCTGCACGGTCTGCGCGCAGAGGTCCTCGATATAGGCATAGCGCATATCTGCCAGCGCCGCTTCCTTATCCGTTTTGAGGTTTTGCTCCATTTCGGTAACGAAGTGGCCGATGATATCGCATTCGTTTTCCGAAAGCTGCAGCGCTTTGGCGAAATCGCTGTCACCTTCAATGAGCTTGGTAGCGGTAAAGCGCAGCGGCAGGTTTTGGCGGCGTGCTTTGGTTTCGATTAAGTGGGCGATACTGTGAATAGCGGTATGCACAGGACCGCTGCAGAAATCCAGGCGCTGTGGCAGCTGCTGGTTTTGCGCTACCTCTACGGCGCGGCGCAAAAGCTCGCCTACGCCTTCGCCGGAGTTGGCGGTGATGGGGACAACCGGCACAGTGAGTGAATCCTCCATAGCCTTGATGTCAATACTGCCGCCGCTGCCGGTGAGCTCGTCCATCATGTTGAGGGCGATGACCATCGGGATATTCAGCTCAATGAGCTGCAGCGAAAGATACAGGCTGCGTTCGATATTAGTTGCGTCGATGACGTTGATAATAGCGTCTGGCTTGTTGTATAAAAGCAGGTCACGCGTAACAATTTCTTCCGAAGTGTAGGGAGAAAGCGAGTAGATGCCGGGCAGGTCGATAACGCCTGCGTCAGGCACGGCGAGAATAGTACCTTCCTTTTTCTGGACGGTTACGCCGGGAAAGTTGCCGACGTGCTGGTTACTGCCGGTGAGATAGTTGAACAGCGTGCTTTTGCCGCAGTTCTGGTTGCCGACGAGGGCGAAATGCAGCTTCATGCTTCGCTCACCTCCGGCGTAACGGTGATTTTTGCGGCTTCCTCCGCACGCAGTGTCAGCTCGTAGCCACGCAGGGAGATTTCCAGCGGGTCACCGAGCGGGGCGCGCTTGCGTACCATAACGCGGGTGCGGGGTGTGAGCCCCATATCAAGCAGACGACGACGCAGAATGCTGCCTTCGCCACCGACCTTTTTAATGATAGCCTCCTGACCTAAGGGAAGCTTATCTAATGTTGTAGTTTCCATGATTTTGACCTTCTTTGAGTGATTTTGCTTAAGCTTTAATTATATATATGAAGCATGAAGCGGTCAAGTAAAACAGGGTTTTTAGCGATAAACTTTAATTTAAAAAATATACAGTGTCGATTTTGTTACAGCTTTACATGACGGTGCCGTTGGTGAGGCGGATTTTTTCTGCCTTGGCTTCGGCCAGCTGTCCCTGATTAATCATACCGTATTTATGCATAGCGGCCAGCACCAGCAGCTGACGTTTTTTGCAGCCCTCGGGGTTTTCCAGCGGATTGAGGCCGGTGGGTGCATAAGGAAGCGAAGCGATGACGGCGGCCTCGGCCAGAGTCAGCGCCGAAGGTGCCTTGCCGAAATATGTTCTGCTAGCCTGTTTAATACCGGTGGAGCCTGCGCCGAAGTAGGTGGTGTTCAGATAAAGCTCCAGTATTTCGTCCTTGCTGTAATTATCCTCCAGCATGAGCGAAAGCACAGCTTCTTCGATTTTACGTTCCATGCTTTGCTCGTGCGACAGAAAAACGTTTTTGACAAACTGCTGCGTCAGCGTACTGCCGCCCTGCACTACCTCGCCGGCGTTGATGTTGGCCAGTGCGGCGCGCAGAATACCTTCTACGGCAATAGCGCCGTGATTATAAAAAGCGTGGTCCTCTATAGCAATCAACGCCTGCGGAATATCGCGCGACATGGCGTCAAGACTTGTCCAGTTCGGATTTTCGCGGATAGGATCGATAACCTCATCCATATTAAAGGCCAGATAGAATTTATGTACGGGCGAGGGCCATTCCTCCTTGGGAGGAAGCAGGCTGGTGAAAAGCGCCATAGCGGCGGATTTTTCGTGCTTGCTGACCTTCTGCTGTTCCTGCTGTACGGGGGTGGTAGGCTGAGCCTTATCCGTAATGCTGTCATAACCAACCATGCCTATAAAAATAAGCAAAGCCATGATAATAATTTTAAACATAAGATACACCTCGTTAGTAATTTTGATATATTTTAAACAGTGACGTGTATAGCTTTCACATCTATTGTAACAATAAAGTGTGAATTTGGCAAAAAATACTGGTATATTTACCTTTTAGGTAGTAAAATAAGATTGTAAAATGGATTATTGTCCCTTAATTTTTACAAAAAAATTCACAAAGTGCTTGCAAAATTATACAATTTGGTTGTATAATTATCGAGTACAAAGGAGGATGGATATGAAAGCAAGTGTTATCGGTGCAACAGGCTATGCAGGAGTTGAGCTTCTGCGACTTCTGGACGGACATCCGGAAGCGGAAATTGCCGTGATTACCTCTGAAAGCAGTACGGGAGAGGCGATTGCTTCTATGTATCCGCATTTGTCAGGACGCATTGAAAAGAATCTGCAGTCTATGCAGGAGCTGGATGCTATTGCTGCAGCAAGTGATGTGATTTTTATTGCCTTGCCTCATGGCCATGCTATGAAGATAGGCAAGCAGCTGCGAGGCAGCAAGACCAAGATTATTGACCTCGGCGGCGATTATAGATTTAAGGATTACCATGTGTTTGAACAGTGGTACAAGGTGAAGCATGAGGACCCGGAGGCACAGGCTGTCTACGGTCTGACCGAGCTTTTCCGTGATAAGGTGCGCGGGGCGCAGCTGGTGGCAAATCCCGGCTGTTACACAACCTGCAGCATTTTGGCGCTGGTGCCGCTTTTAAAATATAAGCTGATTGAAACTAAGGGCATTGTGATTGATGCCAAAAGCGGTACGACCGGTGCGGGCCGCAGTTTGAAGGCAGGCAGTCTTTACTGCAGCGTCAACGAAAGCTTTAAGGCCTACGGTGTTGCTTCACACCGCCACACGCCGGAAATCGAGCAGATTTACAGTGAGTTTGCCGGTGAAGATGTAGTGATTCAGTTCACACCGCATCTGCTGCCTGTGGACCGCGGTATTTATGCAACCTGCTATGCACAGCTGAAGCAGGGCGTAACGGATGCACAGATTGAGGAGGCCTATCAGGCAATGTACGGCGATGAATTTTTCATCCGCCTGCGCGGCAAGGGAGTTTGCCCGGAATTGAAGAATATCCGGGGCTCCAACTATGTGGACCTTGGCTGGCAGACCGATAAGCGTACAGGCCGCATTATTGTGATGAATTGTATTGATAATCTGGTTAAGGGTGCTGCGGGACAGGCAGTGCAGAACATGAATGTAATGTTTGGCATTGATGAAGCTGCCGGCCTGCGTCAGCTGCCGCTTGTTCCTTAAGCTTGTTATAACTATTATACTATAAAAAGGTGCTTAGCGGTTATGCCGCCGTAGAAGAAAAGATGTAAGCACCAAGGAAAGAGGGGAATCTCATGAAGAAAATCGAAGGCTGGGTGACTGCACCGCAGGGCTTTATTGCTGCCGGCGTCAAGGCCGGTATCAAAGCCAGCGGCAATCATGATGTAGCAGTTATTTTCAGTACCGTGCCTGCTGCCTGCGGTGCGGTATTTACACAAAATAGAATGTGCGCTGCTCCTGTGCTCGTGAGCCGCGAGGTCAACAAGCACGGTTATGCGCAGGCTATTGCCGTAAACAGCGGCTGTGCCAACGCCTGCACGGGCGAGCAGGGATTGGCGGATGCCAAGAAAATGCAGGCGCATACGGCAGAGCTTTTAGGCATTGCTCCGGAAGCAGTCTTTGTCTGCTCCACTGGTGTTATCGGCCAGTTTTTGCCGATGGACAAGCTGCTGACCGGCATTGCCGATGCTGTCGACAGCCTGGACGAATGCGAGGGCGAAAGCTGCGCTATGGCGATTCAGACTACGGATACCTTTATCAAGCACGCTGCCTATGAAACGGAAATTGGCGGCAAGAAGGTAACCTTTGCCGGTATTGCCAAGGGTGCGGGCATGATTCATCCGAACATGGCAACTATGCTGACCTTCATTACTACCGATGTTGCCGTTGCTCCCGATGTGCTGAAGCGCGCGGTGAAAAAGGCTGCCGACAAATCCTTCAACATGGTTGTTGTCGACGGCGATACCAGCACCAACGACAGCATGATTGTGCTGGCCAACGGTCTTGCCGAAAACGAAATCATTCTTTCGGAGGAGCATCCGGATTATCCGGCCTTCTTTGAAGCGCTGGTTGCCTGTGCAACCGACCTTGCTAAAATGATTGCTCATGACGGTGAGGGCGCTACCAAATTCCTGGAGGTAAATGTTACCGGTGCCGCAACCTGGGAGGATGCCAAAACCGCAGCTATGGCGATTGCCAAATCGCCGCTGGTAAAAACAGCCTTCTTCGGTGAGGACCCGAACTGGGGACGCATTGTCTGCGCTGCAGGCTACAGCGGCGCTGCCATGGAGGCAGATAAGGTAAATCTTTCTATCGGCGGTATCCGTCTGGTAGAAAACGGCATGAACTGCAACGTGCCTGCCGAAAAGCTGGCGCCGACCATGGCTGAGCATGATATTTCCATGAACATCGACCTTGGTGCCGGTGAGGAAAGCGCAACCGTTTGGACTTGCGATTTCAGTTATGAGTATGTGAAGATTAACGGCGAATACCATACTTGAGCGAAGGCATCTTTGGAGGGAAGCAGAAGTAATAAATATAAACGTAAGACAAATATAAAAAATGAGGGAGGACATCACCTATGTTAATGAACGAACAACAAGTACATACCTTAATGGAAGCACTGCCGTATCTGAGCAATTTTAAAGATAAAACCATTGTCGTAAAATATGGCGGCAACGCTATGCTTAACGATGAGCTGAAAAACAAGGTACTGCAGGATATCCTGTTTCTGCAATACGCCGGCATGCGTCCGGTAGTTGTTCACGGCGGCGGTCCGGAAATCAGCCGTCAGCTGGAGCAGGCTGGTAAAAAGAGCGAATTTGTCGGCGGTCTGCGTGTAACCGATGCAGAATCCGCAGCTATTGCCGAAATGGCGCTTGTAGGCAAAATGAACACTGACATTGTCGGCCGTCTGAACGCTTTGGGCGGTAAGGCTGTCGGCCTCAACGGCAAGGATGCTAATCTGCTGAAGGCTAAAAAATATCTGGCTGATGTTTATGAAAACGGTGAGGTTAACCTGGTAGATATCGGTTTTGTCGGCAGCGTTAAGGAGGTCAACACCGATTTGATTAACTGCCTGCTGGACGGCGGTTATATTCCTGTAATCGCTCCGACCGGCGTTGGTGACGAGGGTGAAACCTATAACATTAACGCAGATGTTGCTGCCGGTGAAATTGCCGGTGCGCTGAAGGCAGAAAAGCTGCTGGTGCTGACTGATGTCCGCGGTATTTATTCCGCATATCCGGATGAAAGCAGCTTCATTTCCACTCTGAGCTTTGAAAAGGCTCATGAGCTTATCCTTAAGGGCAGCATTGACGGCGGCATGATTCCTAAGGTTCGCTCCTGCATTAAGGCTCTTAGCGGCGGTGCCAAGAAAACACATATCATTGACGGCCGTGCCGAGCATTCTATTCTGATGGAGCTTTTCAGCGACAAGGGCGTTGGTACCGAGGTAGTTAAGGAAATCTGACAGCAGGGGCTTGTATGAGGGGGAGATATTCTTGACGATGGATAAAAAAGCAATTATAGAAGAAACAGAAAAATATTATCTGCCTGTATTCGGCAGATATCCGATGGTTATGGAGCTTGGCCAGGGCTGCCGTGTATGGGACAACGAGGGCAATGAGTATGTAGATGCTTTTGCCGGTATTGCTGTCAACAGTCTTGGTTACAATCATCCGGTGCTGGTGAAGGCTATCAGTGAGCAGGCAAGCAAGCTGATGCATTGCTCCAACCTGTATTATACCGAGATTCAGGCTAAGGCCTTGCGTGTGGTGGCCGAGGCTACCGGCATGGACCGCATTTTCTTTGCCAACTGCGGTGCCGAGGGCAATGAGGGCGCTATGAAGCTGGCGCGTAAATACGGCGTGAGCAAAGCACCTACGAAATATAAAATTATTTCTGCGGACGAATCCTTCCACGGACGTACCTTTGATACACTGGCTGCTACCGGCCATGATTATTATCATGTAGGCTATGGTCCGCTGAGCCCCGGACACGTGCTTGTGCCATACGGCGATATTAAGGCGCTGGAGGCACAGATGGATGATGATGTCTGCGCTGTTCTGCTGGAGCCTATCCAGGGTGAGGGCGGCGTGCATGTACCGCCTGCTGAGTATCTGCAGCAGGTGCGTGCGCTGTGCGACAAGCATGATGCACTGCTGATTTTCGACGAGGTGCAGACCGGTGTTGCGCGTACTGGCAAATGGTTTGCTTATATGCATAGCGGTGTGAAGCCTGATATCCTGACCTTTGCCAAGGGCATCGGCGGCGGCTTCCCTGTTGCAGGCTTTGCTGTGCCGGAGCGCCTGGCGCATGTGTTTAAGCCCGGCGACCACGGCGGCACCTTCGGCGGTAATCCGCTGGCCTGCGCCGCTGTGTACGCAACGCTGACGACTATCAAGTCCGAAGGTCTGGTAGACAAGGTTGCGGAAAAGGGCGAATACTTTAAGAATGAGCTGCGTAAGCTGCAGGAAAAATATCCTGACAAGGTTACCGATGTCCGTGGCTGCGGCCTGATGCTTGGCATGGAGGTTGCCGGCGAGGGCAAGCCGATTGTGGAAAGCTGTTTGGCGAATAATGTTATTGTGAACTGCACTGCAGGCAATGTTATCCGCATTGTACCGCCGCTGATTATCAGCAAGGAAGAAATTGATATTGTGGTTGCTGCGCTGGATAAGGCGCTGGCGGACTGTTAAAAAACGAGAGGGGATAAAAAATGAGTTTAAAAGACAAAGACCTGATTTCTATTCATGACCTTAGCGTAGGCGAGGTCGCAACAATTCTTGATGTGGCAAAAAAATTGAAACGTAAGCAAAAGGCTGGTGAGCCTCACCAATATTTGAAGGGCAAAACTTTGGCTATGCTGTTCTCCAAGGCTTCTACACGTACCAGAACCTCTTTTGAGGTAGGCTTCTGGCAGCTGGGCGGCCATCCGATTTATCTGAGCGATTCCGCTTCCCAAATTGGCCGCGGCGAACCTATCCGTGATACCGCGCGTGTACTTTCCCGCTTCGTTGACGGTATTATGATCCGTACCTTCTCCCATGATTCCGTTATTGAGCTGGCTAAATATGCAAGCGTTCCCGTTATCAACGGCTTGACCGATTTGCTGCATCCCTGTCAGGCTCTGACCGATATCTTCACTATTCAGGAGAAGATGAAGGTTCTGAAAGGCCGTAAGCTAGTTTATGTAGGCGACGGCAACAATATGGCACATTCTTTGATGTTTGCCTGCGCCAAGGTTGGCATGAACATGATCTGCGCCAGCCCGAAGGGCTATCAGCCTGATCCGGAAATCCTGCGTCTGGCACAGGAGGATGCTGCCCAAACCGGCTGCAGCATTACCGTAGAGGAGGATCTCTTCAAGGCTGCCAAGGGCGCCGATGTGCTCTATACCGATGTATGGACCAGCATGGGCGAGGAAGCGGAGCGTGAGGTTCGTTTCAAAGCACTGCATAATTATCAGATTAACCAGGCGCTGCTGAACGAAGCACGTCCGGAAGCAATCGTTCTGCACTGCCTGCCCGCACACCGCGGTGAAGAAATTACCGAGGAAGTGCTGGAAGGACCGCAATCTGTTGTATTTGACCAGGCAGAGAACAGACTGCACGTACAAAAGGCTATTATGGCGCTGCTGATGAGCGACGAAGTACTCTAAATTAGGTCTTGAATGTATAAATATAACGGCTGAGCGTATAGTTTATATGCTTAGCCGTTCTTGTATACAGACAAAATTTTCTGAAACAAGCTATATTTTAGGTTTTTTGTTACATCTAGTACACAAAAAGTATTGTATACATGCGCTTAAATACTTGATTTATGCATAAAAAGGGTATATAATACAAGAAGTTTGTAAGTTTATTCACTAATGCATAGCATTATACAGAAATGGGAGGCTATTATAATGAAAAAAGAAGATATTAAGAAAGTAGTTCTGGCTTACTCTGGTGGCCTTGATACATCCGTAATCATCCCCTGGCTGAAAGAGCATTACAACAACTGCGAAGTTATCGCTGCCTGCGCTGACCTTGGCCAAGGCGACGAACTGGAACCCGTTCATGACAAAGCACTGAAAACCGGTGCAAGCAAATGCTACATCATGGACCTGAAAGAAGAATTCATCAGCGACTATGTATGGCCCACCGTTAAGGCCGGTGCTGTATACGAAAAGAAATACCTGCTGGGTACTTCCTTCGCTCGTCCGCTGATTGCTAAAAAATTAGTTGAAATCGCTGAAAAAGAAGGCGCTGACGCTATTGCTCACGGTGCTACCGGCAAAGGCAACGACCAGGTTCGTTTCGAACTGTCCGTAAAGGCTCTGGCTCCGCAACTGGCAATCATCGCTCCGTGGCGTGAGTGGGAACTGCGCAGCCGTGACCAGGAAATCGACTATGCTGCAGCACACAACATTCCTATCCCTGTATCTCATGACCATGACTACTCCATGGACCGCAACATGTGGCATCTGTCCCATGAAGGCAGCGATCTGGAAGATCCGTGGAATGCACCGAAAGATGAATTGTTCATCGTTACCAACATTCCTGAAAAAGCTCCCGATAAACCGGAATATGTTGAACTGGAATACGTTGAAGGCGTACCTGTAAGCGTTAACGGTGAAAAACTCAGCCCGGCTAAGCTCGTTGAAAAACTGAACGAAATCGGTATCCGCAACGCTGTTGGTATTACCGATATGGTTGAAGACCGTCTGGTTGGCATGAAATCCCGTGGCGTTTATGAAAACCCTGCCGGCGCTATCATCTACTACGGCCACAACGATCTGGAAAACCTTTGCCTGGACCGTGCAACCCAATCCTTCAAGCAACAGGTTTCCATCCGTTATTCCGAGCTGGTTTACGATGGCATGTGGTTCAGCCCGCTGCGTGAGGCTCTGGATGCTTTTGTTAACGAAACTCAAAAAACCGTTACCGGTACTGTTCGCATGAAACTTTATAAAGGCAACATCTACAGTGCAGGCGTTAAATCCCCGTACTCCCTGTACAGCCAGGAATATGTAACCTTCGGCGAAGACGAAGTTTACAACCAGGCAGATGCTACCGGCTTCATCAACCTTTTCGGCCTGCCGCTGAAAGTAAGAGCGCTGATGAAGAAAGGCAACCTGAAATAATGGCTAAGCTTTGGGGCGGTCGTTTCAGTAAGAATACGAACGAATTGGTGGACGCATTTAATGCGTCCATTGATTTTGATAAACGCTTATATCACGAGGATATCCGCGGTAGCATTGCTCATGCCGGTATGCTGGCTAAATGCGGTATCATTCCGGCAGAGGACGGGGAGAAAATCATTGCCGGTCTGAAAGACATCCTGGCTGATATTGAAGCAGGCAACTTCCATTTTGACGTTGCGCTGGAGGACATTCATATGAATGTGGAAGCGCGTCTGACCGAACGTATCGGCAGCGCCGGCGCCCGTCTGCATACCGCACGCAGCCGTAACGACCAGGTTGCACTCGATATGCATATGTATATGAAGCGTGAGGTTGCCGAAATTGCCGAGCTTTTGCTAAAATTTGAGGAAGCTCTTTTAACAGTTGCCAAAAAGCACGAAAAAACTCTGATGCCGGGTTATACCCATCTGCAGCGTGCGCAGCCGATTACCTTTGCTCATCATATGCTGGCATATTTCAATATGCTGCAGCGTGACTTCCGCCGCCTGCTGGGCGTTTGGGAAGGCGCGGACATGATGCCTCTGGGTGCCGGTGCGATTGCAGGCACTACGTTCCCCATCGACCGCTTTATGGTTGCGGAGGAGCTGAACTTCGGCACAGTTTATCCGAACAGCATGGACGCAGTAAGCGACCGTGACTATATCATTGAATTTCTTTCCTTTGCTTCTACCCTCATGATGCATATGAGCCGTCTTAGCGAGGAAATCTGCCTCTGGAGCAGCACTGAATTCGGCTTTGTGGAGCTGGACGATGCTTTTGCCACCGGCTCTTCTATGATGCCGCAGAAGAAGAACCCTGATATTTCCGAGCTGGTACGCGGTAAAACCGGCCGTGTGTATGGTCATCTGATGGCTATGCTGACAACGGCTAAAGGCCTGCCGCTGACCTATAACAAGGACCTGCAGGAGGATAAGGAAGGCTTCTTCGACGCTATCGACACCGTTAAATTCACGCTGGCTGTTTATCGTGATATGATTCTGACGATGACGGTTAATGTGGACAAGATGGCGCAGGCTGTGAGCAAGGATTTCTCCAATGCCACCGACCTGGCAGACTATCTGGTACGCAAGGGACTGCCCTTCCGTCAGGCACATGAGGTTGTCGGCAAATGCGTTGCTTATGCTATTCATCAGGGCAAATTCCTGCCGGAGATTTCTCTGGAGGAATACAAGCAGTTCTCCGACCTCTTCGAGAGCGATTTGCTGGTAGCTCTGAAGCCCGAGCATTGCGTAGAAGCACGTAAATCCTACGGCGGCCCTGCTTTCTCCGAAAACGAGAAGCAGTTCGCTATCGGCGACAAGGTGCTGGCTGTGCAGCAGGCTAAGTTGGAGGAGCTGCAAAGCAAGCTGTAAAAATTTAATAGAGCAAAATTATAGAGGCTGTCACGAAAGTGGCAGCCTCTTTGCTTGTAGTGCAGGGGTTAGCAAAAAAATATTGACAAATTCTGATGGAAAATATAAAATTATACTGAAATTAAATTCAGTGAAACGGAATTCAGTATAAAAGGAGGTTACAGGATGTTTGTCGGTAGAGAAGCAGAGTTACAGCAATTAACAGAAGTTTTTGCTCAGCCAGGTAAGCAGGCAGTGATGCTTTATGGCAGGCGCAGAGTTGGTAAAAGTACGCTAATTTTAGAAGCTATAAAGAATATATCTTGCAAAGTTATTTATTATGAGTGTCTCATGACTTCTCTAGAAGATAATTTAAGAAGTCTTGAGGCGAAGGTTAAGGCTTGCTATAATAATAAATTTTTACATTTTGTCGATTTCGAGGAGCTGTTTGAATTTTTGGGGTCGCAGCAGGAAAAAGTCATCATTATTATTGATGAATATACATATTTGAAGAAAACAAGTGACGCTCATTACATAGATTCGCTGTTTCAGAGAATTGTTGACAGCTTAAAAAATAATATAGATCTTGTACTGCTTGGTTCATATGTTGGCATGATGAAAGAATTGCTTCAACAAGAAAATCCGCTGTTTGGCAGATTTTCTTTAATTCTGCATATCAGGCCTTTTGATTATTATGATGCATCTTTATTTTATGCAGAGCTTTCAGCTTCTGCAAAACCAGCATTATATGCAGTGTTTGGTGGCAGTCCATTTGTTAATGCACTTATTGATGAGGAAGAGAATTTAGAGGGTAATATTGAACGATTGCTGCTCAATGCAAATAGTCCTGTCAGCATCTATATGGAATATATTTTATTGGCGGAGCTATCTAAGGTGGCGAATGCTAATATGATTTTGTCTGCTTTGGCTAATGGCAAGAAAAGGTATGGAGAAATTGAACAGCTGATTTCCGGCAATTCCAATGGCAGCTTAGACAAGCAATTGAAAAATTTATTGGAGATGGAGATTATTCAAAAGATTTATCCGATTAACAAGAAAAATGATAAGAAAAAGACTTTCTATGAGATTAGTGATAATCTGGTGCGTTTTTATTATGCCTATATCTATAATAAGCGTGATGTTATTGCAAGAATCGGTACTAAAAATTTTTATGAGCTGTATATAAAGAGCAGCATCAAGACATTTATTTCGCACCGGTATGAAGCCATTGTCAGAGAGTATTTTTCCAGACAGTTGCGAGAAGGCAAAAGGTCAGATGTGTATGATATCGGAACTTTTTGGTATGATATGCCTAAGGAAAGACGTAGCGGCGAATTTGATTGTGTTTTAGAGCTGAAGAATGGTTATGCATTTTATGAAGTGAAGTATTACGATAAGACTTTTTCGAGGGCGGAGGCAGAGGCTGAAGTGCAGCAGCTGAAAAATGTGTTGAGCTTTATGGAGGTTAGCAGGCTTGGTTTTGTGGCTCTATCTGGTTTTGACTTTACCAGTTCTGAGTATGAGCTCATCAGTGGAGCAGAGCTGTACAAGTATAATTGACATAATCAAACGAGCACTACTTGCAGGGTATGCAGGTAGTGCTCGTTTCGCGTTATAGAAATGTGTAAAATTGGGTTTGACGCTACAGGACACCCCAATTTATCTTATTTGAAGAACATAGCGTAATAGCCGTTGAAGAAGATATACAGAACAATCAGCGGCAGAATGTAGGTTGCATAGAAGCGCATCCATTTCGGGAAGCCTATGCCCTTGCCGGTATCAACCTCTTCGATGAATTTGTTCCAGCCCCAGCCGTAGCGGCTAGTGCAGAAGGCCAGGAAAATGAGGCTGCCTAAAGGCAGGATATTGTTGCTGACGAGGAAGTCTTCCAGATCCAGCACGCAGGTGCCTTTGCCCAGAGGCTCAAAGCCGCTCCAGATATTGAAGCCGAAAACGCAGGGCAGGGACAGCAGAATCATGCCGATAACAGCAAAGGGGATGAGGCGACGGCGGTCACTGCCGGTCAGCTCGCAGATGCTGGAGATAATCATTTCGAATACGGCGATAACAGTGGACATTGCCGCAAAGAGCATGAAGAGGAAGAAGAGAGTGCCCCAGATACGTCCGCCGTTCATAGCGTTGAAAACGTTGGGCAGAGTGATGAAGAGCAGGTTAGGGCCTGCATCCGGCTGGATACCGAAGCTGAAGCATGCCGGGAAGATAATCAGACCGGCAACGATTGCTACGAAGGTATCGAGGAACATAATCCACAGTGCTTCGTTGGTGAGCTTCTGCTCCTTGCCGATGTAGCTGCCGAAGATGGACAGAGAGCCCATGCCGATGCTCAGGGTGAAGAAGGCCTGGCCCATAGCAGCGAAGATTACCTCGCGTACACCATGCTCGGCAATTTTGTCGAAGTCGGGGTAGAGGTAATACTTGAGGCCGGCTTCACTGCCCGGAAGCAGCATGGAGTTGGCGGCAAGCACAACCATCAGCACGATAAGGAAGGCCATCATAACCTTGGTGATGCGTTCAACGCCGTTGCGAACGCCCATGTAGCAGACGCCGAAGCAGAGCATGATGATGATTGCCATGTTACCGGCCATAGTTGCCGGGTCCTGCAGCAGAGCACCGAAAACGCCCTTGATGCCCTGAGCGTCCAGAACGGAAAGGTCACCGACAGCCATTTTATAGAGGAAATAGAGCATCCAGCCGCTGACGGTGGTGTAGAACATCATGAGGATGATATTGCCGGCAATAGTTACATATTTGAACAGATGCCATTTAGTTCCCTTCGGCTCCAATGTGTCGAAGGATTTGGCCGGACTGCGTCTGCTGGCGCGGCCGACGGCGAATTCTGCTACCATGATGGGCAGGCCCAACAGCAGCAGGAAGCACAGGTAGATGAGCACAAAGGATGCACCGCCATACTGGCCTGTGACGAAAGGAAAGCGCCAGACGTTGCCTAAACCAATGGCACAGCCGGCAGAAATCAGGATAAATCCCAGGCGTGAAGAAAAGCTTTCACGTTCCATAATACATATCGACTCCCTTACTTATACAATAATAGTATATAGTATAAGCTATTATCCTGTTTTTAGCAAGCTAAAGAGAAATAAAAGCGGTTGCAGGCTGTAGTAACGGCGAATTTGATATAGGCCTGGCAGGAATATTAAATATAACAAACCGTTATAATATTTAACTTGACTATCGGCAGTACCTATTTTATAATAGCCTCACACACAGAGATGGGTTTTGTGTGTAGAGGAGAATTAAAATGCAGAAAAAGTATCTTATTATTTTGAGTACTGTCGTTTTATCTTTATGCGGTGCTGCCAGCCTGGTTTACTATGATGCTCTTTTGAGAGCTTAGCTAAATTTAAGCGGCAGCAATTTACATCCGGCAATCGCAGCTGCAGGACATTATCAGAAATATAAAATGTCTGCAGGATTACCCCACCCGGATGCCAATAATAATTACAAGGCGTAAGCAACGGAGCTTACGTCTTTTTTTCTGCCCGCAAACGCTTGCGGATGTGTTGGTATATAATTATAGCAAGGAATTTTCTTCGCACGGAGTTTGGCAACATGATATAATATAATTAATATAGACTGTCCGTTATTAGCTTGTTAAAAGTAAATATAGTATAGATTAAAAGAATACGCATTGACACTCTGGTTTAAACGAAGGAGGGATGAAGCAATGCTGTTAGGTATTGATGTAGGCGGAACCTTTACGGATGCCGTGGTGCTGCGGCAGGGCGAGGTAGTGGCGCAGGCCAAGCGTGCGACGACGCATGATGATGTGCTGCAGTGTGTGCTGGCGGCGCTGGATGCGGTGCTGCAGCCGGGAATGGCGCAGGAGCTGGAGCGTGTCGTAATATCCAGCACTATCGTGACCAACGCATTGACCGAGGGCAGCCTGCCGCCGGCATTTTTGGCAATTATCGCCGGACCGGGCATGAACGTCAAGGGACGTCTGCCGGTAACACCGTATTATCTGTCGGGTTATGTGGACCATCGCGGCAAGATTACGGCTAATATCGAATGGAGCAGACATCAGGAGCTGCTGCGGCGCAAGGGCAGCGGTGTGTGCGCGGTGAGCGGCAAGTTTTCGGTGCGTAACCCGCAGCTGGAATATCAGGCGGAGCATGAGCTGAAAAAATGCGGCTACAGCAAGGTGTTTTTGGGCAGCGAGCTGAGCGGTGAGCTGAACTTTGTGCGCCGCAGCAATTCAGCCTATTTTTCCGCGCAGGTATATGAGCTTTTCACCCGCTTCTGCAGACGCATCGAGCGTGCTCTGGCAGAGCGCAGCATCAGCGCTCCGGTGCATATTCTGAAGGCGGACGGCGGTACGCTGCCGCTGGAGGCAGCTTTGCAGCAGCCTGTGGAGGCTGTGTTTACCGGTCCTGCTGCTTCCGTACTGGGCATAGAGGCGCTTTGTGCTCCCCAAGTTAACAGCATCTCGCTTGATGTTGGCGGCACTACTACCGACATTGCCTTCTGGGAGAACGGCCTGCCGTTGATGGCCCGCAAGGGTGCGGCGGTTGCCGGTTATCCTACGGCAGTGCGCGCCTTTCATATGCGCAGCATCGGCATCGGCGGCGACAGCAGGCTGCATAAGACGGAAAACGGTTATGTTGTCGGCCCCGAGCGCGAAGGTCCCGCTGCCGCTGTCGGCGGCAGTACGGCAACGCTGAGCGATGCGCTGATTACGACTGGTTATGTGCATTTCGGTGATGAGGCAAGGGCGCAGGCGGCGATTGCCGCTCTGGGCGGCGAGCCGCAGACGGAAGCACGCAAGATTGTGGCTGCCGCTGTTGAGCAGATTAAAACAACGATTCGGGAAATGCTGGACGAATGGGCCAAGCAGCCCGTATATACGGTTAACGATGTTATCAAGGGCACGGAATTTATTCCGCAGCAGCTGATTGGCGTGGGCGGCGGCGCACCGGGCTTAATCAGGGCGCTGGGCGAGGCGATGGCACTGCCGGTGGATATTCCTGCCGGAGCGATGGTGGCGAACGCTATCGGTGCAGCGGTGGCAAGGCCTACGCTGAGCGCAGGACTCAGAGCGGATACTACCGACGGCTATTATATTATTCCTGAGGGCGGAAAACGCGAAAGCCTGCCGCGACGCTTCAATAAGCAGGCAGCAGAGGAGCTGCTCGCAAGCTGGCTGCGGGAGCAGACGGCGCAGTGGCAGCTGCCCGACCAGGAAACGGAGCTTATCAGCTACGAGCATTTTCATACAGTACACGGCTATTACGAAACCGGTGATATCTACAGCCTGCGCATGCAGCTGAAGCCGGGAATTCTCTATAAGGTTAGCGGCAGGGAGGTGAGCTTCTGATGGCAAAGAATACCTTGGGATTAGTATTTTTCCCTGCGTTCGACTGGATGATCAGCCCCGGTCACCCCGAACGGCAGGAGCGCCTGTTATATACGCGCGACCAGCTGGAGGAGGAGGGCCTGTTCGATTGCGAGGAGATTAAGGAATATCGCCCGCGTCTTGCTGAAATCGAGGATCTGCAGCGTGCGCATATAGGCGTGCCGTCGATTGCACGCCTGATTACGCCGGCACACCTGACCTCTGCGGGAGGCTGTTTGGCGGCGGCCGATGCCGTAATGCAGCGGGAGGTGCAGCGTGCCTTTGCTCTCGTGCGTCCGCCGGGACACCACGCTATGCGTGTAGTACACGGAATCCGTGGTTTTTGTACTATTAATATTGAAGCAATAATGGTAGAATATTTACGTAGCAGGTATAATATCCGCAGAATTGCTGTTGTGGATACCGACGTGCATCACGGCGACGGCTCGCAGGACGTGTTCTACCACGATCCCGATACGCTGTATATCTCCTTCCATCAGGACGGGCGCACCTTGTATCCGGGCACAGGCTTTCCTAATGAAGCAGGCAGCCCTGCGGCCTGGGGCACGAATATTAATCTGCCCTTGCTGCCGGGAACAGGCGACGAAGGACTGCACCGCCTGTATGACGGCTTAATCACGCATATTCTGGAGGACTTTCAGCCGGAGCTGATTATCAACAGCGCCGGCCAGGATAACCATTTCAGCGACCCGCTGGCTTCCATGCAGGTGACGGCACAGGGCTATGCGCGTCTGGCGGATAAGCTGCAGGCTGATATTGCGGTGCTGGAGGGTGGTTATTCGATTGAAAGCGCCCTGCCTTATGTCAACACCGGTATTATTCTGGCGATGGCAGGCATGGATTACAGCAAGGTGGTGGAGCCTGATCTGCGCGGACTGCGCCCGCAGGATGAGCGCTGCAACAAGCGCGTAGACCAGCTTATTGCCGAGGTAGGCGATTTGTACTTCAATCGTGAACGCACGAGCAAGGAATTGCTGGCGAAATGCGGCAATACCTGGCAGCGCAGCAAGCATATCTACTACGATGAGGAGGGTATCCGCGAGGAGCAGGTGGAAAGAGTGCATTATTGCGAACGCAAGGCCTGCCGCGGTTATTTTACCCTGCAGACGGCGGCCGAAGGGACGCGCTTTGGCGACCAGAGCGCTTTCATTACCTGCCTGACGCGCGAAATCTGTCCGCATTGCCGGCAAAAGGACTACGATGCAGCGCTGGCAGAAAAGAAGCGCGGCCGCTGGCAGTATGTGCTGGTGCAGGACATTGCCACAGGCACAGTAGAAAATCTATAAATAATAAGCATTAGGACGCCGGCAAATAAATATGCGTCCTAAGCTGAGAATCGAGGTTAAATAATGATTAATGAATTGGTTGTAGCTACCCATAATCAGGGCAAGGTGGAAGAGTTTAAGGTTTTAATGAAGGATTTGCCGATTGAAATTAAATATCTGGCAGATTTCGAAGCAGTGGAAGCGCCGGCGGAAACAGGCCGCACCTTTGCTGCCAATGCTCGCCAAAAGGCTACCTATTATGCAAAGAAGCTGGGCAAGCCCTGCATTGCCGATGATTCCGGCCTGGAGGTGCAGGCACTGGACGGTGCTCCCGGTGTGCGCAGTGCGCGCTATGCCGGCGAAAAGGCCAGCGACGAGGACAACAACAACCTGCTGCTGCACAACATGAAGTTTCAGGTTAAGCGTACCTGCCGCTTCCGCTGTGCGCTGTGCGTAGCACAACCCGACGGCAAGGTGCTCAATGAGGTAGACGGCATCTGCGACGGCATGCTGCTGCATGAGCCTTTGGGTGAAAACGGCTTCGGCTACGACCCGCTGTTCTGGTCTACAGAGCTGCACAAGGGTATGGCAGAGGCTACCATGCAGGAGAAAAACAAAATCAGCCATCGCGGTAAGGCAATCCGTAAGCTGGTGGCTATCTGGAGCAAAAAGAAATGAGAATAGGCATTACGGGTGATACGCACGGCAGTGCGCAGGCGATTCGCCGCATTCTGCAGCAGACACCGCCTATTGAGCTGTGGCTGCATACAGGCGATTATGCGGTCGACGCCAACCGCCTGCATGATGCGACAGGCATCAAAACAGTGCGTGTGCGCGGCAACTGTGATTTATTGGATGACGGCAGCCGTTTTGACGAGTACCTGGAAATAGAAGGCTACAAAATATGGCTGACGCACGGACACAGATATATAGAAAGAAATGTGCAGGCTGATTTGGGCTATTGGGCCAAGCAGCTGGGACAGGATATCGTGGTGTTCGGGCATACGCATGTGCCGATGGCCGAGTATTATGCGGAAACGCTGCTGGTGAACCCCGGCAGTCCGTCCCGCCCCCGCGGCGGCTCGGAGCCTTGCTTTGCGGTGCTTACACTGCAGGCGGGGCAGACGCCGCAGGTGGAATTCTTCAAGGTCTGATTCCTGGCTAAGAAAATTTTGCGCAGCAAGCAAAAATCTTTTGACAATTCCTTAAAATGATGTAGATTACACAGAAAATATCTTGCAAAACAGGGTAGTTTAATATACAATAAGTGTATACTATTTATCGGACGGAGCTAATGATTTTTTAGACAGCTTACGTCGGGAAATCTTGGGAGGAAAAAAAGATGACAATGACTCTGCGTGAAGAAGCTCTTAAATTACATATGGATAATAACGGCAAAATTGCTGTAGTAAGCAAGGTGCCTATTGCAACCCGTCATGATCTGGCTATTGCCTATACCCCGGGTGTAGCTGAACCCTGTAAGGATATCAAAGAGGACAAAAACCTCTCCTTCGAATATACCTGCCGCGGCAACATGGTTGCTATTATTACCGACGGTACCCGTGTACTCGGTCTGGGCGACATCGGCCCCGAAGCTGCTATGCCGGTAATGGAAGGCAAGGCTGCACTGTTCAAAACCTTCGGTGATGTTGACGCTGTGCCTGTTTGCCTCGATACCAAGGATCCGGACGAATTCATCCGCACCGTTAAGCTGCTGCAGCCTAACTATGCAGGCGTTAACCTGGAGGATATTTCCTCTCCCAAATGCTATGAAATCGAAGATAAGCTGAAGGAAATCTGCGACATTCCTGTATTCCATGATGACCAGCATGGTACCGCTATTGCCTGCCTGTCTGCTGTACTGGGCGCACTGCGCTTTGTTAAAAAAGACATTGCTACCGCTAAATTCGTTGTCAACGGCTGCGGTGCTGCCGGCAGTGCTATCGGCCGTCTGCTGGTAAACATGGGCGCACAAAATGTAATCATGGTTGACCGCTTCGGCGCTCTGTATGAAGGCATTGACGCTAAGCTGGACCGCATCCAGAGCTATCTGGCTACCGTAACCAATAAAGAACATAAGCAGGGTACTCTTGCTGATGTTGCCAAGGGTGCGGACGTTATGATCGGTGCTTCCGCTCCGAACGTATTCACTAAAGAAATTATGCAGAGCATGGCTGACAAGGCTATTGTTTTTGCTCTGGCTAACCCTGTTCCGGAAACCAGCTATGATGCTGCAAAGGAAGCAGGCGTTGCAGTTGCGGGCACAGGCCGTAGCGACAGACCGAACCAGGTTAACAACGTAACCGTATTCCCGGGCGTATTCCGCGGTGCTATTGATGTACGCGCACGCGCTATCACCGAGGACATGAAGGTTGCCGCTGTTTATGCTATTGCCGACCTGATTGACGAAAAAGACCTGCGCGAGGATTATGTAGTACCGGACGCTTTTGACCCGCGTGTTGCTCCGGCGGTTGCTGCCGCTGTAGCTAAGGTTGCTATCGAAAAGGGCCTGGCACGCAAAATTGTAGATCCTGAGGTTGTAAGAGCCAATACTGCTAAACGCATCGGCCGTTAAGCCGCAATATACAAATATTATTCTCACAATGACAATGTGAGCTTAGGAGGATGAAAACATGAGAGAAATAAAGGTTAGTGAAGTCACTGATGTTATTGCCAAGCTGTGCATGGATTCCTGCTACTATCTCCCGCAGGAGATGATGGACAAGATCAGAAATGCCGCTGTTGAAGAAGAATCTCCTTTGGGCAGGGAAATCCTTGCTACCTTGATTGAGAACTTCGAGCTGGCTAAGAAAAAAGCTGTTCCTCTGTGTCAGGATACCGGTCTGACCGTTGTATTTCTGGAAATCGGCCAGGAAGTGCATTTTGTTGACGGCGATTTGTATACTGCCATTCATGCAGGCGTAGCAAAGGGCTACACTGAAGGCTATCTGCGTAAATCCTCTGTAGGCGACCCGGTATTTGATCGTAAAAATTCCGGTGATAATACTCCGGCAATCATCCACACCAAGATTGTTCCCGGTGAAAAGGTTAAAATTATCGTTTGCCCCAAAGGCTGCGGCAGCGAAAACATGGGCGCTTTGAAGATGCTGAAGCCGGCAGACGGTGTTGAAGGCATCAAAAAATTTGTTGTTGATACCGTGCGTGCCGCAGGCCCGAACCCCTGCCCGCCGATTACCGTCGGCGTAGGCATCGGCGGCAACATGGAGCGTGCCGCTATTTTAGCTAAATACGCGCTGACCCGTACCGTAGGCGAGCACAATAAGGATGAGCGCTATGCGGCACTGGAGGACGAGCTGCTGGAGCTGGTAAACAAGACCGGCGTCGGTCCTTCCGGCTTGGGCGGCAGCACTACCGCTCTGGCTGTAAATGTTGAATTTACCCATACCCATATCGGTGGTATGCCCTGCGCTGTAAACCTGAACTGCCATCAGGCACGCAAGGCTGAAGCAGAAATTTAAAGGAGGCGCCTGAAGATGAGTGAAGAAGCTGTAATCAAATATATCAATGCTCCGCTGACCGAAGAAACTGTCAAAGACCTGCATGCAGGCGACGTTGTACGCATCAGCGGTTATATCTACACTGCACGCGACGCTGCTCACAAGCGTTTGTATGAAGCGCTGGAGCGCGGCGAAAAGCTGCCTTTGGACCTGACCAATAATGTTATTTATTACGTTGGTCCTACTCCTGCCAAACCGGGCGAGGTTGTTGGCAGTGCCGGCCCCACCACCAGCGGCCGTATGGACAAATACACCCCTACCATGATCGAGCAGGGCATGCGCGGCATGATCGGCAAAGGTCTGCGCAGCCAGGAGGTTATTGATGCCTGCGCGAAGCATGGCGCTGTTTATTTCGTTGCTGTAGGCGGTGCTGCTGCTGTAATCACCCAATCCATCAAGAGCGAAACCATGATTGCTTACGAGGACCTGGGACCGGAGGCTATCCGCAGATACGAGGTTAAGGATTTCCCGGCTATCGTCTGCATCGACAGCGAGGGTAATGACTTTTATAAAGTTGGTATTGCCAAATATAAAAAAGAGTAACATTGTTAACAGATTAAGGGCAGAATTTTCTGCCCTTAATTTTTTTTGCGATTAATGTTGACAAAGACACTAGGATAATATATTATAACTCTCAACTCAATAACACGCTCTTATCAAGAGTGGCGGAGGGAACAGGCCCTATGATGCCCGGCAACCAGACAAATGTTATGGTGCTACATCCTGCAAGTGTAATCTTGAAAGATGAGAGGAAGACCAGCTCCTTCCTCAGAAGGAGTTTTTTTCTTAGGCGGATGTTTTGCAAGACGTGTTAAATAAAGAAAGGGAGTAAGAAAAGATGAAAAAATTATTAGTTGCATTACTGGCATTAGTAAGCCTGGCAGTTGTTGCTGCAGGCTGCGGCGGCGGAGACAAAAAGGCAGACAACGGTGCCGACAAAAAGGTTACCTTGAAGGTTGGTGCTACCGCTGTACCGCACGCTGAAATCCTGAACCAGATTAAAGGCACCTTGGCTAAAGAGGGCGTAGACCTGCAGATTATCGAATTCAGCGATTATGTAAAACCGAACCTGGCTTTGAACGATAAGGAGCTGGATGCCAACTTCTTCCAGCATGAGCCTTATCTGGATACCTTCGTTTCCGAGCGCAAGATGAATCTTGTATCCGCAGGCAAGGTACATATCGAGCCGATGGGCATTTATTCCAAGAAAATCAAATCTCTGAATGATATCCCCGAAGGCGCTAAAATCGCTATTCCTAATGACCCGTCTAACGGCGGCCGTGCGCTGGCTCTGCTGCAAAGCGCTAAGCTGCTGAAGCTGAAGGATGGCGTTGGCGTTAAGGCTACCGTAGGCGATATCGTGGGCAACGACAAGAAGCTGAAGATTGTGGAAATCGAAGCTGCTCTGCTGCCGCGTTCCATGGATGATACCGATTTGTCCGTTATCAACTCCAACTTCGCTATGGAAGCTAAGCTGAATCCGGTTAAGGATTCTCTGTTTACCGAGCCGAAGGAATCTCCGTATGCTAACATCGTAGCTGTCCGCAAGGGTGACGAAAACCGTCCGGAAATCCAGAAGCTGATGAATGCTCTGCGTTCTCCCGAAGTTAAGAAGTTCATCGAGGATAAATACAAAGGCGCTGTTGTAGCAGCGTTCTGATTTGTGAATTGAAGGGCTGCCGCTGAAATGTTGACGCATTTCGGTGGCAGTTTTTTTCTGTGCTCTGTATTAAAGAGCCGAGGATTATTGGAATAAGGGGACAGAGCCGAATACAGAGCAGCATACTGTGCAAAGGTGTATTGCTTTTAACTGCAATAGGCAGAAGTAAACATTTCACACTCGTGATAAATTATTGTTAAAAATATATAATAGCTAAACAATAATGATAATAAAGTATATTATTTAATTAACCGTGTAGATTGACACTAAAAAAACCGGCATGATAGAATTGGAATAGCGGTAATGCAAGCTGTTAATAACAAAATGCAGCCCAAACAAAAAACGCATAACAAAGGAGGATTTTTTTATGATGCCCGTTAACCCTGAAGCCATTGGTATTTTTGGCCTCATCGCTACGGTGGTGTGTTTTGGACTGGAGCAAATTGGTGTTGGTGTTGATGAGAACACAGATCATACTAAGCTGACACGTACATTGGCTCATATTGCAATTATTTTTGGCGGTGTGACGCAGATTTTTACATCAATATTTATGTATATGTTCAGCGCTGCCGGTTCTCACAGCACTTATCTGGGAACAGTGTTCGGCTTTTTTGGGCTGTTCTGGATTCTTGTTGGTTTGTTTTTTCTTAATGGCGGCGATAAAAAAGTTATGGCACATTTTTTTGCCTGCGGATTGCTGCTTTGTATAATTTTTACCGTCAGAGCATTTAAGGATGGCTTGATTTGGCCGTTGGGTATAGATTTTGCTGTGATTGATTTACTGCTTTTAGTGCTGGTCTTTGCCTGGTATACCGGCAAGCCTTGGCTGACGAAGCTTGCAGGCTGGTGTAATTTGGCAATAGGTTTTATTTCGTTGTTTTTGCTGTTGCCGCAGCTGCTTAAGTAGATATTTATCTTTTGTTGAGTAAATAAAAATATTTCTGCAACGGAAAAACGGCAGAGCTATGATTCTGTTTTGTAGGTCAACCGGGTTTGTGTTGCTGGATTTTAATGGCCGGAGTGTATTGCTTCGGCCGTTTTTGCTTTTTAAAGGGAAGATAATAGAAGTGAGCTTGAGTATAGTTACATGAGGCAGAAAATAAAAATGTTATATATTAAAATTCATACAAAAGAAAACGAAATAAATTTCTTACTATATACTCTTAAAAGCAAGTTAAGCAAAATTAAACAGATAATAGACAAATAACAAAAATAGTTTATGACATAATAGAACATAACATCATTGCGCTATTTGGGAATATATGATATACTCAAAAAAGCTAGAAAAGATAAAATACTTATGACTATTATTTATTTAGAATATATTAGCAAGGAAAAATCAGCTTAAAGGAGATGACAAGCTATGACCTATTTGTTTGCAGTTGGTATTACAGTGGGTATTCTTGCCGGAGCTTGGGTTTATGCGGGGGGAACACTCGGATTTGTAGGGTTTGCGGGATTTCTTGGCTGGGCAACTTATTTTGCAGCTGGTGGCGGTAAAAAAGGCATAATTTCTACGCTTTGTTCAAATCTAAGCGGTGTTTTTTGGGGAGTGAGTACCATATGGGCTGCCACAACCTTTACGGCTGTACCATCCTTGTTTTTTACAATAGCTTTTGCTGCAATTATGTGTTGGCAGGCAAAGCTGAATTTGCTTGAATTTATTCCCGGGACTTTTATTGGTAATGCTGCGTTTTATGCCGCCGGAAATGATGCTATAGGTGCAGCTATCGGGTTAATTTGCGGAGCAGTACTGGGATTGTTGTCTGACTTTTCCGCAAAAAAGCTTTCTGCAGAAAAAAAGTGATAATACTATTAAATAGTATTAAACCCAACAGGTTATGGCAATTCAAATAAAAGAAAATCTGCTTGTGGTCAAGAAAGTAGGGTGTTTACTGTGAAAGCATTAAAAATAGCTATAGTGCAAATGAATTGCGTACTTGCAGATAAAGCAGCAAATTTTGCGAAAGCAACTAAAATGATTGCTGAAAATGCTGATCTGCAAGCACAACTTATAATACTTCCGGAATTATTCAGCACCGGTTACATGGTAGCGGCACATGATCGGGAATTAGCTGAAGTTATACCGGGACCGACGACTGAATGGTTGACTGAGCTGGCAAAACAATATCACGTATATTTCGCAGCGGCAATTATTGAACTGGGAGAAGACGGAATACTGTATGATACAGCTATAATAGTGGGGCCGGACGGATATATGGATAAATATCGCAAAATTCACCTTTGGGGAGCGGAACCGGAACGCTTTGCTAAAGGCGCTGCTCTGCCTGTTTTTAAGCTGCCTTTTGCAACCATTGGCTTGCAGATATGCTATGAAATTGGTTTTCCGGAGCCTGCACGTGTTTTGACGCAGGCCGGTGCAGAAATAATTGTTTATACATCAGCTTTTGGTAAAGCACGCTCTTACGCATGGGATATCGCTTCGCGCAGCCGTGCCTTGGAAAACGGGGTTTATGTTTTGGCCTGCAACCGTATCGGAACAGAAGAAGACGCCGTATTTGGCGGGCTAAGCAGAGTTGTTGCGCCTAATGGTGATATAGTGGCTGGTACTTAAGCTGATGCAGAATGCGTAATCAGTGCTGTCATTGATTTAGATGCTATTGCAGAACAACGCAGGGCTATCCCTTATCTTAGGGACTTATATACTAAGCTGATCCTGGAAAAATTCTAAAGGAGGTATTTTTATGGCAAAGAAAGAAATTCTAGTGGCGTTTGGAGTGGATATCGATGCAGTTGCCGGCTGGCTTGGTTCCTATGGCGGCGAGGATTCTCCCGATGATATTTCCCGCGGCATGTTTGCGGGCGAGGTTGGTGTTCCTCGTTTGTTGAAGTTGTTCAAGAAATATGACCTGCCGGCAACATGGTTTGCTCCCGGACATTCTATCGAGACTTTTCCGGAGCAGATGAAGATGATTGTTGATGCCGGTCATGAAATTGGCGCACACGGCTATTCTCACGAAAACCCTATTGCTATGACTCCGAAGCAGGAAGAAGATATTCTGCTCAGAAGTATTGAATTAATTACAGAACTTACCGGCAAGAGCCCTACCGGATATGTAGCACCATGGTGGGAATTCTCCAATGTAACCAATGAATTGTTGGTAAAGCATGGAATTAAATATGATCATTCTCTGATGCATAACGACCTTCATCCTTACTATGTACGTGTAGGCGATTCTTGGACTAAGATTGATTATTCGGCAGAAGCAAGTGAATGGATGAAACCTCTTGTACGCGGTCACGAAACAAATCTGGTGGAAATACCGGCAAATTGGTATTTAGATGATCTTCCGCCAATGATGTTTGTTAAGAAGAGCCCCAATAGCTACGGCTTTGCAAATCCTCGTGATATTTATGGCGGGCTGTGGCAGGATGCATTCGATTATTGTTACAGAGAGTATGATTATGCTGTATTCGGTATGACAATTCATCCGGATGTTTCCGGCAGACCTCAGTGCATTATGGCATTAGAACGACTGATTGAGTATATTAATAGCCATGAGGGTATTCGTTGGTGTACATTTGATGAAATCGCCGATGATTTTATCAAACGTTCAGCCGAGTTAAAATAATCCTTTGCTGATTACCGGGACGGCTAAAAAGCCGCCTCGGTAATTTCAATCTTTTGATAGTGTGACTTGAGGAGGCGTATTTATTATGTGTGTGTTGTGCGGCGAACTTATAATGCATGTTCATTGGACGGATAGACGAACTCACGAGAATGAATATAAGCATATTGTGATAGCCGGAGAGAGCCAACGTGATAGAATGCGTTCAAGGATAAAACGTGTGAAAATCAGCAACCGTATACTGGCGTATTACGGATTATCTATCAGCGACTGGAATGGTAGCCGCTTTGTTTTGCGGGATAAAAAGGGTGGTACTCAGATTGTTTACGACCTTGGTGATATGTGGAATAAGGCGGAATTACTGGCGCATAAAAAACTTGACCCTTTGGATGATGCCTTTCTGGATGCGTTTAGTGGTGTGGAGGTATAGTTGTAATGTGGCTTAACAATAAATGCCCGATTACGGTGGTAACAGGTTTTTTGGGAAGCGGCAAGACAACTCTTTTAGCAAATATATTGCACAATAAGGAATTCCGGAATACTGTGGTTATTATCAACGAATATGGGCAGGCCGGACTTGACCACAGGCTCATCAGACGTATAGAAGAACGGACCAGGCTTTTGAGTGGAGGATGTATATGCTGCAATAAGAGAGAGGATCTGGTAAAAGAGCTGAAAGATTTGCTCATAGCTTATGAAAACAAAGAAATAGAGATGGATCGTGTTGTTATAGAAACAACAGGACTTGCAGATCCGGCACCTATTCTTTTTTCTATACTTATGGATCCGCTTCTGACACACCATTTCTTTGTGGATTTCGTAATCAGTTGTTTAGATGCTGTTAACGGCGAGCTGCATCTGCGTGCGAATCATGAATCGGTTAAACAGATAGTGGCTTCTGACAAGATTATAATTACGAAAATGGATCTTGTTGAACAGGAAACGGTCGATGTATTGTGTGCACAGGTCCGGATGCTTAATCCTGCAGGCCAAATTATTACTGCTGCCAACAGAAATATAGATCCGGAAACAGTATTTAAAAGCCGGGATTGTTTCTCTGAAGCAAAATTCAGCAATACAATCAGCAATTTTAGCCCCAAGGCAATCAGGCACAATGAAAAGGTGAGCTCTATGTCCATCCGGTTCTATAAACCATTGGATTGGACAGCCTTTGGACTTTGGATGAGTATGCTTTTATATGCTCATGGAGAGAACATGCTTCGTATTAAAGGAATAGTTGATGTAGGAGCAAATGGTCCGGTAGTTATTAATGGTGTACAGCATATCATCCATCCGCCGCAGCATCTGGAAAGCTGGAATGCTGAGGAGCATAATTCGCATATTGTGTTTATAATGAAAGATATAGCAGCAGAGAAGGTGCTGAAATCTTTAAAAGTTTTTCAGCACTTGCTTGGAGCAGAACCAGAAATAGAAGAATTAAATGCGGCTCCCTTTGGGTAAAAGAAGAATTATAATATAATATTAAAAGCTGGAAAGGTGGCATGAAAACGGAGTTTGGACAAAAAAAGAAAGAATAATAAAAAACAGACTATGGAAATTTTAATGGCCGGAGCGTATTGCTTCGGCCGTTTTTGCGTCCTATTAATAGGCAAACGGAACTGCGACGCCTGTAGCTTGTTATACATGTAATGAGTTCTTCTCAAAGGCTGCGCCGCTAGCTGTTGAAATGATGATGTATCACTTGTTATGATTATTTTTCGCAAAAGAGCAGGCAAAGAGCAAGGAGGTTTTCTGTGCATCCGCCTGCAAAATATGCTATACTTAAAGAAAAACTAATCTTAAAATCGTGAGGTAGAATATGCGTAAATATGCAAAATTTTTCGTAACCCCGAAGGGAGAGCGCGCTGCACGCGGCGGTCATCCATGGGTGTTTGGTGAAGAGGTAACTAAAATCGAAGGCGAGTATGCCAACGGTGATCTTGTGGATGTAGTAACGTCCAAGGGCAAGTATTTGGGCACCGGTTTTGTGAATGACCATTCCAAAATCCGTGTGCGCATTATTTCCACCAATACTAATGATAAGTTTGACGAAGCCTTTTGGGAGCGCCGCCTGCGCTATGCGCTGGATTACCGCCTGACGGTTATGGGCGAGCGTGATTTTAACTGCTGCCGCCTGATTTTCGGCGAAGCGGATATGTTTCCCGGCCTGACCGTAGACCGCTATAATGATCTGCTGGTAACGCAAACCCTGTCCTTGGGCATTGAAATGCGCAAGCAGATGCTGTTTGAACTGCTGATTAAAATTCTGCACGAGATGGGACAGGAAATCCGTGGTCTGTACGAGCGCAACGACGTAAGAATTCGCCTGCTGGAGGGCATGGAGGAGGGCAAGCACTGGTTTGCTACTGATTTGTGCCCCGAGCCCGGCGCTGTGACTACCGAGATTGTCGAAAACGGCATCGAATATACGGTTGATGTAGAAAACGGCCAAAAGACAGGCTTTTTCCTCGACCAGAAGTATAACCGTCAGGCGATTGCCAAGATTGCCAAGGGCAAGCATGTGCTGGACTGCTTTACCCATACCGGCTCCTTTGCGCTGAACGCTGCCAAGGGCGGCGCTGCGAGCGTTACCGCGGTTGATATCAGTGCGGAGGCAGTGCAGATGGCGGAGCATAACGCAGCGATTAACGATTGCTCCGATGTTATGCACGGATTGCAGGCCAATGTTTTTGATTTGCTGAGCGATTTGTTCAACAAGCATTCGCATGAATATGACTTCATTATTCTGGACCCGCCGGCGTTTACCAAATCCGGCAGCACGGTGAAGAATGCGATTCGCGGCTATAAGGAAATCAACCTGAAGGCGATGAAGCTGCTGCCGCGCGGCGGTTATCTGGCAACCTGCTCCTGCTCACACTTCATGAAGGAGGAGCTGTTCGTGAAGATGCTGCAGGACGCTGCACATGACGCTAATGTTTCTCTGCGTCAGATTGAAGCGCGCCAGCAATCTCCGGATCATCCGATTCTGTGGCAGGTGCCGGAAACAAATTATCTCAAATTCTATATCTTCCAGGTAGTATAAAAACTCAGTCTAAAAATATGCTGCTGTTAAGGGGGCGTTATTGTGCAGGCTTTAGAGGGTATTCGTGTGCTTGATTTGTCACGGCTGCTGCCGGGACCGTATTGTACAATGCTGCTGGCCGATTTCGGCGCGGAGGTTATCAAAATCGAAGAGCCGGAACGGGGCGATTATGCCCGCAGTTTTCCGCCGTTCCTCAAGGATTTCGGTTACTGGCATCTGCAGCTGAACCGCAATAAAAAGAGCGTAGTGCTCAACCTGAAGTCGGAGGCGGGACGCCGGGCGTTTCTGGAGCTGGTGAAAACCGCCGACGTGGTGGTGGAAAGCTATCGTCCGGGTGTACTGGAAAAGCTGGGCATTGACTATGCGGCGGCGAAGGCGGTGAATCCGCGAATTATCTACTGCTCGCTGACAGGCTACGGCAAAAAGGGACCGCTGGCCAAGCAGGCCGATCATGATATCGGTTATGTGAGCCTGGCAGGCATTACCGCTATGAGCGGTGAGGCGCAGGGCAAGCCGGCGATTCCGGGCGTGCTGATGGCGGATATGAATGCGTCGATGGCGGCGGGCATGAGCATTATGATTGCACTGCGCCATGCACAGATGACGGGCGAGGGACAGGAGATAGATATTTCCCTGTACAACGTGGCGATGACGCTGATGCCCGGTGCTGCCAGCCTGTACTTCGGCAGCGGCTTTGTGGCGGAGCGCGGCAACAACTGGCTGACGGGCGCTAACGCCAACTATAATATTTATGCGACGCAGGAAGGACGCTACCTTGCTGTAGGGTGCCTGGAAAAGAAGTTCTGGAGCAACCTGTGCGCTGTGCTGCAGCGCCCCGATATGACGGACCTGATAGATGATGATGCTGACCATGAGTACTTAAAGCAGCAGCTGACGCTGGAATTTGCCAAGCATACGCTGCCCGAATGGGAGCAGCTGCTGGCGGGCAAGGATACCTGCGTAACGCCGGTGCTGGATTTTGCCGAGGCGGTGGCTGCGGAGCAGACCAAGGCCAACGAGATGGTGCTGAACGTAGAGGACGCAGAGCTTGGCAGCTACAGGCAGCTTGGCTTCGCTATGAAGCTGAGCAAAACGCCGGCGGCGCTGAAAAAGCGTGCGCCACGCTTAGGCGAGGACACGCAGCAGGTGCTGTCGCAGGCTATTGCCGATGAAAAGCTGCTGGCGGAAGCATTGCAGACGAAATAAAAAAATGACCTCCTGAAATTTCAGGAGGTCTGATTTTTTTGTAAGCTTTAAAGTTTTGGCAGGCTTATTTTTCCACACGGCCAGGATATGCTTTGAGTGCTTCGCCCAGAATGTAGATAGCGCGCTCCAAATCCTCGCTCTTTAATACATAAGCAAGGCGTGCTTCGTTGATGCCGCTGCCAGGGGTGTTGTAGAAGCCGTTGCCGGGAGCAAACATAACGGTTTCGCCGTCGATAGCGAAGTTTTCCAAAGTCCAGATAGCAAATTTTTCTGCATCGTCAACAGGCATGTTAACCATGATGTAGAAAGCGCCCTTCGGGTCGGAAGCCTTCACGCCGGGGAGCTTCTTCAAAGCTGCAACGATAGTGTCGCGGCGTTTTTTGTATTCCTTGTTAACCTCTTCCAGATAGCTTGCCGGAGTGGTGTACAGAGCTGCTGCGCCGACCTGCTCCAGAATCGGGCTGCACAGACGAGCCTGGCAGCATTTGATAATCTGCTTGCTGAGCTCCTTGTTTTTGCTGATGATGCAGCCGATACGCGCACCGCAGGCACTGTAGCGCTTGGATACGGAATCGATGATGATCAGGTTGTCGTCCAGCTCAGGCATGGTGCCGAAGCTGCGATATGCACCGTCATAAACGAATTCACGGTATACCTCGTCAGCGATTAAAGCCAGGTTGTGCTTGCGTACGATGCGGGAAATCATGTCCTGCTCTTCTTCGGTATAAACTACGCCGGTAGGATTGCCGGGGTTGGTGAGCAGAATAGCTTTGGTTTTCGGAGTGATGTGTTTTTCGATTTCTTCTTCGCTGGGCAGGTGGTAACCGTTTTCTACGCTGGTAGGAACAGCGTTGATTTTAGCGCCGAACTCCTTGCAGAAGGTGGTGTAGTTAGCGTAGAAGGGTTCGAAAACCATGATTTCGTCGCCAGGGTCGCACAGAGCCATAACTGCGAAAATCAGGGCTTCGCTGCCGCCGTTAGTAACGAAAATATCTTCAATAGCATAATCCATGCCTTTTTCTGCATAATATTTCTGTACAGCCTTTAAGAGGAACATTTCGCCCTTGGAATTGCTGTAGGCGATTACCGGTGCCTGGAATTCACGCACACTGTCCATGAATTGTGCCGGAGTGGCAATGTCAGGCTGGCCGATGTTCAGATGATAAACCTTTTTGCCTGCAGCCTTGGCTGCGTCAGCATACGGGGACAGCTTTCTGATAGGAGATGCTGTCAGGCTTTGAATACGTTGAGAAAGTATCATGAAAAAAACTCCTTGCTGTTATATTTTTGTTTGGGGCAGATGTAACTGCTTTGTTTATTATAGCACAGATTTTGCCGAGATTGTATATAGTAAAATATTAATACTGTATACATTTGACTTTTTGACGTAAGCACTTTTACTGCCAGAAGTACGTGAAGAGCGCCGGTATCGGTACGCTGAGCTCCCTGATGCTGCCGTACACTATTACACTGCTGGTTACTTTGACTATTATGCTGTATGCTTTCTGGTTTATGGATATACCGTTGGGCTTACAGGCTGATTATGTGTACCCTAGACGTATAATGTAATATTATTTCAGAGATGATATAATGAAGATAGCCTCTCCTTGGGGAGAGGTGCCGAGCTTGTCGAGGCGGAGAGGGGTGACATCGATGCAAACCCCTCTCAGTCGCCTTACGGCGACAGCTCCCCCCAAGGGGAGCCCTCTATTGCCCTACGGGTAATTCGCCTTGTCCCCCTAAGGGGAGCCTTCACGTGTCCTATGGGTAATTCACCTTGTCCTCACCCAAGAGGAGCCTTAGCTAATTCACCTTGCCTCCCCTCTAAGGGGAGGTGGCTGCGAGCATAGCGAGCAGACGGAAGGGTGATATATGTATTTATGAAAGAAGTTCTTTGAAAATGTCTTTGCAAGAACGTTTGACTGAACGCTGAAAAGCAAATCTACATTAAGGTAAGCGAGCATCCCGAGCTGAACAAATATATCGGCAGCGACCTTATCACCACCGACGGTACCTCTGTACTGGGCGCAGATAACAAGGCTGCCGTTGCCAACCTGATGGTAGCACTGGAAACCATCATTAAGGAAAACCGTCCGCACGGCGAAATTTATGTAGCCTTTGTTCCGGATGAAGAGGTTGGCCTTTGCGGTTCCAAGAAGATGGATTTCAGCAAGTTTCCGGTTGAATTTGCATATACCATTGACTGCTGCGAGCTGGGCGAGGTTGTATACCAAACCTTTAACGCAGGCAGTGCACACATCAAAATCAAGGGCGTAACCGCACATCCGATGTCCGCCAAGAATACTCTGGTTAACCCGGCACTGGTTGCCGTAGATATTATCAACTGCTTCGACAGAATGCAGACTCCGGAGCACACCGAGGGCACCGAAGGCTTTATCTGGGTACAGGCTATTAAATCCAACGCTGCGGAAGCGACTTTGGATATCAAAATCCGCGACCATAACAAAAAGATGTATGAAGCACGCAAAGAATTCATCCGTCATGCTGTGGAATATGTACAGGCCAAGAATCCGAAGGCCGGCATTGAGCTGACTATCACCGACGTATACGGCAATATTGCCGATGCGCTGAACGATGACAACAGAAAATGCGTTGAGTACATTTTCGAGGCGATGAAGGAGCTGGATATCGAGCCGAAGGATATCGCTATGCGCGGCGGCACCGACGGTTCCTTTATTTCCACCAAGGGCATCCCTACGCCGAACTATTTCACAGGCGCACTCAACTTCCACTCCAACTGCGAATTTATGCCGATGGCTGCCGTGGAAAAATCCTGCCTGATGACTTTGAAGCTGGTTGAGCTGATTACCAAATAAAAAATGCTTGACAAATGCGTCGCTTTCCTGTAAAATCTTACTTGTTTCCGACGCAAATGCGCGCGAAGCCTTTTGGGGGCGTAGCTCAGCTGGGAGAGCACCTGCCTTGCAAGCAGGGGGTCAGGAGTTCGATTCTCCTCGTCTCCACCAATCGTTAATTAGCGGTCTTACTTTGGTAGGACCGCTTTTTTGTGCGAAAAAAAGACGCCCATGTGTATGAGCGTCTGCGTAAATTGTTTAATGGCTCAGCAGCCTTCGTTTTCCTCCCATTCCTCGCTGTTTTCGTTGATGTACCATTTGCCGTTGATACAGATATTTTCTTCGATAGTACGTGGTCCCCAGATAACGCTGCCTTCAGGCCCGTAGTCCTCGCCATCATCGGGGCAGGTGTCGGCGTAGGTGATAAAAGAGCCGGTGACGTTGATAGTGTCTGATTCTATATCATTTTTTTTCTGCTGCTGCGTTATGGCAGGCGGCTTTAGAATCAGATGGTATGCCATCAATAGATGGATAATATAAGCGAAGCAACCAAGCAGCACTATATCCTTTCGCAAATCAAAGAGGATAAAAATGAAAAGCAGAATTACTAAAACGGAGTTATAGATGAAAGCGTTTTCCGGATCAAGTTTTTTTATTTTATGTAAAAGATAAATAATCAGCAGTGTTATGGGCAGCAGCACAAGAAAATAGCCTAATGATGTATGCGTAAAAATCAGAATAACGAGCGTTAAAAGGAGCATTAAAGCTATAAGGGCAATTACCTTTTTTATGTTACTGCAAAAGCTGTCGATAAAATTCATGGTACGCACCTCACTTTTATCTGTATTATAGCATGCCGGTGAATTTTCTACAAAAAATCTAAAAAAAACTGCAGAAATCGCTTGAATATGCCCTTTAAATGTGATATAGTATACACTATATTAAGGGTTTCCCCAGAAAAAAGTATAGTATTTTAAAAGGAGCAAATTATTATGGAGAAAGAAAAAGCATTCCTGCTGTGGTTTGACCAGCTGGAGAGAAAAGACGTAGCAATCGCCGGTGGTAAGTCTTCTTCCTTGGGCGAGCTGACCTCTCATGTTGACGTACCTGTACCATATGGCTTCGCAACTACTGCCTGCGCTTACAGATACTTCTTCGAAAAGACCGGTCTGTACGAGAAGATTAAAACTTTAATTGCCGGTCTGGACGTAGACAACAGCGCTCAACTGCGCGAGGTTTGCGCTAAGGTCCGCCAGGCAATTATGGACGAAGAAATGCCGCAGGATCTGCAGGACCTGATTGCCCAAGCTTACAAAGAGCTGGGTGAAAAGGTTGGCCAGGCTGATCCGTTCGTTGCTGTTCGCAGCAGCGCTACCGCAGAGGATTTGCCGGATGCAAGCTTTGCAGGCCAGCAGGACACCTATCTGAACGTAAAGGGTGCAGAAACCATCGTTGCTAAGGTTAAGGAATGCTATGCTTCCTGCTTTACCGACCGTGCGGTTTACTACCGTGAAAAACAAGGCTTTGATCATCTGGATGTAGCACTGAGCGCTGCAGTACAGATGATGGTATTCTCCAAGGCTGCAGGCGTTATGTTCACTGTTAACGTTGCTACCGGCGACGACAAGAACATCCTCATCGAGGGCGCATGGGGCTTGGGCGAATATGTTGTTCAAGGCACCGTAACTCCGGATAACTATACTGTAAATAAAGCTACCTGCGAGATTGTTGAAAAGAACGTTAACGCGCAGGACATTAAGCTGATCCGCAAAGCTGACGGCGACTGCGAAGAGGTTGTTGTGCCGCTGGATGAGCAAAACGAGCAGAAGCTGACTGATGAGCAAATCAAACAATTGGCTGAATGCGCTAAGAAAATTGAAGCACACTATGGCTGCTACATGGACATGGAATGGGGCGTTGACGAGCGCGATAACAAGGTTTACATCCTGCAAGCCCGTCCTGAAACCGTATGGAGCCGTCGTAACAAAGAAAATGGTGCACCGAAAGAGGAGAAAAAAGTGACTACTGATCGCAAAGTTATCGTTAAAGGCTTGCCTGCCAGCCCTGGTAATGTAGCAGGCCGCGTACATGTAATTTTGGATCCGTCCCATATCGACGAATTCAAGGAAGGCGAAATCCTCGTAACCGAAATGACCGCTCCTGACTGGGTACCGGCTATGAAGAAAGCGAAAGCAATCGTAACCGATAGCGGCGGAATGACCTGCCATGCTTCTATCGTATCCCGCGAGCTGGGCATTCCCTGTATCGTAGGTACCAAGAGCCGTGGCGAAGCTGCTACCACCACTATTCCTGACGGTATTGATGTAACCATCGATGCTACTCATGGTGTAGTTTATGAAGGCATTATCGAAGAGCCGAAGGCTGAACAGCCGGCACAACAAGTAGTTGCTGCTGCTGAATACTTCCCGCCGACCGGCACCAAGATTTATATGAACCTGGGCGATCCTGAGCTGGCTGAAAAATATGCTACTCTGCCTTGCGACGGTATCGGCCTGATGCGCGAAGAGTTCATCTGGACTACCTATATCCATGAACATCCGCTGTATCTGATCAAAATCGGTCAACCGGAAAAGGTTGTAGACCAACTGGCTGAAGGCATCCGCCAAGTTTGTCAGGCTATGGCTCCGAGACCGGTAACCATGCGCTTCTCCGACTTCAAGTCCAGCGAATACCGCGACCTGAAGGGCGGCGACGAATTCGAGCCGAACGAGCCTTCCGCTCTGCTGGGCTGGCGCGGTGCTTCCCGTTACTATGATCCTAAATATATCGAAGCATTCAAGCTCGAATGCATGGCTGTTCGCAAGGTTCGTGAAGAGTTCGGCCTGAAGAACCTGAACGTTATGATTCCGTTCTGCCGTAACGTAGAGGAATGCGAAAAGGTTACCAAAATCATGGCTGACTGCGGTCTGTCCCGTGGTAAGGACTTCAAGGTTTGGCTGATGGCTGAGATTCCGTCCAACATCATCCTGGCTGACCAGTTCAACAAATTTGTTGACGGCTATTCCATCGGTTCCAACGACCTGACCATGCTGGTTCTGGGCTGCGACCGTGATAACGATACTGTTTCCCATATCTATGACGAACGTAACCTGGCTGTACGCCGTGCAATCCGTCACTTGATCGAGGTTGCTCATAAGGATGGCAAGACCGTTTCTATCTGCGGTCAGGCTCCGAGCGTATATCCTGAGTTCTGCGAGTTCCTCATTAAGAGCGGTATCGACAGCATGTCCGTTAACCCGGATACTGTTAAGTTCACCAAGAAGCTGGCTGCTCAAATCGAGCAACGCATCATGATGGATGCTTTGACCGGCAAAGGCCGTCAAGAGGTTGAGGACCTGAACTGGTAAGAGGCAATTAAAGACTTTCAGCTCTTTGGCTAAGCGCATTGGCTTTATCTGGAAGCAGAAAAAGTAAATATGCAGTGAAGAGTTTTAGGACTCCTGTATTGTAGTACAAATTACAATATGGGAGTCCTTTTTGCTTTTTTCTGGAAAAATTTAAGGAGGTAATCATGTTTTCCGTTATTTTTGTTCTTGGGCTGCTTTATCACACTTATACCGATTTGAAGTTCATGCTGCTTTATGACAAGGTAACGTTATTTTTAATTGCAGCAGGTGTTGTACGTGCATTTTATGAGCATCAGTTATTAAATGCTCTTTATGGTGCAGGTGTAACGCTGGCAATTATGCTGCTGCTGTATTTTGCCAGCCGCGGAGGTATGGGCGAGGGTGACGTAAAGCTGGCGCCGGCATTGGGTATCTGGCTTGGCTTAGATCAGGGACTGTTATGTTTGCTGCTCGCCTTTGTCAGCGGTGGCGTTGTAGGGGTATTATTGTTGCTGTGCAAGCGTGGGAAGCTGAAACAGGCGATTCCCTTCGGACCGTTTTTGTGCGCGGCGGCAGTCACTGCATATTTTTGTGGCAAAGAAATCATTACATGGTATTGGAGGATGTTCTTATGATGAAGTATGGTAAAAGTATTAGTGTTGAAGAACTATTTGAGCCTGTACTGTGCGCTTTGCGCTGCCGTTGGCGCCGTAAGCAGGCGCTTTTGCTGTTGTCACTGCAAACGGGGGAGGTTGCGTATTGGCAGAATGGAGAACGCAGCTGGCAGGAGCAGCTGAATGAGGAATGTCTGGCAGATAAGCAAAGACTTACCGATGCCTTACGCGAAATACTTTTGAAGCGTGAGGTGGAGGAAGGAGCAGCCGTTTTGCTGTCGCCTGCCACAGCGACGATGTACTCTGAACAGCTGCTTTTGCCTTTAATGCAGCAGCGTGAACTGCAGGCTGCACTGCAATGGGAGGTACAGCAGAGCATTCCTTGGATGCATGAAGACTATACTTACAGCTTTGAAGTACATGTTATCGGTGAAGCAGATGAACAGCAATATCAGGTGATGTTTGCAGCCTTACAGAATGCGTCGCGTGCTGAACTGGAGCAGCTGTGCAGAAGTTTAATGCTGAAGCTGCAGGGGATTTTGTTAGGCAGTAAAACGATTGATGAAGCAGCAGATAAATGGTTTGCCGGGAAGTCTCTTCCATCAATATACAGGCAGAAGCAGAGGCGCTTACAGGGGATAGCGGCCACTTTTGGCCGTTATCTGACAAAAGCAGGCTGTGCAGCTTTAGGGTTAGCGATTTTGGCTTATGCCAGTGCCTGGGGAGGCTGTTATCTGGCGCAGCGCGATTTGCAGGAGGTAGAGCAGCAATTAGAGCAGTATGCGGAGTGGGAACAGCGTATGCAGGAAAGCGAGGCTGTTGAGCTTAACTGTCAGCGTTTGGAAAAGCTGTTGGCTGCAGCGTCTAAACCATCGAAAGAGGCCGTTGGTGAGTTGGAACGCATCTGCCGTCAGATGATGCCCGGCTGTTGGCTGACACTGCTAGAATACAACGGCAGTAAAAAACCTTTAGTGCTGCAAGGACAGGCGGTGGATAATTTGGCCTTGGAAAGTTTTGTGGAGCAACTGCAAAAATGTGGAAATTACAGCAGAGTAGAGCTTCTGCAATCGCAGCAGCAGGGTAACGTTCTTGTTTATAAACTGCAGCTGCAGATGAAGGAGGGCAAGCAATGAAGCATAGGGAAGCGACAATTAATATACTTGCCGGCGCAGCAATTTTAATTGCGATTGCTTTGTCAGTTAATGCGTGGACGCTGTGGAATGAACGTAAACTGGTACTGGAAGAGACGGACAAGCTGCAAACAGAGCTGACGCAGCAGATTCGTTTTGCTGATGAACACAGTGATTATAAGACATATAAAATCAAGCTATTGGATAAGCAAAAGAAATTAGAGCAGCAGGCAGGGCATAATCTGAGCTTGAATAACAGGCTGCAACGCCTGCAAAAGCAGGCACGAGCTCAAAGCATTCATCTAAACAGCATGCAGATGGAGGGCAAGCCTATGGCTTTGCAGAATGGCTTGCAGATGCAGAAATTGCAAATAAGTGCTGTCGGTGATTTTTATTCCCTGCTTCGCTGGCTGCGGCAGGCAGAACGAGATGGCTGTAAGGTTAAAGAGCTGCGCTTGCATAGCGACATGCAGGCAAAAGAAGTGCTGAAAATGGATATCTTACTGGAATTTCATACTGGAAACTGATTCACCAAATTAGCCTACGCTAATTTTATCTTGACAAAATCCCCATCTTATAAGATAATGTCATAGTAAAAGTTAGACTAGGCTAATTTAATTTTAAAGATAGCACTAGCTAATATTGTAAAGGGAGTTGCGTATGAAAAAATATATCTTACTCGTATTTGTCGTAATCATAGCCTTGGCAGGCTACTTCCTGCTGGCAAGAGGCCAGCACAAGCTCGCAGCCAACGCTGCCGTCAGCGTAACCGACAGCACCGGCGCCAAGGTACACATCCCCGCGGAGCCCAAAAGAATCGTCTTTCTCAATGCCTCCAATTTGGAAATCTTCACCTCCATCGGTGGCAAGGCCGTCGGCAGACCTACCAGCACTTCATATCCCGACGACATCAAGGAAAGCATTAAGGACATCCCCGAAGTAGGCATGATCCACGCGCCGAATCTGGAAAAAATCATGAGCCTGAAGCCTGACCTGGTTGTAGGCACCAACGTACCCTTCCACGTAATGCTGCGCAAGCCTCTGGAAATGGCCGGCGTGCCGCTTTACCTGAACATGATAAACTCCTATGAGGACGTGCTGAAAAGCATAGACGACTTCGGCCGCTTTGCCGGCAGAGAAAAGGAAGCTGCCGCCAAGCGTGCGCAGATAGAAAAGGAATATGCCGCGCTGACGCAGGACGTACAGAAGGGCAGGGGACCGAAGGTGCTGATCATCTTCGGCTCGCCGGACAGCTTCAACATGTCCACCAAAAAGAGCTTTGGCGGTGATCTTGCAGAGCGTTTGGGTGCCGTAAACATTGCGGACAAGGCCGAAAACGTGAAGGACAGCAGCTACATTCCGCTGAGCATGGAATTCGTAGCCAAGGAAAACCCCGACATCGTGATGCTGATTACCATGGGCGGCAGCAAGGAAATTCTGGAGAAGCTGCGCGCAAATATGCGTGACAACGCCATCTGGCATGACGTGAACGCCGTGAAGAATAACCGTGTGTACCAGCTGCCGCCGAGCCTGTTTACCGTTAACCCCGGCACGCACACCATCGACGCTATGAAGATTATGAAAGAATATATCTATGGAGAGGTCAAGTAATGAGCAATGATGCCAAAACAAAAGAAAAAATGCGTATAGCGGTCTTTTGCGGCCTGTGCATCCTGCTCGTCGCAGGCATTTTCGTGAGCATCGGCAGCGGTACGGTGAGCCTTTCGGTAGGTGAAACATGGGCGGCGCTGACAGGCGAGGCAGATGCGGACACCGACCGCATTGTCAACCTCATCCGCCTGCCCCGCACGATTGTTACAGTGCTGGTGGGAGCTAACCTAGCTTTGGCAGGCTGCAACCTGCAGGGCGTGCTGCACAACCCGCTGGCAGACCCCGGTATCATCGGCGTGAGTGCCGGTGCGGGCCTTTTTGCGATGGTGATAATGCTGCTCTTTCCCGAGCAGTCCGCCATGGTGCCGCTGGCAGCCTTCGTCGGCGCCGTGCTTTCCACAGGCATCGTCTTTTTCCTGGCGTGGGAAAAGGGCATCAACCCGCTGCGAATGATTCTGGCGGGCGTGGCGGTTGCCACCTTCTTCGGCGGCGGTATGGCGGCGCTGAACGTATTTTACAGCGACAGAATCCAAGGAACCGTAATGTGGATGGCCGGCGGTTTTCAGGGGCGCAGCTGGGGGCATGTGGAAATGCTTTTGCCTTACAGCGCCATTGGCATTATCGGTACGATTTTGTGTGCGCGTTCCCTGAATGCGTTGCAGTTGGGTGATGAGCTGGCCAAAAGTCTGGGCGTGCGCGTTATGCGCATGCGCACAATTTTAATCTTTCTTTCCGCGCTGCTGGCGGCGGTTTCCGTAAGCGTAGCAGGCATGCTGGGCTTTGTGGGCCTCATAGTGCCGCACATCATGCGCCTGTTAATCGGCAGCGACCACGAATACCTGCTGCCCTGTGCGGCGATTGCCGGCGGTGCGGTGGTAACACTGGCTGATACGGCGGCAAGAACGCTTTTCAGTCCGCTGGAAATTCCCGTGGGCATCTTCATGTCCTTCATCGGCGGTCCGTTCTTCTTGTATCTGCTGAAACGGAGGATGCGTTAAGCTATGAATATCCCGACATTACATACACAAAAAATTACTCTGCGTTACGGCGAGCACACGATAATCAGGGACCTGACGCTGGATATTTCCCAGCCGGAGATTGTGACGATTATCGGGCCAAACGGCAGCGGCAAATCAACGCTGCTGAAGGCGCTCTGCCGCTTGCTGGAGCCTGCGAGCGGTGCGGTTTATCTCGACAGCAAGGACATCAACAAAATGTCCACGGAAGAGGTGGCGCGCACGCTGGCGGTGATGGCGCAAAGCGCGAACGCTCCCGGCGGCACGACGGTGGAGGAGCTGGTGTGCTACGGACGAATGCCGTACCGCAAGTTCTTCGACGGCCTCAATCAGGAGGACCGCCTGGCGATTGAAGAAGCACTGGAGTTTACTGAGCTGGGACCACTGCGTACGCGCCTGGTGCATACCCTGAGCGGGGGTGAACGTCAACGCGCGTGGCTGGCCATGGCGCTGGCGCAGAAGCCGAAGATTCTACTGCTCGATGAGCCTACGACTTATCTTGACGTGCATCATCAGCTGGAGCTGATGGAGCTGGTTGTGCGATTGCATAACGAAATGGGGCTGACGGTTATCATGGTGCTGCACGATTTGAACCATGCGGCGCGCTACAGTGAGCGTCTGATTGCGCTGAAAAAGGGCACGATCATGGCAGACGGACCTACGGACGAGGTGTTCACGCAGTCTGTGATTGAAGAGCTTTATGATGTGAAGGCTGTGATCATGCGTGTCGAGGCCAACGGGACGAAATATCCAGTGTGCTTTCCGTATAGTGTAGAGGAGCATGATTAATAATGAATAAATTCATGAAAACAATCGCTCTTAGCATGGCAATGCTGTGCCTGGGCGCAGGTGCCGCAGGTGCGGCACAGTTCAGCGATGCGCAGAGCGGTAAAAATTTAACAGCAGCGCAGCTGGCAAGTAAGCTGCAAAAGTATGATGTAGTCTTCTTTGGTGAATATCATGACCAAAGTGAAATACACCAATATGAATTAGAGCTTTTGGAGGCAATGTATAAGGCAAAAGGCGCGAAACTGGCCTTATCCATGGAAATGTTTGAGGCAGATAATCAAAGTAAGTTAAATAGCTTTTTGGCAGATACTATGAGTGAAGAAAATTTTCTCGCTGCAAGCCGCCCCTGGCCTAATTATGGCACGGATTATGCTCCGCTGGTAAATTTTGCCAAAGAAAAGAAAATGCCCGTTATTGCCGCTAACGTACCGCGCTTTTTGGCAGCGCACGTAGCGAAAAACAACGCTTCGACGGAGGGCGTGGAGGCGCAGTATCAGCAATGGCTGCCCAAGCATACCTATGCTTCCGAAGGCGCGTACAAGGATAAATTCTATGCGCAGATGAGTTCCCCGGCAGCTCCGATGAAGATGCCGCCGCAGCGCCTGGCTGCCGTGTATGCGGCGCAATGCCTGAAGGATGACAAGATGGCCGAGAGCATTGCTGCGTTTGCCGACGCACATCAGAATATGCAGATTTTGCATATCAACGGTTGCTTCCATTCCGATGCGCATCTGGGTACAGCGCAAAAGCTGGAAGCTTTGCGTCCTGAGCTCAAGGTTGCCGTAATCACACCGCTGGAGCGCAAACAGAAGGGCGAAAAGCCTGCGGGTGATTTTGTCGTATGGTTCGACAGAAAATAAATTCTTCCGATATTTTTTTATCCGTGGGTTAGCGGTCGCTGACCTTGCGGGTGTAAAATATACCATAAAAAAACAAGTAGAAAAAAGAGGTGCATTATGAGAAATTTAAACAAAAAGAAGATAGCTTTACTCACTGCCTGCGTTGTCAGCGCAGTCGGGCATATGGCATTTGCTACTGAGGCAGATAATTACGATGAATACAGTGGTGCGGATTACGTTGTGACGGCGACGAAAACGCAGCTGGAGAAAAAAGAGGTTCCGCAAAGCGTTGAAGTAATTACCGAGCAGAAGATTAAAGACCTTGGTGCCTATAGCGTACAGGATGCCTTGCGCCTGGCTACTAACGTAGACGTACAAGATGCTGGTATGACTGGTAATGTTGTGCAAGTTAGAGGTAATGCAACGAAATATACTCTGATTTTAGTGAATGGTAAACGCTTGGCTTCTGAAAATACTGATGCTACTGCCAATGTTTATGAACTAAAACGTATTAACATCGCTGATATTGAGCGTATTGAAGTAATCCGTGGCAACGGTTCTGCGCTTTATGGTTCTGATGCACTTGGTGGTGTTATTAACATCATTACCAAAAAAGCAAGCAATCCGAGCTTTACAGTAAATACCCATGCTAGTTCCAAAGATAATGGTATGAGTTTTAACTATGCTTCTGGTCAACAAGGTAAGTTGTCTTTTAAACTTGGCGGTGCTATCGAAAAAGTTAGAGAACAACATATGGGATTGTATGATAGCTATGCTACAATGATGGGTATGGTAATTCGTAAGTCTAAAGATGATTCAACTAATATGTATGGTATTAGAAGACATCTGAATACTGATATCCAATATGATTTTGACGATAATCATAACTTGGATTTAGAAATGAATTTCATGCGTGAGCAGTTTAATACCAAAGGATATGCAAGTAATGGCGCGGATTATACAGTAAGTCCTTCTCAAAAATACGAAATGGGCAAATGGTATAACTATAACAATACTCGATCTGAATATGCTCTGACTTATAATGGTAAAGATGGTAAGCATGATTATAATTTTAGAACCTACTATAGCCAATTAAGAAAAGATAACGATAGTAATTATATCAATATTAAAGGCAATACTAGTAAAATGGTTGACTTTGACCAAAACAATTACTCTACTTTTGTAGTTGAAAGTAAAGATACTTATACTATGGATGACAAAAATATTTTGACTTATGGTGCAGAGTATAAGAAAAATACTATGGATGGCACGCACTTGCAAGATGGTGGCTCTAGTGTTACTAATATAACTCATGGCAGCATTACTAAAGCTGCGTCTGAAGTTAGTGATGAAACAATCGCTCTTTATCTGCAAGATGAATTAAAAGTTAATGATAAACTGTTTATCATTCCCGCAATTCGTGTTGACCACCATGATACCTATGGCACTCATGCTTCTCCGAAGATTGGAGCTACATACAACTTTAGTGATAACTCTCGTTTGAAAGTAAACTATGGCAAAGGCTTCCGTGCGCCGACTTTATATGAATTATACGCAAATATGGCTAAAAGTGGTATGGCTCCGATGACAGTTCATGTATTAGGTAATAAAGACTTGAATCCTGAAAAGAGCATAAACTTTGATATTAGCTTAGAAGCAGAAAAAGGCAAAGTATCCTCTAAAGTATCTTATTTCCATAACGATATTAAAAACATGATTGACGGAGATGATTATGATGGACCGGAAGCAGAAGCTGATCCTGGTATCTGGTCGAAATATATCAATCGTGGTGATGTTGAAATCAGTGGTGCAGAATTAGAAGTTGGTTATAACTTTGATAATCACTGGAGCGTTTCCGGTAGCTACAACTACTTAGATGCTAAAGATAAAAATACAGGTGACAGACTGACTGGTAGAGCACGTCATAATGGCGTAGTTCAACTGACGTATACTGATGCTAAAGAAAATCCGTTGACTGTAAATCTGTATAATAGGTATTATATTGATTATCATTATACCAATAGTGAATCTGCAAAAGACGTTACTAGCATGCCGCCAAAAACTATCTATTATAGACAAAACTATACTTATGGTATAACAGGCGTTATGGTAAACAAACAGATTAATAAAAACTTCCGCATTTATGGTGGCGTAGATAATATTTTTGATAAACAATTCTTCTATGATACTTTCAATGGTTACTATGTCGACGGCCGTACTTGGCGTGTAGGCGCGGAAATGACCTTTTAATTGACTCAGAGTTTTGATTCCATAATATACAGCATACTGCTCCTTTCTGTACTTTGGGGAGCAGTATGCACCTCCTGTAAAAGTACGACAGCATTTGTAGATTTGTGAGGAAAATATGCAGGCAATAACAGATTTGATAATGTACTTTCATAAGGGCGGACTGGTTATGTGGCCGTTGCTCGCCTGTTCTATAACTGTGATAGCAATCGCCATTGAGCGGTTTATATATTATAAGAGCGTGGACAGCGGCGCCGTCTTTGCCTCCCGCTATTGCGCCGCTGTGCGCAGCGGTGATTTTGCTGTGGCGACGGAGCTGGCGCGCAAGGGCAGCGGCCAGTGCGCGCAGATGCTTGCCGATGTGGCGGCAATTGCAGGCGGTAAGGAAGAAAAGATCGCCTTCCTCGAAAGCCGTGCCGGTATTTTTATGGCGACGCTGCGCGATAAGCTGGATTATCTTGGCATTATCGTAACGATGTCCCCGCTTCTGGGACTGCTGGGCACTATCGTGGGCATGATCGGTGCCTTCAGCATTTTCAACATAGAAGCGGGTGCGCCGATGGCGATTACCGGCGGTATCGGTGAAGCGCTGATTGCAACGGCGACGGGCTTGTGCGTGGCTATTCTTTCACTGTGCGCACATTCCTATTTCGCTCACCGTATGGACAACATGATTACGGATATGGAGCAGTGCTTCAGCGCACTGCTGGAGGCTGAAACAAGGAGAGCAAGATCATGAAGCTGCGAGATGTGCGTAACAGGAAAACGCCGCCGCTGATGATTATCCCGATGATTGATATTATGTTCTTTCTGCTGGTCTTTTTTATGCTGAGCACGATGTATATGATTGACCTGAAAACGATTCCGGTGAAGCTGCCGCAGGCTAAAAATGCGGCGACGGATACTACGACAACCTTCGCCGTGACGATGAAGGCCGACGGCAGCATTTATCTGGGCGATGCCAAAACGGATGCTGATGCCTTGGCGCTGCAGGCAGGCCTGGAGCAGAAGAAGAACAAAAGCTTCGCTGTTGTCATCCGTGCGGAAAAGGCGCTGGAGTACGGCGAGGTGATTAAGCTGGTAGATAAGCTGAAGGGCGCAGGCGTAGTACGCTTCGGCCTGGCAACGGATGGCGGTAAGTAACGATGAAGCAGATAGAAAAGCTGCAGGCGAAGGCACGTCAGCGCTTTGGCTTTTGCGGTTCACTGATAATACATTTTATATTGTTCGTCGCACTGGCGTTTTCAGGCGTTTTTGCCATGCAGCCGCCGGTTGCGGATGCTGACACCGTTGTGTTCTTTGATGCTGGCGGCGGAGGCGGAGGTGGCGCCGATGAAGCTGTCGCTGATGCTTCCGACGATGGCGAGGAGCAGGTGGAGGAAGTCGTGGAAGAAGAAACGATTACTTTGCCTGATGGCAAGATAGAGCATAAGCAGGTTGTGAAGCATGTAGTGAAGCATGTGCCTGCAGGTGCAAAAAAAGGCAGCGGCAGTGGCAGCGGCGGCGGGCACGGAACCGGCCATGGCACAGGCACCGGCAGCGGTATTGGTGCAGGCAGCGGCAGTGGCAGCGGTGGCGGTCACGGTGCAGGACACGGCACCGGCGTCGGCGACGGCGCAGGCCCCGGCATTGCCCGCAATCCCAAGGTGCCTCCGCGCGTAGCCTCAACTGCGGCTCCGGTTTATCCGCAGGCACTGCGTGATGCGGGAATCGGCGGGCGCGTTGTCGTGCGTGGCGTTGTAGGCATCGATGGGCGCGTAGAAAGCGCCGTAGTAGTGCGTTCCAGCGGCAACAGCACTCTGGATAACAACGCCCTCAGCGCCTTTTACAAATGGCGCTTCAGTGCTGCCAAAAACGACGCCGGACAAAAAGTACGCTGCTACTTCGTACAAGGCTTCCCATTTGTAATAGAATATAAATAAAAGGCTTGTACGCCAAAATTAGGCATAATGTTATAGCACGCAAGAGTAGGCAAAGTACGTCAACCCTTCGCATTATGTATCAGCACATTAACCCTCCGCTCAAACAAACAGCACACCACCCTCGGCGCTGCGCAGACCGGAACGGACGACGGGCTCGCAAGCACATCGATGTCAAGCGAACTGCGCAAGCAACGGACAGGCACAGGAATTTTTCGCTGGAGCGTTGACGCATCCTGCGGATGAACGGCACGCAAAAATCAGCGACGTGAAAAATTTTGCGAATCTAGTCGCCGGAATCCGGCGAAGCAGCCATTAAGGGCGTTTTTTGGATACTTTTTGCCGCCCCGGGCAAAAAGTATCATAGCACACAAGCGAAACGGAAGAACGTCACACATAAATAAAAATAAAAGAAACCCACAAGGAGAAAAACATGAGAAAAATAGCAATCTACGGTAAAGGCGGCATCGGCAAATCCACCACCACCTCAAATTTATCCGCAGCACTCGCATTGAAAGGTTACAAAGTAATGCAAGTAGGCTGCGATCCCAAAAGCGATAGCACCAAAAACCTCATGGAAGGCAAACGCATCCCCACAGTATTAGAACAACTGAAAGCAAAAGGCGAAGCCTTGAAATTAGAGGACATTGTATTTGAAGGCTTCGGCGGCGTCCTGTGCGTAGAAGCCGGCGGCCCCACCCCCGGCATCGGCTGTGCAGGCCGCGGCATCATCTCCGCCTTCGAAAAGCTGGCTGAGCTGGAAGCCTTTGAAACCTACAAGCCTGACATCGTCATCTACGACGTCTTAGGCGACGTAGTCTGCGGTGGCTTTGCCATGCCCATCCGCGGAGGCTACGCACGCGAGGTATTCATCGTATCCTCCGGCGAAATGATGGCCCTCTACGCGGCAAGCAACATCGCCCAGGCCATCAAAAACTTTGGCCGTCGCGGTTATGCACGCTTAAAGGGCATCATCCTCAACGCCAAAAACATTGAGAATGAGCAGGAGCTGGTAGCCAAGGCTGCCGCAGAAATCGGCACCGAGGTTGTGCAGTACGTACCGCGCAGCGGTGATATCCAAATCGCCGAAAATCAGGGCGGTACCGTCAGCGAATTTGTCAAGGACTCACCGATGGTACAGGTATACAACGAATTAGCCGAGCATGTGCTGGCTATGAGCGAGGACGAAGAAGAATAGGAGGCAGTACATGGGCTTAAAGGAAGATGCAATGTGGAAGATGGCCGAAAAAATGGGCATGCCCAAAAGCGCCATCGAAGCCATCAAGGCAAAGCAGAAAAACGGCGACAAGAGCGCTATGCCAGACATGGGCAAGATGATGAGCATGATGCAGGCCATGAAGGGTGACAAGAAGGACGAAATGCGCAAAATGGCCGATAAAATGGGGATGCCGCCGCAGGCTGCAGGCATGGACGGCAACGAAATCTTAGGCCGCCTGAACCGCTTGAGCAAGGTGCAGACAATCAAGGATGTGCCCCAGCTCACGACAGCGCTGTTCCCCGGCACTCACTGCCCGTTGATGGGCGCGGCGATGGTGGCAGGCGGTATTGACGATTGCCTGCTGGTAATCGTAGGCACGGACGAATGCAGCTATTACACCAAAAGCCTCACCATCAACGAGCGCTACGGCGGTATTGCGGGACGCTGCGTTTCCGTAGTCCTGAACAGCCATGACGTAACCTTCGGCAGCACCGAAAGCATGCACAAGGCCTTCAAAGAAATTGTGGCGGAATATCAGCCGAAATGCGTGATGCTCGTCACCACCTGCGTAATTGAGGTAATCGGCGATGATTACGATGCCATTGCCGCAGAGCTGACGAAGCAGTACAATATTCCGGTAATGGCGGTGCACACCGAGCACTTTAAGTGCGAGGATCACTTCCCCGGTCTGGAGCGCGCCATTACTGCCTGCGCCGCCATGATGCAAAAGCAGGACTGCGACGGCAGTGTCAACGTTCTGGGCCAGCGCATGGGCAACTTTGCCGACACGGAGCTGCACGCATTTTTGCAGGCAGCAGGCGTCAAGCTGGGCGTACAGCTGCCCAGCGGCTGCACTGCTGAGGAAATCCGCCGTGCTCCCGCAGCGAAGGTGAACATCGTCGTGCATGATATCGCGCTGCCGTTGGCGCAGACTATGCAGGAGCAGTATAACATTCCCTATGTTTACTTTAACCGCTTCGCAGCGCCGGAAAAAATCCTGCAGACCTATCAGCATCTGTTTAATTATCTGGAGCTGCCGCTGCCTGCGGAGATTGGTGCTAAGTTTGAGGAATGCAAGGAAATGGAGCAGAAGGTGCTGCCTGACGTAAAGGGCGTGCCCTATATCTACGGCAATACGCAGTATGACTGCTTTGAGCTCAACAGCTATCTGTGCAGCCTGGGCCTGGTGCCGCAGCTGATTCAGAGCAATAAGCTGAGCGAGGCTAATTTTGCTGATATCGAAAGCATTCTGGCGCAAACCGACCCATACATCTGCAAGGCGGCAAATATCGCACCGCTGCAATATGTTTACGACGTACTGCATCCGTGGTTCTATATGGGCCATGAGTTCGGTGAGCGCCTGCGCCGCAAGGGCATTGCCCTGCTGCACAGCGACCCGGCAGGCAAAATGCTGGGCTTTGAATGCAGCAGCTTCATGCTGCAGGCAGTGGCGAAGGCTGTAGCCGACGCAAAGAAATTCAGAGAGGAGGCCGGCCTGTGAGCTTAGTAAGATTTTTACCGACACCGTCGGACAGAATGGGAATTATCTGGAGCCTTTTGGCCGTACAGGGAGCTATCGTGCTGGAGTACGGCCCTGCCGGCACCACGCACTACAGCATGGGCTTATACGGAGGCTTGGGCCTGCGCTTTCAAAACCGCCTCTTTACCACGCATATGAGCGAGGACGATGTTGTCATGGGCGACGTAACACGTCTGGAGGAAGCAATTATCGAACTGGACAAAAGTTATGCGCCGAAGGTTATCTTCGTCGTAGCCTCCTCCGTAACTGCCGTCATCGGCACCGACATCAAGGGCGTGTGCCGTTATATGCAAAACGAGGTCAAGGCTAAGCTTGTGGCCTTCGAGCAGGGCGGCTTCCGCGGTGATTACAGCGTCGGCCTGGCCGAAACCTACAAGCTGCTGGTGCGCAACCTGCCACAGAAGGATGCAGTGCAGGAGGCGGGCGTGTACAACATCATCGGCGCCTCTGCGTGGCGCTACCGCATGGCAAGCGACATCTGGGAGGTAAAGAGCCTGCTGAGTGAAGCACTGGACCTGCGCTGTAATGCCTGCCTTTGCTGCGACACCAGCGTAGACGAGCTGCAGGCTATGGGCAAGGCACAGGTAAATATTGTGCTGGGCAACGAAGGCCTTGCCGCTGCCAAATATCTTGAAGAAAAATTCGGTACGCCATATGTTTATGCCGTTCCCTACGGCTACAGCGGCACCGTAAGCTTTTTGGAGCAGGTAGGCGCAGCAGTTGGTAAGGCTCCTGAGCCCGTGGTGCTGATGCGCATCAAAATGAAGGAAAAGGGCATGTCCATGCTCAGTATGTTTGCCATGATGGGCGGCAGCAAGCCAAGGCAGGCCGCTGTTAAGGGCGATTATGACCTGGTGCAGGGTGTGAGCACTTTTATAGAGCAGGCAGGCATCAGCGTGACGCACAAAATGTGCGCGCACAGCCTGAAGGCCATCACCGAACCGGCGGCAGACGTAGAAGCCTACGCCGAGGAGGGCGAATGGCTGCAGGAAATCCGTGAGCTGCGCGACACGCTGCTTTTCGCGGATGATGTAGCGCTTACGCAGGCAGATGCAAGCAACATGAAGGTGCTCATCAGCGCGCCGTTTATGAATGGCGTAGTGGCAACACACCTGCCGTTTATGGGCGAAAAGGGTGCTGATTTCCTGCTGGAGCAAATCCAGGGTTATTATCAAAAGTAAAGTTTAAAGCAAAAGGAGGACACTATCATGAAACAAATTCCTGTAATTTTTTGGACCGGTACCGGTAACACACAAATGATGGCTGACGCTGTTGCAGAAGCAATTAACGCTGCCGGTGCGGAGGCTGTTGTAAAAAATGTCAGCGAAATCACTGCTGACGAGGCTGCAGGCTATGATGCTCTGGCACTGGGCTGCCCGGCAATGGGCGCTGAGGTGCTGGAGGAATGCGAATTCGAGCCGTTCTTCACCGAGCTTGAAGGCAAGCTGGCAGGCAAAAAGGTAGCGCTCTTCGGCTCCTATGGCTGGGGCGGAAGCTACATGCAGGATTGGGAAGCACGCGTTAAGGATGCGGGTGCGACACTTGTAGCAGACGGCGTACTGGCGCTAGGTGCTCCCGATGACGAAGCAGTGGCCAAGCTGGCGGAAGCAGGCAAGCTGCTTGCCGAATAAGGCTTAAGCAACACCAAAAACTGCCTTTCGATTTTAGAAAAGGCAGTTTTTTAGTGAAGCGCTTGTGTTATAGCAATTGGCAAATAGCTCGCTTTATGATATTATTTAAGAACACATCCTATTGACTTTATACCTGCTATATAGTGTAGACTGTATCATCATAAAAGAAAGTATATAACGCTACGGCAGCGTTTTACGCCGGGAACATCGGAAAAAGCTGCTGCCCGCGCTTTAGAATATATATGAATAGAGGATAGGAAAGCTTTATGTTCAAAACATTTCTCAGCTATTATAAACCGTATAAGGGCATTTTGCTCTTTCTCGTGATAGGCTCGCTGCTGCGTGCGCTGCTCGAGCTGTTCTTTCCCTATGTAGTGAAGCTGATGCTGGAACAGCAGCTGCCGCTTAAGAATCTGCCGCTGCTCCTTGAATGGTCGGCGGTACTGCTTGCCATGTATCTGGTAAACTTCGGCATGCATTTCAGCATCATCTACTGGGCGCAGTCCATGAGCTATTCCATGGAACGCGATATGCGCCGCGATTTGTTCAGCCATCTGCAGAAGCTGTCCTTCGGCTTTTACGATAAAAATAAAAGCGGTCAGCTGCTTTCGCGCCTCACCAGCGATTTGAGCGAAATTAACGGCTTCGCAGGCAATGCGCCGATTGATCTTATCGTCTGTGGGCTGACGATGCTTGGCACGATGGTTATTTTAATCTATATGAATCCTATGCTGGGCAGTCTGATCGCCTTCCTGCTTTTGCTGAAGGCAGTGCATACCGTTTTCGTCAATCTGCGCATGAAAAGGGCCTTCTTTGCTAATCGTGTGGCAATGGGCGAGGTAACAGGCAAGGCTGCGGAAAGCATTAACGGCGTGCGTCTGATTAAAGCCTTTGCCGGTGAGCGCAGCGATATGGCGCAGTTTATGGAAAAGGCGGATGCCTATCTGAAAGTATGCAAAAAATCCTTCAAAATAACATCCTATTTCGTCGGCAGTATGATTTTCTTCAGCAACTTTATCAATGTGGCGATATTAGTAGTGGGCGGCCTGCTGATAAATCAGGGACTGATGAGCTTCGGTGAGCTGGTGGCCTTCTTCCTCTACGTTGGCCTGTTTATGAAGCCGCTGATGCAGCTTTTAGGCTTCATTCAGGTATATCAGCGCGGCATGGCAGGCTTCAAGCGTTTTTATGAGCTGCTGCAGGAAAAGCCCGAGATTATTGATGCACCGGATGCTAAAATTTGTCCGCCCTGTAAAGGGAACATCACCTTTGATAACGTCAGCTTTGCCTATGCGGACGGCAGACCTGTTATCCGCAATCTTTCGCTGAGCGTGGCAGCAGGTGAAACCGTGGCCTTTGTGGGTGCTACGGGAGCAGGCAAAACAACTATCGCCAGCCTTTTACTGCGCTTTTATGAGCCGCAGAGCGGCAGAATCCTGTTGGATGGCTGCGATATCCGTGAATTTACGCAGGAATCACTGCGCAGGCAAATCGGCCTGGTGCAGCAGGATGTCTTTCTCTTCGGCGACAGCGTGCGCTACAACATAGCCTACGCTAAACCGGATGCGACAGCGGACGAGGTGCAGGCGGCAGCGAAGGCTGCGGCGGCGGATGAGTTCATTCAAAAGCTGCCTGCTGGCTATGACACCGAGGTGGGTGAGCGCGGCGTGAAGCTGAGCGGCGGCCAAAAGCAACGCTTGGCGATTGCGCGTGTCTTCCTCAAAAACCCTCCGGTAGTAGTGCTGGATGAGGCTACAAGTGCGCTCGACAATATTACGGAGCAGCAGATACAAAAGGAGCTCGACGAGCTGGCGGTAGGACGCACCACGCTGATTATTGCGCACCGTCTTTCCACCATCCGTCATGCGGACAAGATTGTGGTACTTGACGAGGGCGCTGTTGCGGAATGCGGCAGCCATGAGGAGCTGCTGGCGCGCAAAGGGCGTTATTATGAGTTGTATCAGAAGGAGTAAAGCAGAGGCTTGCGGATGTAGGCGTACTGCAGAAGATAATAAAATAAAAATAGCGCACGCTCTTAAAGCATGCACTGAGAATACAGAAAACCCATGTCTTGCCGATTTCGGCGGGACATGGGTTTTAGTGCTTTGTGTTTAATTTTTTATTTTTGTATTCGGCTAGCTTTACGTGCTTAAGACTCTTCCTTTAGCTTCTCCACATCAGCGAGAGATAAATTTGTAAGCTCAGCGATAACCTCGGGAGAATAGCAGCCCTTAGCCAGCATACGCTTAGCAGTAGCGAGTTTCTCTTTAGCTTCGCCTTCAGCAATACCTTCACGCCTTTCATCTAACAAACGTGCTTCCATAAACATAAATTCTCGCCTCACTTTCGTATCAAGTTTGCTCAGCTTGCAACGCTTCGACTTGCTCAATCGGGAGAGAAGTAGCCTTGGCGATATCCTGCACAGAAAGGCCCATGCTGAAAAGACGTTTAGCAGTAGCGAGTTTCTCTTTAGCAAGACCGATGGCTTCACCTTCAACAAGACCGATTTCCTTGCCTTTGGCAATACCCACAGCTTCGCCTTCACGTCTTTCATCTAACAAACGCGCTTCCATAAGCATAAATTCCCGCCTCACTTTCGTATCTAATTTGAGATAGCTGATTTCATCGTCAATCTGCTTAGTGAAATCAGTAGTTACAATGTGGTTGTTTACATAATCATAAAAGCTTTTGATGTCTTTAGAAATAGCGCCATGCGTACCTTTGGTGTTCAAAATCATGGTGGTCGCTTCATCCGGAAGCTCCAGCTCCAAATCCTCTAGGCAGCGCTTTTTAAAAGTATAGACATAGCTGCCCAGTTCAAAAAAATCAAAAACGCAGATAAAAATGATAAATGTCGGTGGCAGCAGGTCATAAGGCTGTCCCTTCTGCAGCAAATCAATATCAAGCAGCGCCTGATAATAGCGTGAGCGCTTGGGCAGGACGTAGGTATCCGTATCGGGATTTTTATTGTTTTTCACCTGCATCTCCAGATTATAATGCGTGTTTTTATCGTCCGCTACGATGATATCCAGGCGGATGCCGCGGCTGGTGTACTCAGGCTCAAGCGTCTTTTCTGCCTCCAGGTACTTGATGTCCGCAATTTCTATCTGCAGCAGCTCCTCCAGCAGATGCTTGCAGATGCGCTTGCGCGACATAACCTTCTTGAAGATGAAATCGCTTTGGATTGTCAGGTTTGCAAATTTTGTTGCCAGGTCTTGCATGGTTTTTCTCCTTTCATTTTAACACAAGTGAATAAAAAAATACATAAGCAGTTGCAAAGCGCCTAAAAAAACAAAAAAGAGCAGTACCCTGACGATAAAAAATCGTCAGTTTGTACTACTCTTAGAATGTACCAGATAAAAATAAATGGCCTTGCTTAAGCTTCTGCAGAAAAGGTGCATCTGCAGGATATACTGCTTATTTAATTGTCCGCAGGTAAATGAGCCGGAGGCGTAAGCTTACTTGCGGTTTCGAAGAACTTAGTTTAAGTTTACTTGAAATACAGGGGAATGTCAAGGGAAGAGTGGCGGTAAACATTATACTTACTATAATCAGCTTATAATACGGGTACTTCTATTTTAGAAATGAAGTTGTCATGCGAATCGGTTGACCAGTAATTTCTTAATGTTTTGATATAAATAATATTATTTGTTTTTAAATTTAGTGCTTGACAAAATTTAATTAAAAGCGGTTTTGCTGTATTTACCGCGTCGGCAAATTTGGTATTAACGCAGATTTGCAGATACAGGCCGTAAGGCTTTATGTAATTGTGCCTTTTTTTATTAGTCTTGCAGAAAACTTTGTAGGATTCCGGAGAAAAATCGGTAATTGTGTCATTAAAAATAAAACCGCTGATACTATATTCTTTAAGCCCGTTTTGGTCGACAGCCGAATTCAGCAGGGTGGCAGCAGCTAAAAAACGTTCCTTTTGCGGTAAAGAAAGCAGAATATCCTCGCTTACCAAAAAATATTCCTCTTCTCTATAGGACAAGGTAATTTCGTTCAGTTTGCAATCATTGTAGACATTTATGGTATTTATTTTAGATTTTATGTTATCGCATAATTTACTAGTCAGTTCTATTTGTTTTGTCAATTTATGTAATTGTTTGTTGAGCAGAGAAAGCGTATCTTCAGGGGTGCGGTGCTCCAAAAAATTCTTTATATCATTAAGGTTAAAGCCCATTGTTTTCAAATCCAAAATAATTCCCAAGATGAAAAACTGTTTCAGCGAGTACATGCGATAACCATTCGAATCTACATAATCAGGTTTAAACAAATCTTTTTTGTCATAGAAAATTAGGGTTTGCTTGGATATGTTATATAATTGCGCCAAGTCGCTGGCATAAAAGAAATTGCGCTTATCTATCATTTGAAATTCTCTCCTATTGACATTATAGTTACTATATGGAGTATACTGTATCATCATAACATAAACAACATAATAATGCTAGAGTATAAGCATTAGGTGAGTGTATGAGTGTTTGATGAAGTTGTTAGGAGGTATTGTATTTTTATGTTGAAAATGAACAGAAAAAAAGTTGCCGCTTTATTCATGATTTTTGGAATTTTGCCTCAAAGCGTAAGCTTTGCAGAAGAAAAGCTGGATCAATATAATTTGGACGAAATTGTTGTAACAGCTTCTCAGGAGAAAATTAAGCAGGAGCTGAATACTCCCGCTACTACTGAAATTTTCACTGCGGAGGATATTAAAAACTACAACGGCAGCAACGTACAGGAAGTACTGGAATATGCAGCGGGCGCAATTGCCGCTCAACCTACCGGTGTTGGCTCTACGTTTGGTATGAGAGGTCTGACCGGTGCAAGCCGTAACCCGACTATTCTGGTTGACGGTGTTCCTTTAAATATGCAGGGCTTCGGTAACCTGGACGCTATTCCCGTTAATGCTGTTGAAAGAATCGAAATCATCCGCGGTACCGGCGCAGTTCTTTACGGCACCGATACCTTGACCGGTGTTATCAATATTGTTACCAAGCAGACTCCGCAAATTTCCGCAAGTGCAGGCTACGGCAGCAGAGGCAAGCGTCTGGCTACCTTGAATGTAAGCGAAGATAAATTCGGTATGGCATATACTCATGACAGAATTGCGGAACGCAACTGGTACACTGCTAAGAAAACATCTCAAGGCAAGTGGATGGAGAAAAACAGTGTTATGTTAAAATATAAGCCTAATGATAACTTATCTATGAGATATATGCTAACTGATAATCAGAATAATTACGATAAGTTTAAAGCCTTAAAGAAGACCGGCTCTAATGAAACAAATATTTTATTCCATGACCTGAATGTAGCATATAATAATAAAGGTTTGGATGTTACCGTCTTCGGTCAGAAACGTAAATACAAAAATGATGCTTATAACGCAGCTTATGAGCTGATGCCCAAGAGTTCCCTGCGCAGAACCAGCTGGAACTATGGCGTAGACGCTAAATATAATTTCGATATCGGCAAGTTTAACATTACTACCGGTGCAGAAATGGCTTTGGAAGCAGATTCTCATGGCAATGTTAAGGGCACCTCCTTCGGTCTGGATATGATTAAACGTCACAGAAAGGCTGTATATATTCAGGCAGTTGACAATATGACCGATAAAACAACCTTATCCTTCGGCGGCCGTGAAGTAATGTATGATGATATGAAGAATGAATTCCTGCCGTCCTTACAATTACTGCACAAGCTGAACAATAAGGATACCGTATTCCTGAACGTCAACAAATCCTTCCGTATGCCTACCATCGGTGACCAATATTCCGACAGCGATTCTATGATTTTCAATGATAACCTTGGCCCCGAAACCGGCTGGAACTATGAAATCGGCTGGAAGAAGTTGTTGTCTCCGCGTGAATTCTTAAAGGTTTCTTTGTACCATCTGGATATCAGCAACAGAATCTTTACGCAGAAAATCGACGATGACCACAGCATGGTTGTCAATGCCAATAAATTCAAAAACACCGGCTTAGAGGTTTCCTATGAAGGCGTTTTGAGCGACCACTGGAGCTTCAAGACCTCTGTTGCATATTCCGATCCTAAGCAGATTGATAAACCGGGTGCCGATTTCAGAAACTGCGATGATAAGCTGCTGATTAACAGCGTTTTAGGCTATAAAAACGGCAAGCTGGCAACCAATCTGTTACATCAATATGCTGCTATGCGTTATCTGTCTTACGCACCGTATTCCGGCAATGGCATCAAGCAATATCTGAGCTTTAATGCTACCTATCAGTTCGATAAAGAAAACAGCGTGAAATTTGCTGTCAACAACATTCTGAACAGAACCGAAGAGATGGCTGCTTCCAGAGGCTGTCTGCTGCCGTACCGTGACTGGTTCATTACTTATGAAAGAACATTTTAATAAAATGCTTTGAAGGTGAACAATGAAAAAGCTGTTTCTGGTAATAATGGCATTGTCCTTATTGTTAGTCACCGGTTGTGGCAAGGAGTCCTTGTCCTCGCAGGAGCAGGGCAGCGGTTATACTGTTGTTGATGCCAGAGGCAAAAAGATAACCTTTGCATCAGCACCTAAAAGAATAGTTTGCTTAAATTACAGCGCTACAGATATTTTGACGGACCTTATACCTACAGAACGGATAATTGCTACGGATATGTGGGCAAGGGAAGAGGATTTGTCGAACTGCTACGAAAAGCTGAAGGGCATACCTGTATGCGAAAATAATCCTGAGCAGATTATGAAATTTAAACCGGATCTTGTTATTCTGACTGACGGCAGAGCTAACGAGCTGGCGGACACTCTTGACAGTGTCGGCATCAAGACCTGTGTCTTGCGTCAGCCCAAGACTATACAGGAAATTCCGGATTACATTAAAATTGTGGGTGAGGTAGCAGATAATAAGGCTGCTGCCAACAGCCTGGCAGAAAAGGTTGCCGCATATCTTAAGGCTTCTACCGAAGGTCAGAAGATTGAAAGCGTTCTGCTGATTCATCCTAACGGCGGTATCGGTCAAAAGGGCTCGATGCCTGCCAGCATCTGCGAAGCATGTAATATTGAAAATCTGGCTGCAAAATACGATTTCCCGCAGTCATCTTATCTCAGCAAGGAACAGATTATTGCTATGAATCCCCAAAGACTGATAGTATTGGATTGGTCCTTTGGCGGACAACATAAAAATGCCGAGATACGCAAGGAAGAAATTTTGAATGATCCCAGCTATCAGACTGTTTCTGCTGTGCAGAACGGGAAGGTTGTTATTGTACCGATGAAATATATGCATTGCTCCAGTCAGTATGTTATGAAGAATCTGGAAGAATTAAAACGTATTATGCGCACTACCCTATAATATAAAAACAAGCAGTGAACTACGAAAAATAGTTCCTGCTTGTTTTTTAGAATATGGAAATATATGGTATGGGGAAAGTTTATGTTCAAAACATTTCCCAACTATTACAAAACATAAAAGGAGAAGGTTATGAGAAAAATTGCAATTTACGGTAAGGGCGGTATCGGCAAATCCACCACCACCTCCAATTTATCGGCAGCACTGGCCTTAAAGGGCTACAAGGTTATGCAGGTAGGCTGTGACCCGAAGAGTGACAGCACCAAAAACATTATGGATGGCAAACGCATCCCCACAGTGTTAGAACAACTGAAAGCAAAAGGCGAAGCCTTGAAACTAGAGGACATCGTTTTTGAAGGCTTCGGCAGCGTACTGTGCGTAGAGGCCGGCGGACCTACTCCCGGCATCGGCTGCGCAGGTCGCGGCATCATCTCTGCCTTCGAAAAGCTGGCCGAGCTGGAAGCCTTTGAAACCTATAAGCCGGATATTGTAATCTACGATGTTTTGGGTGACGTAGTTTGCGGCGGCTTTGCTATGCCTATTCGCGGCGGCTACGCACGCGAGGTATTCATTGTATCCTCAGGCGAAATGATGGCCCTCTACGCGGCAAGCAACATCGCCCAGGCTATCAAAAACTTCGGCCGTCGCGGCTACGCACGCTTGAAGGGCATTATCCTCAACGCCAAAAACATTGAGAACGAGCAGGAGCTGGTAGCCAAGGCTGCTGCAGAAATCGGCACCGAGGTTGTGCAGTACGTACCGCGCAGCGGCGATATCCAAATCGCCGAAAATCAGGGCGGTACCGTTAGCGAATTCGTCAAGGACTCCCCAATGGTACAGGTATATAATGAGCTGGCCGAGCGTGTTCTGGAGCTCAGCGTGGACGAAGAAGAATAGGAGAAAAAGATGGATTTACAAGAAAAGGTAAGGCGCAAGCTGCAGGAAAAACTGAGCGGGCCACCGCAGGCTGTAGGCATTGATGGTAACGAGCTTTTAGGACGTCTGAATCGTTTGAGCAAGGTGCAGACGATTAAGGACATTCCACAACTGACTACGGCACTGTTTCCCGGCACTCATTGTCCGCTGATGGGTGCTGCTATGATTGCCGGCGGCATCAAGGACTGCCTGCTGGTTATCGTAGGTACGGACGAATGTAGCTATTATACCAAGAGCCTGACTCTCAGCGAGCGCTACGGCGGTATTAACGGACGCTGTGTTTCGATAGTGCTCGACAGCCATGATGTAACCTTCGGAAGTGCCGAAAGCATGCACAAGGCGTTCAAAGAGATTGTAGCGGAGTATAGGCCTAAATGCGTAATGCTTGTGACTACTTGCGTTATTGAGGTTATCGGGGATGATTATGATGCCATTGCCGAGGAGCTGACAAAGCAGTACAGCATTCCGGTAATGGCGGTGCATACCGAGCACTTTAAATGCGAGGACCATTTCCCCGGTTTCGAACGTGCCATTACTGCCTGCCAAAGCATTATGCAGCCACAGGAGTGCGATGGCAGCGTGAATGTTTTGGGACAGCGCTTCGGTGATTTTGCGGATACGGAGCTCTATGCACTGCTGACAAAGTCCGGTGTGAAAATAGGTGTGCAGTTGCCCAGCGGTTGCACAAGTGACGACATCCGTCGCGCTCCGGCGGCAAAGATCAATATTGTTGTCAATGATATTGCTCTGCCGTTGGCGCAGAAGATGCAGGAGCAATATGGCGTTCCTTATGTTTACTTCAACCGTTTTGCCGCACCGGAAAAGATTCTGCAGGCCTATCAGCATCTGTTTGCTTATCTGGCGCTGCCGCTGCCTGCGGAGGTCAGTGCGAAATTCGACGAATGCAAGGCGTTGGAACAGGAAACAATGCCTGTTGTGCAGGGGGTGCCGTATATTTTCGGCAATACGCAGTACGACTGCTTTGAGCTTAACAGCTATCTGTGCCGTTTAGGACTTGTGCCGCAGCTGATTCAGAGCAATAAGCTGCGCCAAGAGCATTTTAAGGATATCAAAGGCATTCTGGCGACTACCGACCCGTATGTCTGCAAGGCGGCTAATATAGCACCGCTGCAATATGTTTATGATATACTGCATCCGTGGATTTACATAGGACATGAATTTGGTGAACGTTTGCGCCGCAAGGGAATTGCGCAGCTGCACAGCGACCCGGCAGGAAAAATGCTGGGCTTTGAATGCAACACCTTCCTGCTGAAAATTTTGCAGCAGACTGTGGCTGATGCCAAAGTATTCAGAAAGGAGGCTGGCCTGTGAGCTTAGTAAGATTTTTACCGACACCGTCGGACAGAATGGGAATTATCTGGAGCCTTTTGGCCGTACAGGGAGCCATCGTACTGGAATACGGCCCTGCGGGTACTACGCATTACAGCATGGGCTTATACGGCGGCTTGGGCCTGCGCTTTCAAAACCGTATGTTCACTACGCATATGAGCGAGGATGATGTTGTAATGGGTGACGTAACACGCCTGGAGGATGCCATCGTTGAATTGGATAAAAGCTATGCGCCGAAGGTTATCTTCGTCGTAGCCTCTTCCGTGACTGCCGTCATCGGAACTGACATCAAGGGCGTGTGCCGCTATATGCAAAATGAGGTCAAGGCCAAGCTAGTAGCCTTTGAACAGGGAGGCTTCCGCGGTGATTACAGTATCGGCTTGGCAGAAACATATAAGCTGCTCGTGCGCAATCTGCCCAAGAAGGATGTAGCGCAGGAGGTGGGCGTGTACAACATCATCGGCGCCTCTGCGTGGCGCTACCGCATGGCGAGCGATATTTGGGAAGTGAAAAGCCTGCTGGATGAAGCGTTGGGACTGAGCTGCAATGCCTGTCTTTGCTGCGATACGAGCGTGGAGGAGCTGGAGGATATGGGCCTGGCACAGGTGAATATTGTGCTGGGCAACGAAGGTCTTGCGGCTGCCAAATATCTGCAGGAAAAATTCGGCACGCCGTATGTTTACGCTGTTCCCTACGGTTACAACGGTACGCTGAGCTTTTTGGCGCAGGTTGGAGAAGTGGTAGGCAGGGAGCCGGATTCTATGGTACTGCTACGCCTGCAAACAAAGGAAAAGAGCCTTTCCAGACTCAGTCTTTTCACTATGATGGGTAACAACAAGCCAAAGAAGGCTGTAGTTAAGGGCGATTATGATTTGGTACAGGGCGTGAGTGCCTTTCTGGAGCAGGGCGGCATCACTGTACTGCACAAAATGTGTGCGCACAGCCTGAAGGCGATTGCCGAGCCGGCGGCAGATGTTGAAGCCTACGCTGAAGAGAGCGATTGGCTGCAGGTAATTCGTGGACTGCAGGATACACTTATTTTGGCAGATGATGTGGCACTGTTGCAGGCTGATGCAGATAATATGAAGGTGCTTATCAGCGCACCGTTTATGAACAGCGCTGTGGCTACGCACATGCCGTTTATGGGTGAAAGGGGAGCGGATTACCTGTTTGAGCGGATGCAGGCGTACTGCAGAAGATAAAAAAATAGCGCACGCTATTAAAGCATGCATTGAGAATAAAGAAAACCCATGTCCTGCCGATTTCGGCGTGACATGGGTTTTAGTAATTTCTTATAAACCAATCTCAGCTCTATTCAGCTTTAACCTTAAATACAATCGCATACAGCACCGGCAGCACTACCAGCGTCAGCAGCGTTGCTCCGGTCAGGCCGCAGGCAATAGCTACAGCCATCGCATTCCAGAACTGGCTGGCGAACATCGGAATCAATCCCAGTACCGTAGTGAAGGCCGCCAGCATAATCGGACGGAAACGCACAATTGCCGATTCCGTAATTGCCTTGGCAGGCTCCATCCCGGCATCAAGATGCTGCTGAATCTGGTCAACCAGCACCATACTGTTACGGATAATCGTACCGGTGAGCGCCAGAATACCCAGCTCCGCCATAAAGCCCAAAGCGGAATTAAACAGCAGCAGGCCGAAGATAACACCTATTATACCCATCGGCGCCGTCAGCATAATAACCAGCAGCTTGCGGATATCCTGCATCTGCAGCATAATCAGAACGACAATCAGCAGCAGCATCAGCGGTATAGGCTTCATCAGATAATTCAATGTATCGTTGCTGTCCTCCAGCGAACCGCCGACCTCAATGCTCATGCCGGCAGGCAGCTCCTTGCGCAACGGCTCCAGCTCCTTATACACCTGCTTGGTGACATCATTGCCGGTAACGCCGTCAACAATACCGCCGTTGACGGTAATCGTAGGACGCAGGTTGCGGCGCCAGATGATATTGTCCTCGCTGGTGTAGTCAAGATGCGCAATTTGTGACAGCGGCACAGCACCCTGACTCGTAGGAATGGAGATAGTTTCTAGCTGCGAAATATCTGCGCGCTGGTCAGGCTGCAGGCGGAAAACGATACCAATCTGCTGGTCGCCCTCCAGATAGGTTGCCACGGTATAACCGGATACCTGTGCCTGCAGAGCGTTGGCCACAGTCTGGCGTGTGAGCCCCATTTGCAGCAGCTTGTCATTGTCGACCTTCAGCTTAACGGCGTTGGTCTGCTCCAGCCAGTCAAGACGTGTCATGTTGACATAGGGATTAGCGGCCATAACCTTGCGCACCTTCTGCGCATATTCCTTAACCTGCGCGTCGTTGTTGCCGCTGACGCGGATCATAACAGGATAGGGAGCAGGCGGACCGAGCGGAATCGAGCGGGAGTAGACGATAGCCTCTGGCAAATGCTCAGCGGCAAGCTCGCTGATGCGCTTCTCCAGCTTTTTGCGGTCCTCAACGCTCTTTGCTACAACTACGAGCTGTGCATAGTTATCACGCGGCTGTACCGGGTCGATTACCAGCACAAAGCGCGGTGCGCTTTCGCCTACGTAGGTGGAAACATGGTCTAATTCTTTATCGTCTTTAATCAGATTCGTCAGCTTGCGTGCTGCGGCATCTGTAGTTTTAATTGAACTGCCCTCAGGCATATTAAGCTCTACTAAAAGCTCCGGACGTACGGAGGCAGGGAAAAATTCCTGGCTGACGAAGCGCAGCATGAACATGGAAAGTCCCAGCATCGCCAGAGTAATGCCGATAACCGTTATGCGGTGTCCTAATGCCCAGTGCAGCAGCTTGCGGAAGGCGCGGTAAAAGCTATTATCATAAGATTCCTGCTTGATAACGGTAGGACGTATCCATTCATAGCCTAATACCGGTGCCAAGGTTGCGGAAACAAGCCAGGACAGCATCAGTGTTACGGTCATAACCGGGAAGAGGCTGTAGGCAAATTCCGAAGCGCTGGCCTTGGAGAAGGCAATCGGCATAAAGCCGAGGCAGGTGATGGTGGTGCCAGTCAAAAGCGGCCAGGCGCAGGTTTTGAAGGCGTAGGAGGCTGCTTCCTTACGCGGCATGCCTTCGGACATTTTTACCTCCATCAGCTCGACGACGACGATGGCGTCATCGACAAGCATACCCAGGGAAACAACCAGTGCGCCCAGGGATACCTTATGCAAATCAATGCCCAAAGCGAACATGGCGCAGAAGGAGCCTAGCAAAATCAGCGGGATGCAGCAGGAAATTACATAACCGCTGCGGCGTCCGAGTGTCATCAGGCTGACTACCAGCACGATGATAATTGCTTCGTAAAGGCTTTCGGAGAATTCGCTGATGGATTTTTTTACTACCTCAGGCTGGTTGGCAACCTGATTAAGCTCCAGTCCGAGCGGCAGCTCCTTTTGGATGCGGGCGATTTCTTTGGCCAGATTTTCACCAAGCTTAATGTTATCGCCGCCGTCCTCCATAGAAAGTGCGATGCCGACTGCGGGTTTGCCGTTATAGTACATCATTGTTTCCGGCGGGTCTGCATAACTGCGGGTGATGGTTGCGATATCGCCCAGGCGGAAGACACGGCCGTTGGCATTGATGGGGATGGCAGCAATATTTTCTACGCTGTCGGGACTGCCGGTAATGCGCAGGTAGGAGTTGGCTGTATCGGCCTCAATCATACCGCTGGCATTGACCGAGGTCTGTGCCTTGATAGTGTTGGCAATACTGTTGATATCCAGTCCCAGCTGCGATAGCTTGGCGGTTTGCATCTGCACGAAGATTTTCTCCGGCTGCACGCCCACAAGCTCAACCTTTTTGACATCAGGCACGCTGAAGAAGTCCAGCTTGATTTTTTCGGCGTATTTACGCATATCCTCATAGGTGAAGCCGTCACCGGTAATTGCGTAGATATTGCCGTAAACATCATCAAAACGGTCGTTATAAAAGGGACCTACGGTGCCTGAAGGCAGCTCTTTCTTGCCGTCGTTGACGATGTTGCGCAGCTCCAGCCAGCGCTGACGTACCGTGTTGCCGGGAACCTCATCCTTGAGCGCTACCGTAATAACGCAGACGCCGGGACGCGAATAGCTGGTGATTTTTTTAACCTGCGGCAGACTTTGAATCTGCTTTTCCAGCGTATTGGTCAGATGCATTTCAACATCCTTGGCGCTGGCGCCGGGCCAGGCTGCGGATACTACCATCTGCTTGACGGCAAAGCTGGGGTCCTCGCTGCGTCCGAGCGATTTAAAGGAAAACATACCCATAATCAGCACAAGCACAGCGAAGAAGTAAACTAACTGGCGATGGTTAATAGCCCATTCTGCCCAGTTCGCATGATGTTTTTCGTTGTTTGACATCAGATATCACCGCCTTTGGTCAGACGCACCTGTTGGTTATCGACAAGCTTGCTGAGGCCGGCGGTTATCAGAATATCACCCTTGTTTAAGCCGCCTGCCAGACGCACGTTGTTGCCTACATAGCCGGCAACCTTAACGTCCTGCAGCACAGCGCGGTTATTGCGTACCAGCCAGACCTGTGTCTTGCCGTTTACCTGATACAGTGCGGTAGCGGGGATAACAAGCTCGTCCGCTGCTGCCGCAGCGTCCTTAAAGCTTACCTTGGCAGTCATGCCGAGCTTGGCTTCTGCAGGCAGCTGCGGCACAGCAACGCGCACCTTATAGGTACGTGTAATGCTGTCGGCAATAGGCGATATTTCGCGGACAGTACCCTTCGCCGTAACATCGGGAAGTGCCCAGAAGCTGATTTCTGCCTGCTGACCGACGCTCAGCTTGACGTTTTCCGGCACGTTAATCTGGATTTCGCGTTCACCGCTGCGCACGATGGTGACCATCGGCGTACCGGCTGCCGTTACCTGGCCTGCTTCGCCGGTGATGGCTGCTACAACGCCGTCGGCATCACTCGTCAGCTGTGTGTAGCTCAGCTGGTTGCCGCTGGCGTTGGCGTTGGCCTGTGCCTGGCGCAGCGCAGCATTGGCTGCCTCCAGCTGGGTGTTGTACTGGTCGCGCGTTGCTTCGCTCACAGCACCGCCGGCATACAGCTTGTTAAAGCGCGCCGCATTGTCAGCTGCCAGCTTTTGGTTGGCAACTGCGGATGCCAGCTGTGCATTGGCTGCTTCCACGCTCTGGTTTACATCCTTCGGGTCAATCGTCATCAGAATCTGGCCGGCGTGTACCCGGTCGCCTACGTTGACAAGACGGGAAGCGATTCTGCCGGCAGTCTGAAAGGCCAGCTGGCTTTCGTAGCGCCCGCGCACCTCACCGGGATAAACAGCAGAGGAATCGACAATGCTTTCGCCGATCGTCATTGTCCGGACGATGGGGATGTAGTTTGCCTCCTGCGGCTTATGCATAATACTGCTGTAAAGCTGCCAGCCTGCGGCTGCCAGTACGACAACGGCAGCTCCGGCAACAAGTTTCTTTTTATCAGGAAGTTTGGGAAGTTTTTCCATAATAGACTGCATGATTCAACAGCTCCCTTGCAGAATAGTTTTATTGTTGTAAAATTTTTAATCGTTCAATTAAATTATAGGTTCTAAAGAAGATAGCGTCAAGCAACAAAGTTGTAAACAAAAATAAAGCTGCTTTGAAGCAGCTTTATCAGAGAAGTGTATTTATTTTTTGCTAAGCGATGCAAGGTAGGTGTTGAGCGCCTGCAGCAGATAATCAAGCTCTGCACCGTTTTTGAAATTGCCCAGCTCGCAAATGTGGCTGTGCATCAAAAAGAAGAACATGATAATACCTTCTATAGTGAAGGCAACGTGGGTTGCTTTGATATCCGCAACGATTTCGCCGCAGGTAATCGCTTCTTCAACCAGCTCGGTCATGAACTGATGGATGCGGTACAGCTTGCTACGTACATAATTTTCGAACATGGGCTGCGGAGTCAGCAGCTCGCGGTAAATCAGATGAATGTTATAGGGGTTCTGCTGCTGCATTTCGGCAATGCCGTCTACATAGGTACGCAGCTTGGTAAGCGGTGAACCTGGCTGCTGACGGATTTTGTCCTGCAGCTTCAGAAATTTTTCAGCCTCGGTATATAAAACCTCCTGATATAAATTCTTCTTGCCGCCGAAATAATAGGAAATCAACGCGCTGTTGACACCGCTGGCAACAGAAATCTGCTTAATAGATACGGCAGCGAAGCTGTCCATGGCAAATAGCTTGGTTGCGGCTTCAAGAATTTTATCAGCAGAATTGAGATTAGGACTTTCATCTATCATATAACGTAATACCTCGTTGGAATAAATAATGTATGAATATATTATACACGATTTGGGCGCAGATGTAAGCTGATTTTGTTAAAAAAGTGATATTATGAAAATATCTTGTTAAATATAAAAATTTTGTTCGTTAATATGTTGGCTATGTATTGTGTTTCTGCTATAATAAAAAAATAACGGAGGTCAGCATAGAAGAAATGAATACATTGGTTATAGCTTTGATGATTGTCATAGCCCTGCTGCTGGCAGGTGTGATAATATTATTGATACAGGGACGCCCGAAGGCGGATATGACAGCACAGCGACTGGAGCTTTTGGAGCGCAGGCTTGCGGAAAGCATGTACGACCTGCGCGGCGAGCAGAGCACACTGGCGCGGGCGGCACGCTTGGAAAACCAGGCGGCGAGCGACAGGCTGAGCGAACAGATTGATAAGCGGGTGGCACGTCTGGCGGATATGACGGACCAGAATCTGGAGCGTATACGCATGACTGTGGACGAGCGCCTCAATCAATCGCTGGAGCAGAAGTTTGCGCAGGTCAACAAGTGCCTGGGCGAGGTGCACCAGTCCTTGGGACAGATGCAAAGCCTTTCCTGCGGTGTGGATGAGCTGCGGCGTGTTCTGTCGAACGTTAAGGTGCGCGGTACCTGGGGCGAAATGCAGCTTGGCAATATCCTCAAGGATATTCTTGACCGTGCCAGATATGTGGAAAATGCTGAGGTGCGTCCGCACAGCGGCCTGCGTGTGGAATATGCCTTGCGTTTGCCGGGGCAGCGGGAGCAGGAGGTGCTGCTGCCGATTGACGCCAAGTTTCCGCTGGAGGATTACCAACGTCTGCAGCAGGCGCGTGAGGCCGGTGATACGCAGGCGGCGGATGCGGCGGCGAAGCAGCTGGAGCGACGCTTGAAGAGCGAAGCGAAGGATATCTGCGAAAAATATATCTGCCCGCCGTATTCGACGGATTTTGCCGTAATGTATCTGCCGAGTGAGGGCCTGTTTGCGGAGGCTTTGGCCTTGCCAGGACTGGCAGAGGAGCTGCAGCTGAAATTCAGAGTGTGCGTAGCGGGGCCGACGACGCTGGCGGCGTTGGTGAACAGCCTGCAGCTGGGCTTTCGCACGTTGGCGGTGCAGCAGCGTACTACCGAAGTCTGGCAGCTGCTGAACAAGGTTAAGCAGGAGCTTGCCGGCTTGGAAACAGCTCTTGATAAAACAGCCAAAAAGCTGGAGGAGGGGCAGAACGCCCTGCATACCACCAAGCGCTATACAGCACGCTTGCAGAAGCAGCTGGAGGCTGTACAGATGTTAGATGAGGGAGATAAGCATGACAAAGAATAATGAGCCTCATCCATATAAAAAGCCGCCGCTGTGGGTACAGATATTATTATGGGCCTACGGCTTTATGTGGCTGAATATGATTTTTGTTACGGGCTTAAACAGCCTGTATCTCGGTTATATAGATTATGACAGCGGCAGCATTGCCTTCGCCATGACCTGTGGCTTTTGGCTGATTTTCAAATATTTGCCGCGCTTGCTTTAAGAGGGGGAATTTCAAATGGAGCAATGGGATATTTATGACAGTGAACGCCGTCTTACCGGACGGACGATGAAGAAAAATGACTGGATACTGCAGGACGGCGAATACCATCTGACGGTGCTTGGCGTTGTGCGCAACACCGACGGACGCTTTCTGATTACCAGACGCGTGCTGACGAAGGCCTGGGCTGCCGGCTGGTGGGAGGTTCCCGGCGGTGCGGTGCAGGCGGGCGAAAGCTCACGCGAGGCTGTAAACCGCGAGGTGTGGGAGGAAACAGGTCTTGATGTTTCGGCCTGCGCAGGCGGACCGGCGCTGACCTATCACCGCGAAAATCCGGGCGAGGGTGATAATTATTTCGTCGACTGCTATCTTTTTACGTTGCCGTTTGCACCGGAGCAGGTAAAAATCCGCCCTAATGAGGCACTGGAATACAAGCTGGCGACCTTGGAGGAAATTCAGGAGCTGGCGCGCGCAGGAATCTTTTTGCATTATGACAGCATTAAGGATGTTTTTGTAAAATAGAGCTGTATGCCGGCGTTTGCTGTTGAAAAAACACAGCCGGCGTGGTAAAATATTATGGTAAATGCTTAAATAAATATGGCAAAGAGAAAGTTTGGAGGAATTTACAATGTCAGGACATTCTAAATGGGCGAACATTAAACATAAAAAAGGCAAGGCTGACGCTCTGCGCGGCAAAATCACTACTAAAATCAGCCGTGAAATCACTATTGCCGTTCGTATGGGCGGTGCAGATCCTACCGGTAACATGAAGCTGAAGCTGGCTCTGTCCAAAGCTAAGGCTAACAATATCCCTAAAGACAACATTCAACGTGCAATCCAAAAGGGTGCAGGTGCTCTGGAAGGCCAAAGCTTCGAAGAGATTACCTATGAAGGCTACGGTCCTGCAGGCGTTGCTATGATGGTTAGCTGCCTGACCGATAACCGTAACCGTACCGCTGCTGACGTACGTCACGTATTCTCTAAGCACGGCGGCAACCTGGGTGCCAGCGGCTGCGTAAGCTACATGTTCAAACAAAAAGGTATCTTCGCAGTAAGCGCCGAAACCGGTGTGAGCGAGGACGATCTGATGATGATCGCTCTGGATGCAGGTGCTGAGGATATCAAGAGCAGCGAAGACGGCTTCGAAATTATCACCGATCCGGCTGCTTATGACGATGTAGAAAAAGCTTTGGCTGATAACAATATTGAAGTTGCAATGTCCGAAATCACCATGGTTCCCGATACTATGGCTGAGCTGTCCGGTGAGGACGCTGAAAAGGTTCAGAAGATGCTGGACGCATTGGATGATTGCGATGATGTACAAGACGTTTACACCAACGCTGACTTGCCGGAAGACGACGAGGAATAATATTATTATTACGAAGTAACTGCAATGTGCACGAAGCATAGTTGCAGAAAGGAAAGCAGGCAGTTGATGTCTGCTTTCTGTTTTTTGAGAGGTTTTTTATGCTGGTTTTAGGAATTGACCCCGGTACCGCCATCTGCGGTTATGGCTTGGTAGATATGACAGGCAACCGTCTGCGCCCCGTTTTTTACGGCTCGGTGCTGACGGATAAGGATATGCTGCCGGAGCTGAGGCTGAAGAAGATTTACGATGATATTTCGGATATTATCGAGCACTTCAAGCCGGATCTGCTGAGTATCGAAAAGCTGTTTTTTAACCGCAACGTTACTACCGCGATTCCTGTCGGCCAGGCGCGCGGTGTTGTGCTTTTGGCTGCGGCCAACAAGGGACTGCCGGTGATGGAGTTTACGCCGATGCAGATTAAGCTGTCGGTAGTAGGCACAGGCAGTGCAACGAAGGAGCAGGTTATCTATATGGTGATGCATCTGCTCAATATCCGCGAAAAAATTAAGCCGGATGATACGGCCGATGCTTTGGCAGCGGCAATCTGCGGCATTAACACTGCGTCTACGCGCAGATGGCAGGAGGGCAGATAAATGATAGGTTCATTGAAGGGCTCTGTTGAAAGCCTTGGCATAGATAACTGCATAATCGAAACTGCAGGCGGCGTAGGCTACCGTGTTTTCATGCCGGCGGCACAGCTTGCTCAGCTGACGCAGGGTGCAGCAGTGCGCCTGCACATCCACACGGCGGTGCGCGAGGATGCCATTGTTCTTTACGGCTTTTTGAGCCGGGAATACTATGACCTCTTTGAGCTGCTGCTGACCATCAGCGGAGTAGGTCCTAAGATGGCCTTGGGTATTTTATCCGCAGTCAAGCCTGATGCTTTTTATCTGGCGGTGCAGAGCCGTGATATCAAGGTGCTGACAAAGCTGCCCGGTATCGGCAAAAAGACGGCAGAGCGTCTGCTGCTCGAATTGAAGGACAAGGTCGGACCCGTGGCCGCCGAAAGCGGCGACAGCTTCGGCGAAGCAGTAGCTGCCGGAGGCAGCGGCGCTGTAGCGGAGGCAATCGAAGCACTTGCTTCCCTAGGCTACAGCAACAGCGAGATTATGCCCGTAATCAAGAAAATCGAAGGCGCAGAAACAAAGACGAGCGAGGAAATATTGAAGCAGGCCTTAAGGCTGATGATGAAGTAATTTCCCGCAGATAAATAGTCTGGCGGTATTTGAGCCTGCAGCAGTAGGCTGCACAAGGCTTACTAGGAGGAACTTATGGAATTTGATGATAGAATTATTGCCGGGGCGGAACAGGAAGCAGATGGCTGGCAGTACAGCCTGCGTCCGCGTCTGTTAAATGAATATATAGGTCAGACGCAGGTCAAGGATAATCTGTCTATTTTCATTAAGGCTGCCGCTGCCCGCCACGAAGCGCTGGACCATGTGCTGCTGTTCGGGCCTCCGGGTTTGGGCAAAACTACACTGGCCAACATTATTGCCAATGAGCTTAATGTCAACATCCGCGTTACCAGCGGACCGGCGATTGAACGTCAGGGAGATTTGGCAGCAATCCTGACCAACCTTGGCGACAATGATGTACTGTTTATTGACGAAATCCATCGCTTGTCCAAGACCGTAGAGGAAATCTTGTATTCCGCTATGGAGGATTTTGCGTTAGATATTATTATCGGCAAAGGTCCTGCGGCGCGCAGCGTGCGTCTGGACCTGCCGCATTTTACGCTTATCGGAGCTACTACGCGCCTGGGCGCGATAGCGGCGCCTTTGCGTGACCGCTTCGGCGTGCAGTGCTGCCTGGAGTTTTACAAGCCGGAGGAGCTGCAGTTTATTATTACGCGTGCAGCGGAAATCCTGAATGTAAAAATCGACAAGGAAGGTGCTTTGGAAATTGCCCGCCGCAGCAGAGGCACCCCGCGTATCGCGAACCGTCTGCTGAAGCGTGTGCGCGATTTCGCCCAGGTGCTGGGCGTGGAGGTTATCGACCGTCAGCTGGCAGACGAAGCGCTGGCCAAGATGGAGGTTGACCGCTATGGCTTCGACCGCAACGACCGCAAAATTTTGACGACCATCGTCAAAACCTTCGGCGGCGGTCCTGTCGGCATCGAAACGATTGCCGCAGCCGTGAGTGAGGAGTCATCAACCATTGAGGATGTAATCGAACCTTATCTGATGCAGCAGGGAATGCTGAACCGCACCTCGCGCGGACGTATGGCAACACGCGAAACCTATAGATATCTGGGAATGCCGTTTCCCGAAAATCAGTAAAGCAGCATAGCTGCTCAGGAGGAAAAATGAAATTATTATTACACGCCTGCTGCGGTCCCTGTGCCTGCTACCCTACGGAGCAGCTGACGGCGGCGGGAACAGATTTTGATATTTTGTTTTTTAATCCTAACATTCATCCGTATAAGGAGTTCAAGCACAGGCTGAGCACCCTGCGGGAGTTTTGTGAGAAGAAACGCTACAATCTTATTATCGACAAAAGCTATCCGATAGAGGAATGCATCCGCGGTATGCTGGCAGAGCCTACCGTGCGCTGCGCCTTCTGCTACCGTATGCGCCTGCGCTATGCAGCGCAGTTTGCCAAAGAAAACGGCTACGATGCCTTTTCTACTACACTGCTTGTCAGTCCGTACCAAAAGCACGAGCTGATTAAAAAAGAGGCAGAGGCGGCAGCAGCGGAGTTCGGAATTCCGTTCTATTATGAGGATTTCCGCGTCGGCTATCAGCGCGGCGTGGATATCAGCCTGGAGCTGGGGCTGTATCGCCAGCAGTACTGCGGCTGTGTCTTCAGCGAGCGTGACCGCTACGAAATCCGCAAAAAGCCTAAGGCCGAAGCAACGCAGGATAAGTTTGTGGTTGTAAGCAAAAATATTAAAATGGTGAACAGATAATTAGGGTAAAACAACCCTCAGTCAAAATCACGTCAGTGATTTTGACAGCTCCCTTGCAGGGAGCATATAGAAGTCCGAAGTAATTGCCAACTGGAATCTTTTATGATAGCCCATGATATCTTCCCTGAAAGGGAAGGTGGCTGCGAGCGTTAGCGAGCAGACGGAAGGGTTGTGCGAAAATCGAGGAAAAGTATATGCTTAGAAAATTACTGATACTGGCTGTATTGTTATTTACTTTTATATTTGCCTCTGCTGCGGCTGCCGCCGAACAAATCCGCATAGGAATTGTGGTGGGGCAAGCAACGGCAGAGCTGAGCTGTGAGGATGAATTCACAGTGCGTGATTCAGCGGGCAAAACGACTACGATGCCCAAGGGAAAATATTTCATCCATGCGCAGCAGGGAAAGCTTTTCTTTGATGATAACAATGTATTTGGTAATGAAGCGTTTGTTGCTGCGGCGGCAGGCAAAAAGTCACCGCAAATCAATAAACGCAGTTATAAAGGGGATTTTCAGCTGCAGGCCGAACAGGGCAATAAGCTTTTAGTGGTCAACAGACTGCCGCTGGAGGATTATCTGGCGAGCGTACTGCCGGCCAAAACGATGTCCGTATGGCCTGATGAGGTTATCAAGGCACAGGCGGTTGCTGCCCGCAGCTACGCTTTATATAAAATGCAGCACAGTGGTAAAGCCTATGCTTTGCTTGCGACCGACAGGGAGCTGCCTTACGAAGGCACAGGCAAGCGCATTGAAAAGGATGCTGTGACGAAGCTGATTCAGGCGACGAAAGGACAGTATCTTGCTGATGCTTACGGTCGGGCAATAGAGGCAGTCACTACTTCAAGCAGCGGCGGCAGAACTGAAAGCGCGTTGAATCTGCGCGGTACTGCTGTAAGCTATCTGCAGTCGGTAGATGATTACGACAGCGACAGCCCGGAATATACCTGGGAAAGCCGCATTGCTCCGGTGCTGTTGGAAAGCCTGGCAGCGCAGCGCGGTTATACCACCGGCAAGCTGACGAGTATACGCCTCTCCCCGCTTGATGACGCAGGTGTTGACAGAACGCCCACGGGACGGGTAAAATATATTATCCTTTCAGGTGAGGACGGCTCTGTCAAAATCAGCGGCAGCGAGCTGCAGGACCTGTTAGGCTTGAACAGTACCTTATTTGATATCGAAACTGGTACGCCGGTACCGGAAACGCTCAAGGTGCCTATCGAAGATCATTACGGTATGGAAATAGGCAGCAAGGATATAGGCATCAAGGTCAATGAGTCGAAAAAGCCCGTCTGGAAAAATTTAGTGCGCAGCTACCATTTGCTGGGCGGCGGCAAGGAAGAAAAAATTATTTTCCGAGGCAAGGGCAAAGGCTTCGGCCTCGGTTTGAGTGCCTGGGGTGCGCGCGGTATGGCTAACGCCGATGCCAAGGCTACCTATAAAACGATTCTGGCACACTATTATCCCGGAATTCAGCTTGTCCGTTAGCAGGAAGCTATGTGTCCTGTAATATATAAGAAAAGAGAGAATTTTGCATGTTAGTAACTGATTTTGATTATGATTTGCCACAGGAGCTTATTGCTCAGCATCCTATGGAGCCGCGCGACCATTCGCGCCTGCTGGTTGTTGACAAAAAGACCGGTGAAATTGAGCATAAGCATTTTTATGATCTGGTAAATTATCTTAAGCCCGGCGATGTGCTGGTGTTTAACGATACCCGCGTTATTCCGGCGCGTCTGCACGGCACGAAGGATACCGGCGCTCATGTAGAGGTATTTCTGCTGACCCGCAGAGATGCAACCGACTGGGAGGTTCTGGTGCGCCCCGGCAAAAAGCTGCAGGTTGGTGCCAAGATTAACTTCAGCGATGAATTAAGCTGTGAGGTTATCGAGCACACCGACTTCGGCGGACGCGTAGTTCGCTTCAAGTATGACGGTATCTTCGAAGAAATTCTTGACCGTCTGGGTGAAACTCCTCTGCCGCCGTATATCACGGCACCTCTGGAGGATAAGGAGCGCTATCAGACTGTTTATAACCGTGAGCGCGGCAGTGCTGCCGCTCCGACTGCAGGCCTGCACTTTACCAAAGAGCTGCTGCAGAAAATCAAGGATATCGGCTGTGAAGAGGTTTTTGTAACCCTGCATGTAGGCCTTGGTACCTTCCGCCCCGTAAGTGAGGCGAAGATTGAGGACCATAAGATGCATAAGGAGTTCTACACCGTATCTCAGGAGGCTGCGGATGCAGTAAATAAGGCGAAGGCCGAAGGCCGCCGTATTATTGCGGTAGGCACCACGGCAGTACGCACTTTGGAGGCTGCGGGCGCTGACGGTCAGCTGCACGCTGGCAGCAGCTGGACGAATATCTTCATCTACCCCGGTTACAAATTCCGTCTGGTGGATGACCTCGTAACCAACTTCCATCTGCCGCAGAGCACACTGCTGATGCTGGTAAGCACTCTGTCTACCCGTGAGATTATGCTGCAGACCTACAAGAAGGCGGTTGAAGAAAAATATCGCTTCTTCTCCTTTGGCGATGCCATGTTTATTACAGACCTCAATAAATAAGATTTTTTGCCTTCGCCGCAAAGCCGAAGGCGCTGATAAATATTTTTAGGAGTTGCATATGACAAAACACGCAGTAACCTACGAACTAATTAAAGAATGTCCGCGCAGCGGTGCGCGTCTTGGCCGCTTGCATACGCCGCATGGTACGTTTGAAACTCCGATGTTTATGCCTGTTGGTACACAGGCAACAGTAAAGACTCTGGCACCGGAAGAGCTGTACGATATGGGCAGCCAGGTTATTTTGTCGAATACCTATCATCTGTTTTTGCGTCCCGGTCACGAGCTGGTGCGCAAGGCAGGCGGTCTGCACAAGTTTATGAATTATAAACGCGGTATGCTTACCGACAGCGGCGGCTTCCAGGTATTCAGCCTGGGCGCTATGCGCAAAATTACCGAAGAGGGCGTAATGTTCCGTTCGCATATCGACGGCAGCAAGCAGTTCCTTTCTCCGGAGGTTTCTACTCAGGTGCAGGAGGCATTGGGCGCTGATATCGCGATGGCCTTTGATGAATGTATTCCGTATCCCGCCGATTTTGATTATGCTAAGCGTTCTACCGAGCGTACTACACGCTGGGCTAAGCGCTGTCTGGAAACGCATACGCGTGAGGACCAGTCCATGTTCGGTATCGTGCAGGGCGGTATGTATCCCGAGCTGCGCCGCATGAGCGTGCAGCAGCTGACGGAGCTTGATTTCGCCGGCTATGGTATCGGCGGTCTGTCCGTAGGCGAGCCTAAGCCGATGATGTACGATATCCTTTCGCAAACCACCGAGCTGATGCCGAAGGATAAGGCGCGTTATCTGATGGGCGTAGGCACTGCTGACTGCATTGTAGAGGCTGTAAACCTGGGCGTAGATATGTTTGACTGCGTATTTCCGACACGTGTTGCCAGAAACGGTACCGCTATGACGCATACCGGCCGTCTGGTAGTACGCAACGCAACCTACGCAGAGGATTTCCGTCCGATTGAGGAAGGCTGCGACTGCTATGCCTGCCGCAACTTCAGCCGTGCTTATATCCGCCATCTGTTCAAGGCAGAGGAGATTTTCGGCCTGAGACTCTTGTCTATTCACAATCTGCATTTCCTGCTGCATTTTGCTAAGGAAATCCGTGAGGCTATCGCTAATGACTGCTTCCCTGAGTTCCGCGAAAGATTCTTAGAAAATTATCGTTGATAACAAGGATTTTTCCGATTTACAGAGAATATATAGAAGTGGTATAAATAAACCAAACTATTGCATACTAAAATGTTTGCAAGAGGAACCTGCAAATATGTCCGAATTTGCAGGAAGTGATAAAATGTGGAGGTGTTCAATATGCAAGGTGGAGATACAATGGCTTTGCTCAATTCTCTCTGGCCCTTTGTTTTAATGGGCGGCATATTCTATTTCATGCTGTGGAAACCCCAGAAAAAAGAGCAGCAGAAAAGACAGGATTTGTTAAACAGCCTGAAGGAAGGCGACGAAATCATTACCATTGGCGGTATCTATGGTAAGATTACTGCTATTTCCGAAAAACGCGTTAAGGTAGAGATTGCCGAAGGCGTAGTAATCGAAATGGCGCGCAACGCTGTCAGCGGCTTCCAAAACCCCGCTAAAAATTCCTGATGGTGATTGCAGAAGAAAAAGTTGAGCTGCGCAAGTATTTTAAAAGGCTGCGGTCGCAATTGACCGCAGAGCAGGCTGCTTCCGGCAGCCTGCTGACTGCCCGTCAGATACTGGCCTGTGATGCATATCGCAAAGCGAACTGCATCATGGGCTATTTGGCTTTTGGCAATGAGCTGTCTGTAGACCTGGTTTTGCATCAGGCCTTGCGCGACGGCAAGATTGTTGCCGTGCCGCTGGTGCAATCTGCTACGGAGATGGCTCCTGTTCAGCTGGAAAACATGCTGGACTTTGAGCTTGACCGTTACGGCATCCGCAGCGTCCGCCAATCGGCGAAGCTGCTGCAGCCGCAGCAGCTTGACCTTGTACTGGTGCCCGGAGTGGCCTTCGGCCGCGACGGCAGCAGATTGGGGATGGGCGCGGGCTATTATGACCGTTTTCTGCCGCAGGCGGAAAACGCATTGCTCATGGGCATCGCTTACGATGCTTTTATTCAGCCGAATCTGCCACGGGATGAATTTGATGTGCTTGTACAGCTTTTAGCAAGTGAAAGCGGGATTACCACTCTCAGTCCGCTTAGCTTATAAATTAAATCCAGTTAATCCAAAAAAATCTTAAGGAGGAAGTTATTTTGCGTTGGAATGAATTCGGGAAATTTCTGATTGTCGCTTTGGCGATTATCGGCGGTTTCTGCGTATACATCTCGCCTCTGGCTAATTCCATTAAACAGGGCTTGGATCTGCAAGGTGGTACTCATGTAGTTTTACAGGCTGTGGATACGCCGGAACTTAAGGTTGACGATGACGCTGTCAACCGCAGTGTAAAGGTTATTGAGCGTCGTGTAAATGAGTTGGGCCTGACCGAACCTGTTATTCAGCGTCAGGGCAAGGACCGTATTATTGTTGAGCTGCCGGGCGTAAAGGACCCTGAAAAAGCTATTTCTATGCTGGGCCGTACCGCTATGCTGCAGTTCAAGGATGAAAGCGGCAAGGTTGTTCTCACAGGCAGTGACTTGAAGGACGCTAAGGCACAGGTTTCCCAAGGCAATCAGGCTGTAGTAGGCCTGGAATTTAATGATGAGGGCGGCAAAAAATTTGCTGACCTTACTGCCCGCAATGTAGGCAAAAAAATCGCTATCGAGCTTGACGGCCAGGTACTGACTGCTCCTGTAGTACAGGAAGCTATCACCGGCGGCCATGCACAGATTTCCGGCTCCCGTAACGTTGAGGAAGCCGAGCATCTGGCAATCCTGCTGCGCAGCGGCAGTCTGCCGGTTAAAATCGAAGTTATGGAAAACCGTACCGTTGGTCCTACCCTCGGTCAGGATTCCAAGGACAAGAGCGTTAAGGCCTTCAGCATCGGTATCATCGGCGTATTTGTATTTATGCTGCTGTTCTACCGTCTGGCAGGCGTAGTTGCGGACATTGCTCTGCTGCTGTACGTAATGCTGCTGCTGCTGGTAATGCGTTATCTGGGTGCAACATTGACACTGCCCGGTATCGCAGGTATTATCCTGTCTGTCGGCATGGCGGTTGACGCCAACGTACTGATTTTCGAACGCTTCAAGGAAGAGGTTAAGCGCGGCAAAACTTTGCGCAGTGCGATGGATTCCGGCTTTGGCCGTGCTATCGTAACCATCCTTGACTCCAACCTTACTACTATCATGGCCGCAGCCGTACTGTTCTACCTGGGTACCGGTCCTATCAAGGGCTTTGCTGTTACCCTGGCACTTGGTACCTTGCTGAGTATGTTTACCGCAGTAACCGTTACCAAATTCCTGCTGCGCTTTTTGATTTACAGTAACATCACCAATAGGCCCTTCCTGTTTGGTGCAAAAGCACCGAAAGCAAAAGAGGAGGTGGCTAAATAATGAAGTTCTCTATCGTTAAGCGTTATAAAATTTTCTTCGCTATTACCATCACCTTCCTGATTATCGGTATCGGCTCCATGCTTTTCAAGGGCTTTAACCTGGGCATTGACTTTACCGGCGGCAGTATCATGGATTTGGAATTCAAAAATCCTGTTACCGTTTCTCAGGTACGTGAGGTGCTTAAAGAAAAGAATCTGGGCAATGCTATTATCCAGCTGGAAAGCAGCGACAGCAATGCCAAGAGCTCTAAGGGCGTGTTGATTCGTACCGGTGTTATCAGCGACGAGCAGCGTCAGCAGGTAATGACCGACCTGAAGAGCAAGGTTGGTGACTTTGCTATCCAGCGTGTTGAAAACGTTGGTGCTACCGTCGGCAGCGAGCTGATTCAACAGGCTGTTATGGCGATTGTGCTTTCCTGGTTCCTGATGATTGCTTATATCACCATCCGCTTTGAATTCCGCTTTGCTCTGGCAGCTATTGTCGCTTTGATTATCGACGTACTGGTAACCCTGAGCTATTTCTCCCTCTTCCATATGGAGCTTGATTCCTCCTTCGTTGCAGCTTTGCTGACGGTTGTAGGTTATTCTGTCAACGGTACCATCGTTATCTTCGACCGTATCCGTGAAAACCTGAAAATCCATCGCCGCAGCGAAAGCATGACAGAAATGGTAGACAACAGTATCTGGCAGACCATGGGACGCAGTATCTATACTGTAGGTACCTCTCTGTTTGCTGTTGTAGCTATCTTCATCTGGGGCGGTGAAACTATCCGCAATTTCTCCTTTGCTATGCTGGTAGGCTTCTCCAGTGGTGCTTATACCTCCACTTTCCTCGCAGGTCCGTTATGGATGATGCTGCGTAAGCTGAAACCCGGCAGAGATTAATATTAAAGCTTATAGCCTGTGTGTATTCGGAAAAATGAATGCCGCAGGCTATTTTTCTTGTTTTTGGCGGCTGAAAAAGCTAAAATAATAGGTGATATTGCAGGAGAAGCTTTTGTGTTTATCGGTGTTGTTAAGGAGAACTGGAATGATTTATATTTTGAAATTTATCGCAGCCTTTTTGCTGCCTCCGGGTTTGTTTGTGCTGCTGGGAATTATACTGAGTGTTTATTTGTGGCGGCGGCGGCAAAACTTCGGCCGTTTTGCTTTCAGCTTAAGCGCTGTTTTGACGCTGCTGTTATATTTCAGCTCTACCTTATTGGGAGCCAAGCTGTTGGGGCAGCCGTTGGAGAACCGTTACAGCCAGCAGCAGCCTGACGCTGCGCAGGTGATAGTTGTTCTTGGCGGTGGCAGCGTCGGTTCCGTACCGGATGGCACTGAGCGCGGCGGCCTGATGTCCGCCGGAGCGGCGCGCCTGCTGACGGCAGCACGCCTAGCAAAGCAGCATTCGCTGCCGGTGCTCATCAGCGGTGGGCAGGTGTTCAGCGATGGCGCAAGCGAGGCGCTGGTCGCCGAGCGGATTCTGTTACAGCTGGGACTGCCGCAGGAGCAGATTATCGTCGAGACGCAGGCCAGGACAACGAAAGAAAATGCTGCATATTCTGCTGCACTCTGCCGTGAACGCGGCTATAAAAATGTACTGCTGCTGACAAGCGCGCTGCATATGCCTCGCAGCATGCAGTTCTTTGAGCGTTATTTAGGTGAGCAGGGCATTAAGGTTGTCGCCTATCCTTGCGATTATACGCTCAATCCGCAGGGCAAGTTTAATCCGCGCTGGCTGGTGCCACAGCTGCAGGCATTTGATATAACCTGTATGGCATTACACGAATATGTGGGGATGGCAGGTGCTTTTTTACAGCGTTAAATTGCAGTAGTCAGCTGCAAGCAGCCTGTGAATTTGCATATTTTCCACCTTTTTTGTATAATAAGTAACAGATAGAAACAAATATTATTTTTGGGTGAGGTATATATATTATGAAAAAAATTCTGTTCTTAGTTTGCCTGCTGCTGTGTCTGCTGCTTGCCGGCTGCGGACCGCAGGAAAAAAATACCGCCGACAGCGGTAAGATTTTGTACACGGTGACGGATGCAACGGGCACTAAGCTGAGCTTCAGCGAAAAGCCGCAGCGCATTGTGAGCCTGAACGTATCTGCCGATGAAATTTTGCTGGATATGGTTGACAGTAAGCGCTTGGCAGCCTTGTCGCTGCTGGCAGACGATTCCGGTATCTGCAGTGCCGGTGACAAGGTCAAATCCGTCAAGGGCAGAGCGCAGGGCAGCAATCTGGAAAGCGTGTTGGCCATGCAGCCCGATTTGGTTATTATCCCGGATTATACCGTGGAGCCGATTCAGGGACTTCGCAGCGCGGGACTTAAGGTTTATGTGTGCCATACGCCGAATAATGTGCAGGATATCTTCAAGTTTATCAAGGAAATCGGCTCTGCTGTTGGCGAGGAGGCCAAGGGCGAGGAGATGGCGAAAAATATGGAATCGCAGCTGGAGGCGGTGCGCAAGCAGGCGCTGCAGGCTGCAGGTGATAAGCCGCTTAATGTGCTGGCGCTGTCCTTTACCGGACCGCTGGGCATGAGGGGCACCTTCAGTGGCCTGTGCTATTATGCAGGCGTACATAACGCGCTGGACGGCATGGATATTCCGTATCAGGGGAACCTGTCGGAGGAAAAAATGCTGGAGCTTAATCCGGAGCTGATTATTACTCCGAGCTGGGATTACAGTAAAAAGGGCGACCCGGAGCAATTCCGTCAGCGCATTTTGCAAAATCCGGCCTATAAAAGCATTAAGGCTGTAAAGAACGGCCGCGTACAAAGCCTGCATGACAATTATTTATACAGTACATCACAATATACAGTTAAGGCAGTGCAGGAGCTGGCACATGCCGCTTATGGAATTTAGTTAGGAGATGCAGTGGCAATGAGATTGCTCAAAACAATTGGTCTGACACTTTTATTGGTAGCGGGAATGCAGCTGTGCGCTGCGGCCGAGGAGCAGGAAGCGTTTTATACAGGTGAAAAAATCAAAGGCTATGATAAGGGCAGCTTTGTTGTTCTGGAAGAGGATGATATTAATTTCCGCAGTGCTGCCAAGGACGGCAATGTTTTGAAGGTACTGCCGCATCATTCGCTGCTGCGTGTTATCCGCCAAAGCGGTGACTGGCTGGAGGCTGAATCGGACGGTGTGGACGGCTTTATCTACGCGCCATATACCGTTGCCGGAAGCAGGGACGAGCTGACGCAGGAGGATTTTGCTCTTGGCTATGCCGCACTCGGACAGCAGTTTGACGAGCAGGAGGCCAAGGAACGCCTTGGTGCCGTCAAGCAGGAGAAAATAGATAAAAAGCGTAAGCAGATAAACTATACATTTGAGGGCGCCGTAATCAGTGTTGCCCGCAAAAAAAAGGCTGTGGAGGCAATCCGCGTAGTCGATCCCCAATATATTACAATGCGCGGCGTAAGCATCGGTGACAGTGCCGGCAGAGCTGTAGGACAGTACGGCCTGCCTGATGCGGTTGTTTATGCTGCCGATAATACGACCTACGAATATTTTTGGCAGGATGACAAGGAACAGCCGCTGCGTTTTGCGCTGGAGGTTGATAAGCAGAGCCGTGTGACAGCCTTTATTCTGGAAAAGCTGAGGGAAAAATAACAGCCTGCCGTCAGTCTTTACGGACTAAATACAATCAGGCCTTAAATGAGCATGTATACACTAAAAATCCTGCTTCATAAGCAGGATTTTTTTATATGCTGGCAGAATTATAACAGTTATAATATATTAAAATTTATACTAAAGGAGTTGAGCTGAATGCCTTTTTTAATCTTAGTTATAATTATTTGTATGATAGTAGCATTGTTTGCCGTGCAGAATGCGGTAGCAGTATCGTTGAACTTTGTTTTCTGGAGCTTCAGCGCTTCACTGGTGCTGGTAATTCTCGGTGCGTTTTTAATGGGCGTGCTGGTTGCCACCTGCTTCTTGCTGACGATGAAGGCCAAGCATTATCTGAAGGATAAAAAAATGCGTGAGGAAATGCAGCAGCTGCAGGCAGAAAACAAACGCCTGCAGGAGCGCGTTGCCATGCTGCAGCATACCCAGCTGCTGCACAACGAGGCGGCACAGGTCGAGGCTGCCAAGCAGGAGGCAGAGCCGGCTGCAGCGGAAAAAACTGCTGCCGAGAGCGGTAGCCGCCAATGATGCACAAGGAACGAATTTGGGATATAAAAGAATATAACAGTCAGATGGCAGACTATTTGGCGGAGGAGCTGAATATTTCGCCGATGGTCACAGGTATTTTATTGGAACGCGGTCTGCAGGATGCAGCTTCGATGCGTGATTTTCTTTACGGTAGCGCTACGCCCTTTCATGACCCGTTTTTGCTGAAGGATATGCAACGCTCGGTTGAGCGTATAGAGTGGGCCTTGGCGGAGGGAGAGCAGATTACGGTTTACGGTGACTATGATGTGGACGGAATCAGTGCCTCCTCCTTGTTGTACCTCTATCTGAAGCAGCGCGGCGGCAGGGTTGCCACCTATATTCCGCAGCGTAAGAGTGAGGGCTACGGCCTGAACGACGAAGCTTTGAAAAATATTGCGGAAAAGGGTACCACGCTGGTTATTACCGTGGACTGCGGCATCAGCGGTCTGCGCGAGGTAGCCAATGCGCCGAAATCTTTGGATATTATTATTACGGACCACCATACGGTGCCTGAGGTTCTGCCTCCTGCTTATGCAATCATCAACGCCAAGCAGCGCGACTGCGGCTATCCCTTTAAGGATTTGAGCGGCGTGGGAATTGCCTTCAAGCTGTGCCAGGCGTTGGAGCAGCGCGAGCCGGGCAGACTGCCGGAGTGGCAGGAACTCACAGAGCTGGCGGCGCTTGGAACGGTGGCGGATATTGTGCCGCTGATAGGCGAAAACCGCGAGCTAGTGCGCCGCGGACTGAAGGCTATGGAAACAACTCAGCTGGTGGGCCTGCGTGCTTTGATTAAGGCCAGCGGCTGTCCGGAAACGGGCATTGCTTCCGATAACATCGGCTTTGGTCTGGCGCCGCGCTTGAACGCTGTTGGCAGGCTGGAGCATGCGCAGCTGGCGGTGGAGCTTTTGGTAACTGACGACAGCGTGAAGGCGGAGAAAATCGCCGCCGAGCTTAACCGTGAAAACACACTGCGTCAGGAAATCAGCCGTCAGATTATGGAAGAGGCGGAAGCACAGCTGGCGCAGGAAAAGCATATAGATACGGCAATCGTGCTTGCTTCCGAAGGCTGGCATCAGGGCGTTATCGGTATCGTGGCTTCACGCCTGGTAGACAAGTACCACCTGCCGACGATTCTGATAAGCCTGAACAACGGCGTTGCCAAGGGCAGCTGCCGCAGTATTCCGGCGCTCAATCTTTACGAGGCGATAGATGCCGAACGTGATTTGCTGACGCAGTACGGCGGGCACCATCAGGCTGCGGGCCTCACGTTGCCGGCGGATAAGCTGCCGGAATTCAAGCGCCGCTTCCGCGAATACGTTGCGCAAAAGCTGAGTCCGGAGGATTATCTGCCGCATCAGGCGATTGACTGTGTGCTGAGCGGCAGCAGCGAAATCAGCATCAGGGATTTGGAGCAGCTGGCACTCTTAGAGCCCTGCGGCTGCGAAAACCAGGCACCTGTATTTGCCTTCCGTCAGGCGCTGCTGCACAATCAGCGCGCTATGGGCAAGGAGCGCAATCATCTGCAGTTTGTGCTGGATAAGGGCTACAATTCTTATCGCGGCCTGATGTGGAACAATGCGGATTTACTGCCGTATATGTTTGAAAATATGGTGGCTGATGTTGCCTTTCTGCCGAAAATAAATGTCTGGAATAACGAAACGAGCGTGCAGCTGCAGGCCGTAAGCATTCATCAGCAGGTGACGCTGGGGGATATGCGTCAGGCTGCCGATGATAAATGGCGTCTGCTGCTGGGCTTGGCCAAGGTGCATAACAAGGTGCTTGCTTATACCGAAGATAAGCAGTCGCTGCCCGCCGAGGTGCTGCAGACTGCGGGGGATTATCTGGAGCTGGCTTCTTATGAGGAGGCTGCCGGGATGAGCAAGGAAAGGCTGCAGCAGGCCGAAGAAATAGTGCTGTTGGATTTGCCTGCTTATCCGCTGGCGGATATTATGCGCAGATTGCGGCAGCAGGGAGCAAAACATGTAACGCTGCTCTTTAATCAGCCAGATTTGCAGGAGCGCTTGCAGCGCCTGGCTTTGACGCATCCGGACAGGGAAGCGATGATGCAGGCCTATAAGCTGGTGATGAATGCACTTAAAATGCGGACAACTGTGAGCATCAAAGAGCTTTTGTCTGCTCATGCGGAACAAATAAGTGAACAAGCTGTAAAAATTATGGAAGAGCTTGGCTTTATCCGCTATAATAATGGTATAATAGAAAAAGCTGCTATTAAACGCTGCTCGCTGGAGGATGCACCCCTATATGTAACCCTGCAGCAGGAAAGAGAGCGTTTGGAGCACATTTATAAAGAAAATTACCGCCTGAGTCAGCACGAGCTGTTGCGTTGCTGATGAAGTGCAGATGGGAGTGGGGAGAATGCCCTCAACAAACGCAATAACTAATATTACTGATATAGATGAATTGTTTGCGTGTATAGAAGAATATCTTACGCCGGAGCAGGTAGCTTTTGTCCGTAAGGCCTATGAGCTGGCAGCCAAGGCACACGCTACGCAGACACGTAAATCCGGTGAACCGTATATTATCCATCCGATTGGTGTTGTCAGCATCCTTGTGGGATTGCAGATGGATGACAAAACATTGGCAGCTGCCTTTCTGCATGATGTAGTAGAGGATACGGATTACAAGCTGGACTATATCAAAGAGCAGTTCGGCACCGTGGTAGCAAATCTGGTAGACGGTGTTACCAAGCTGGGCAAAATCGAATATATTTCCAAGGAAGACCGCCAGATTGAAAACTATCGCAAAATGTTTTTGGCGATGGCACGCGATATCCGCGTTGTACTGATTAAGCTGGCTGACCGTCTGCATAATATGCGCACGATGAAGTATATGCCTGTGCATAAGCAGCAGTCTATTTCCCGGGAAACATTGGAAATTTATGCGCCGCTGGCTCATCGTCTTGGTATCTATACCATTAAATGGGAGCTGGAGGATCTGGCCTTCCGTTATATGGAGCCGGATATTTATTATGACCTGGTAGAGCAGGTAAAAATTAAACGCCGTGAGCGCGAGGATATGATTAACGAGGCTATGATAACGTTGAAGGACGCTGTCGAGAAGGCTGGTATCCGCTGCGAAATTCAGGGCAGACCGAAAAACTTTTACAGTATTCATAAGAAAATGCTGCGTGACCATAAGCAGCTGAGCGAGATTTATGATCTGCTGGCCATCCGTGTATTAGTAGACACCGTTAAGGACTGCTATGGCACGCTGGGTATCGTACACAGCATGTGGCGTCCTATTCCGGGTCGCTTCAAGGACTATGTAGCGGTGCCGAAATCCAATATGTATCAGTCCTTGCATACGACTGTGCTTTCCAATGGCGGTCAGCCACTGGAAATCCAAATCCGCACCTTTGAAATGCACCGCATCAGCGAATACGGTATCGCTGCGCACTGGCGCTATAAGGAAAGCGGCGGCAGCAAGCCTTCTGCCGGCGGTGACAAGGGCTTTGATGCCAAGCTGAGCTGGCTGCGTCAGCTGCTGGAATGGCACAAGGATATGAATGATTCGCGTGACTTTGTCAACACGGTCAAGATGGATATCTTTGCCGATGAGGTCTTTGTCTTTACGCCGCGCGGTGATGTTATCGACCTGCCTGTAGGCAGTGTGCCGATTGACTTCGCTTACCGCATCCATACGGATGTAGGCAACCGCTGCGTAGGTGCCAAGGTCAACGGACGCATTGTACCGCTTGACTACCAGCTGAAGAACGGCGATATCGTAGAGGTTATCACCTCCAAGCAGTCCAACGGACCGAGCCGTGACTGGATTAATGTTGTCGGCTCTTCCGATACGCGCAACAAAATCAAAAGCTGGTTCAAGAAGGAGCGCCGTGAGGAAAATATCGTCAAGGGCCGTGAAATGCTGGAGCGTGAGGTTAAACGCCTCGGCTACGAGCCTAAGGTGCTGATGTCTCCGGAAAAACTGAAGGAAGCAGGCAGCAAAATCCGCATCGATACGGATGAAAATCTGCTGGCAACACTGGGCTACGGCGGTGTTACACTGAACACTGTTATGTCCAAGCTGGTGGAAATCTATAAAAAAGAGCAGAAGCTGGAAACCACCAAGGACCTGGCGCAGGTACTGGCAGAGCTGAAGCCGCGCAAGTCTAAGGCTAAGGCCAGCCACGGCATTCTCGTTAAGGGCGAAGAAGGCATCATGGTTAAGCTGGCGCGCTGCTGCAACCCGATTCCCGGCGACCCGGTTATCGGCTATATTACACGCGGCAGCGGTATTTCCGTACACCGTGCGGACTGCCCTAATATCCTGACCAATAATCCCGAGGAGCAGCGTCGCTTAATTGAGGTTGCCTGGGATGTAGGCATTGACGATGTCTATAAGGTTAACATCGTGATTACGTCCGTAGACAGAACCGGACTGATGAGCGATATTATGAATGTGACTAGCGAAACGAAGATTAATATTTTCTCGCTTGCATGTCATACAGATAAGAATAAAATTGCTACCATGCACATGGGACTTGATATCATGAGCCTGGAGCAGCTGGAATATTTTATGAACCGTATCCGCCGCATGAAGGGTGTTTATTCTGTTGAGCGCCTGATTTCTACGGCGAACGGCAGCGGAGGCAAGAAAAAATGAGAGCAGTTGTGCAGCGTGTAGACCGCGCCAGTGTTACTGTAGATGAAAAGATTACCGGCGAAGTTCAGAAGGGTCTTCTGGTGCTCCTGGGTGTGGCCGAGGGTGACACCGATAAGGATTTGGCCTATATTATCGACAAGGTGTGCGGTATGCGCATTTTTGAGGATGAGGCAGGCAAAATGAACCTGTCGGTGAAGGATGTAGGCGGTGCGATTCTGGCGGTTTCTCAGTTTACCCTGTGCGGTGACTGCCGCCACGGCAAGCGTCCGTCCTTTACGGCTGCTGCAGCACCCGATGTGGCCAACGCTTACTATGAGCGCTTTGTCGACGGCTGCCGCAAGGCAGGGTTGCCAGTAGAAACAGGCATCTTTCGCGCGCATATGCTGGTAGAGCTGGTGAACAACGGTCCGGTAACTATTTTGCTGGACAGCACGAAGCTGTTATAATTATATTGTGCATAGATTTATCAACGGAGGTTGAAGAATGAAGATTTATCATGTTGAAGCAGGTATGCTTGCTACCAACTGTTATTTTGCCGTAAACGAAACTATCGGTGAAGGCGTTATTTTCGATCCGGGCGGAGATTACCCGACCATCAAGAGAATGATTGAGCAGGCCAAAGCCAAGGTTGTCGCTATTGTGCTGACTCACGGCCATAGTGACCACATCGGTGCGCTGGCAGAGCTGCGCAAGGCTACAGGTGCGCCGGTGTATATCGGCGAGGATGATGCTGACTGCCTGACACAGCCGAACAGAAACCTTTCCTTCTTTATCGGTGAAGAATTGAAAAATGAGCCTGCGGACCACCTTGTACATGACGGGGATGTGCTGGAGCTGGCAGGCATGAAGTTTGAAGCCTTTGCTACGCCGGGACATACCAAAGGCGGCTTCTGTTATTACTACGCGCCGGGCAAGGTAGTTTTTGCCGGTGATACTATTTTCTGCGAATCTATCGGACGCACCGATTTGCCGGGAGGCAGCTATCGCGCACTCATCAAGTCCATCAAAACAAAGCTGATGGTGCTTGATGATGACGTTAAGCTGCTGCCGGGCCACGGACCTACTACTGCCGTGGGCTGGGAGCGTCGCAGGAATCCTTTCCTGCAATAAAACATCATGCTGAAATATTGGCCTCAAATACGTAAAAGCACCTTTTTTAAGCTGGGTGTTGTTACGGCAATCTCTTATGTTTTATATTTAATGGCAGGCTTCCTGCTGCCGCTGCTGCTGGCAGTAGGCCTGGCCTTCGCACTTTATCCGCTGGTTAATGCTATCGCGCAGGTGCGCATGGCGCACGGCATGATTAAGCTGTCGCGCGTAGTGGCGATTATCCTGGCATTGCTGGCCTTTTGTATCTTTATTGTTATGATTATCGGCTTCATCATTCTGCCGCTCTTCGGGCAGATGAACGAGTTCCTGCAAAAGCTGCCTGCGCTGGCTGCCAAATCCAATATCCAGGATTTGGACAGCATGCTTAAGGACCCGTCTACCATTCCGCTCTTACCGTCCGATTTCAATATGCTGGTCAACGGTCTGCTGAACTGGGCGATGGGCTTTGTAGGAACGGTGCTGCGTAATCTTGTGCAGTCCAGTCTGGGGATTGTGCAGAGCTTGATAGGCCTGATTATCGTGCCCTTCCTTGCCTTTTATTTTCTTAAGGACTGGCGTGAGCTGCGCTTGATGGTGATTAATCTGTTCAACTACGATGCGCAGGAGAAGGCGGCGGAGGTTGTGGACGAAATCGGCAGAACCATGAGCGCCTATGTGCGCGGTATGGGCAAGCTGAGCCTGATTTCTGGCTTCGTTATTACCATCGGCACGGCCTTTTTGGGTATAGACTTTCCGCTGGTGCTCGGCTTTTGGGCCATCCTTGCCGAAACGGTACCGGTAGTCGGCCCGCTGATGGGCGCTGTGCCTGCTGTATTTATTGCCTACGGTCAGGCACCGGAGGCTGCCTTCCATGTAGCGCTTTTTTATCTGGTATATTATCAGCTGGATGCCAATTTTATTATGCCTAAGCTCATGGGACAGAAGATTGATTTGCATCCTGTAGTTTTGATTATCAGCCTGCTCATCGGTGCTAAGCTGTTCGGTATTCTCGGTATGGTTTTTGCCGTACCGGTAGCAGCAATCTACAGAGTGCTGTACAAGCAACTGTGGCATGCCGGTGAAGGACGGGAGAATTAAATGTTTTTTTGCTTACGTAATACATTGGAGCTGGATGTTACGCGGCCTGTGAGCGACATGGCCGCATTTTTTGACTATCAGCCGGCGTCGTCCGCTGCGCTTACGCTGACACTTGCGCGTGAGCACGGCTGCGTCAGCGCCTGCCTGCAAGGTGCTGAGCAAAGCTTTACAGCGAGCGAGCCTTGCAGCGAAGCTGCGGCGAGCGGCGAGGTGACACGCTGCGTGAAGCTTGCCGTGCTGAAGGTTTTTGTCGAGCTTACCGGTCTGCAGCCTAAGCTGCCGTGGGGCATTCTCACAGGTGTGCGCCCGACGAAGCTGGCGCATAAGCTGCTGGACAGCGGCGTAGAGGCTGCAGCTTTGCCGGAATATCTGAGCGAAAATTATTTGCTGCCAATGGCGCAGGGAAGGCTGCTTACAGATATTGCTCTGAAGCAGAAGCATATTCTCAGCGACAGTACGCGCCTTACGGATACAGGTATTTATATCGGCGTGCCGTATTGTCCTTCGCGCTGCAGCTATTGCTCGTTCCCGGCGGGAATTGTGCCGCAGGATGAAGAATCTCAGCAAAACTTTGTAAATATGATTGAACAAGACCTGCAAAATGTGGTACAATTAATAGGTATGCATAGCTTGCGTGTAAAATCACTTTATATCGGCGGTGGCACACCCACGAGCCTGAGTGATAAGGTATTTGCACGTCTGCTGCAGGCAGTGGAACGAAAACTGCTGCAAAGCAACTGCGAAGGCTTGCAGCATCTGCGCGAGTTCACGGTAGAGGCCGGTCGCCCGGACTGCTTCAGTGCCGCTAAATTGGCGGCGATGGAGGCGGTGGGAGTGAACCGCATCAGCGTCAATCCGCAGAGCTTCCATGATAAAACGCTGCAGCTGATTGGCAGGCGCCATAGCGTCAGGGATTTTTACAATGCCTATGAGCTTGTGCGCAAAAGCAGGATTCCTGTTATGAATGTGGATCTGATTATCGGTCTGCCGCAGGAAACGGAGCAGGAGATAGCATATTCTCTGGAGCAGGCAGTTAAGCTGGCACCGGAGAACTTGACAGTGCATACGCTTACGCTGAAGCGCAGCGCACCGCTCTTTCAAAAGCAGGAGCAGGCAGTGCTTACTACGCAGGCAGCGGAAAAAATGGTGCAGCGGGCCGCTGAGATGGCTGCTGCAATAGGGTTAGAGCCTTACTATCTGTACCGCCAGCATTATATGCTGGGGCATCTGGCAAATATCGGTTATGCCAAGCCCGGTACGGAAAGTATCTATAATATCCAGATGATGGAGGAACGTCATCCGGTGATTGGTGTGGGACCTGCATCTGCCAGCAAGGTGCCTTTGCCTGACGGACACCATCTGCATAAACTGAATATGCCGAAAAATGTGGCAGTGTATGGGGCGCGCCTGCAGGAGCTGGCAGAGCGTCGCCGGGATTTGTTTAATATAGAAGGCACAGACCTGTAATAGGCATGAGTGCCGTTAGGAGAGGATAGACTATGCTGACAACAGCACCCAGAGGTACGAAGGATATTATGCCTTCCGACGTTAACGCATGGCGTTATCTGGAAGAAACCATGCGCAAGATTTGCGCACAATATGGCTACAAAGAAATTAGAACTCCTGTGTTTGAGCATACAGAGCTGTTCCAACGCGGTATCGGTGATACCACCGACGTTGTTGAAAAGGAAATGTATACCTTTACCGACCGCGGTAACCGCAGCATTACCCTGCGTCCGGAAAACACCGCCAGTGCTGTCCGCGCTTACGTTGAGCATAAGCTGAGCAAGGATGACGCTGCCACGAAGTTCTATTATATCGGACCGATGTTCCGTTATGACCGTCCGCAGGCAGGCCGTCTGCGTGAGTTCCACCAGTTCGGTGTAGAAGCTCTGGGCGTAACCGGTCCGAATGTTGATGCGGAAATCATTCTGCTGGCTGTGCAGGTACTGCAAAGCCTGGGCCTGAAGGATTTGAAGCTGAAAATCAATTCCGTAGGCTGCCCCAAATGCCGTCCGCAGCACAGAGAAAAGCTGCAGGCTTTCTTCAAGCCTAATTTTGACGAGCTGTGCAAGGATTGCCAGGGCCGTTTCGACCGCAATCCGCTGCGTCTTTTGGACTGCAAAAATCCGCACTGCCATGAACTGGGCGAGGGCGCACCGAGCCTGGAGGAATGCCTGTGCGATGAATGCAAGGAGCACTTTGAGGGCCTGAAGCAGCTGCTGACCGCTGCAGGTGTTGAATATGAGGTTGACCACAATCTTGTGCGCGGCCTTGATTATTATACAAAAACTGCTTTTGAAATCCAGTACGCTCCGCTGGGCGCACAAAGCGCTGTTTGCGGCGGCGGCCGTTATGACGGACTGGTACAGGAAATCAGCGGTGACGAAGCCCGCCCCGGCATCGGCTTTGCTATGGGCATGGAACGCGTGCTGCTGGCTCTGGAGAAGCAGAATCTGCTGCCCGAATTTGATGAAAGCATTGACGCTTATGTTGTCTGCCCCAAGCAGGAAAACTTTGCGCTGGCCTTCAAAACCGCCATTGAGCTGCGTCGCAACGGCTTTAAGGTTGAATATGACTTTAACGGCCGCAGCATGAAGTCCCAGATGAAGCAGGCCAACAAATTCCAGGCTAAGCAAGTGTTAATATTTGGCGAGGATGAGCTCAGCCGTAATGCCGTTACCGTGCGTAACATGGCAACAAGCGAGCAACAGGAAATCGCTGTTAATGATATTATTAGTTATTTCAATACTTTATAAGTAGAGGTGCTAAAGATGATTAATGAAAAACGCAGCCATCATTGTGGTGTGCTGACCAAGGAGCAAGCAGGCGAACAGGTTGTACTGTGCGGCTGGGTTGCTAAACGACGTGACCACGGCGGATTGATTTTTATCGATTTGCGTGACCGCAGCGGTATCGTGCAGGTTGTTGCCGATCCCGAAAGCGCAGGCAGCAGCTTCAAAACTGCCGAAGACATCCGTAACGAATATGTTATCAAAGTAATTGGTAATGTACGTCTGCGTGATGAGGACACCATCAACGAAAACATTCCTACCGGTACCATCGAAGTACTGGCACATGATATCGAAGTGCTGAACGGTGCTAAAACTCCTCCGTTCTACATCAAAGACGGCATTGACACCGATGAAAACCTGCGTCTGAAATACCGTTATCTGGACCTGCGCCGTCCGGAAATGCAACGCAACCTGATTCTGCGTCACAAAGTTGCTAAGCTGATGCGCGACTATCTTGATGATAATCATTTTCTCGAGATTGAAACTCCGATGCTGTGCAAATCCACTCCGGAGGGTGCTCGTGACTACCTCGTTCCGAGCCGTGTAAACCCCGGCAAGTTCTATGCACTGCCGCAATCTCCGCAAATCTTCAAACAGCTGCTGATGGTAGCCGGTATGGAGCGTTATTTCCAAATCGCACGTTGCTTCCGTGATGAGGACCTGCGTGCCGACCGCCAGCCCGAGTTCACCCAGATCGACTGCGAGATGTCGTTCGTCGATCGCGACGACGTGCTGGAGCTGTTCGAAGGAATGGCCAAATACCTGTTCAAAAACATTCTCGGCATCAACATGACCGAACAGTTCCCGCGTATAACGTGGGCCGACGCAATGGAACTCTACGGTTCGGATAAGCCCGACATCCGCTTCGGAATGACATTCAACGATATCACCTCGCTGGCACAGGGTAAAGGTTTCGGCGTATTCGACTCGGCCGAATATATCGGCGCCATCTGTGCTGAAGGATGCGCCACATATACCCGCAAACAGCTCGACGAACTGACCGAATTTGTAAAACGTCCGCAGATCGGTGCGAAAGGAATGGTTTACGTCCGTTGCGAAGCCGACGGGTCGTTCAAATCGAGCGTCGATAAATTCTACTCGCAAAGCGACCTGAGTGCCTGGGCTGCCAAATGCGGCGCCAAACCGGGCGACCTGTTGCTGCTCCTTTCCGGGCCGCGCAAGCAGACCCTCAGCGCACTGTGCGAGCTTCGTCTCGAAATGGGTTCGCGCCTGGGGCTTCGCGACCATGCGAAATTCGCGCCGCTGTGGGTGGTCGATTTCCCCCTGCTGGAGTGGGACGATGAGACACAGCGTTTTTACGCCATGCACCATCCGTTCACCTCGCCGAAATTCGAGGACCTCGGCCTGTTCGACACCGATCCGGGCAAGGTACGGGCCAATGCTTACGACTTCGTAGTAAACGGCGTCGAAGTGGGAGGCGGTTCGATCCGTATTTTCGACTCGGAATTACAGCACAAGATGTTCGAAGTACTCGGCTTCAGCGACGAATTGGCCGAAGAACAGTTCGGATTCCTGATGAATGCGTTCAAATACGGCGCACCGCCTCACGGCGGCATCGCTTTCGGCTTCGACCGCCTTTGTGCATTGTTCGGCGGCGCCGATTCGATCCGCGATTACATCGCCTTCCCGAAGAACAATTCGGGCCGCGACATGATGATCGACTCC
>OFMP01000007.1_pt1 | contig 172122 bp, 144 predicted proteins | sample 1541841 | NCBI WGS metagenome assembly OFMP01 (sample SAMN04209226, study PRJEB22552) | human gut metagenome | biome: gut; material: feces | host: Homo sapiens | place: USA: Oklahoma
CGGGCCCCCGTCAATTCCTTTGAGTTTCACCGTTGCCGGCGTACTCCCCAGGTGGAATACTTAACGCTTTCGCTTTACCACTCAGAGGTCGCCCTCCGAACAGTTAGTATTCATCGTTTACTGCGTGGACTACCAGGGTATCTAATCCTGTTCGATACCCACGCTTTCGAGCCTCAGCGTCAGTCGCGAGTTGGTATGCTGCCTTCGCAATCGGAGTTCTGCGTCATATCTATGCATTTCACCGCTACACAACGCATTCCGCATACCTCACTCGAACTCTAGCAGGACAGTTTCAACGGCAGGCCGGGGTTGAGCCCCGACATTTGACCGCTGACTTGCCTCGCAGCCTGCGCTCCCTTTAAACCCAATAAATCCGGATAACGCTCGCATCCTCCGTATTACCGCGGCTGCTGGCACGGAGTTAGCCGATGCTTATTCTTGCGGTACACTCATCAGGCGTCACGACGCCGCTTTGTTCCCGCACTAAAGAAGTTTACAAACCATAGATCCGTCTTCCTTCACGCGACTTGGCTGGTTCAGACTCTCGTCCATTGACCAATATTCCTCACTGCTGCCTCCCGTAGGAGTTTGGTCCGTGTCTCAGTACCAATGTGGGGGACCTTCCTCTCAGAACCCCTAGATATCGTGGGCTTGGTGGGCCGTTGCCCCGCCAACTACCTAATATCACGCATGCCCATCCTTCACCGATAATTCTTTCATCCCCCAAGGATGCCCCCGGAGGACGTATGCGGTATTAGTCGGAATTTCTCCCGGTTATCCCACTGTGAAAGGCAGGTTGCATACGCGTTACTCACCCGTGCGCCGGTCGCCGACAGAAGTGTTGCCACTCCCTCGCTGCCCCTCGACTTGCATGTGTTAAGCCTGTCGCTAGCGTTCATCCTGAGCCAGGATCAAACTCTCCGTTGTTTATCTTGTTCTTTTATTTTTCTCTGTCATTCCGACAGCCAGACCAACAACCTCGGATCGTCCCGGCATCTGCGCTCTTTCTTCTCTTGACGGAGGGCTTCCGCCCTCTTCCTTCGTCTTGTCTCTTTATCGCATCATTTCAATGTTCTCTGCGCCGTTTCCTTTTCGGAAAGCGGTTACAAAGGTACTGCCTTTATTTTTAACCGCCAAATTTTTCGCGAACTTTTTTTCAAGTTTCTTTTCCAGAACCCCGCGTCCGCGCCGGTCCGACGCCCTCCGGCATCACGCCAAAGCTTCACGACCACCGGTCTGTTTCGCTTTTGCGGTTGCAAAGGTACTGCCTTTTCCCTTTCCCGCCAAACTTTTCCGCATCTTTTTTTGCCCCTTTTTTCAACTTTTTTCACAATCATCAATTTATCAACGAGTTATAAGAACAAAAAAAATCGCCGGTCATTCATCAAGAATGCCAGCGATTCCTTTTATTCCCAGAATTTAGTCCACATTATGCAAGTCGTGCCCCATTCGGTCCTTCTTAGTGTGAAGGTAAAATCTATTATATTTATTAGGTTCGATTTCCAATGGAACATTTTCCTCTATCGTCAGTCCATACCCCGTAAGTCCAATTCTTTTTTGCGGATTGTTTGTGAGCAATCGCATCTTTGACACGCCAAGGTCATGCAGAATGCTTGCGCCAACGCCGTAGTCGCGCTCGTCGGCCTTAAATCCGAGACAAAGATTTGCCTCAACCGTGTCCATACCGTTCTCCTGGAGTTTGTACGCGCGCATCTTGTTCATCAAGCCGATGCCACGCCCCTCCTGGTTAAGATACACTACCACGCCTTTGCCTTCCTTCTCTATCATCTCCATTGCCTTGTGGAGTTGCGCTCCACAATCACAACGGTAAGAACCGAGGATGTCGCCAGTGGCGCACGACGAATGCACACGCACGAGAATCGGCTCGTCCTTCTCCCATTCGCCCTTTACAATAGCCATATGCTCCAACCCATTCGACTTCTGCAAGAACGGGATCAGTCGGAAATGTCCATACTTCGTCGGCATATCCACTTCTTCGCCTTTTTCCACAATCGACTCCTGCTTCAGACGATAAGCCACCAGGTCGTTGATTGAAATCAACTTTATTCCGAATTCCTCTGATATTTTTTTCAACTCAGGCAGACGCGCCATTGTGCCGTCATCATTCATGATTTCCATCAATGCGCCGGCAGGATACAGTCCGGCAAGGCGAGCAAGGTCGACAGCCGCCTCCGTATGCCCCGTGCGGCGAAGCACACCCTTGTCCTGCGCATAAAGAGGATTGATGTGTCCAGGACGTCCGAAGTCGGCAGGCTTCGCATTTGGATCGGCAAGAGCGCGGATCGTTGCGGCACGGTCATGCGCCGACACACCAGTGGAGCATCCCTCCAGCTTGTCGACAGTGACAGTGAACGGAGTGCCGAGCATCGACGTGTTATCCGACACCTGCACGTCCAAGTCAAGTTCCTTGCAACGCTGAAGCGTAATCGGCGCACAAAGCACGCCACGTGCATGCTTCAACATAAAGTTCACCTTTTCAGGCGTGATTTTCTCGGCGGCGATAATGAAGTCTCCCTCATTCTCTCGATCCTCATCGTCTACCACTATCAAGAATTTTCCTTCCTTGAAATCCGCAATAGCGTCTTCAATGCTGTCTAATTTTATTTTATCGTTCATCTCCTTGGTTGTTATCTTTTATTATCTGAGTAAGTTCATCGCAAACCTGTGAAATTTTCTTTACATCCCTTCTCAACCGTTGATGCTGCTTGACACCTATTATATAGACAAGGAATCCGACAGGCACAACAATCATCACCGCCCGCGCCGTCTTGCCATAGACCGACGGCTGCACAAGTCGGTTATATTTTATAACAGGGAAATCCATAAGTTTGTTTATAACCAGCTGGTTGCGTGAGTTGGACAGATAGCCAACCACATCCTCCAGTTTGTCCGACAGTTGCGTCAACGACTTCCGGCTCATACCGCGTGTCCAATAGGCGAAATAATTCTGCCGCGCCCTGTTGCGGTGATAAAAAGCGTCTGCATCCGCCTTCAGCTCCGACAACGCGACACACGCCCTGTCGGCAACGACATCCTCCATCGACAGCTCCTTCATCTCCACCCGGCGCAACTCCGTCTTTCCAACCAGACGGCGGAAGAATGCCACGTATGCCTCCGCGTTAAACACCGCAGAGTCGTTGACCGCCTTATACGTAAGGAAAACGCCCAACGGGAACAGCACCGCCGTGCTTGCCCAAATGCCTTCCCAAACGTCCACACGCCCGTCGCGTGCAAGCTTGTAGCCGAACGTGTCTATGATGTAATAGAACACAAAGAGCAATACGGAGATTACAATAGGCACACCGATGCCGCCCTTGCGGATAATGGCACCCAGTGGCGCGCCTATAAAGAAGAAAATCAAGCAGGCTATCGACAACGTGAATTTCTTGTGCATCTCTATCTGATGCCGGCGTATCACCTTCTTGTCTTCAGCAAGCGTATAACTTTTAAACTCAAACTCATTTTTCATCTGACGCGCGCGGTCGATGGCAAAGGCTATGTAGCGCTGCTTGTCGGCCAACGTCTTGCCGTTGAACACCGCATCCACATCCACAGGTTTGGTCAATTTCACCTCCGGAGCAGGCTGCTTGAGGATGCCGCCGTGTCCGTCCGACTTGCGGATGAAATTGTCGACGCCCACATACTGCACTTCCTGCAGGTCTCTGCCGAATATGTTGCCCACGCTGTCGATGCGCACCTTCACCGAATCTATTGTCTGACGCAGCTCGGCAATGTTTTTGCCCACATACTGCTTGCGCATCGTGCTGTCGTTCATTCGCGTGAAGTTGGCATCAAAAGGAATCATTATCTCCTTGTCGGAAAACGACTCCCTCCTGTATGGCGCGCCCACCGACGACACCTGCTGGTCGCTCAGATTCTCAAACTGCTCGCCTTTCCATAGTTTAAGGAACAGATGGCGCTTGTCGCGAGTGAAACTGAGCTTGCCCGAGTCGGAAAGAATTATTCTGGAGTTGTTGAATCCTTGCGACACGTCATAGATCATCAAGTCGTACAATCGTCCATTCTCACGGTTTTTCTGCTTTACAAACACGCTGTAGCCGTCTATCTGGTCGTAGAACACGCCCTCCGGGATGTCGAGTTCAGGCGATTTCTGACGCACGGAAAACACCAGCGTCCACATTTTCACCTGCGCCTTTGGCAACACATCGTTCTGAAAAAAGAACGCGCCGACAGCCACAAGGGCTATCAGCACCATCAACGGCCGCATTGCCTTCAGCAGCGACACGCCCGACGACTTCATAGCCGTCAGCTCAAACCGTTCGCCGAGATTGCCGAAGAGCATCAGCGACGCCAGCAGAATCGACAAAGGCAATGCCAGCGGCACCATCGTGAGCGCGGCATAAAAAAACAGCTCGGCTATGACGGATATCTCCAATCCTTTTCCAACAAGGTCGTCGATAAAACGCCACAGGAACTGCATCAACACGATAAACAGACAGATGCAGAACGTCATCATGAACAAGGGCAGGAACCCTTGCAGCATAAAACCATATAGTTTCTTTATCTTAAGCATCCGTGTTGTTACAAATATTTCTGCAAAATTACGCTTTTATTGTCAAATTCACAATTCTTCATCAAAACGCCTCGTTGATGTTGAACGCAAAGCCAATCCCATTTTTGGTAAATCCCAGATCAAGACGCACATTCACATTTTCCTTGAATGCCCAACGATAGCCGAATCCGCCGTTGAGCAACGTTTTCTTCCAACGTATCTGCTCAAATTCCGGAAAAACGTTGGCGGCTCCTACCCACACCGTTATGCCGTTGCGCCGGCGGATGTGCTGACGCAGCTCCACCTGCGCCTCCACGATGCACTTGTCGCGATAGCGTCCCTCAAAATATCCGCGCATACGGTTAGGCCCGCCCACACAAGCCATCATTGGCCACGGCACATCCTGGAAATTGAGCTGCGAATGGAATTCACCCGCTATAATCGCCCCCTTCCACGCCTTTTTGTAGGTTGCCACCGTAAGGTCGGTCACCATATACTTATCGTCGTTGCCGAAGAAAGCAGGCATAAACAGCTGGTCAAGCTGGAAAAGCCATCCCCGCGAGGCATTCGTAACCACATCGCGCGAGTCATAGTTGAGCGACACGCCCGCACCCACTGCCATAAAATTCTTCTCTGCCGAGCCAACAAGCCCTATCACATCATCGTTCAGGTCGGTCATCTTGACATACTGGAAGTTTGCCACCGGACCTACATACGCATTGTCAAACACACGCCAAAGGAAACGCGGCTTTGCCTCAAACTTGATGCGCGAATAATTCCGCTCATTGTCGTCGATATTGCCGGCATCGTAGCCCACACCCCATATCTTCGACGGGAAAGTGTAGAAATAGACCGTATAGTCCAACTTATAGCGTTCGCGTGGAAACACATTGTTGCCCCTCACGCCGAGCGCCATCATTCCCGACGTGGCCACATTGGCGAATATCGACACGTTTGACAGCGGCAGCGTCACATCGTTGCGGTCTATGCGATAAAGTCCCGATGCCACCAACCCGATGCCGACACCGGTAGCCGAGGCATAGAACGGCCCGCCGATCACACCGAAGTCAATCTTTTTTGAAGGGTCGAAATGATTGGAACGCTTGAAATAAGCTCCAACCTTTTTAAAGAAATTCTGTTTCTTGACAGTGTCGGCGGCCATCGTCACCGAATCGGCGACCGCCGGCTGCGGATCCTGCTCTGCCACGACCTCGGCCGACGTCTCCACATCGACGTCCGACGCAATGTCGTGCGGCCACACGTTGCCAGCCACAAGACCCAGCGCCACAACCACCGCAAATATTCTTTTTGTACGCATGCTTTTATCCCGGCAGACCGCTTTTAATCACATTATAGCTTTTCTCGAGCAATTCCTCGGTAAAAGCCTTGTTGTCAGCGCCCGCCTTGTCAAAATATATTGGTTTATGGATTGTCAGCGATATTTTTCCCGGAGTGATGCGGAATGTGTTTTTAGGCATCACGTCGTAAGAGCCGTCGATTGTCAGCGGCACTATCGGAAGCCCGAATTCAGTGGCAAGTGAGAACGCGCCACGCTTGAATTTCTTCATCTCGCCGTCAGGCGTACGCGACCCTTCGGGAAACACCACAAGCGACATACCGTCCTTCAGAATGCGCTTTGCGCTGTCCATGGTCTGCTGTATCGCCGACGCCGACGAACGGTCCACCATAATATGCTTCGATATGCGGCAGGCTGCGCCGACAAACGGAATTTTCTCTAGACTCTTCTTCATCATCCACTTGAAGTTGTGGTTCAGATAGCCATATACAAGATAAATGTCGTAAGCACCCTGATGGTTTGCCACAAACACATACGACGTCTTGGGGTCGATATTCTCGCGGCCTTTCACCTCAACCTTGACAAACATCAATATGCACCACAGCTTGGCCCAAAAGTGCGCAGGATAATAGCCACCGCGCCTACTCATTCCGAGCAGACTGAAAAAGATGGTCAGCAACGCGGTGATAATAGTCATCACCAACAAAATAGGCATAGCCACACACCACTGATACACGGCAAGAATATGTTTCATAAGAATCCAGTTTTCGTTATCCGCCCATTGCGGACAGTTTTTCAGTTGCAAAATTAGACAAATTCCACGAATTATCTGCCTAATGCCCTAAAAAACCACAAATTCAAGCTCCGCTTTACGGAAACCAGAACGGCAGTTCTTGCATTCAAACAATCGGAGTGGAAGTTTTTGCTATTGCACCACTTCCACTCCGATTGTTTAGAACAGCCGTAAAGACAAGCCTTTTTCTACAGCACCACTTTTACTATTTTGCTGCCAATCTTCACCAGATACAATCCATTGTTCAATCCTGAAACAATTTTATCTTGTCCATCATAAACAATAAGTCCATTGGCGTTGTAGACACGAACCATAGACAACTGCTCTGCATTTTCAATACGAATTGTTCCATTGTCAGTATAAACTTTTATACCATCACTATCTATCTCTGTCACACTTGAATTTTCTTCTACTTTGATTATCTTGTTAATAGTTTCTGATTCAAAATAATTATTGCTTGAAGGATAATACATCGATATGTTCGTTATACCTGTTGATTTTCCTCTTATATACCACTTATATACGGTTTTACCCTGATCGTCCATCTCAACATCTGCATCGACATCAATCACCTTATTATCATAGTTGTCAAAATACGGTCTCGAATCAATATTATCACAACTAAAATCAAGATAAACTTTCTCTCCTATTTTTAACGGTTTCAAATTTTGATTCCATACTAAGTTCGGCTCTGCCTTTGTTATTGTCAGATAGGCCTCTGAATTTCCAAACGTTGTTTGATTATCTATTCGTAGTTCAAATTTATACTTACCCACATTTTTAACGTTATCCATTGATATATTCCAATAATACCCACTGCCGTCATCAGCTAAACGATAAGCTTTTATTTCAAGCCCAGACAAATCAGACGGTTGTTCCGCAACTGTTTCCACAGATTGAGCACATCTATTGAATACCGCATAATTATCCACCTGCTTAAATTTCACTAATGACTTATCTATCGTCAATGTTCCATTTTCATATTCAAAATCATAATCATCAGACTCTCCTCCACTTGGTATTATTGGATACTGACCTGCTACAGACTCTTCGTTTGCATCGCAATTCAAGTTCGGCATTTCGCTAAGAGATTTTTCTGTATCACCATTTGCGAAGTTGACATAATGACATGTAAAATTAGGATTTTCATGACCATACTTTCGGCTTATATCGTCTGCTACAACCTTCAAACCTCGTTTTAATATTACGAGTTGACCTGCTTTTCTTTCTATAAATTCATAATTATTAGATGCACCTCCCTCTATTTTCACATCATATTTTCCCACATGGGTCTTACGGTCTGCCTTTGTTGTCAAAGAGAATTTTTCAGTCAAGGTTGGAGCTGACTCTCCATTTTTCAATCCTTCATATGCAACGTCAAAAACAGGATTATCTTCTCCATAAATTCTACTTATGTCTATAACAGACACTTTGACCGGAGCCTTATCAACGGTGAGTATTCCCCCTTTTATTTTAGCATTATAGTTTTCAGACTTATATGTACATGTTGCACTTATCGGATATTCACCAACTGGACTAAGCGATGTCGCCGTTGTTGAATACTGTAAATCCACTACATTACTAAGGATATCTTCATTCTTAAGTCCGTCTACCAAACATTTAAACTCTGGATTGACATCTCCGTAATATCGATTTGCATTGGCTATATTTATTGTCAATGATACTTTTTTTATCGTTAAAACACCCGGCGCATAAGAGAACTCATAATTTTGAGCTTCGGCATTCTGCGGTGTTACATCATATGTTCCGACATTACTATATCTTGTAGCGTTTGTTTTAAATGTTGGTTTTGTTTTAAGAACAGCTTCCGTTTCGCCATTCTTTAAGCCACTATATCGACAAGCAAAAGGAGGGTTATCGTCTCCGTAATCTCGTGACGAATCGTTAGTGACTACCTTTACGGGAGCTTTGTTTATACATAAAATTCCAGGAGAGTACGTAAGTGAATAATTCGTAGCTTCTCCGCCAGCCGCATTGACCATATAATTTCCTACGTCACTTGACTTTGTAGCAGATGTAGAAAACTGCAATTTATTTACATATATAGGTGCCAAATCTCCATTTCTAAGTCCGTCATATGAAACCGAAAATACAGGATTTTCATCTCCATACACCTTCTCACTCTTATTTACAGTAATCTTTAGTGGTGCCTTTTTAATTGTAAGCGTACCACTGTTCACCGTTGCCTCATAGTTTTTAATGTCAAAAGATCCTGTAATAGCATATTTTCCTACATTACTTGTTTTTGTTGCAGACGTTGACAATTCACACTTCGCAGAAATACCGTCTAAAGACTCTCCGTTTTTCAGTCCTATTACTGACTTTATCTGGAAATTTGGATTTTCATCACCATAGAACTTCTCACAATCATAGATACTTACAGCCAATGGTGCTTTCGTAATCTCATAAGAATATGGGACATCAAACTGAAAATTCATTTCTGCGCAAGTTGCTGTGAAAGTTGAACTATAGGTCCCGACATCTTTTTGCAAACGGTCATATTCAATTGGCATTGAAACTTTATATTTTCCAAGGTTGCTTTGCCAAACAACTCTCGGTTGCAATCCGGTGTATTCAAAAGATGAACTTTCAAAGCTAACCATCTCCTGCCCAAAAGAATATGTTTTACGCGATGGCACATAAAGCCGTAAATTTCCATTACCGTAAAAAACCGAGTTGCCACATATCGGCCCTTTCGAGGCAAGAAAAAACACTTCCAACAATTTTGGGCAAGACCCAAATGCTCTGTCATTTATTTTCTTAAGCCCCTTGCCTAACACAATCATTCTTAAATTTTCACAATTGTAAAAAGCCGCAAATCCTATTGCAGTGCAAGAATCAGGTATCACAAGCGTTGCAAGTTGCGTACCGGAAAAAGCGGAGTCTCCTATTATATTCAAATTTTCCGGCATATTAATTTTTAATAGTTTATTACATTCGCGAAACGCACAATCCCTTATTTCTTCTATCGTTTCTGGCAAAATGACTTCAGTAATGTCACTTCCGACTCTTCCACTGATATTAGTATCATTAATCCGACAACCAAAAGCACAAGCTCCAATTCGAACGACAGAATAATTCTTATTTTCATATCTGACCATATCCGGCACAACGACACTCCCAGAATAAGAATAGTTACTATTAAACGAACCTTTGTATTTATTTGTCACTTCGACTGTCAAATCCACATTTGATATAATATTATAATATATTCCATCCACCTCAAAATCATAAGCCGAGGCATTTATTGCCGTGAGGATAATACACAGCAATGATGTTAAAAACATTCTTCTCATAGTTTATTGTTTTGGGTCATCTTATCTGAAACTTCTTTTATGATTCTATTCACATCATAACTTAATTGATGATTCAAATCTGCATCATCAAACTTATATTGATAGATATGCTCTTTAAGCCATTCATATGACTTGCCTTTCTTTCCATCTTTCTGATTAAGTTTCTTAACTACCATATTTTTTATTATCTCCAAATTATGAAGTATTTGGTTACTTAAATCCACACTCCTTATACTGTATGCTTTTTCAAAAGCCTTCAGGATAGCTTTGAATGCAAAAAATGGATTCTGCTCTAACAACCCAAAACCTTCGGCTTGATAGACCATACATTCAAGTCTTTCTTTCTGCCTCTTGACTTCTTCCAACTGTTGCTTTAATTCTGTCTGTTCTTCTACCAATTGTTGTTGTCGCTTCTGCATGCTGAGCAATGTCACCACGCTCACTAATTGCATACCCACAATCATCGTTGTGCAGATACCAATAAACTCAACAAACAGCGGTGCTATCGCACCATCTATTCCGCTTACGGCCCTCAACACAACCGCAATAATTAATATAAGAATTACAAATCCGATGCAGCAGATACTCGACTTGCGTGCCATAGCTACTTGACAAGAATCTTAGAAACCTTTCCTCCTACATTCACGATATAAACACCACAAGCAGGCAACTGCACCTGATGATTAGCCCCACTATAGATACATTGTCCAGCGACATTATAAACGTTGACAGCAACACCTTCTTGTGCATTTATAATCAAATCAAAACCATTGACAGCAACTGTCAAATCATTATAAATCAATTCCGCCCCACCAAACTGCTTGCCAGAAATTGACAGGAAGTTTTTCCAAACATCTGCTTCTTGATAAGCTGACAAAGCCTCTTGTGGCACATAAAGTTCTGCATTCAGTAACTATTTGAATCAAAGACAGCCGCTCCTTTACATTTCGGGACGTTGACATTCATTGAATTCACCTCAGACAAATTTACACATCCAGAAAAAGCATAATCACCAATAGAGACAACCCCTTCTGCTAAATTCAAAGACGACACGTTTACACAACCCGAAAATGCCCCATCGCCTATGTTTTGTACAGATTTTGGTATATCAATGGTTTTCATGCCACATCCCTCAAATGCATACTGCCCAATTTTTGTCAGACTGTCCGGGAGTCTCAAACTTTTCACTTCCGCACAGTTTGCAAACTCATACTTATTTATCTCCCTTACATTTTCTCCTATCGTTATTTTTTTTAGATTTTCCGTATTTGAAAATGGGCCAACACCATTGTCTTTATACGATAAATCTCGCCCTACATAAACCTCGTTAAGTGGGCAATCTCCGAACAGACCTTTTGACTCTCCATTATTTCCTAAATCCAACGAGGATTTTCCATCTTTAATTTGAACATTAAACAAAGACACACAGTTGTGGAATGTATTATTAGTTGATTATCAGTATTTTACGCTCTAAACGGTAGAAAGGTGACTATGTGGATTCTGTTTAGATACGAAAAGGTAATAATTTAACGTAATTAACTTTCGATTACATTAAAAACTACCAAATAGTGTTTGAATAGGAATGTTTCAATCGAACTCAAAATGTGACAAACAAAAGTTATCAAATGATATTTTAGAGAGGTATGGGTGAAACGACTTCCCTTAAAGGATGTGATTGCCAATCATCCCCTTTTATTCTATAAGAACCAATAGAAATGTAGCCTATCATACTGTTTTCCTACATTTATATATAAGTAGAAAAGCAGATTACAATACTGATTTTTGGAGTCTGCTTTTCCGAAATGGTTAAGTATATCTTATTTAATGTTTCATAGATTTAATGGTTGCCTAAAGAACGTAAGTTCTATTTATGGCTTATGGTCAATATATACCAGCATGAAGTGGTGAAGAAATTTCTGATATACTTCATCTTCCAGACACAATGTGGCAAGAGTCGTGGGGTAAGGTGGAACTTCTGCTTGTAATGAGGATTGATGAACCAAAGTTTTTGGTCTGTTACCGAGAAGCCGCATTGGTGTATGAGTCTTTCTTTGAGAAGATGATAAACTACAAGTTATATATTGGGAGCAAAATGAGGAATATTGTCGATATATTCTTCCTTGCTTTGCTCTTCCACAATTATGTCTTCCCATTTTATCTCTTTTACTCTTGTAGGGGCATTATCTGCATGCATTTCGTACTTTATACATGGCAAATCGGTAATTGTCTTTATGTCATCAATACTCAGTTTAACAGAATGTCTTCTATCGCACATTCCTGGAAGAATTGGATCATACCGAGCAGGCCCATATTTAGGTCTGTTCAATTCTATACCAACAATGTCTCTTATCGTATTGTCTTCATATCTTACATAATATCCATCTTGCAAGTCAGACTCCTCAATATTTTCTATTATTTGCTGAGGAACATAAATATAATAATTTACATATTTTGCAAGAATTTGTCCATTATTTACTGCGCGAAATTTTAAGGTGCATTCATATCTTATACTCTTTTCTTCTATCTTTTGTGCGGTAAAGAGACCAAAAGGAGTCTTGTTTTTAGTCACATTTACTTTCGTTATGAGCAAGGTAAATTCAACGTCAATTACAGGGGTTTTACTTCTATTCATAATATCCCTAATCTCATAATCTTCCATTGCTTCAACTGTAGCATTTCTCCTCTTATAATAAACATGTGAAAGTCTATTCTGATGAGCCGTGTTACTGCGAGGTACAAAAACTACATAGAATCCACTTTTCTCATCAAATGGTATATATGTTATTTCCAAGCCATCTATTTTAGGCTGAATATTTGATGATAAAAGTTGAGATAGTTTGTCCTTTGACATCTCTGTATTTGGTACTGGAAGCAATTTTTCTGGAATGGAGTTTCCTCCATCACATTCTTTTTCTCTTATTCCGAATATAATATTACCACCATTAGAATTAGCTAAAGCACTTACATCTTTAGCCAATTCTTCTTTCCATTTTTTGTTCTGTATTGCAAATGAACTTTTGTATTCCAAGACTGTAGATTCTTCTATTTCATCTTGGATAAGTTTCTGCAAATCAGCTATCGTTTTTATCTCTAACATCGTCTTATAATCCAAATTCAGTTGTACATGTTTTAATCCATTCAATGGTTTCATCTTTTGCGTTTATCTTTCGGGCATATTCTAACAGCAAATGAGCCAGTTGATTTATAGTGACATCACCATTCATTGAATATAAACGCATACGCACAAAATCCATGATTGACACTACAGAACAAAAATAGCCTTTCTTACCAAGTTCTGCTGCTGTTTCATAAACATCATGCTGTTCAAAGTTTACATGCTTTCCAAAGATGAAAAGGCTTTTCTCTATCTGAGCTTGTGCGAATTTTGTAATGGCATGTTCTACATCTTCTTTTGTAAAGTCTTTATCCTTTACTTCTATAGAAGATACCAACTGCTCTGCATTATCAAAAACATCAATATCACCAACCTCTTTCGATGAAGCACCACTTTCATTCACCTTATGTGGAACTACCGTTTTTCCACCTTTATAATATAGGTGTTCTATAGCGGCAACAACCAAAGGACACATTTCTCCCTCAAATGAGTTCTTTATGAGGGTGTTCACATAGTCCAATATGGACTGAGGGTTAGCTTCGTCTTCAATTTCTAAATCTGGGATAAAATACTTTTCTTCTATTCCGCTATAGATGTCTTGTAAAGAATATAAAGCGGACGAAAGATATTTAAAAGCTTGTTTCTTTGAATGTATTTCAGATAGAATTTTTATCAAGCTTTCAAGAGTTTCCGAATCATTGCCACTTCTAACGGCGTTAGTCTTTGACAACCGTTGAAAACGAGCAGGCTTATTCAGGAAAGGTTCGTTTGAACCACCAAGGCTATTAGGATAGGTACTTCTTTCAAAAGGCACTATCACTTTATGGCACAGACTTCTTGCATCATATGCTCCAACTGAGTTGTCTTTTGCTTGGAGACTCAGAATATCAACATCCTTATTAGTGCTCTTTGCTAATAAGGCCGTAACCAATACATATCTGTATGTTTTGTGAGAGCCTCTTAATATTGAATCAATCGAGACTCCTATTGTATCATCTTGATAAACAGGATTTTCATTAGCCGTTCGGAGAACTTTCTCGGCTTTTTCCTTATCAACTTTCTGCATAGTTAAAATCAAACAAATTATGTTCTGTAGGCTTAAAAATCACATTTTCTTCACCATTAAGAACGTTAATAACCATCGTAGCAACAGCCTTAGCCATATTGCATGGAACAGCATTTCCTATTTGGGTATATTTTGATGATTGAGAACCACAAAATTCATACTCTATAGGAAAAGTTTGCAAGATAGCAGCTTCTTCTACTGTCATTCTTCTCAAAAAAGAAGGAGCTTCCTTGAATGCAGCCTTTGAAGGGTCTTTCATGATTTCATCATGATAAGTTACAATCCAAGGAGCGCAATTCTCATACAACTCCTTTTCATCAATGATAGGGGTCTTGTTTCCTCCCATTGAGGCTGGTAATGTTGCACTATACCCATCTATACGAGTTGGTCTTCCCAGTCCATTAAACAACATTCCCGCATAAGGCGATTTGCGTAATATTGGGTTTGAAGCCAATGTTATTTTCGCTCTACATGTACTTGGGTTATTACCATGTCCTGCTTTATCCAAAACTTGTAATGCTTTTCGAACAGTAGGTGCTTTATGAGAATAGTGTTTTATCATTTCTTCCCAATTTGGCACGTTGTTACAATTGCCTTTAATTCCGACAACAAAAATTCTCTCTCTTGCTTGAGGAACGTCATAATCTGAGGCATTCAGAATCATAAAATTCACAGAATACCCCAAGTGTCTGAGTTCTGATAGTAATTTTTCTCTTATCGGTTTCCATTTCTCAAGAAGACCTAACGCTTTAACATTTTCCATAATGAAAGCTTTAGGTTTGACTTTTGAGATGACCTTTACATAACTCCAAATCAATTGGCTTCTTTTGTCATTCACATCCATCTTTCCTGCAACGGAAAAACCTTGACATGGAGGACCACCAATAACCATATCTACATTTTCTATTCCATCAAGTCTATCCATGACAGAATTTATGTCACCATTTACGATATGGTCTCCTATATTGGTTGAATACGACATGCAAGCTTCCTTCATCATATCGTTGGCAAATATGATATGTGCTCCTGCCATAATAGCACCAATATCTAAACCTCCCGCTCCAGAGAAAAGCGAGACAGTTTTAATCTTGTTGGTATTATTTCGTTCCTTTATTGTCATTGCCTTATGTCATTTATTAAATCCTTAGGACTGATTTCTAAAACTTTTGCTATTTCAACCAACTGTTCAAGTGATGGTTGAGTTTTATTTTGTACCCATCGACTTATTGTAATATCACTTTTGCCTGTTTTTTCAGCAAGCCAACGGTTTGTTTTATTCCGCTCAGCCAAGGCTATTTTTATTCTGTTAATGTATTCCTTACACATAGTTCAACTCTTTTAGTGATACAAAGTTAGCAAAAATCGGCAAAAGATAATCATTCTATGATAACTATTTTCCAGAAATGCCCCAATTTAGACATTTTCAATGTTACTATATGCTGTATCAGCATTTCAAGAATCCACTTTTGGGGTCTTGTATCATAATGGGAACACTGATACTATAATCTTACCAAATCATATTGTGTATCAAGAAGTAAACACCTTTATTGGACTATCTTGCTAAGATTACACATACTTACAAAATGTCATAATGTGCAGGAGCGCCATTCTTCAGCTTTTGCTCCATGTCTTCTTTATCAAGCATGAAACAACGACAACTTTTTGCCCTTGATGTATCCAAAGTTTCATATTGAGGTATTTGCAAATGTTTATAAAGACGGCATATCTTGCCCAATCCATTATAGCTATCAACATAATTTCTACATACGCAACAATTGAGGATGCCATACTTTTGAAAGCCCACATATTTTGCATAGTCGTATATTTCGAATGAAACTGGAGTGTGAAAACGCATTTCAAAAAGAGAATGTGGAGAAGACTTCCTCGCCTCTTTACAATTTCCACCATCTTGATAACAGCGAGTTTTCCCAGACTGGTACAAAACATATCTTACAAACTCTATGTTACTATTTATTGCATGGTTGTTATAGTCTTCCATTTTGAAGCCATAAAAATTAATTTTTGATGGATCTTGTTCTGAATACATATTGAATGACATCTTTTCAATAAATCCATTTTTAATCAAGTTGGAAATGTCATCTTCATCCTCAATAAGAATCTCTATAATTTTATTACCGCTATGTAGTTTTGCTTCATCACTTGCATGTGTCACGCAAAATTCAATATAGATTGGCTCTCTTTCTGGATGTGTGGAAGAATATATCTTTAAGTCTGAACGTCTTCTGATATTGTCATAGCATATTTCTTGTTCGCAGGAATCATAATATTTTTTTAAATTGAAAAGCTTCTGTTGAATTGTTCGACATTCGTCATATCGTACATATACACATTGCTTAGATTTTGGGCAATATGATTTATACTCAAACCCCATTAAAAACTCTTCATTATCCAAAAAGGCATTACGAACTTTCTCTTTTGCAAGAAGGTGTAACATAGACTCATAAGCAAAATCGCATTCTGTTCCAGATTGGTGCGCAAAATGATGAATTCTTTTCAATCTTGATTTTTAGCCATCAATGGTTCTTTACAGGCAGGACAAAAACATCCGCACTCATTACCAGTACGAACATCATCTACATTGACAAGCTGCCCTTTCGAACCCACTGCATATATTAGCATATGGGCTTCATGTTTTTGTTGCACCTTCTTCATTGTTGTTAATTTTTAAGTTCTACTAATTCTATTTTGTACCCCATCGCATTTGCTATTTTAGATAATAAGTCGATACCAACGGACTGCTTTCCTTGTTCTATTCTACACAAGTTTGCGGCATCAATCCCTGTAAGCAAAGAAAGAGTCTTAGCCTCTAAATGTTTTTCTTCCCTAATTTCTTTTATACGTTTACCAATTCTTATACGTTCGTCATTTTTAGAAGTACCTACCCCCAATGGCATTTCCAATGAATTTTGGACAAACCACAAAGTAAATATACCAAACAAATCATCTTTAGGAGATAAGTCTGGTTCTTCTTGTTGTAATAATTGTATTGCTTTTAAATAGTATTCCTGGGCTTGCAATGGGAAAGTACTATTAAACAACAATGTGGTTGTTTCACCAGTCGAGTGCTGTAATTTTATCTCACACTGATTACTACCTTTCGTTTCAAAAATAATATCTTCAATCATATTTTGCCATATAAATTTATGTTTTTTGCAAAGGTACAACAATTTCCTGAATTGGCATATATAACAATTATTATATTTTGAACAGTATCGCTATTTGTTTCTCTCTAATATTTCAAAAATAGGGAAGAGAAAATGCAGACGTGAAAGATTACGAGAAAACGAACAACATCCATAACATTTTACATTTTCAAGACATTTCACCACAGCACTTGAAATCGAGTCACTCGTTTATAAAAATGTTAATCAAATTTTAATTTTGTGTTAACAAGTTTTTGTCGCTAAATTCCACTTTTGAAGCCTTTTCAATGTCCTTGAACACACCCTCTTTTAGTACATTCAAACTCACCATAAAAATATGTTTTTTTGAATATTTTGGGAACATCATACTTGCCTTTATATCTATCCTATATTGATTATCAAGTACTTAAACGCAATCTTGTGTTATTCGGAGGAGATTAATGCGTTTATGTCTTCTTAATTAACAATCATAAGAACTTGCTTTGTAAAATTTCAAACAAAGCAAGTTCTTATACTCATTATTTTAACTTATAGTGAGAAGCCTCTTGGCTTTTTTCTTAGAACCGCACCCAATCCTACTTTTTGTGTTCCGTCCCAATTCGTAAGTTGGTCAGCGCACCCATTAGAACCACCAAGCGAAACGTATGTGTCTGCACTACATGACATATGGTCAACAAAAGCGAGAAAGTTGTCAATGGCGTTGTCAGTGAATTGAACTTCATTCGTGGCGAAGAGTTTTGTCCAACTGGTGACACATTCTTGCTTGAAGTCTGTAAAACCATGCCACGACATATCAGATAAGAACCTCTTTGCTGCCGATTCTATACTGGCTTTAGAGTCCAATCCAATATTATGCTTTACAGCAGATGCCATAATGCCATAGTATATGGAAGCCGATTCTTTCTCGTTGAAGTTGACTCTGTCTGTTTTTGCAAAGGATGATAAAGCTTCATGTCCCTCATGGATGAACTTGTCAAGCACTCCTATGTATCTATTTTGCCGAGCCATGCTTTCACGTTTGGCTTCGGCTTCTTGCCGAGCCTTTTCTTTTGTTTCTTTCTCCTTACGTGCTTCCACTCGTCTCCATGCGTCTGTCATTTCAGGCTCTTGCCAAATGGCATTCCAACGAGCCTTCAAATCATTGTACATTTCCATAAGTGTAGTATTATAACTTTTGGCACTGGCGAGTTCTTCCTTCGCACAGACAAGTTGAGTAGTCACTCGCTCCACAGCCTTCTCGTCAAGTTGAGAGATGTGTTGTTTGACTTTGTCGTTTTCTGTCTTTAGCGCATCATTCTCGGCACGAAGCGACTTGTTCTCCTCTATCTGCTTATTGAGATTCTGCATATAGTAAGTGTATGTCTTGTTGACAGACTTGCGCACATCTTCATTCTGCTTGTCACGTTCTGCATTGATGGCTGCTACAAGAGCCTTGATAGCTGCGTAGATATTAGCCACACGCTCCTCACGCCATGTCTTTTGTCCTATAAGCGTAGGAATCGGAATGGCAAGTTCTTTCTTTACGGCATTCATTGCTTCTTGAACTGGAGCCTTGATGTTGAGTAAAGGAATGGTCAGCTCCTTCTTGTCGATTGTGGCAAGCACTGCATATTTCTCCACTTTGTCAAGAGCGACTTTCGCCTGACGTTCAGCTTCAAGCACCACCTTGTTCTTATGCTTGCGTCCTCGCTTTTCTTCCTCTGAAAGTTCATCATAGGAGAAGCCTCTTGCCAAGCCATACTTATGCCCTACCTTGTTATAATAGTCAGTATGCAGTTGGGATAGGTATTCTGATTTGTCCTTTGCTCGCTCTCCCCACACTTTGGCATAAGAAACCCTTTCAACAACACCCTTTGCCGCTTCCGATTTTGTGTAGTTGTCACGTTCTTCTTTTGGAAGTGCTCTCCATTCCTTGGTAGAGAGAACCTTTTCTGGATTATCCTTGTGAATGTACTTGCTTCCGATGCGCCCACGTTTCCTTACTTGTTCAACAGGCACGGTCTGCACATGGGCATGGATGCTTGTCTCGTCACAATGCACATCAAAGCCGATGACATTCTCTTCTCCCCATTTCTCACATGCAAAGCGGTAGGTGTCCAATGCCCAGTCATAGATGCCTTTTTGCAATACAACCTTGCTGTGGTCAGCATTTGGATCTGATGTGTTGAGTTTCTGTTCACCAAAGGCAAGCCTGTTAAGCACATCATGGTCACCACTGAAGATGATGCCGACAGTGCAGTTCGGACTGTTCCTTGAAACTTGGTCGGGACGCTTGGCATCCATATACGGCTTGAAGCCAAGTTCATCAAGTCTGTGCTGCAAGCGTTCATGCAACGGCACCGACAGGGAACCAAGAGGCACTATCTTTTCGCCCTTGACTATCTCAAAGTTGAGTCTCTTGCGTGTGTAGTTATAATGGTTGTTCTTGTCTATGTCCGCGTTTTTGAGTTGGTAACGCTTCTCGTCCCAACCTCTGCGTTCCGCCTCGTTGCCAACTTGGGACGAGAACGATTTCTTGTCTGTGCCTACATGGATGGCGGCACGTGGTATGTTTCTTTCCATAAGAATTTCATTTGAGCTTGTAACGTAGTTCTTGTATAATTGGAGACAGGTCTCGGGCAGAGCCTGAGCATAATAGAAGGACTTTTTAAGTGAACAGCGTCAGCAGGTGAATCTAAAAGTCCCTATTATGTTTAGGACTTTTGTGAAAGTCCGTCACGCAAGCGTGCTCGCAGATCCTTACCCACTCTGCTATGACTCTTCCACCAACACCAACCCAAGACTGTCTATCAGATGTTGGAGTGGCGGATGTTGCTTTATCAGCCTTTGTAGCGCCATCTGCGGTGTTTCCGTCATTAGCAGGAAGTCGGCAATGTCAAGACCATAGGTCTTTTGTTCATCGGTGGCATTGTCTTCCAAGATGTTGCTGACAAGAACTTGCTTGCATATTGATTGCAGAAACGGAAGTTTGCTTTTCCACTTATCCATTGCCCCAAGGTCTGGAACCAAAACAACCTCCCGACCGCTTAGGACTTCGACTGCATCTTTATTGAAACATCCGTTCATGCCTCCAGTAGCCAACCATACGAAATCAGACATGAAGTGGGTGGCAATGATGGCTGTCTTTTCGCTCTCCACGATGGCTACAGTCTTGGTCGTGGTTTTATCTGTCAACAGATGTTCGCCAAAGAAGCACTGCCGAAGTGTAAAGTCTGGCAGTTTCAGTTCCGAGTGTACCCAAGTCACCAGGCTGTGGGGTTCCTTGATGCGGTGTCCTGTCTTGTCATCATACTTCATTATCTTGCCAGTGCGCACATTCCCATTGACATCTATCTGCCAAAAGATAGTTGAACCGCCCCATTTCTTTGAAGTGCCGACCTTGTACAAGGCAAACAGCCGTTCTGTCTCCTCCTTGTCAAAGACCATTGAAATGTATCGGTACAAAGGATTGACAGAATAGCCATGCAGTGTTTGCTCCATCAACTTATTCTCAATGAAAGTTGGAAGAGGTTTCTCTTTCCTACACTCTTTGATTGGTGTTTTATATCTCCAATCATCATTGCAGTTGGCATCGGGATTGTCCTTGAAATAATCAGATGGAGAATAATGGTAGCCACAACTCTGTTCATGGTCACAACGCCCCACATTGTCAGGAAATACAATCTGTCCTTCCTCGTCAATATATCTTGCAAAGCAACGCTTACGCCTACATTGAGGGCAAGCATATCGGTTGCCCAGCTTGTATTTCTGTAGATGGAATCTATACTCACTCATAAGGCTCTGCACTTGTTGCACCTTGCACTTTCTGCACTTTTGCACTTGTTTGGCACAAAATGCAGCTTCTTTTGTGCAAGAGTGCAAGAAGTGCAAAGTGCAAACGGTGCAAGGTGGTGGTTCTACTTCTGTACTTTCTCATAATTGCCTTGCTTGTCTTTGATGATAAAGTTTTTCTGACAGAAGTCTTTGAGCATATACATGACAGTACGTCTTGCAAAACCGAAATCCGCTCCAGCCTTTACTGCTTCAGCAGTTACGAACTTGTTTCCCAACGAGTCAAGTACCTGTTTCTTCACAGGGTCGGTAGCCTCGGTTGAAACGAGGTCATCCATCCTTTTGTATGACTTCTCAAAGTAATCGCTCATCCGTATGGCTGCATTCACGGACTCCGCATCAACAAAATCCTTGTGAGACTCATCACAAGCCCATCGGAACAGTTGGAATATCAAGGCAAGCCGAGCCGTGTTCAAAGGAACTTTTGCAGCACGTGAGTCTATCATTTTTTCATCCGTAATGGCATTCTGCCGTTCTATGTCCTCATTCTGCCAATCATAGAATATGTCAATGGCTTCATCAGAGAAGTCAAGAACATTGAAGATGCCTTCCGTAAAAGGAAGAGCCACAGCCTTGTCTATGATCTCTTTCCATACACGGAATGGTCTTTCAATGATTGCAGCATCTTGTTTTGGAACCTTAACCCAAGGAGCAATCTTCAAACCTTTTGGGCATGTGATCAGGAAACGGTCAAGAAAACCATTCTTCTTGAATCCCATATCATAAAGTTCATGCACAATACCAGTCTGGATAGTTCCTACAATCTGTATGCAAGGATAATCAATGCGTAAAGGACAATCAAGATTACAACGAGATACATCTACTGGCAAGCCATTGTGAGCCGACAGCATCTGTTGTACAAAAGAACTGTTGTTGTATCGGTTGATGGTGTTGAACAGCCCCATTATCTCATCCACCACAACTGCCACACCTCTGAGGTTGGCATCGTGATTGCGCATCAGAATCTCTGGCGTGAAGTCATTCATGATATTCTTATGCAGGACTGGCACAGGAGGTAACGATTCCCATTCCGTCCGTTTTTTGCCCTTGTTTCTCTCCACAATGGCTGCATACTCATTCTTTAGAGCCTTGAACTTATGGTGCTCCTCAGTATCAATGTCGTGCAACGGCTTGTAGGCAAAGTTCAAAGGTGGAGTCTTGCCGACTCCTGGTCTGCCAACAAGAATGACATATAGGATAGGTGAAGTAATCCAATTGCCTTTAATCCGGATATAGCAGGAGTTGCCGACGGCTGCTGCCATAGCGGATATAAGGGAAGTAGCGGTAAACTCAATGGAATAGTTCTCCGTACTTGCCAAATCAAGAATCATCTGCTGCATCTTCTGGGGAAACACGTCAAGCGGAATTCCAGAAGTGGCTACGCCCGAAGCCTCCGAGCGTAGCTTGTTACAAATTTCAAGCGCATCCATGACATTACCAGTTTAAGGGTTTCGGCTTGCGCTTGTTTCCTGCAAGAATGGCTGCATTCTCCTCCTCTGCTGTGAGAGGTACAGGATTCTTGCGGTTAGTCTCCAGCCACTTGTCAAGTTCATCCTGATAGAGGCAGTAACGTTTGCCTGGCTTGGTGGCGGGAATGCTGCCGTTTCCAAGTTTCATGTAGAGAGTTGCCATCGGCATTTTCAGGTATGCCGATGCTTCCTCCACACTCATAGGTATGTGCGTATTAGCCTTGTGTGGCTTGTTCTGTGATTGCAGACTGACAATCATCTGCTTCATGCCCACCACTTCATCCCGAAGCTGGGCAACGACCATTGGAAGGTCGTTGAAAGTTAATTCCTTATTCATTCTGATACTTTGTTAATAACTGGTGCAAAGGAACAGAATGATGCTTCCGTTACTGAGGTTCGTGACAGTCATTTGTCATTCACGAAGGAATAACTCTAACAATGGGGATTATTCAGGATTTTCCTCCGTCACATCATGGAAATCATATCTACCATTAGCAGGTTCGTCAATAGGAATGACATCATTGGAGCATGGTGCTTTCAGGTTCTTCAATGTGCTGTAGTCCAAGCCTTCAAACGGCTTTGGAAATAAAGTCTTGACAAAGGCTATTCGCATTGCCATTGTGTAATCACGTTTACCCAAACGCTCTGCGATATTCCACACGAAGTGCCTTAAAGGAATATTCTCAACCGTCTCCTTGAAACGGTTTATTGCTATCGGGGTATAGTTGGTGTCGTTGCTCCATTCCTTGACAGCCTCAATTACCTTGTACAAATCTTCCTCATACAGAAACCTTGACATGGTACGATGCACATAGTCAAGTACGGCTCTCGTTCGTTTTTCCTTTATCTCCTGTGCTTCTTTTTCTTGTGCCTCTACACACTTGGCATAGTCCTCATGACTGTATTGTGCTGACTCTGTTTGTGGTAATGTTTGCTTTGGCTGTTCTTGTTCTGTTGCTGGCTCTGCTTCTACAACGTTTTTCTTTGTCTTGCTGTTGCTACCAATGGTCATCAGTTCATAGGGACAATTCACCATAGAAATGAATATCGCCCAAAGCAGGATGTTGCTCCCTACAAAGATGATTGACTCGACAAACAGACTTTGGTGAAAGTCATTGCCTACATACATAGCCACGACAAGAGAGATGGCGAGAATTGCAGTACCAACAAAAGCGTAGATGGTACAATCTGAAGTTGTCTTGTTTTCTATCATTATTGTATTCGTTTTATTGTTATTCGTTCAAAAACTTCCACAAAGTTAGATGCAGAAGCATGTAAAAACCGCATTTACGCTCTCTGGCACTCTTTCTTTTACGCTTTATTAGCGTTCTAATATGATATCATACTCTGAATTATACTTTAAACTACTCGTTAGTGTCAGTTGTTGCTGATTGTTGGCTACAAAGGTAAGGATGAAGAAAATGGATATTTGCAGTTCCTCTTTAATATCAACAGAAATTGGAATGTATTTGTCGAATTGGTTCTATCCACGACAACAAATAGAACCAACAAAACGAGAAAAGGACTATTGGAACACTATCATTCCAACAGTCCTTTTCTGTGTGTTATTGTCAAATGGTTACTTCTTCAAGGTGATGCAGCCAACCGAAGCACGCTTCTGAGCATCGGAAATCTTGGCATACACTTCTGTTGTTGCCACATTCTTGTGACCGAGATAACGCTGCACAACCGCAATACTTGTGCCTGCATCCAACTGGAGACAGGCAAAGCTGTGGCGTGAGCAATGATAGGAGATATGCTTGGTAATCCCTGCATCTTTCAGCCAGTTCTTCAATGGTGCCTGTGTCATGGAGTCTTTGAAATCAGGGAATACCTTGCCTCGTTTATCTGGTGAATAGCCTATCAGTTCCAAGGCTTCCTCACTGATTGGGTTATGCACGATGTCCTTTGTCTTCTGCATTCGTGTAGTGACATACATCACACCATCGCTGCCGTATGGCTGTATTTCTTCCCAAGTGAGCTTCTTGATGTCGCTCTTTCGCAATGCCGTTAGGCAAGAGAACAGGAAGGCTCGCTTCAAGGCAGGAGCAGAGCATGGTGTGGATGCCAAGCGGATAACCTCGTCTTGTGAAAGATGCTCCTTGTCAGTCGGGATTGTCTCGATACGCTCCAAGAAACCATTCGGGTTCTCCTTTATCTTGCGGTCACGATAGGCAGTGTGGATTGAAGCACGGAAAGTTGACCAGTAGTTGGCTGCTGAGTTGATATGTAGCTTTCTGTTCTTATGCAGTCCCTGTGGTGCTGTCAGCAGATACTCACGAAATCTGTTGCACAAGTCCACGTTTATTTCCCCGAAGGTACACTTACCTTGCGTGAATGTACGAAAGTGCATATAGACGTGCTGCCACTTGGAGTTCTTCTTGTCTGCCAGTCTCTTGAAGTAGGCAAGGAAATCGCCTTTCATCTTCTCCTTGTCGAAGAAATCGTAACGCTCGTTGACAATAGACTCAAAACGACGGCAGCGTATCGCTTCGGCTCTTGCCGTAAGGTTGAGATTGTACTTCTGTTCCATCTGGTTCTTCGGTTTGGCATAGATGTAGATGCCAAGCGACTCGTGGCGGATTACTTTCATCGTGCTCTCGTCACGATAGCCTGGATAATAGTCAAGATAATAGGACAGCATGTGTCCATCCTTGATTTTGCGTGTACGCAATGATACGGTCTTGCAAATGTTACTCATAACTGATATGTATTATTGATGATTATTCATGGTGAAGTGTCTCTTCACGGCTGCAAAATAACGGAATGAAATCTCCGTGACTCCAATTATTCATAGTCATTGATGGATAATGCTGAAATCATTTGAAATTACAGTCCTTTTGCTGCCCTTTCTGCCATAGCTCGCTCCACATCCGTCTTCAAAAGCAAGTTTTTCACTCCCACTTTTACCTTGCTGATATGGTGTACTTTCACTATATGGCATATATTGGTACTTGTCAGACCATATAACTGCTGTACTTGTTCTGTGGTATAATAGTTGTCATCGCTCATGAGGTCAGTCCTGCGCAATTCTTCAAGATGCTCCTTGGAATAATAGGTACGTCCGTATTCTCGCTTGGTCGGTATCTTATGGCGGTAAGTGTATGCCCGAAGTGCCGATTTGCTCATGCAGAAAGCATCCTCCACATCATCAGCTGTTACCCACTCGGTGATGCTGTGGATGTCAACGGCAGTACCGAAGAACTCATCAATATGCCGTTTGCTGTAATAGTTCTTGCCAGCAATACGGCACATCGGTATCTGGTTGCGTTTGGCAGAGGTGTAGAGCCAAGACTTCTTGACTTTATAAAGGGACATCACTTCCTCACCAGAATAATAGTCAAGCACCTCATTCTCCTCTTTCCCTTTTGTCGGTTCCTGGTTTTGTGTTGGCTTTTCTGCTTTTGCCTTTTTACAGGGCTTGCTCTTGCTGACAGGAACCACACGCTTGTAGGGATTACCCTCAAACATCTTCTCTATATCAGCTTTTCTTACGAATGCCATTCTGCTGCTCAATCTTGATGCCTTCAGCTTGCCGTTAGCCACAAGTTTGTAGATATACTGTCGGGTGCATCCCATCAGAATGGCTGCTTTGGAGAAGGTAAGATACTCTTGATGTTGCAGATCCATGATAGGTTCAATGCCGTTAATCAAGTCCTGCTGTCTTTTCTTCCTAAGACGTTTTGCCTCTGCCTGACATTCCTCGGAACAGTATTTCTGCATACTGCTTCTTGGCACGAATGTCTTGCCACAAAATTCACATTTTCTTGTCGGTCTCATACTCTTTGATATTGCTATGTTCTACATACTTTGAGTATTCCACCGATGGAGTAAACGGAAGTGAACTATTGACAACCTTTGTCAACCCAGTCCACGATATAACGCTTTTTGCCTATCAGCTTCAAATCTGTCCTCCATCGTAACCACTCGTAAACCCTTGTCAACTACGTTCACGATATGACAAAATAAAAGCTCCGCAAATTCTCCACGGTAGAAATACGTTGCAAAAATATGTGGAAAATCGGGAACTGCCAAAAAGCACTCAGAAAGTGTTAAAAAAATAAAGAGTGCTGAAAATCAAGACTTTATGGTTAGTTAGTCATAGTAAGTTATGGTTAGTTATAAGGCTCTAAATACAACCCCTAAACGCATTATCATAAATCTGTTCAACCGATTCTGGTATAACTACACTTTGCAACCTGGAGCACCCATCAAACGCAAACTTGCCCACGCTTTTTAAATTCTTAGGCAATGCCATCTCCTTCAACGACACTAAACCTGAAAATGCATATTCTTCTACAGTCTCAAGATTCTCCGACAAAGCCAGATTTGACAAAAGAGAGCAACCTGCAAAAGCATCCTTTCCGACACTTTTAACTGAATTTGGCATACTAAAACTTTTCAAACTTGTACATTTCCTAAACGCGCCATCTCCAATAGCTTCAACTTTTCCTTCAAACTCTATTTCTCTCAAAGAAGAGCAACCATTGAACATATCCGATCCAATCTCCTCTATCTGACTCGGTATTCTTATTGCACTCAGACTTTTGCACTTATAGAACACGGCTACCCCAACCTCTTTTATTTGTGATGGAAATTCAAATTCAGCCAAATTTTCACATTCAAAAAATGCATTGTCTTCTATTTTTTCAATGTCTTTCGGCAGTGTGATGCCTGTTAAATTTTTGCAATAGCCAAAAGCAAAATATGGAATTTTCCTTACTTTTTGTGGCAGACAAATTACAGATAAAGAAGAGCAACCATAAAATGCATATTCATCAATATTGGACACACCTTCACCAAAATCTATTTTTTCCAACGACTTGCTGTCAAAGAAGGCATATTTACCTATTTCACACACAGAATTCGGAAGTGTCACAGACTTTAAACTACCACATTGGGAGAAAGCAAAATCATCCACACGCACAACCGTATATTCAACATTTTGATGACTGACAATATTTGGAATTACAACTTCTCCTGAATAAGAATTGGCATACTCCAATCCAAAAGAAACCACCTCACAAGTATGGTCTTCTACCGAAAGGATATCATAGTACACATTTCCGTTTTCAAAATCGTAACCGTAGGAATTAAACGCCGCCAACAACGCCATTGGCAACAGCAATTTTCTAATTTTCATATTTATTTATTTTTTATCAATTTCAATTGGAAAAGAATCTGATATAGGCAGCAAATCTCTATAGATCTCATCAATATTCAACATTTCTACTAAACAGGCAACATACAGAATTCTACTCTGTGGATTTCCTCCACTCCCATTGTTCTCGTTTTTAATCCTGCAATCTCCTTTTTTTTTGAAATAAGAAATTACAGCATCTTCAAGATATGCAATGGCATCACTACTCGCAATTGCAAGTTCAAAGATTTGATTATACCCCTCTTGCCTATGCGACTCTGCTCTTTCTTCAAAATTGTCAGTTTTTCCAATATAAAACCATTTTACTTCATGGCTATTCAAATATGATTCCACAGAATCAATTATTCTGCTTAACGCACTTTCCTTTTCCATCCTTTTTATTTTTGTGTTCTTCAATCTCCCATAGAACGTTAGCAAATGGATATAAAAAAGGTGTGGAGATTGTATCTGCTTTATCTTGTATTCAGGTCTTGGCGTACCTACAGCTTAGATAAAGCAACAGCCCCACACCGCTGACGCTATACAAACCGCCCCGTCAGGGCAGGATATAAGCAACGATGCAGGTGCTATTGCCAATCATCTTCAAGCTGTTTCAGACCGCCAAGTTTGAATACAGAAGATAATTTCAATAACACCTTTTTGATATGTAGTCCAGCTTTATGCCTCCGCATTGTGCTGAAATGGTTGGCATTAACCCGTCCAACCGCTGCAAATATAAAGCATATTCGGCAAATACGCAACAATTACGAGTTATTAATTTCTACCACACATACATTCCTTTTTCCCCTCCATCGCCTATTCCGCATGGATTTCACGGAAAGGCGCTACACGTCTAATCGCAAACGGGGAGATCGAGGATGTGGCGCACAACGTCGGTGGCTTCGCGCACGGTCTTGATGCCGTCGATGCGCATCGACCTGCGGTTGTTGTGCTCATTGAGGTTGGCTATGCGCACATTCTGCTGCAGATAAGTCAGGATGCGTCCGAATGCCGGCGACTGATAGTAGGCCGCGTTTTCCGACGAAACGAAAAACATTGTCATATGCCCCTGCTTCAACACGATTTTCTCAATGCCGAGACGGCGGGCAAGCCTGCGCAACGTGACCACAAGAATCAACTCGCGCGCTTGGTCGGGAATCGCTCCGAAACGGTCTTCAAGCCGCTTGCAGAAGGCGTCGACATCCTCCTGCCGCTCCATGTTGTCGAGTTCCTGGTACAGGAGTATGCGCTCGCTCTCCTGAGGCACGTAGGATGCCGGGAAGAGGATTTCGAGGTCGCTCTCGATGGTGCAGTCGTTGGCATATTCGGCGTTGGCGGAGTCTTGATGCTCGTCGGCGAAGGTGTCGGCAAATTCCTCCGTCTTCAATTCAAGCACCGCTTCTTTGAGAATTTTCTGATACGTCTCATAGCCGAGGTCGGCGATAAAGCCGCTCTGCTCGGCTCCGAGCAGGTTTCCGGCGCCACGGATGTCGAGGTCCTGCATGGCGATATGTATGCCGCTGCCGAGGTCGGAGAAGCTCTCAATGGCTTGCAGACGGCGACGCGCCACCGGTGTGAGCGCGGCTTCAGGCGGCACAAGCAGATAGCAGAACGCCTTGCGGTTGCTGCGCCCCACCCGTCCACGCAACTGATGCAGTTCCGACAAACCGAAATTCTGCGCATTGTTGATTATGATGGTGTTAACATTCGGCATATCGATGCCGCTTTCAATGATTGTGGTGGCAAGCAGCACGTCGTACTGATGCGCGGCAAAGTCGATGATTGTCTGCTCCAGCTTGTCGGACGCCATCTGCCCATGTCCCACCACCGTGCGGGCGTCGGGCACCAGACGGCGCACCCGGCTCTCAAGGTCGAACAGCTGCTCGATGCGGTTGTTTACAATAAACACCTGTCCGCCACGCGCAAGCTCAAAATTGATTGCCTCGCGCAGTATTTCGTCATCGAGGGCAGTGACATTGGTTATAATCGGATAGCGGTTGCGCGGCGGCGTGTTGATGGCGCTGAGGTCGCGCGCGCCCATCAATGAGAACTGCAGCGTGCGCGGAATCGGCGTGGCCGACATTGTGAGCGTGTCCACGTTCACCTTCAGCTGTTTCAGTTTTTCCTTCACACCGACGCCGAATTTCTGTTCCTCATCAACCACGAGCAACCCCAAGTCTTTGAACTGCACCGTCTTTCCGATAAGTTTGTGAGTGCCTATGATTATGTCTATTTTACCTTCCTTCAATTCCTCAAGGATGCGCTTCACGTCTTTCGGCTTACGCGCACGGCTGAGATAGTCGACACGCACGGGAAAGTCCTTCAAGCGTTCTGAGAACGTAGTGAAATGCTGATAAGCCAGCACCGTGGTGGGCACAAGCACAGCGGTCTGCTTGCCGTCGGTAGCAGCCTTAAACGCAGCGCGTATCGCCACTTCCGTCTTGCCGAATCCCACATCGCCACACACCAGGCGGTCCATCGGGCGTTCGCTCTCCATGTCGGCCTTCACCGCCTCCGTCGCCTTCAGCTGGTCGGGCGTGTCCTCATAGATAAACGAGGCCTCAAGCTCATGCTGCAGATATCCGTCGGGCGAATATGCGAATCCCTTCTCCTTGCGGCGTGCGGCATAAAGCTGGATAAGGTCGCGCGCTATGTCTTTGAGTTTCGACTTCGTGCGCTCCTTCACCCTGTTCCACGCCCCCGACCCAAGTTTGTTGAGCTTCGGAGGCACACCCTCCTTGCCGCGGTATTTTGCCAGTTTGTGGAGCGAATGAATCGACACAAAAATCTTATCATCGTTGAGATACGTGAGTTTTATCATCTCCTGCATCTTTCCGTTGACGGCAGTGCGCACCAACCCGCCAAAGCGTCCCACTCCGTGGTCGACATGCACAATAAAGTCGCCCACCTCTATCTGCGACAACTCCTTCAGCGACAGAGCCAACTTGCCCGAACGCACACGGTCGCTCTTGAGCGTGTACTTATGGAAGCGTTCAAAAATCTGATGGTCGGTAAACGCGCAAATCTTACGCTCGTTGTCGACAAATCCCTCATGAAGCGTGCGCAGCACCGGCGTGAAGCGGATATCGTCCTTTCGGTCGTCGAAGATAGAGCGCAGACGTTCAAACTGAGGCTCGCTGTCGGAAAGTATGTATATTTTGTAGCCGTCCGACTCAAACTGACGGAACGTAGAACTGATGATGTCGAAATTTTTGTGGAACACGCCCTGCAACGATGTGTCAAAAGTCAGCGCCGCATCATAGTCGCCACGATTGTTAACCGCATAGTCGGCATAGCGGTGGCTGTCGATGTCGCAGCAGAACTGCTCAGCGTCGACCACATTGTCCATAGCATGCTTGTCGCCCTCTTCGGCTATCAACGCACTCTCCGACAACGTTTCCTCCGCCACGGCACGCACACGCTGCCGCAACCATTCGCGGTCGTGAATCAGCAACACCGTGTCGGCTCCTGCAAACCGCAGCAACGACTCGCCGCCGCCTGCTCCGGTAGACAAATTATTGACCACCGTAATCTCATCGACCGACCGCTCCGACAACTGCGTTTCTATATTGAACGTGCGAATGCTTTCGATGTCGTCGCCAAAAAAGTCGATACGGTAGGGCTGCTCATTGGTGAATGAAAAAATATCAAGGATGGAGCCACGCACGGCAAACTGCCCCGGCTCGTAAACGTAATCGACCGTCACAAAGCCAAAGTCGCGCAGACGCTGCGCCGTCGCCGTCAAGTCGGCTGTGCCGCCACGACGGAACGACAATGTGCTGTCGATCAATTGCTGACGCATAGCCACCTTTTCAGCAAGCGCCTCAGGATATGTGACCACAACGCGCAACTGAGGGTCATCCCATCGGCTAAGCACCTCCGCACGCAGAATCTGCGACGGAGCGTCCTCCTGACCATATTTGATGTCGCGTTTATAGCCCGACGGGAAAAGCAAAGCCGCCTGTTCACCTAAAATCTGGCACAGGTCACTATATAAATATCCCGCCTCATCCATATCGTTGGCAACTGCAAGATAAGGCTGCTTCAATCGAGGCAACTGCGAGAACACGACTGATGGAGCCGAACCAACAAGCCCGTCAAGTTTGATTCTCTTTATCTTTTTATCTTTAAAGCATTTACCCAATGCCACAACGCGGGCTGCCGGCATCAGCAGTCCGCAAAGTTCGGATATTTCCATATCTCAATATTTTTCAAGGACAAAGATAGTGCAAGGTAAGAGAAGAGCAAAACAAATTTATTTGATTTTGCTTTTCCGAACCGCAGCCTATATTATCAAATATTGCTGTCCGGCAAAACTTCCGTAACATCAGTACCTGTCTAATTTCTCCATAATTGGAAATATACCACCAAAAGATGAGTTTTTCGGATTTTTATTCATACTTTTGCCATGCTTGATGAAGTTTTGTTTAATTATTTTTGCGACACTAAGTTAAGTGAATCCTCTGGCACAGCAAAATCCTGGGTAAGTTTTTATTGCTCAAGATGTTATAAAAGTTAGAATTTATAGAGTTGCGGAATTAAGGTTCAAGAACGCAGCCCTCGACCCTTTCAAAGACGGCAACGGGGCAGTCTCCGAGATTGCAACATCCGATGCAGCCGAATGGTTCGACCTGCAGGGCAGGAAAGTAATCCATCCGGAAAGAGGCGTCTACATCCGCAAGCAAGGCGCCGACACACAGAAGGTAGTGCTTAGGTAAGCAGCGTCAGATGGAGCGTCTGCGCCATGAGCCTCGGCGCATGTACGCCCCGCAAAAGGCAAACATCAGCGACCCGTAGACAATCTCCGCCGTCCATGCCCACATCACGTCGACACGCATGATGTAGACAACCCATGTGTTATATATCATATAGAACACCAGCGCAGCCATCTCAAGCCAGAATGCCATACGGGTGTCGCCGGTGCCCGACACGCTGCTGAACAGCACGTTGGCTGGCACCAGCACCACATAGGCAGAACACATCACCCACACCGTAGGCACCGCAGCGTCGATAAGTTGCGGAATGTCGGTGTAGATGCGGATAAACATTTGAGGGAAAGCCGCCACAACCAGCAGCAACGGCACCACGCAAAGATATGCGAGCCATATATGGCGGCGTATGGCAAGCGCCACCTTGTCGGTCTGACCAGCCCCTATCATATTGCTGACAATCGAGCTTGCCGCCGAGGCAAACGCTATCACCATCATAAACGGAAGTCCGCTGATGTTGCGTGCAAGGTTGGCTATGGCAAGCGACTCCTCGCCAAGATGCTCGATATAGACAAAGAAGATAAACCACGTGGACAGCGATACGAAACTCTGCACCATCACCCACATCGACACGCTGAGAATCGAGCGTTGGCGCTTGATGTCGAGAGCCGGGAAACGCGACAATCCGAAATGTCGGCAATCGATTTTCGCACGCGTATAGCAGACAAAAAACACCAGCGACACAAGTTCGGCAAGCGACGAACCTATCGCCGCGCCGGCGATTCCGAGCGCGGGCAAGCCGCATTTGCCAAACACGAGCACATAGTTGAACACCACATTCGACAGCACCATTACAATGGAGTTGAGCGTGAGAGTCTTTGTCTGCGTCGTGCCAACATAGAACGACCTAAACATACCGCCGGCAAAGGCAAAGAAAAAGCCGTAGACACGCCAATGGATATAGTCCTCCGCCTTGGCAAGAATGTTGGGCGAGGAAATCATCATCGACAGAATTTCATCGGCATACATCTGGCATACGACAAACAACACCGCGGCAAGCGCCATCAAGAAATACAGCCCCTGGTAGAACACCTGCCCCACCTCACCATAACGCCGTTCGCCATTGCGTCGCGCAATCAGAATCTGCGTACCCACACAGAATCCGTGGCCAGCCATAAAGATAACCATATAGAACACTCCAGCGATAGCCGCTGCGCCAAGTTCCACCTCGCCGACACGTCCCATGAAAGCCGTGTCGGTAAGCGCTATCATCTGTTCCATCAAAAGGCTTACCAAAATAGGATAAGCCACTCGCCAAATCTGTTTATAACTATAATCGACCGTTGTTGCCATAGGGCGGCAAAGTTACTACAATTCGGCGAGAATCGGGCAATTCCGTTATAGAGAAATCACCCAGTCGTTAACCGGGGCTTCATTGCATACTAAAAAAGCGATGGAACGCGTCATCACATCCGCATTCCATCGCCACTTCTCTTTTTTACCTATTGTCTAATTGTTCTTGTTGGCACGCTTGCGTTCAAGCTCGTCAAGAATGATTTTGCGCATACGCATGTGGTTAGGCGTAACCTCGACATACTCGTCAGCCTTAATGTATTCAAGCGCCTCCTCGAGGCTGAACACAACCGGCGGGATGATGCGCGCCTTGTCGTCGGCACCCGACGCACGCATATTCGTAAGCTTCTTCGACTTGGTGACGTTCACCACGATATCGTTGTCCTTGGCATTCTCGCCAACCACCTGTCCGGCATACACCTCCTCCTGCGGGAAGATGAAGAAACGTCCGCGATCCTGCAACTTGTCGATGGCATAAGCATAGGCAGTGCCCGACTCCATTGCGATGAGCGAACCGTTGGTGCGGCGTTCGATTTCGCCCTTCCACGGCTGATATTCCAAGAACTGGTGGCTCATGATAGCCTCGCCCGCCGATGCCGTCAGCACGTTTGTGCGCAGACCGATGATGCCACGCGACGGGATGTGGAATTCCATCTGCAGGCGGTCGTTCTGCGTGGTCATCGACACGAGCTCGCCACGACGGCGTGTCACCATATCGATAATCTTGCTTGAGTACTCTTCAGGCACGTTGACAGTCATCAACTCCACCGGCTCGCATTTCTGACCGTCGATTTCCTTGATGATAACCTGAGGCTGTCCCACCTGCAGCTCGTAGCCCTCGCGACGCATTGTCTCGATAAGCACAGACAAGTGGAGCACGCCACGGCCGAACACCGTCCAAACGTCCTCGTGTGGCTCTTTCTTCACCCGGAGAGCGAGGTTCTTGTCGAGCTCGCGCTCCAAACGCTCGGCAATGTGGCGCGACGTCACAAACTTGCCGTCTTTTCCGAAGAATGGAGAGTCGTTGATAGTGAACACCATCGACATTGTAGGCTCGTCGATTGCGATGCGCTCCAATGGTTCAGGGTTGACCGGATCGGTCACAGTGTCGCCGATTTCAAAGCCTTCGATACCGACAAGCGCACAGATGTCGCCACTCTTCACGCTTTCCACCTTGCGGCGTCCCATACCCTCGAATGTGTGAAGCTCCTTGATGCGCTGACGCACCACCGAGCCGTCCTTCTTGCAAAGGCCAATCTCCATGCCCTCGCGCAGTTCGCCGCGATGCACACGGCCAATTGCGATACGTCCTACATACGACGAGTAGTCGAGCGACGTGATGAGCATTTGCGGAGTGCCCTCGAGCACTTGAGGTCCTGGAATATATTTGATGATGGCGTCGAGCAGCGGGATGATGTTGTCGGTCGGTTTTTTCCAATCGTCGCTCATCCAGTTCTGCTTTGCAGAGCCATAGATTGTCGGGAAGTCGAGTTGTTCTTCGGTTGCATTGAGGTTGAACATCAAGTCAAACACCATCTCGTTGACCTCGTCAGGACGGCAGTTCGGCTTGTCAACCTTATTGATTACGACAATCGGTTTCAGCCCCATCTGGATGGCTTTCTGAAGCACGAAACGCGTCTGCGGCATCGGGCCCTCGAAAGCGTCGACGAGCAGCAAGCATCCGTCAGCCATATTGAGCACGCGCTCCACCTCACCACCGAAGTCGGAGTGTCCCGGAGTGTCGATAATATTGATTTTGTAACCGTTGTAGTTGATTGAAACGTTTTTCGAGAGGATTGTGATGCCGCGTTCGCGTTCAAGGTCGTTGTTGTCGAGCATCAATTCTCCTGTGTTCTGATTGTCGCGGAAAAGGTTTCCCGCAAGCAGCATTTTGTCCACCAATGTCGTCTTTCCGTGGTCCACGTGAGCGATGATGGCAATGTTTCTGATATTCTGCATATAAACTATACCTATTTTGAGCGCAAAATTACGATATTTTTAGCATTCTCCATTATTATTGTCATATTATTTTCGCCAACAACACCAAAAAAGATGCTTAACAACATATTTTCCACAAGCATTTCTATGATTCTTGCCAACCGCACCGCCTACAATGCGCCTACGGCATACAGCGGGATGTTGCGCATCCAATCCTGCCTACGGTATGGCGACATTGAGAATCTGACTCCCTCCAGACCTTTGTGACTGTCAACAAACGAGCGAAGCGACTTTGACCTCAAATTCTCCTCTGCCTTAACCTCTATCGGCACTATTTCGCCCTTATATTGCACAACAAAATCTATCTCCAGTCTGGAATCATCGCGGCTGTAATAATAACAATGGATGTCATTTAGACACATCAGCTGGCACAGCACATAGTTCTCCGTAAACGCACCTTTGCTTTCCGCCATTGAATTGCCTGGCATAAGCATGTCAATCGGCTCCATCTCGCCCATTGCTCCAAGGAGTCCACTGTCGACAACAAACAGCTTGAATGCATTGAAATCTTCATAAAATTTCAATGGTTTTCCAACTGCTTTCACACGCGGCACACGATAAGCCAACCCGGCATCCACCAACCATTGTATTGCCAACTCGAAGTCCTTCGCCCTCGCACCGGCCTTGACAGCACCATAAACAAACTTCTTGTTCTCATGGGCGAGCTGCGTCGGAATCGACTGCCATACCATACTTATACGAGTTGCCACAGTTGGCGTCACATGCTTTGACATATCGCTGCGATAAACAAACAAAATGTCGTTTTGCACTTGCCTCACCGCATTTACATCATTTGTGTCGATAAACGTCTTCACAGCCTCCGGCATACCTCCGACAAAATAATATTCCCGGAGTAATTTAGTAAGCCTATCGTGAAGTATGTTAATCGACGCCCAATCTTTCTTGCCAAGCAGTCCACAAACCTGCGACTCTCCCCTTGCCATCAGATATTCTTCAAACGACATTGGAAACATCTGCATAACATTAACCTTCCCCACTGGCGCCGATTCACCTTGCCGCATCGCCACGCCAAGCAACGAGCCAGCCACCACGACATGGTATTCCGGAATTTCCTCACAAAAATATTTTAACGAAGAGAGGCCTCTCGGCAACTCTTGAATTTCATCAAGAATTATCAAGGTTTCGCCAGGGACAATAGGCTGCTTCGTAATCGCACCTATTATCATCAGCACCTTTTTCATATCATAATCCTCATCAAAAAGGCTTCGCACGTCAGGGTTATTGTCGCAGTTTACGTATGCAACATTTTTAAATTCCTTCTTGCCGAATTCTTTCAGCACATACGTCTTCCCAACCTGCCTTGCCCCTGTCAAAATCAAAGGTTTTCTGAACTGACTGTTTTTCCAATTTTTCAATTGCATCATTACCGTTCTTTCCATATCTTTCAGACATTAAGGATTATTTTTCTATATTTTAGACAATTACATTGCAAAGATACACTTTTTTACACGATCTTTTGCCTAAACGCTACATTTTTCTGAGCGATCTTTTGCCTAAACGCTACATTTTTCTGAGCGATCTTTTGCCCAAACACTACATTTTTCTGAGCGATCTTTTGCCTACACACTACGAATTTTGGCGAATTTGGAGGTTTTTGCTACCTTTGGATTCCCCTTAAATTGCAAAGGTTATGAAACGATTGAATTTATCGACCAAGATGAAGGCTGCCGTGGGATATGCGGTGGTGATAGCGTTGTTTTTGGCGGCGGTGTGGCTGATTGTAGGCGTTCTCGACTCGCTGACACGCTCCGACGGTGCCGAACGCACCATCAACAACCGGCAACGCGCCACAAACGACGTTGTGAGCCGGCTGTATCAGGCGGAGGTGATTGGACAGGCGTTGAGCGCCGGGCAGACCGACCTGTTTCAGTCTTATGTCGATGCTATGATGCTGACAGCACAGGCAGTCGATTCGCTGCGCGCCATCGTCAACGACCGCGCACAGGTGGCGAGGCTCGACTCTGTGAAAATGCTGCTCGGCAGAAAGGTTGACAACATGGACAACCTGCTCGACGCAATGGAGGCCGACAACTCCGACGAACTTTACCAACAATATATCAGCGACCTCATAGCGAACCAGAACCGCGAGATAGCGGCGCCGAAAGTGCAGCATTCGCAAACGGTGCGCACAAGCGAATATGTGGTTCACAAGAAACGGAAAAACTTTTTCGGACGTCTGCGCGATGCTTTCTCAAAGGAAGACAACAATCCGCAGCACGTGAGCGAGACGGTCACGGAGCATCACACCGACACGCTCGCCAACACCATCAACCCCGCCGACACGGTGGTGAAAATGCTTTCCGGTGTGCGCAAGCGGGTCGACGGACACCGTATCGGACAAATCGCACATCTGAAGCGGCAGACGGCGGAACTGCGCATCAACGGACAGATGCTGAGCCGCAAGGTGAGCGAGCTGCTTGCCGTGATTGTCGACGAGAGCTCGCGCACGGCAGAGACAAAGCATCTGCAAGCCGAATCGGTGCGACGCCATGCCGCCCGTGAGATTGCCGCAATAGCATTTGCCGCAGTGGTTCTGGCAATGGCGTTCCTGTTTATGATATGGCGCGACATCACCCGCAGCAACCATTACCGCCACGAGCTGGAAAAAGCCAAGAAACGCGCCGAGGACCTGCTCGACGTGCGCCAAAGGCTGATGCTCACCATCACCCACGACATCAAGGCTCCTGTCGGCTCGATAATCGGCTATGCCGATTTGCTCGACAAGACAGCCGACGGAAAGAAACGCGCGGCATACCTCGGCAATATGCAGACGTCGGCGAAACATCTGCTTGACCTTGTCAACTCGCTGCTCGACTACCACCGTCTGGACGCCGATAAGATGGACATCAACACCGCGGCGTTCAACCCGCAGCAACTGCTCAACGCCGTTGCCGACAGCTACCGTCCGGCAGCAGCCGCAAAGGGTCTGCGCCTTGAATACGACTGCGACAGCGCGCTCGACGGCTATTTCTCAGGCGATCCTTTCCGCATCCGACAGATTGTCGAGAATCTGATGTCGAATGCAATGAAATTCACCAAGGAAGGCTCTGTGTCAATGTCTGCAAAACTCGACAACGGACGGCTAAGCATCAGCGTAGCCGACACCGGATGCGGAATGACCGAAGACGAGCAGAAACGGATATTCCAGGAGTTTACCCGTCTGAAAAGCGCGCAGGGACAGGAAGGTTTCGGACTCGGACTGTCGATAACACAGAAACTCGTGGCTCTGCTCGGAGGCACGATGAGCGTGAGCAGCAAACCAGGAGAAGGCAGCCGGTTCGGCGTCGAGCTGCCGATGCCTAAAGCCGATGCCGACACAACATCTGCCAACGAACGCCCCGCGGCAAACGCCCGGTTCAGCCAACCGTGGAGCCTGCTGCTCATCGACGACGACAATCTGCAACTGCAGCTCACGGAAGCCATGCTGCGCAATCTTGGTGCCAACGTCACCGTATGCCGGCAGCCACAGGAACTGTTTGTCAAAATCGCAGAATGCCACCACGACGCCGTGCTTACCGACATCCAGATGCCAGCTATGAACGGCTTCGACCTGCTGCGCAACCTCCGCTCCCTCGGATGCGACGAGGCAGCGTCAATTCCCGTAATAGCCGTGACCGCACGCAGCGACATGGACGTAGACTCGCTGCGAGGCGAAGGCTTTGCCGGATGTCTGCACAAGCCGTTCCGCCAGCAAGAAATTGTCGACGTGGTTGAGGCTGCCATGGCAAATAACGAGACCGACACATTCGACTTCTCCGCACTGACAGCGTTCAGCGCCGACGACGCCGACGCCTCGCGCGAGATTATGCTCACGTTTGCCGAAGAAACGCGGAAAAACATCCAGCGCATGGAGCGCGCCATAGCCGACGGCAACCTGAAAGAAATGGCTGAGACCGCCCACAAGATGCTGCCGTTGTTCACCATGATAGGCGCCAAACGCGCCGTTGCGCCACTCTCCTGCCTCAACGACAAGCGTGCAGGCGGCGATGCCGGCTCTGCCGACACAAAGATGGCACAAACCATCGTGGATGTAGCTAAAATTGTGGTAAACGAAATAGCGAAAGCGAGTCAGGATTAAAAAACTTTCAAAACGAAAGCAAAAAGTTTCGTTTTGATTTTGCTATAATAAACAAGAATCGTAATTTTGCACCACTATATATAGTTATGGAACAATCGGCTAAAACAAAAGAGCGTTTCTCGGAAACCAACGAAAGTTTCACTATGCTCGAGGCTATCAACGAGGCAAAGCGATGCCTTCACTGCAAGGCACCGCAATGCAGCAAGGGCTGCCCGATCAGTCAGGACATTCCCGACTGGATTCACGAACTGTCGATGGGCAATCTCGGAAACGCCATGCACATAATCAACGGCAAGAGCAACCTGCCTGCCGTGTGCGGACGCGTATGCCCTCACGAGCGTCAGTGCGAGGGGCATTGTGTACTCGGAAAAAAGGGACGCCCTGTGGCTATAGGCAAACTGGAACGCTTCGTTGCCGACTTCGACGGCGACATGCAGCTCATCCGCGAGCGGCTGCCGCAGAAGACGCGTGGACGCGTGGCGGTGATTGGCAGCGGACCTGCCGGACTTGCCGTCGCCGGCGACCTTGCACGAAAAGGCTTCGCGGTGGAGGTCTTCGAGATGGAGCCGGAACCGGGAGGCGTGCTGATGTTCGGCATTCCTGAATATCGACTGCCTAAAGAGGTGGTGCGCCGCGAAATCCGCAAAATCGAGGAACTCGGAGTGGTCTTCCGCTGCAACACGACCATCGGTCAGGACCTGACCGTCGACCAGATGTTCGACCGCGGCTTCGACGCCATCTTCATGGGCACAGGCACAGCCAAGCCCAAGAAACTGCAAATTCCCGGCGGACACCTGCGCGGTGTGCGCCAAGCCATATACTTCCTGCGCCGCGTGAGCCTCTACAACGAGGGCAACCTCGACCGCAACGAAGTGCCTGTGGGCAACGGCGACCGCGTCTTTGTGATAGGATGCGGCAACACGGCTATGGACGCGGCACGCTCGGCAGTGAGACTGGGCGCGGAGAAGGTGACGGTGGTCTACCACCGCACAATCAACGATATGTCGGCGCTGCGCTCCGAATACGACGAGGCGGTTTCCGAAGGAGTGGAGTTTGAATGGCAGTCGAGCATTGTCGACATCCACGACGATGCAGGCGATATAACCGACGTGGTGATTGAGTGCAACGGCGAGCGCCACGAAGAAGACGCCGACGTGGTGATAATGGCTGTCGGCTCACAGCCAGCCAGCCGTATAGTCTCCACAACGGAAGGAATCGACGTTGACGACCGCGGCTATGTGCTGACACGCGACATGCCCTACGGCATGACAACCCGCAAGGGAGTGTTTGCCGGCGGCGACGTGGTCAACCGCCCGTCAACGGTGGTGCTCGCCATGAGCGACGCCAAGAAGGTGGCAGAAGGCATAGCGCAATATGTTGACGCCATCAAACTGCTGGAAGCAATTTCATAGACATAACATATACACAGAGATTGAATTACCATAGTAGCAGACCGCCCCGGATGTCGTGACGACAACCGGGGCGGCAATTTTTCCGCAAGTCAGGATTTATCTTTTTAGAATTTCACTTTCTTCACACCATCCACAATGTATATGCCTGCCGGCAGACTGTCCCAATCAACGTCGAGCTTCACGCCCTGCATGTTGAACGTGCCCCGGCGCGACTCAGGAATATCGGCCGTAATGTCGTGGATGCCGTCGGCATCAGGCCTGATGACAAGTTTTTCAACAGGCTTGCCTTCAAACACCAATGCCCTCATAGCGGAGTCAAACGCCGCGCCCACCGGCTCCGTGATGTGGCATCCGTCAAGCTGCACGTCACCGATTGCCGGAACCGCGCCCAGCACCGAGGTTATCTCCACGTCAGCCTTGCGCACCACGAGCCGCTCATCGCCGACGTCGGCATCACCAACTATACACTTTGCTCCGGCAACACCCATTTCAGCATTGATGCTCACCTTGGCGCCGTCGATGACAACAGGCGAGGCAACGGTCATAATGCCGTCGTTTTTTGCTTTGATGTTAAGCGTTCCCGGTCCCAATACGGTAAGCGCACCTATCGTGCATATACCCTTATCGCTCGATATGAAATTGTTTTCGCCAATCAGCATAATCTTCAAGTCGGGAATCATACTATTCACAGCCACATTGCCTGTTATCGTCGCGTTCCCTAAGGAGATGGTGTTTGTCGCAGGGTCGAACGATGCCATGCCTTCCACTCCAGGTATCACACTGAGGTCGCCGCAATTCTTGCCCGTCAAAGCCACGCCAGCCACATTTACACCATACGTCACAGGACCAATCACAACCTTGCCTTTCACCAACGCCCCGTCGAGAGCCACGCCACGCAGCGCGGCGTCGAATTTCGCGCCGACCGGCTCTGTGACGCCACAGCCTTTGAGCACGAGAGCGTCGATATTGATTATCGCGCCATTCTCTCCCTCAACACGCACCACAGCATCACGCACCGTCAGCGAGTTATTTTGCGCATCAATGCCGCAGATACACCATTTGCTTTTGACCGCCACTTCACAGTCTTCAATAGTCAATGCGGTACCTCTTATAGACACACAATATCCATCGCGGCACGATAGGTCAAGCTTGCCCGTTCCGCTGATTGTTGTAGGCTTGTCCATTACAAGCGCCCTTCCATCAGAAGTAATTCTGTTATTGCCCTCCAGCCATATCGTCAATCCTTCGCACGCACTGTTGATGATGCCCGATCCAAACAATTTATTATTTATAATAGTAGCTCCATCAAGGATAAGAACCTTAGTTTTAGGATTGAACGACACTTTTCCTGTCACGCCATCTATCACACTGAGGTCCTTGCAATTACTCGATGTCACATTCACGTCGTTCACCATAATGCCATATTTTTCGTCAGGGGCAATCACAACATTGGTTTTCACCAAAAAGCCATCGACTGCAATGCCCTGCAACACTGGGTCGAATGCAGCATTCTCGGGAGCGCTGACGTAGCTGCCATCAAGCACGAGTCCAGAGATTTGACACACTGAGCCGCTTTTCGCGTAAGCCTCCACGTGAGCATTGCGCACTGTAACCACCTGACCGCTTTCGTTTGCCACGCCCTTTATGCCGTAGGTGCCCTCGGCATATACGCTGCAGTTCTCTATCGTCACCGGAGCCTGTTGCAGATGTATGCCGTCCTGCACGTTCGACTTGAGATTGAGTTTGCCGCTTCCGCTTATCGTTGTAGCCTTTTCCGCCCAGATACAAGCGAGAGCGACGCTGATGCTATTTTCGCCAATCACATTAATTGTCAAGTCATTGCAGTCTGCATTAAAGATACCCACAGTGCTTTTTCCAGGCGCAATTGTGGCATTTTCAAGAGTAAGCGTCCTTGTTATGCCGTCATACTTCACTATTCCGCTCACACCGTCAATCACACTGAGGTCGTTGCAGTTGTCCTTCGTGACAGCCACACCAGCCACACTGATGGCATAATTCGGCTTACCAATCACCAATCTGCCCTTCACAATCTCACCGTCAATAGCCAACGACATACATCCTTTATCGAACACCACCCCCTTAGGCTGCACAATTGCACAGTCTTCGAGAACAATTCCTCCGAAATACACAACACAACCATTTTTTGCATTTACATCGACACGGGAATTACGCACAGTGAGCACAGACTTTTCGCTAATAAAGCCTCCCACTATGCCTGTATTCTCACTATTGATTGTTATCTCGCAATCTTCAATGGTAAGTGGAACATATATAAACAGAATAGCTTCTTTTTTCTTTGTCCTAATGTCGAGCGTCCCCGGACCGCAAATAGTGGTAGCACTCCGGAACTCCATTCCCTCTCCTTCATTGTTAACAATCCTGTTTGAACCTTTCAGCACAATTCTAAGGCCTTCACATTCAGAATTAAAAAGACATCTTTCATCTCCGATTCCCGTTATGGTAGCATTTTCGAGTGTCAGAGTTTTTGTTGCAGGATCGTACTTCACGCTTCCTGTCACGCCCTTGATTCCAGAGAGGTCGTTGCAATTTTTTTCCCATACGCTATAGCCATTGATTACAATACCATAATCCGCAGCAGCCTGCATTGTGGCAACGGCAAACACAGCAAGCAGAATGACGAGCGCCATGCGCATCCAAATGCAACGTCTCGGCAAGGGAGGACCAGCTTTTTCACTGGAAAGAGAGTCTGTCAGGTTGAATTGTCTCATAATAATTAGTTTTTGGTTTCGGACAGCCACAATATGCCCGATGGATTTGAAAAAAGGTTTAAATTGTAAAAACACTACAAAGCAGCGCAGATGTGGCACTACGCCAAAAAGCAGTCTAATCAATAACTTATGTTTTTTGCAAAGATAAAGGATAGGCAACAAAGCAAATAACAAATCTCAAATATTTTTCGACACAATTCTTTCATTTTTGTATTTTTCATACATAAAAAACGTTAATAAGCTACAGAAGGGACAACAGCATCCTCTCTGCCGTCGACATGAAAAAGCGGCGCCGGGTTGCCCCGACGCCGCTCCAAGCGTTGCGTTTCTATGTTGTTTTTATTTTATTGCCACCTTACGGCTGTCGTCGCCGTTCACCACAATGTAGTAACCGGCAGGCAACGCGATTGTAGTCGAGCCGCTGACTGTTGTGCAGCAAGCCTCGCGCGCATCGACAGTATAGACGTGGATGTCGGCCTCGTTTGCCGTTTCCACCACGAGTTTGCCATCACGGCAATAGGCGTCCCATTCAGCATCCGCGCCCACGGCAGCCACCGACGACACAAATGCCGTGATTCCAATGTCATCGATGTTCAAACGTCCGCCGCCAACTTGGTTCAGGCGTATGCGCACTGGCTGCGAAGCATTGATTGTTGCCGAGCACTCAACAAGCTGGCTTTTGTCATCTACGCTGAACTCCTTCACTTTAATCCAGTTGCTTCCGTGGTCAACAGAGTAGCTTAGCTCCACAACCGGAGCTGCATCCGAGCCATAAGGAGCGGCGAAGAACGACACCTCTCCTGCGCCGTCGACCTTGTCCTCAAGCATCGTCAGCGAGCGTTCTCCGCTTTTTCCAGTGCAAAGAGCCTGCGTACCATGCACCTTATCGCCTGGACTGTCTGCAATGCCGGCATTCACAACGCTCCATTTGCAAGCCGAGCCATTATAGTTAAACGTGTTGTACGGTCCGGCGCCAGGTTTCTCAAAATCCTCAAAGAATGTCACAGGCGCGGTCACCACAGCCTTCACATCCACATCGTCGCCCTCGACGGTTGCCGTGCTGGCAGAGAGTGTGCCATCGTATGTGCCGGCGGCAGAAGCAGGTATGCGCACATAGATTTCGGCGCCTATTGTCTCAGCCGTTTTAGTGTCGACAGCGAGGCTGCTGCGCCAGTCGCTCTTGTCTGCGCTCACTTGGAAGCCCTTTGTCACACTCACATCGATTTCATTCTCCTCAACGTTTGAAGCGTAGACAGTCACCTTCACAGGAGCAGAGTCGACACCCGGAGCCGCCGACAACACGAGTCCGCCTTCCGGCAGGTCGAAACTGATTTCGCGGTCAAGGTCGGCAGTGGTCACGCTGACCAAGTTAGACTTCATGCCCTTGACGTTGCTGAGTTGATATTTATATTCTGTCAGATATTCAAGATCAGTCACGGCATATTGCTGAGCCGCAGCCTTCACCGCTTTCGGGAATCCCGGCACGAGTGTAGTGCCGTCGGCAAGATACACATTCAGCGTATAGTCGCCGCCGTTCTTGTCAACGTCGACCCAACGGGCTGTAAAGCCGTCGGCAGTCACGTTTGATGCAGAAAGAGCGGGAATGCCGTCGACAGCCTGAGCCTTCAGCGTCACTACCGACTTAGCCGAGCCGCTTGTCAGCGTAAGCGTTCCGGTGGCAGATGCCTGCACAGCCGAAGAATAGGTCAGATTTATCGATGTGCCCTTGTTGGCATCTGCGGCAGCGATGCTTGCAGCCGAAGCCTTGAATCCAGCTCCAGCCACGCTGACAGCCACACTCTGCGTCAAGCCTTCCGCCTTTACGTTTACAGTATAGGTAAGCGTCGTGTTTACAGCCGTCACACCGAAGTCGACAGTCAAGCCGTTGTAAGGCGACGTAATCTTCGGGTCGACCACACCGCCCGGAGTCCATCCGATGTTCTGCTTGTCGCCCCAGATATACTCCGCGAGCTCAGGATGGTCGATAAACGGGTTTCGGTTGTTCTGATGCTTGTAGACAGCGTTGTTGCGGTCAATCTCCTTCTGGCTCACAGGGTCCTGCTCGTTCCATTTCAGGAGCAGATTTACAGCCCAGGTTGTGTAGCAAGGATAGCTGTTTCCGGCAAGCATAGGACTGCTCCACGAAGCGATTTTGTCGTTATAGCAAGCCGCCATATAGAAATAAGAGCGGGCAAAGTCGCCCTTATACTCGTCGACCGGCTCGAAAACCGTACCCGAGTAGCCCGGGAATGTCGACTTTCCGAGTTTTCCGAGAGCGTCCACACCATTGCTCGACGGCAACGTTGTTCCGTTGGCACACTCGCCGTAAGGGAAGTTGCTGCGCTGTCCGTTCACCTTACCATCGGTAGGATAAATATGGAACGCGTCCGACACCATCGGCTGTCCCTCTTTGAACCAGCTTTTCGGGAACGAGTGCTCGCGGTTTACGCAGTCGCCCACATGGCTGTAGTTGCCACACTTCTGCTGTCCCTCGCGGAATTTCGAAGTGGAATACATGTCCCAATAGTAATTTGTGCCAGGGCGAATGTCCGAATCCTTGTACACGTTCCACAATCCGTTGTAGCCCACGTTTTTGTGCGGTCCAACGATTTCACACAGTTGTTTCAACAATTCCTTCTGGCATTTGCCTTCCGCCTTCTTGTAGTACCCCGAAGGCTCCTGCGCATACGCCAAGCCCGAGAATAGGCAAATCAGCAGCGCAACCAATGAGAGTTTTGTCAATTGTCTGTTCATATTGAATAGTGATTTATTTGTTGTCTTTCAGTTTGCGTCCGGCAAGCATCCCGCAAGCCGCCATAATATCCTCGCCGCGCGAACGGCGGATTGTGCAAGTCACGCCGAGCGAGTTCAGCCTGTCGCGGAAAGCCGTCATCCGCCGCTCGTCGCTCGTTTTCAGTTCCGAGCCAGGGATAGCGTGGAAACGGATAAGGTTGACACGCACCTTCTGTCCCTCCAGGAGTTTTGCAAGAGCGTCGGCATGCGCCTCGTCGTCGTTAAGTCCAGCCCACATGATGTATTCCACAGAGAGGCGTCGCTGATGTGCGAAATCGTAGTCGCGCAGCATCGTCATCACCTTCTTTATCGGGAAAGCGTTCTCGACAGGCATCAGGCGTTTGCGCTCCTCATGATAAGGCGAATGCACGCTGATTGCGATATGCACGTCGGTCTGCTCCACAAGCCGTTTCAAATCGCCGAGTTTGCCGATTGACGACACCGTGATGCGCTTCGGGCTCCACGCCAGTCCCCAACGTTCAGTCAGCACGGCGATGGCACGCACCACCTCGATGTAGTTGTCCATCGGCTCGCCCATACCCATAAAAACAATGTTGGTGAGCGTCAGCGACTCAGGAATGCTGAAAATCTGGTTGAGAATCTCCGCCGCCGTCAAATCGCCGTGATAGCCCTGCTTTCCCGTCATGCAGAAACTGCAGTTCATCTTGCATCCAATCTGCGACGACACGCACAGCGTGGCACGGTCGGCGTCAGGGATGTAGACACTCTCTATCATTTTGCCACCGGCAGTGCGAAACAGATATTTCACCGTACCGTCGACACTGCGCATAGCCTCCGCCGGAGCCTCACGCCCCACGCAGTAGCGCTCACTGAGGCGCGCGCGGTTTGACTTCGACAAGTTGGTCATTTCGTCGACCGTCGTGGCACGCTTCTCATAAAGCCATTGCGCCATCTGCTTCGCCGTGAACCTCGGCATCGCCATCTCTGCCGCCACCGCTTCCAAGTCGGCAAGCGACAATCCTAACAATTTCTTTTTCTCTTCTGCCATATCATCAATAAAGAGGGAACTGCAAAGTTACAAATATCATTTGGAAACAGACTGATTTTTTCTGACATATTAACGAAATGCCTCTTTGATGTCAGGAATCGGCCACGGCAACGACATAAAAGCGACAAAGCCCGGCACTAAGCCAAGCTTTGTCGCTTTTACATATTTTTTCTCAATCAGCCGCCAGCTCAGAGCGACGGATTATCATGCGGTATGTCAACGCACAACCGCCTTGCCCGTTGTTCCGTCGGCGCGGCGCACCACATAGATGCCAGGCGCCGGATTTTCCACCTTGCGGCCGTAGAAATCGAAGTAGCCTACCACCTCCGCCTCACCGGCGGCAATGCTGTCGACAGCACCTTCCGGCTGTACTACGAAATCAGCGAGCGAGCGCGGAGCGACCGTCGCAACCGGAGTCATATAGTAGCAGATGCCCGTTACCGTCCACACTTTGTCGAAGTATCCCTTTGTGGAACTGTTGTAGATGTCAGTGCCACGGAAATACCAAAGCTCACCCGAGCGGGTTTTGTCGGAAACAAGGTGGAACGGCACATTGAACTTTCCGTAATAGTCAGGGTCTGGGTAGTTGCCATATTTTTCATCAAACTTCACATCTTTCACCGTCACAAGCTGGAATATCACGTCGCAAGCCTCGGCAGCGTGAATCTGTTCGAACGTGAGCACCTTGGGTTCCACAACGTTTCCTTCAGAAACGACGCGCCATGCGTCGGCAGCCACCGGCACGAAATCGATGCCACCATCGTCGGAGAAAATCACGTTGCCCACAATGTCGGTGATGTTGTCGCCCTGCTTCACCTTCGTCAAGTCGACCTCATCGTATCCACAGCCCGACGCCGAACGCACCTCGGCAGCCGATTGGGAATCCTGCGCATAGAAGGTGTAGAAATTAGAGTCGATTGCCGTAACCGTAGCCTCACCCTTGTAGACGTAGAGAGTGGTCATCGAAATGTTGTCCTCGTCAAACAGTTCCTTGAACGAATTGACAGCAATCGTCTCAATCGGACGCCATTCAACAATCTGCGTGCGCGACTGCGCGCCGTCGGCAGCATATACAATCTTGTCGGACGTCATTGCCGTATTGTCGACTGTAAGAGTCAACACCACATCACAACCGTTCTCGCTCTCAGCGTCGGCCTTTGCCACAGTGGTCGCGGAAACAGTCACCTCGCCCGACACCGGCGAAGACAACGAGATGTCGCCCTTCAGATTCTTACCCTTCACATTTATCGTTTTCGTATATGTCAAGCCCTTGTACACCTTTCCGAAATCAACCGACATATCGGTGATTGTGATTTCCGGAGTCTCCACAGCATCAGCCTTGGCGGGAGAGAATATCTCATTCCATGTCGACGCCACACGCACCTCATCGATTACGGCGACCGGAGTTTTTGCCACCGACGACGAACCTTGTCGCAACTCGATGCCGCGCACGTCGGCAAGCGACTCCGAGCTCTCTTCCTCCGCCACAACAGAAGCCGCAGGCTCAGCGTCGCCCTTTGCCGGGTTCACCCATAGCGAGATGCGGTCGTTGTCGGCTCCGTCAATGATTTCGTATTTCACAACGACAAGATATGTCGTGCCAATCGCACACTCCTTGTCGGCCCACGCTACAGACGTTTTCACATTGCCAAGATTTGCCACATTGCGGCTCACGCCCAATTTGAAGCCCTCTCCGGAAGCCTGCGCAAACAAGCCTGCGCCTTCCGACCCGGCCTCGGTATCGCCAAACTTTGTGGCGTCGAGCGAATTGGCACCTGTAAGCGCCATAAACGCAGCCGTGCGCGAACCTGACGGCAACTCGCTCACGTTGACCAACGCAGAATAATATACCGTGCCTTTTGCCGCATCGGTGCCTTTGTCGCGGAAAAGCATCTGGCAATATTCGCCCGATTCCTTTGTCAGACGCACAGCATTTCCAGCGGCGTTGTCCTGATATCCGGCAAACGTCAGCGGAGATTTTGCCACCTGAATAGGCGCCGTCGTTTTCTTTCCGTATTTAACCCATTTTCCATTGCCATAGAGATTACCTTCAGCATAATCAAACGACTCGGCAAGATAAGTTTCAGCACTTGCCGTCAAAGCCATCGCCATGGTCGCGGCACAAAAAAGTAGAAGTTTCTTCATTTATCCTAATATTGAAATTCTTCGCAAGTTACGAAAAAAAGGCGACATATAAAAGCGCCACGCCATGCGGAGCAAAAAGATGGCGGCTAAAGCCTCTACCGCCTCAACCGCCAAAGTTCTGCATTTCTGAATCTTATCTTAATTGCGCTCTTTCACCACTCCGAGTCTGTAAGCTGCAAGAAGTTGCTTCAACTCATCAATCTGCTTACGCAGCACCTTGCCCTTGTCGGTGTCCTTCACAAGCATCCGCTGCGAATTGAACTCCACAAGGAATGAGTTTGACTTGATGTCGAGCCCCTCCTCGATAGCCTTCTGCCGCGACTCAAACGGTTCGTGCTGCACAAGCTGCAGCGCGCGCGAATGGAACACCAGCGTATACCCGGCGATTCCCGTCTCTGGCTGATATGCACGCGAGAAGCCACCGTCGATCACCAGCATCTTTCCGTTGGCCTTCACCGGCTGCTCTCCCTTTATGGTTTTCACCGGCACATGGCCGTTGATTATGTGCGAATGAGGGTTGTCGATGCCGAACTCCTGAAGGATTTTGTTGCAAATGTCCTCGCGGTCGCGAAGAGTGTAGTATGCACCTTTCTCCTCCTTGTGCAACTCCTTGTCGGCGATGAAATAACGCTCGAACGTAGCCATCTTGTCCTTGTCGAACAGCGGAGAGTCGGGACCGCACCACAAGTACCACAGATAGTCGAGCGCAAAACTCGTCGTGTCGTTGTTATCGTCGAAGAATGCAGCGCGCACCAGTTGGTCCACCCTGTCGAGCAGTCGCTTTCCGGCAAACTTCTCACCGAGGATTGTCACCTCCTTGAACGAGCCGTCGGCATTCAACGGAATCGAGGCATGGAAAAGCAGATTGTTGTTGCACACAAGATACATGCTTCCCTCGGTCATGAAACAGCGGATATGCTTGCGCAGCTTCTCGCTGTGGGTGAACGAATTGTGGAGCTTCTCCACCAAATCGCACTCCTCCGCCGTCAGACGGTAAGGATCGTTGGGGTCGATTGTAGGAAACTCCGAGTCGAGCATCTTATACTCTTTTCCACCATAGCAAAGCATACCGCGCTTAAAGTCAATCTTATCAAGCAACAGACGGCCGTCCATGCCAAATTCCGGATGGCGCTTTATGATGCCCGCCTCCAGTTTGAACTGAATCACGGCTATCGCCTTGTGCATCTGCGCAATGAGGCGCAACGTCTTTTCCGGATAAGTTTTGTCGGCATATTTCTGCTTCAACGCAAACACCGTGCATGGGTCGTTGGCATACGTGTCCATGGCAAACGTGGCGAGTGGCAACAGGTTGATGCCATATCCCTCCTCGAGCGTAGTCAGCGTGCCGTAGCGCATCGAGATGCGTATCACGTTGGCTATACAGCTGTCGTTGCCCGCCGCGGCACCCATCCACAGCAAGTCGTGGTTGCCCCACTGGATGTCGACGTTGTGGTAGTTGCACAGCGTGTCCATGATGATATGCGCACCCGGTCCGCGGTCGAAAATGTCGCCCACGATGTGGAGCGAGTCAATCGTGAGCCGCTGAATCAGGTTACACATCGCGATGATGAAATCGTCGGCACGCTGAGTCGAAATTATCGTATTGATAATCTGGGTGATATATCCCTGTTTATTCTGATCGTCGACCGTTTCGTGCAGCAATTCCTGAATGATGTAGGAAAACTCCTCCGGCAACGACTTGCGCACCTTCGAGCGCGTGTATTTCGACGACACGTTCTGGCAGACGCTCACCAGTTTGTTGAGCGTGGTCAGATACCAGTCGTTCATATCCTTCTCCTGCTCCTTGACAATCTGCAGCTTCTCCTGCGGATAGTAAATCAGCGTGCACAGCGCCTTCTTCTCCGATTCCCGCAGCGTGTTTCCGAAGATGTCGTTCACCTTACGCTTGATTGAGCCGGAGGCGTTTTTCAGCACATGCTGGAACGCCTCGTATTCACCATGTATGTCGGTCAGAAAATGCTCAGTGCCTTTCGGAAGGTTTAGAATTGCCTCCAGATTTATGATTTCCGTGCTTGCCGCCGCCACCGTGGGAAACAGGCGCGAGAGGAGTTTCAGATAATGAATATCGAGTGTAATGGCTTGTTCCTGAGCCTTTTTGTTTTCAGACATTGTCAAATATTTAGTCTTTAGTTATTGTTTGTTAGAAACAGCACAAAACCGAATGTGTTTCGTTTTGCAAAGATAGTGTTTACAAATCAAAATTGCAAAAAGCGGATACATTATAATTGCGGGCGCCGCCGCCACTCCGTCCAGCCAAATTTGTTTCCCTTTTTTTCCATTAATTCATACAAAAAAGCGTATCTTTGCGACTGAATACAGGCTACTATGTAGAATTTGTCATAAAAACAATAAACATTTCTGAACAAAAAACTTGAAATTACCGATGAAAAAGACTTTGGCAATAATCCGCCACGACCCGTGGCTTGAACCATATTCCGACGCAATCAACGGTCGGCACGACGAAGCCGTGCGCAAAGAAAAAGAACTCGCCGGCAAAGGAGGCACGCTCGTTGACTTCGCCAACGCGCACAAATATTTCGGACTGCACAAGACGCGCAGCGGATGGGCATTCCGCGAATGGGCGCCCAACGCCACTGCAGTCTACCTTATCGGCTCATTCAACAATTGGACAGAAAAAGCAGAGTTCGCCCTCACCCGCATCGACGGCGGAGTGTGGGAAATCACGCTGCCGAAAGACGTGCTGCGCCACGGCGACCTGTACAAGCTGAAAGTGCATTGGGACGGCGGTTGCGGTGAGCGCATCCCAGCCTACTCCACACGCACCGTACAGGACGAGAAGACCCTGATTTTCTCAGCGCAGGTGTGGCAACCGGCGCGCCCGTACAAATTCAAGGTCGCCGACTTCAAGCCCCAGACCAACCCGCTGCTCATCTACGAATGCCATATCGGCATGGGCGAGGACAAGGAAGGCGTAGGCACCTATGAGGAATTCCGCGTCAACGTGTTGCCGCGCATCGAAAAAGACGGCTATAACGCCATCCAGATCATGGCGATTCAGGAACACCCATACTACGGGTCGTTCGGCTACCACGTGTCGAGCTTCTACGCCGCTTCGAGCCGCTTCGGCACGCCCGACGAGCTGAAACGTCTCATCGATGACGCCCACAGCCGCGGCATTGCCGTGATTATGGACATCGTGCATTCCCACGCCGTAAAAAACGAGGTGGAAGGACTCGGACGCTTCGACGGCAGCTACGACCAATATTTCTACGGCGACTCGCGCCGCGAACATCCGGCATGGGACTCGCTCTGCTTCGACTACGGCAAGAACCAAGTGCTTCACTTCCTGCTGTCGAACTGCAAGTTCTGGCTTGAAGAGTATCATTTCGACGGATTCCGCTTCGACGGTGTCACGTCGATGCTCTACTACAACCACGGACTCGGTCAGGCATTCTCGTCGTATGACGACTACTACAACGGCGGACAGGACACAAACGCAATCACATATCTGACGCTTGCCAACAAACTTATCCACAAAGTCAACCCCCACGCCATCACCATTGCTGAGGAAATGAGCGGCATGCCCGGACTCGCCAACAAGGTAAGCGACGGAGGCATCGGCTTCGACTACCGCATGGCGATGGGCATCCCCGATTTCTGGATAAAGACCATAAAAGAGAAAAAAGACGAGGACTGGAAGCCTACAGCCATCTTCTGGGAGCTGACCAACCGCCGCGCCGACGAAAAGACAATCAACTATGCCGAAAGCCACGACCAGGCACTTGTGGGCGACAAGACGATAATCTTCCGTCTTATCGACTCCGACATGTATTGGCACATGATGGTTGACGACCACAACATGAACGTGGACCGCGGCATCGCGCTCCACAAAATGATACGCCTCGTCACGCTCGCCACAATCAACGGCGGCTACCTCAACTTTATGGGCAACGAGTTCGGTCATCCGGAATGGATCGACTTCCCGCGCGAAGGCAACGGCTGGTCGTACAAGTACGCACGCCGCCAATGGAGCCTCGTAGACCGCGAAGACCTGAAATACAAATTCCTCGGCAAATTTGACGAGGACATAATACACCTTGTCCGCTCAAAGCGCAATTTCCAGGCAACCCCTGTTGAGAAACTTTGGGACAAGGACGACGACCAAGTGCTGGCGTTCAAACGCGGCGACCTCGTGTTTGTGTTCAACTTCAACCCGTCGAAATCGTTCTCCGACTATGGCATACTCGCGCCGGAGGGATGCTACAGCCACGTGCTCAACTCCGACCAGGACATCTACGGCGGCTACAACAACATAGACACCTCCGTGAAGCACCTGACCATCAGCGACCCCCTGTATCAGCCCCATGGCATCGGCTGGCTGAAGCTTTATCTGCCGGCACGCTCCGTGCAGGTGTTGCGCTACAAAAAGTGACAATAACAAGACAATTAATAAGCCCTATTAATTCAAACAACCGCGGCGATTCTCTCTCACAATCTATGCCGCGGTTGTTTTTTTTATTATTTTCAAGATTTTGTCAAAAAAATACATCTATCATTCACACTAAAATACGTAACTTTACCCGCAAACCAAACATTTAATAACTTACGGTATGAAAAAACTACTATCGATCATGGCAATAGGGCTTGCGGCATTGACTGCCAACGCCGGTCCTGGAGTGTTCAACCACCTCGGTTTCGGGGCAGGAATCGGCACAAGCGGCATAACCATTGAAGCCGCCACACCGATTACCAACTTTGTCAACCTTCGCGCAGGAGTGTCGTGGATGCCGGCAATCACATTCAATGCCGACGCCGACTTCACATACACCATGATGTCGGAGACACAAACCGGCACCGTCAACCTTAAAGGCGACTTAGGACGCGTGCAGGGGCAAGTTATTTTCAACGTCTACCCAGTACCCAAAGTCCCTGTATACGTTGCCGCAGGCGCTTATTTCGGAGGCGACAAACTGCTCAAGATCACCGGACACAGCGCCGACCTTGCCAATCCAGACGCGCAGGCAGTGATCGGCGACTACAAGATTCCTGCCGACAAAGACGGAAACATCTCAGGCGGTTTCAAGGTGAAGAATTTCCGCCCGTATCTCGGCATCGGATGGGGACGCATGATTCCGGGCAAGATTGTGAATTTCTCAACCGAACTCGGCGTGCAGTTTGAGGGTACTCCGGAGCTGTATACCGACTATGGCGAAATCGATGAGTCAATCACAGAGGACGACAACACATTCAACAAAGTGGCCAACGCGCTGAAGGTGTATCCGACACTCACATTCCGCATCAACTTCAAGGCATTCTAAAAATGCCACCAACCAGTAACGACAAAGCCACTCAAATTTGAGTGGCTTTGTCGTTACTGATTGAGTATTTTCTCATATATCGCCCGGCGCTGCGCCATAGATATTGAGATATCGAATTTTCCCGCCATCGCCTTGCAATCCGGCTTCATCCGCCGGCGCAAGTCGGGATCGGCAAGCTTTTGGATGCCATTTTTGAAATCCTCCACACTGAACGGGTTGCAAAGGAATCCCGTCACCCCGTCTTTGAGATATTCGCGGATGCCCTGCACGTCGGAGCCAACCAACGGCACACCTTCGCAAAGCATTTCCAAGCCAGCCATTCCAAGCCCTTCTCTAAGCGACGGCATCACACCGATGTCGGCACAGGCGGCAATAACTTCAGGCATATCACTGTGGAAACCGATAAACACCGTCTGCACGCCGCCCTTCTCCGAGAGGTCGACAAGTTCTTGCGCCACAGGGTCGGATGTTGTCTCATGTCCGCAAACCACAAAGACAAATTTATCCTTGTCGGGAAGTTCGGCGAGAGCCTTGACGACAATCATCTGATTTTTATGATATATCAGCCTACCAACAACAAGAACTGCAATCTTGTCGACAGGCACGCCCAATTTCCGCCTGTATGCAGTACGGTCAACCTCCACATTGCTGAATCGTCTACAATCAAGACCGACACCGCTTATCAAAAACACATTCTTGCAATGCGTGGCTTTCATATAGCCATAATCCTGATGGTTGATTGTGATTATCGCATCACAAAACCTCGAAGCAAAGCGCTCCAAAGTGTTATACACTAAAAAAGTTTTTCGTGACGACATCGGAGTATACGGCAGGCCATGCGTAGTGTAAATCACCTTCGTCCCTTTTTTCCTATACTTTCTCGCCGCAATACGAACAAAAAGTCCCACCAATGGGGTATGACAATGGACTAAGTCAAAATGATGTGACGCCAACAGCCGCCTCAACTGTTTATAAAAGTCACGAGTGTTTTTGGTCAGCGACACGCCGTCTATCCTCGTATCAACAAACGTAACATTCCTGTCGGCCATCATGCGGAGAGTATGCTCCTCGCCCGCACGATTGTCGGCCATAGCATAGACCTTGTAGCCCATTTCGTTGAGCATATCGATGTCGGTCCACAGGAAATGGAACATTCCTATGGTATTGGTCACAATCAAAGCGTTCTTCTCCATACTGCAAATGATTTACTTTGTGCGTCTCACAGAGCGGACAGCACCGCTGGAGCTGCTCGACGACGGTTTTTTCTTCTTTGTGGTTTTCTTTTTCGTTGTCGTAGACTTTTTCTGACGCACCGAGCGTTTGTTTTTCGGAGTTGTCACAGTTGATGTCTCCTCCTCGACCTCATCGGTGTCGCCACCACGCTCAGACACCACCACGTCGTCCGACAACCCCTCAGCCTTTAGGCGCGCCGCCTCTTCAGCCTCCTGCCGCTCAGCAAGCTCCTCACGCGTCGGCACCCACAGATTGCGGTCAAATGCACGCAGACGGTTCTCGATGCTGTCCTGAGCATGCTTCAAGTCGTCGGGGTCAGGAAACATCTGCATCAGCGACAGATTTCGCAAGTTGCGCGTTTTGTAGATGTCGCCCTTATACATTCCAAGCTGGAAATAATCGTCGTAGTTGTATTTGGCAAGGTTGTTGTCGTCGTCGACAAAGATGCTCTGCTGTGCCAGATATGGGCGCAGTTGGTCAAGTTTCACCCAGAACATAGGATATTTTATAGGCTCGCCGCCATAGTCGTCCACACGGTGGAGCACAGGGCAAAGCGCCTGAATCTGCTTTGTGACACGATTTTCGAGGCTGTTGAACTCATAACGCTCAATTGCATAGAAACTGAGCACCTCGTTTGTAGGCACGTCGCTATCCTCGATGACATATTTCGGATTTTTCTCCGTGCTTCCGCGACCGGTTGTATATATGATATGGAATCTGTCGAGCATCTCACCCACCTTTATTTTATATTGGTCGGTAAACACCTCGCGTCCGTCAAGATACTCGTAGGCCGGCACCTGACCATTGCACACCACCCTCAGGATGATGCGGAACAGACTCTCCTGCCCGTCGACCGGCTCGTCGGGATAATAGAGCGCAAGGTTTTGAGGCTGCGTCAAGTCGAGTTGACGGTAGATTATGCGTTCCCACATCTTGCTGGCATCGCTCACCTCAGGCTTCTCATAGAAGTCGCGCATGCGCTGCGTCACGCCAGCCGCTGTTTCGTCTTTCTTGGTTCTGTCGGTTTTGCGCGTCACCTGCGCTCCAGCCTGCAACGACAGGCCGGCGAGCAAAGCCACTGCAAATATGTATCTCAGTTTTTTCATATCTCAACTTGTTTCGTTGTCAATTTTTAGTTTACAATCACCTCCATCGGCGACAGGTCGCGGACAATGCCGTCAGGACCCTTCGCACGTATACGCGTGATGTAGAATCGCTTGCCGCGCGAGAGTCGGCGGAAACTTGTCTTCTGACGCTCCGAGAATCGCGAGCCAGCCGATTTCTCAGGCATCGCGTTGCCCATCGAGTCAAACACGATAGTCTCGAAATCCACCACAGAATAGTGCACGTTCAGCAAATCGTCGTCGATAGCAGCATCAAGCCCGTTGGCAGCCAACAAAAGCGATTTTGCAAATGGCTTCGAGCCTTTATAGTGGTTTTCGTTTCCTTTCGAGTCCTTATATGCGATATATGCCGTCGGATCGGGCAGCTTGCGCACACGGAATGTAGACGTAGACACCGTCTGCGAACGGCCTTCGAGAGTGGCTGTCACCGTAATTACGCATTCCGCACCCACACGCGTAGGATGTGCGTTCCAATGGTCGCCGCTGCGCGTCAGCGAACCGTTGGTCATCGTGGCAGACACTGCATTTTGCGCCACGCCAGGCACTGATATGCTTATCGGGTTGTTGATTCCGGCATAAAGCACGTTCATCATCGTCGCCGACACAGTGGCTGTAGGTTCGATTACGGTGTAGTCCGACTGGAACGGATAGCGTGAAGTGGTACCGTCACCGCGGGTCACGTCAAGGTATCCGCTGTAGGTGAACGTACCCGTCTGTCCAGCCATGAACTCGTAAGTCCGGGTGTTGGCAGGCAGCTGGCGGCCATTGACGAATATTGCCGGACGCTGCGTAGTGTCGACCGCCGCAAGCACAATGTCGGCACTGTATTTTCCGCCCCTCATCACGAGTTTCGAGTTAGGAATCACGAATGCGTCAAGTTTGTTTACGCGCACGTCGCCCGCGTCCACACTCGCCACAAGCGTCTGCAAAGCCTCGCCCTCAGCAAAGAGCAGGTCGTTCTGCAGCTTCGACAGCAGCGTGACAGACGCCACGACAGGCATATTCTCAAACATTCCCGACACCCACGGCACTTTTATCATCGAGCCTTTCTGAAGCACCGGCTCCGTTGCCAGCGCCTTCTGAATGGCAGCCTGCTTCTTGGGGTCGGCAATGTAGGCGGCGATATACTTGCGGTATGCCGCCAGCCTACGCTCCAGCTTTGCGCCGTTTCCGTAGGTCACCATCACCTTCGACGAAGCCTCGAGGTTATCCTGGTTCAGGATGTTGTCCACCTTACCATCCACGCCGTCGGCATCGCGCACGATGGCGAGTTTCAGAGAATCGATGTATTTGTAGAGCGACAGCGTCTGCCGGCGCACGTCGGCAGCCTTGTCAAGCCACGGCTTGCCCTTCTGCGGATTCTGCCGTGTGAATTCCTCCAATTGCATATAGAGGGCGGCATTACGGTCGCTGACGTTGCTGTTTGTGCGTTTCAGACCGTCTTCGACAAGCGTGAACCCGTTGAGCACGTCGCTCGACACGTTGAGCGCGAGCATCGCCGTCAGAACGATGTACATCAAGTTGATCATCTTCTGACGCGGGGACATTCTTGCCACATTTCCGTTTGCTCCCATATTGCTTTAAATCCTTTCGCTTTAGTTCTGTTGTTCAGTTTCTTCGCCGCCGGCTTTCTGTTCCGGAGCCTCCGCCGGTTTTTCAGGCTCGGCAGGCATCGCAGAGCCCATCGGGCGGTACATGTTGATGGTCATCGCCGTGATCATCTTCTCGTAGACAGAGTTGAGCTGCTGCATGTAGCGCGTCATCTTCTGCGTTTCCTCGCAATAATGGTCGCTCTCAGACGCAGCCTTGTCATACATGTTGCTTATGTCCTTCAATCCGCGGTTCACACGGTCGATATTGTCAAGCTGCGAAGAAATGCTCTTCAACTGGATTTCATAGATGGTGTTGAGTCCGGCAATGTTGCGGTTGAGGCTTGTCATCTGCTCAACGTAGCCAGTCGAGCTTTCCGAGATGTTTTCCGAGTTGTCGGTAATCGCCTTGTAACTGTCGAGCAGTACAGTTGAAACGCGGTTGAGCGCCTCCGTTGTCTGACGCAGCTGCTCCATCTGCTCAGAGATGGCGGCAAGCTGGTCGGTGTATTGCTGAGTGACGCTCGTCATGCCCTGCAAGTCGGGAGCGTCGCCGCCAACAACAACAGTTCCAGCCACGCCCGTTGCATTTGCAGTCTCGCCGCCAGCCACCGCACCTCCGCCGATAACGACAGAGCCGTTGACACCGTTTCCGCCCTTGAAATCAGGACGGTCCTCAGGATTTTTGGTGTTGAACACCTCAAACACCTCTTCCCAATGGTATTCGCGTGGCGGACGGTCGAACGCCGTAAGCACGAACATAAGCACCTCCGTACCCATACCGATTGACAACAGCGCGTTTCCACCCGGCAGGTGAAGGATTTTGAAAAGGGCACCCCAAATTACGACAGCGGCACCTATACTGTATGCGAAATTGAAAAAGCGCTGACCTTTTTCTCCAGAAAGAAAGGCCTCGACACCGTTTTTATATCTTTTAATCTTGCCCATGATGCAGCAATATTGTTTTGATTCTTACTTTATTTCTTAACTTTCACTTTTCCCTTTGTGAAGCCAATCTGAGTGCGCACACAACGGAAGCCTATGAATGAATGCTGCTCGTTCTGGTACTCCCAAGCACGCAAGTCAGCACGCACATTGTGGGCAATGTCCTTCCACGATCCGCCACGTATCACCTTGCGTTTCATCCGGTAAGGATCCTCGCCCGCGGCATTGTAGCGGTATTCAGGGTTGATGTCGCTTGTCAGTTTGTCAAGACTTTCGGTAAACGCCGTCGAAGTCCATTCGCTCACGTTGCCCGCCATGTCGTAGAGACCGTTGTCGTTAGGCTCATACGTGCCGCACTTCGATGTTATCAGGTTTCCGTCGCGCACGTAGTTGCCCTCTCCCGGCTTCAGGTTGGCATAGAAGCAGCCGTCGTCGGTCATAGGCATCTCGCCTGCCCACGGATACTTGTTCTCGTTGATACCGGCACGCGCGGCGATTTCCCATTCAGCCTCCGTCGGCAGACGGAACGGCTCGATGTAGACGCCCTGCTTGCCCAGCGAGCGTCGCAGATAGTCGGTGCGCCAGTTTGCAAACGCGTTGGCCTGCTCCCACGACACGCCCACTACAGGATAGTCGCTGTAGCCCGGATGCGAGAAATACAGACGCGTGTACGGCTCGTTGTATGCGTTCTCGAAGTCGTTTATCCACACCGTCGTGTCGGGATAAACGTTGACAATATACGTGTTCAGGAAGTCGTAGTCGCTCGACAGGCGGCGCGTGATTGTCTCGCGCACGATGTCGCCATTGTCGTTGACATACGCCGTATCCTTGGATATGAACGGATTTTCTGTCGGCACAGGCACGTCGGTGTTGTAGTTGCGGCGTGTCGGGTCGATGCGGTTCTTGCGCTTCGCCGCCTCGGTGAGATTGTAGGTCTCGTAGCGGTAGTTCATCTGCGAAGCATCGAGTTCGGTCACACCCGTTATAGGATTCAACTTATAGACGCTCTGAATGGCGCGCTGCTCGTCTTCCGTAGGGTTTCTCCACGGAATAGGCTTTTTCCAGTTAAGATAAGGCTTGACAGGGTTTCCTTCCTTGTCTTCCTCGATTTTAAACTCCTCGTCGCCACCGTATGCAGGGTCGGCAAGACGCTCGCGGATAATTGAGTCGCGCACCCAGTAGACAAACTGCCGGTATTTGGCATTTGACACCTCCGTCTCGTCCATCCAGAAGGACTCCACCGAAGCGCCGTTAGCCTGCGCCTTGATGTTCCACGTGCTGTCGTCGGCATTCGGGCCGAGCTGCATCGACCCGCGTTCGATAAGCACCATGCCGTAAGGCGTCGGTTCGCCCAGAGCCGAACCTCTGACTCCCGTCACCTCGCCTCCGTCGCCGCCAATCGACGCTTTCGGAGAGAATGCGCAAGAAGTTGCCAACGCCGCCAATGCGATATAAGTTGCTGTTTTCTTCATATTCTTACATTATGCGAATGCTCTTATGCTTGTTTTTATTTTTCCCCGCAAGATTCAGCTTCATGTTGTATCCCACAAGGATTTCGTGGCTTCCGCTGCTTGCCTTCGAGATTGCCGAAAGCGGATAGTCGTAGCTGTAGCCAACGAAAAAGTTCTTATACTCTGCGCCCAGTTGCAGCGAGACGGCGTCGTTGTAGCGATAAGCCACGCCTCCCGAAAGGAACCTGTTGTAGCGCACGCGCGCCGTCACTTCCGCCTGCACCATACTCTTGATGTCGGAACGGAGCAACAAGGACGGTTGTATTTCAAATAACGTATTTTTTATCGGAATATTGCTGCCAGCCATGAAATAAAGCATTCTTCCCGCCTGCGACTCATAGCCTGAATCGTCGCTGCCCTCCTGGGTGTTGAGTTTCACAGTCGGTTGTGTGATGTGGGTCATCGACAGTCCAGCCCACAGGATTTTATGGGTGTACCAAACTCCGAAATTCAAGTCGAATGCCGTGCCGTGAAGGTCGTTGGTGGGGATTGCGTTGTCGTTTTTCTCGTGGTAGTCGTCACCGTCGGGGACATACACCTCAGAGCCTTTGAATCCCTGGTCGAAAAGGCCGAGCTGCACACCGATGCTCAGCGTGCCTTTGAAAAGTTTCATCTTGTAGCTTGCCTGCGCGCCGGCGTTCAGGTTGCTGAACAAGCCGAGACTTTCCTGCTGCACCATCACGCCCACGCCGATGCGCTTGCCGAAAAGCTTCACGGGCATATCGGCGCCTGCAAGAAATGCCTTTGGAGCTTTGGGAATGCCTATCCATTGCAGACGCGTTCCGCCGCCGATGTGCAGATAGTCGGTCGTGCCTGTGGCGGCAGGGTTGTAGTATGCCGGCATTGCCCAATACTGCGACAGCTGCGTGTCGAACTGCGCCGACACCGACAAGACGGTCAGCAGCGCGGCGAGCGTTGCCAGCAGTCGGCGATATGTATTGTCAAGTTTCTTCAATTTTCTGTCATTCAAAATAGAACGTAAACACCACCATGTTTGATGTCACTTTGTCGAGCGACTTGGTGAATTTCTGCTTGTCGATGTCGTCGACAAGGTCGGGGCGGTCTTTTTTCAGTATATTTTTAAGCCCGAAACAGAACTTAACCTCCGGCACGAACTTGAAAAACGGCACATACACGTCGAGTCCGAAACCGAGGGTAAGATAAATGTCAGTGTTGCTCAGCTGCAGCAGCTCGCCGTCCTTGCGCTTCGACACGTCGAAAGCCGCCATTGCGCCAGCCGTGACGTAAGGGCGCAGATTGTGATAGCGTTTGGCCGACATTTTCACATCGACCGGCACCACAACGCTGCTGTTTTTCAGATTCTGCTTCTCAAGCTCGCCGGTGCTTGACTCGCGGAATGTCACGGTCTTGCTTCCGAAATACATTCCCGGCGACAGTCTGAGATTGAAATGCTCGGCAAGCCGCAAGTCGCCCATGATGTTGACGCAAAAGCCCGGAGCAAGCTCAGCCACTTCCGGATACCACGTCTCTCCGCTCTCGGTGACAAAACCGTTGCGCGTCATGCCAAGACTTTGATTGTGGAAACCCACAGAGAATCCGTAATGCAGACGTTTCATATCGGCATACGGACGGTTGAGTATCTTGTCGTTGTCCTGCGCCCGCAGAACGGGCACGGAGACAAACAAGACAGCAGTCATTATTAACAATCTCAGCATTTTCATATACCGAATAAACGCAAAATAGCCGCCGTTATTGCAAACACCGCGAAAAATCGCTAATTTTGAAGCCTATCTATTGACTAAGGCTACGATTATGAAAGATAACGACTGGAAACAACGTCTGAACATTGTCTATTCGACAAATCCCGATATGCAGTACGAAACCGACGACGTGGAGGAAGAAGAGACTCTGCCGCCTTCGAAACAGAAGTTGCGCATAATGCTCGACAAGCGCAACCGCAAGGGCAAGGAGGTGACGCTGGTCACCGGCTTTGTGGGATCGGACGACGACCTCAAGGATTTGGCGCGCTCGCTAAAGACAAAATGCGGCGTGGGAGGCTCTGCCCGCGGTGGCGAGATCCTGATACAGGGCGACTTCAGGCAGCGTGTCAAAGACCTGCTCTCTGCCGAAGGCTACAACGCCAAAATCATCTAACCGCAAGCTTCTGAATTATGATTATAATCAACAAAGCATCGGCTGGCTCCGGCAAGACATACACTCTCGTAAAGGAGTATCTGATAATGCTGCTCGGCAAGAAGACCGAGGGCGGAAACTACATCCTCGACAAGCATCCCAACGACAACCACCGCTACATCCTCGCCATCACGTTTACAAACAAAGCGACGGAGGAGATGAAGAGCCGCATTGTCGAAACGCTCGATGTGCTTGCGTCAAATCCCGACGAAAGCCCTTACATCACCGATTTGACCACGATGTTAGGAGCATCGAAGGATGACATCAGCAAGAGTGCGGGAATTGCCGAACGCCAGATGCTTGAAGATTACACCAATTTCAATGTGTGCACAATCGACACTTTTTTCCAGAAGATTCTGCGCACGTTTGCCTACGAGGTCAATCTGTCGAGCAACTACGGAGTGGAACTCAACGACGAATATGTTGTGGAGCTTGGCGTGAACAACCTGAAAACGAGATTGCACGACGAATCAGGCAAAAAAAACAAGAGCCTCAGCCATTGGCTGTGGATGTTTGTGCAGGATTCCATGAAGAACGGCAGTTCGTGGGACGTGTTCTATAAACCCAAGAGCAAGAAAACGGTCGACAATTCGCTGTATAATTTTGCAAAGGTGCTGACAAATGAGGTGGTGAAAAAAAACAGCAAGCAGCTGTTTGACTTTCTCGCCGACCCGAAAAACATCCAGACGTTCAACGTGGCGCTGAACAGCGGCATCACCAATCTGATTTCAGAAGTAAAGGAATGCGTGGATGAGATTTTCAAAATGCTGGAAGGTCCAGGCATAAAAGCCAACAAAAACTTCACCAATTTCCTTGATGCCCTGAACAACTCCGCCAATCCGTTCCTGATAAAAGATTTAGACAAAAAAGTCGAAAAAAAAATCGCCGATCAATCTTTCGTCAACAAAAATAGCGCAAGTGTAAACGACATCGCCATTTGCGACTGCTTGACTCAAATACTGGATAACAACACGGTGTATGCCTCGTACAAAAAGATTCTTGACCTCACCTACCAGCTCGGTCTGCTGGGCGACATCAACGCCAGCATGCAGGATTTCACCAACGAGAACAACACAATATTGCTCTCCGGCACAAACGACATCGTGAAGCGCATCATCGATGGGTGTGAAACGCCTTTCATCTATGAGCGCATCGGCATGTATCTGCACAATTTCCTGCTCGACGAGTTTCAGGACACGTCGAGGATGCAGTGGGAAAATTTGCTGCCGCTTGTCAGAAACGGTCTGGCAAACGGCCACGACAGTCTGATTATCGGAGATGTGAAGCAAAGCATATACCGCTTCCGCAACTCCGACCCGCAACTGCTCCACTCGCAGCTGAAGGTCGACTTCAGCAACGACAGCATTAAATACAACGAGGGACGCAGCATCAATTGGCGCAGCGCGCGCAACATCGTCCATTGGAACAACGCGTTTTTCCGATTCCTGTCGATGGCTCTCAACATGGATGAGTTCTACGCCGACGTGGAGCAGGAGGTGTCGCCTAAAAACGAGAAGCTGCCCGGACATGTCGTTGTGGCAAGGAGGGAGATTCCCGACAAGAAAAAGGACACCGACGGCAGCAATGACAGCAAAACTGAAAGCAACGACAACAGCAACGACAATGATTCGAATTTCAAAGAGTGGGCTATAGAAAAGATGATTGTCGACCTGCAATCGCTGCTCGCCCGCGGCTTCAAGCAGAAAGACATCGCCGTGCTGTCAAACACCAACCGTGAGGGTCAGCTTGCCATCAGCCGCATCATGAAATGGAACATCGAGAATCCCGACAAACAGATGAAAGTGGTGTCGGAAGAGTCGCTGCTTGTCATCTCGTCGCCGGCGGTGAGAATTGTGGTCAACATCCTGAAGATGCTCGACCGGTGCGAGGCGCACAACGAGGACGGACGTGAGATGCCCATGGTGTTGAGACGATTCGAGGCAAACCGCAGCGAGGGTATGGACACTTCAGAGGCTTTTGAAGACGCTATCGTCAGCAAAGACGAGGATATAGCCGACTATATCGACCGCTTATACGAAACGTCGAAATCGGCGTGTCTCGACAGTGTAGTCGAACAAATCATCAAAAGCCAGCTGTCGAAACAGATGACTGAGGAAAACACTCCGTATCTGCTTGCCTTCCTCGACAGCGTGGTCGACTTTATGAGCCGCTACGGGTCAAACATCCATCATTTTCTGAAATGGTGGGACAAGGTTGGTCCGGGCTTGTCGATTTCCTCGCCCGACAACATCGATGCCATCCGCGTAATCACAATCCACAAATCCAAAGGTCTGCAATTCCCTTGTGTGCTGATTCCAATGTTCGACTGGAATTTCGACCAATCGTCAATTGAATGGATTGAGACCGCCGGATTCAAGGACAAACTGCCGAAAGGCGTGGCGATTCCGCCTATCGTGCCCGTGAAACGCGACAATAAAAGGACCTTATTCGACAACGAATTCAAAGAAATTGCGCGCAGCAACATAATGGACTCCCTCAACAAAACGTATGTGGCTTGCACGCGCGCGCAATACGAACTTATTATATATACCGAGAACAATAAAGAATTGGGCTTGCAGCTGTCGCAATTTCTGGAAACGTGCCGCAACAACAACAACGACATTGCGCCGACGCCGACCGAGAATTGCGACCCGGATGTGGTTTACGAGCTCGGCAAACCAATGCTGCGCAGCGACATCCCTGCCCTCAACAGCGACGACAACGCGCTTCCCGACAATGTGGAGAGCCGGATAATGCCTCCCTACTCTGTGGTTTCCGACGTGGACAGGTGGAAACTGACGTCGCCCGACATCATCATCGACGTGCGCGGCACGACACGATGGGTTGGCGAGATGCTCCACAAAGTGATGGAGAGGGTGCGCACACCAAAAAATCTCAAAAAGGCATTCGGCCGCGCATTGCACCGTGGCATGATAACTGAAGAGGAGCACGATGAGTATCTGGCTCTGCTCAGCAAGCGGCTCGCCGACCCGCGGGTGGCTGACTGGTTTGCCAACGACAACCGCCTGATGCTCGAACGGTCGGTAACCATTGGCGAAAACGGGCAGAAACGCCCCGACCGAGTAGTGATGAAACCGAACGGCGAAATCATTATTGTCGATTACAAGTTTGGCGACCGTAGTGATGACAACGATACCAAATACAAGCGTCAGGTGGCTGGCTACAAAAGGGCGGTCTGCGACGCGCTGGGATGCCGACCCGACTGTGTGTCAGGCTATGTATGGTATATCCACTCGGGCGACATCTTAGCCGTATAACTTACCAAAAGCTTACATTTTCGAGCCGTTGCAATCGTAAAAAACGATTGCAACGGCTCTCGTACTATAAGAATTTGCGATAACCATTATCGTTAGAATCCTCGACCAACGCTTTACGAAGGATTGCACAGGCAGTAATTTTGCAATCGGAAAAAATGATACAGCAACTATAAGAACAACGACTATGCAAGTAACAACAACATTTCTTTGGATTGCCATCGTGGGCGCAATCATTCTGGCTTTCGCCTTCCACGCCATCTACAAATTCAACCGCGCCACGGGCAACAACCATGTGTTTGGCATGGACCATGATGAAATTTACTACCATGACAACGACATCGAAGATGACGAAGACTGATTCAGACGCATTGCACGAACATCTGAAAAGCGTATGTCTTTTCTTTGCCGACTATGCGGCAAACCTGCTGGCCTGCGGCGCCACAAGTATGCGCACACAGCGCAACGTGGCGCGAATGGCGGCGAAATGGAATGTGTCGGCACAGATGATAATCCTGCCAAACACAGTCGACATGTGCGTCTGGGACGCCGATGGAGAGCATTCCTACAAGCAGACGGTCAGCGTGCCACACAAGCCCATAAGCTTTGCCATCAACACCAAACTGAGCAACTTGAGCTGGCTTGTGGTGGAAAACTCTCTGCCATCTTTCGACGACGCCCGCAAGGCATACCAAAAGATTCTCGACACAACACGCCCCGTCAACAAATGGCTGGTGATGATTCTGGTGATGTTTGCCAACGCTTCATTCTGCCGACTTTTCGGTGGCGACTTCCAGTCAATGGGCATAGTGGCTCTCGCAACGCTGGTGGGATATTATCTGAAAATCATTATGCTTGACGCGCATGCCGACATGAGAATCGTGTTTATCTGCTGCTCGTTTGTGTCTGCCGTGATAGGCACGGCTGGCTACGTGTTCGGCATAGGCTCAACGCCCGAGCTGGCTCTCGGAGCAAGCGTGCTCTACCTGATTCCGGGAATCCCCTACATCAACTCGGTGAGCGACATGATCGACAACCACCATCTTTGCGCGTTTGCGCGATTTATGAACGCCGTAATCCTGACCGTGTGTATCGCAATCGGCCTGACTGGCGGATTCTTAATAATGAATATTAGATTGTTTTAGACTACTTTTGTTTCCAATGGAGATTTTTTTAGCAATTCTTCAAGACGCTTTTTTTGCAGCGGTGGCGGCAATTGGCTTCGCAAGCATCAGCAATCCACCACGGTCGGCTTTCAAATATTGTGCGCTGATAGCCGCCGTGGGCCACGCCACGCGCTTTTGTCTCATGAATCTTGCCGGATGGCAGATTATTCCGGCAAGCATCATTGCGGCTCTGCTTATCGGCGCTCTTGCCGTCTATCTGTCGCACTACGCCAAGTGTCCGCCCGAGACGTTTTCGTTTCCGTCGCTGCTGCCGATGATTCCGGGTATGTATGCCTACCGCACGTTTCAGGCTATGTTTCTGTGCATGACAAACACGCTCGACGAGCAGGCGTTCAACCATTATGCATATCTGCTTGAGTTCAACGGTCTGGTGACGGTGTGTGTGGTCGGAGGAATGGTTATCGGGCAGATTCTGCCGATGCTGGCGATGAAGAGATTTTCATTCAGCGCGACAAAATAATTTCGATTCAATCAATCTCGTTTATATAATATCGGCTGCATCTCGGCATAACATTTTCAAACAAGTTTGAATGTTCTGCACTCGATTTGCACTATCTTTGCCCTATGGAATTAAGACAACTGAAATATTTCGTCAAAACTGCCGAACTGCTCAACTTTTCTGAGGCAGCGCGCAACCTTTACATCACGCAAAGTACGCTTTCTCAACAGATAAAGCAACTTGAGGCGGAACTCGGAACGCAACTGTTCGAGCGAAACACCCACGGGGTAGTGCTGACCGAAAGCGGAGAGGAACTGCTGCCGTATGCGCGAAAGACGCTACACACCGCCGACAGCTGCGTGGAGCATATCCGCGACATAAAGAATGTGGTCACCGGTTCGCTAAACATCGGCGTGACATACACGTTCTCGCCTATCCTCACCGAAACGCTGCTGTCGTTTATGAAGCTGTACCCGAACGTGAAACTCAACATCTTCTACAAGACGATGGAGGAACTGATGGCGATGCTCGACAAGCGCGACCTCGACTTTGTGCTGGCTTTCAAGCCTACGGGGACGGCGCAATATGCGCGCATATCGTCACACATCCTTTTCGACAACCATTTGGTGGCAATCGTGTCGGAAAGCCATCCGCTGGCAAAGAGGCAGAAGGTGACGCTCGAGGAACTGCAGGGCTACGATTTCGCTCTGCCGAGCAAGGGCTTGCAGGCGCGAAATGCCTTCGACTCAATGGTGGAAGGCAAGGCATACCGCTTCAACACTCGCATTGAGCTGAACGAGGTCAACATCCTGCTGAAGCTGGTGAGGGAGAGCAATTTGGTGACAATCGTGTCGGAAGCCACAATCTACAGCGTGGAGGGAATCCATGCGGTGAGACTCGACGTGCCGGGCAACACCTACGAGATGGAGGGTTGCATACACGTGCTGAAGGATTCATACCAGAAAAGCAGTGCCAAGAAGTTTGTGCAACTGCTCAGCGAGTCTGATTCCATCAAGGAACGCGCGTTCAACTGGCTGTCGTCGGGATTTATGGAATAGACAATTATTCATCCATCTATTTTTAAGAATCAGCCCCCGGAGCATCCGTGCTTCGGGGGCTGAATATTATCGTATATGTGTCTATGCTACTTCTTCACAACGCGGCTCACCGTTGTGCCTGCCGCTGTAGCCACTTTGAGCATATAGATGCCCGGTGCGCATTGGCTCAGGTCGATTCCCGACTCGCCTTCCGAACGAGCGGCAAGGCGTCCGTCGGCGGCATACGCCTCTACCGAGATTACTTCGTCGGCTGCGTTTACGTTGACAAATCCCTCGGTCGGGTTCGGATAGACGCTTACGGCTGCCGATGTCTCGACATTGTCGACGCCTGCCTCGCCTGCCACAAACTCAAACGGATGTGCGTCGGCTATCGCGAAGTCGGTGGAGCCGTTGTTGAAGCTTACCACGTTGAACGAGTATTTACGTCCCTGCTTAACCGAGGCCTTCATCATTGTCATTGTCACGATAAGGTCGACTTTGTCTTTGTCGCCAAGCGACACCGCCGGTTTTGTTGTCGTAAGCACTGTGCCGGCCTCCACGTCGCGCAACTCGCAAAGAAGATTGCCTTTCACGTTCACTTTGGTCTTGTTGCTGATGGAAACCGAGAACTTCACTTTGTCACCCGGGTTGATAGGATTTTTGTCGGCTGTTATTGGTGCGGCGAGCGCAAGATCGACCGACTCGCCGAAGGTGATGTCGTTGCCTTTCACGTTCATTATCGTTGCATCGTCGTAGTACATGCGAATCCAATCGTTTAATCTGTCCGCCTCGCGCGACACTGCCCATATCGTGTATTTGCCGTCAGGAAGGTTGAGTAGCTGTTCGTCAAACGAATACATCAGGTTGGAGCTAATCATGTTGCCTGCCGGAATTTCGGCATTCTTGATTGTCGAGAATGCCACGCAATTGAAGTCCTCGTCGTAGATGGCCACCGAAATGCCGCCATTAAAGTCGTGGACTGTAGACATATTTGCTATACACTTGACATTGACGTCAAGCTGCTCGCCTTTCTTCAACGAGCTTTGCACTGGCTTTACTTGTCCGTCATAGCCAAACATGTTGTAGATCATCAGCGGCATGTGTCCGCTGTCGCCTGTCATTGTCTCGTCTTTGACCACTGAGACGACGCTCTGCATTGTGTTGAAGCCGCCCGAACCGCCACCGGTGCCGAGTGCTGATGGATTCATGGCGTCGACATCGAAATATCCGTCAGAAACGCCGCCCCATCCCCAGTTGATGTGGAAAAAGTTGTTTGTGTCATATCCGTCGGCTACGAAGCAGTGGCCGCCGGCCGATCCCTGACCGGAGAAAAGCAACGGATGCGAGGCGTCGAGTTCTTTTTTGACTACTTCCACAAATGCCGCCTTGTCGTACTGCGCACGATAGTGAATCTGGCAGTTGTAGCCGAAGCGGCTGAGGGCATACGGGATGTCGGCATCCTGCGCGCCGCTGGCACTGGAGGCGTAGTCCATATTTACCGCCGCACCCAGATCGAAACACAGTTTTGCCACTGCGTTGGCCTGTTCGTCGGTGTAGGCGAGTGTCGACACATAGGAGTCGAGCATCTTGTCCCAGTCATATTCCGACTTTGAGAAGTCAACCTGCACGCGTGTGCCGTTGGTGCAACGGTAGGATGTGCTGAATGCCTGTGGCTTCAACGGCCATTTCCAGTAGTCGCACACCTGTGCCATCGCTGTTGCCACGCATCCCACAACCGAACGTTTCTTGGTGGTGATGTCGACAGGACAAAGATTGTTGTAAGGCTCAGACTGGTCCCAATGCGCCTTGACCAATGGCTCTACCACGGGCGCTGCGCCGTCGGTCAATGTCTGATGGTTGGCTGCCGCTTCGCCGCTCTGCACCCGTGCCACATAGTCGGCATAACCGTCGAGAAACGCCTGCAGCTGCACCGGCATGTTGGATGTGTCGATGCTGCCGGTTTTTGAGTAGCCCACAAGTTCGGTCAACTGGTCGTCGCCGGCTACAATGACAAAACCTTTGCCGTCGGCTGAATTGAAAATGTAGTACGGAGCGTCGCTGCCGCCGTATGATTTGTCAACTGCGCGGACAAGCTTCTGCGGACCGCTGACAGCCACATATTTCGAAGCCACTCCAAGGGCTTGCGACTGACTGATTTGCGCCGCCTGGATGCTGCCAAAAGCGAGACCGAGCAGCATCAAAGTCGAGATTTTCTTCATTATGTTGCGATTATTTATATTTTAGGCTACAAAAGTAGTGTTTTTTTCTTACTTCCGCCACGTTTCTTCCTGTCTTTAAGTTTTCTTCAACAATCGCAACACGTTCCTTAAACGACGGCAGGCGTCTCCCTTAATGGGAAACGCCTGTTGTCGTTTTGCTTTTCCTGTGAGGATTAAGCCTCGTGGATAGCGTCGCTTGGGCAGTTTTCTGCGCAAGTACCGCAGCTGATGCAAGTGTCTGGATCGATTTTATAGATATCGCCCTCTGAGATTGCCTCTACTGGGCATGCTGCTGCACATGTACCGCAAGCTACACAGTTGTCATTGATTACGTAAGCCATTTTTGTAAGTTTTATTTATTTGTTTATAATTGCTGTATGCAAAGATAATGCAATTCGTGTGGATTTGTTGCGATGTTTCATCCTTTTCTTCTTTTCAATATTATATCACACTATATTTCAATAACTTATATTTTGTTATTTGGACTGATTGCAATTTACCGCACCACGACCCGTTGCCTTAGCGATGCGCCGCCACTGGTTTCCGCCTCAATGACGTAGACGCCTTTTCCGAGGTCTTCGGTCGGGATGACAACTGTGTTGACGCATTGGTGGCTGGAGCTCCACGCCACATTGCCATCAAGGTCAAGAAGCCTGGCACACCGCACCTCGTCTCGGGGCGTGGCGACAGTCAGCGTGCCGTCACTGGCTCCGAATTCAAGCTCCGTGCAATTCCAAATGTCATTGATATTGTCGAAATCGAAATCATCGTGGCTATACCCCCATTCCGTATCCGAACCTACTTGATGTACATATGCCAGACAACTGGTATATGCCGGGAAACATGCACAAGCCGTCAAATACGGCGAAATCAAATCGCCGTCAACCTGTCTTTTAGTGGCATAGCCTATTCCCTCTATCGCCCACAATGTATGTCCGACACTGCCGCTATAAGCATAGTAAGCCTTTCGCAACTTGCCTCCAATCCTGACATAGTCTATCCTGTCAATAGGATACTCCTGTTCATTTGGCAGCCGCACATACCCATTAAGATCCACATTGAAGTCGTAAGCCAAGAATTCCTCCTTATGTCTATCATCGTAAGCAGTATAGGAATTGTCTGTTCCGCCGTCAGGCACACGCCTGCCTATGACGTATACGCGTTTGTCTTCCTCCCGTGCAAACCCTTCGATGAAGGCGTCTTCCTTATTCAGTTCGGGGGTGTGGTAGCGGTAACACACTTTATATGTCTTTCCATTGATAATACTGTCGCCCGAAAATTGCAAGAAAAAGCGGCCTCCTATTGTCTGATTGTAATACGTCCAATCGTAAACCCACTCAACGCCCTCGCGCACAAGCGGCACGTATTCATAGTCAGCCGGTGCTTCCGCTCCAAGTCTAAGACCGAGCGTCAGAATCATAACCATCGTCACTGCAAAAATATTTCGTTTCATATCGCTCTTTATCTAAATATTACTCGTTGTGAAATCATCTGTCCATCGCTCGTATACGCCACTACCACATATATCCCTTTCTCGAAATCATTGGTAGGAATAGCAACCTCCCTGAGGCCTTTGTGGCGGGAATCCCTTACGACCCTGCCATTGACAGCAACTATCTGTGTGCGGACCACCTCGCAGTCGGGAGACGTAATCGTCAACCTGCCATTACCGATAATAAATTCAAGCGCGACACGGCCTATGACACTTTGCACTCCGTCGAAGTCAAAATTGTCATGGCTGAATTCATAGTCGTAACCGACTATATTCATATTCTTAACCACATATGCAAGCCGGCATCGGAAGGCGTCTTCGCTCTCTGAAGTTTTCATATACGGCGACAGCAAATCGCCGTTATAATAATCGTTGGCTACAAAGCCTATGCCCTCAACCGCCCAAAGCACCGACTCGCCGCCAAGTTTAGTGAAATACGCTTTTCTGAGTTTGTTGTTGATCCTCACATAACCAATATGCTCTATCTGAATATCGCCTTCCAGCAGATGGATGCATCCACCAAGCTCCACATTGAAATCATATGCAAGTACCTCCTCCGCATTGACATTTCCAGTGGCATTTCCATCAGGCTGCCGACGGCTTATGACGTAGACGCGCTTGTCCTCCTCCCGTGCGAACCCCTCGATGAAGGCTTCTTCCTTATAAAGTTTGGGAGTTTGGTAACGGTAGCACACCTTGTAGGTCTTTCCATTGATTACACTGTCGCCCGAAAACGTCAAGAAATATTTGCCCATCTTCATCGGCGGCTTGGTCTGCCAGTCATATATCCAACCCACCGTTTCACGCACTACCGGGACATATTCATAGTCCTCTGGATTATTGGCTCCATTGGCAAAGCCAAAAAACAATGCCAACACAGCTGTCATCATCATTATTCTCGTCTTCATAACCGGTATTATTGTTTTGTTAGGATATTAAGTACGCCACCTTTCGCTATATCAAAATTTTTTATAACCTTGACACTCGGAGCAACAACAGTAACCGTTGCCCCTCTTTTTATTTTGCCTCCCATAATTATCACTTCCTTGGCTTTAAAAGTTACATCCGACTCATTGTCAAAAGTTGTGCCTTCACAAATAATTTCCGAATGAAATTCTCGATGCCTGTTTAGATATCGGAGAGAATATTCTGCAAGCAGTCACACTATCAGATGAATTCAACTTAGAGATATTGGATGGGAGACAACCAAATACCGACACTCCGTTATTTTGAACATGAACTTGTGAAGATGCAAATAATGATAATGCACAACAGATTAGAAAAAGATGTTTTTTCATAATATTTAATTAGTTAGTTATATTTATTTACAAATTTATATATAGTTCACTTAGTCTTAAAACTATTTTAACCCATTTAACCTTCATACTAAAATTCCTCTAACTTTAGCTCCATATTTTAACAATTTGCCTCGGCTGCAATTTATTCGTATTTTTGCACCATAATTTATAGTCAAAAGCAATGAATCCACTGTTTTCCATCATAACCATCACGTTCAACGCCGAGCAGGTGTTGCCGCCGACGCTCGAGAGTGTAAAGCGTCAATCGTTTACCAACTTTGAGCATCTTGTGGTCGACGGAGCGTCGACCGACGGCACGGTCGAGATTGCGGAGCGGAGCGGAATAAAGGGGATTAGCGTGGTATCGGAGCCCGACCGGGGGCTTTACGACGCTATGAACAAGGGCATCCGCCGCGCCAAGGGTGAATATCTTATTTTCCTCAATGCCGGCGACGCTTTCCATGCGCCGTCGTCGCTGCAGGAGATTGCCGATGCCATAGAGCAAGGCGCACAGCCCGACATAGTTTACGGGCAGACGCAGATTGTCGACGCCGACCGCAATTTTGTGGCGATGCGCCATCTGACGGCGCCGGAGCATCTGACGTTCGACAGCTTCAAGCACGGCATGCTGGTGTGCCATCAGGCGTTTGTGGTGCGCCGCGCGCTGGCGGAGCCTTACGACCTGCGCTATCGGTTCTCCGCCGACTACGAATGGTGTCTGCGCTGCTTGAAAAAAGCGAAGCGCTGCGCCTATACAGGCACAACGCTTATCGATTATCTTGCTGATGGGCTGACCGACAAAAACCACAAGGCGTCGCTGCGCGAGCGCTACGACATCATGTGCCAATACTACGGCACGCTGCCCACCATCGTGCGCCACATCGGGTTCTTTGCCCGCAATCTGAAGCGCAAACTGTTGAAATAGCGGTTATTTTCTCACTTTCAGCCATCCCGTCGTGTCGCTTTCCACAACGCGGCGGTAATAGTTTTCGTTATATCCCGGCGACAATGGCGCCACGGGATAGCCGTCGGCTGTACGCTCAAACTTGCCGTCCTTTTCTTTCTTGATTCGTCCGTCGAGGTATTTCACGAGTAGATACTCGCCGAGTTTGCGGTAGCTGTCGGTTGCCGACATGGCGCAGCTGTCGCTGTAGGCGGTGAGCATCGCCACTGCCTTGGCTGGGTTTTCCTTGTATGCTTCGAGGGCGCGTGCCTCAATCTGTGGTGCGGCTGCCTCGTAACTGTCTTCTATGCGTTTCTGCACGGCGCGCACGTCGGGATACATCTGCGAATAGCGCGAATAAACTTGGTTGGCTACCCAGTTGTTGACCCAGAACGCCGAGGTCCACGAAAAGTTGTAGAAGTCGCCGTTGCCCTGACGGAAGCATTCAGGCACTTGCGTAAGGCAGCAATACATCGGGTTGTAGACCGACAGCGACGAGTCGTCGACGCCAAACCACAGCACGCCGCCCACGGCGTCGGGCAGCCATGAGCGCATCTGTGCCACGAGGGTGAAACCGGTCTGCTGTGTGGCTATCGGACGTTCGTGCATATATTCCACCGAATCCTGTGTCCACGTGAGCGGCGCATAGCGCACGGGCGAGTCCCAGTCGCCGGCGCCCGGCTCCTTGCGCATGTCCATCGGAGTGCCGTCAAAATGGTCGCGCATCATTTCCTGAAGGTCTCTGACGCTGAGTTTCTTCGTCGGCTTCACGTAGAGCGGAAGCGCGTCGCCTTTCATCTCTGTTACCCACGGCAGATAGCGGTCCATACCGTCGGCAAAGCGGTTGAAGTAAGCCCACACGCGGCCGTCGCATCCGCGATACGCCAGATAGTCGCTGACGGCGTATGCTTGGCAGAAGCTGAAGTCCTCGTCTTTGCCCTTGAACCAGCCTTTGCGGCGTGCATACTTGACTACGTCTTTGGAGTAGAGGCAGTTTTGCTTGTCGCCAAACGGGATGCGATGTATGCGCGACTGGTTGGCGTGGCCGCTGATGCAGTCGTCGGGGATGCGGATGGCTGCCCACACGGCGCCTTTCTCATCCATGCCTTTCGACACCATCTCGAGCACCCACACTTCGTTGGGGTCGGCTATCGAGAACGACTCTCCGCCGCTGTAGTAGCCGTAGCGCTCCACGAGCGACGTCATCACGCGGATTGCCTCGCGGGCGGTGCGCGCGCGCTGCAGCGTGACGTAGATAAGCGAGCCGTAGTCCATTATGGCGGTGGTGTCTGCAAGCTCGGGGCGGCAATCGAATGTGGTCTCGGTTATTGCCAGCTGATGCTCGTTCATGTTGCCCACGGTGGCATACGTGTGCTCCACCTGCTCTATCTGTCCGAGATATTTATGTGTGTCCCACTCCTTGATGTCGAGCATCTCGCCTTTCTTATGGTCGGCGGCGGGCTGACGGTAGAGCTCGCCGTAGAGCACGTAGGCATCGGCGTTGTAGGTAATCATTGTCGAGCCGTCGGCTGTAGCGTTTTTTCCTGCTATCAGGCTGGTGCATGCAAATGCCGCCTGCACGCCCGCAAGCATCAAGGCGAGCGCTGAGATTAGTTTTTTATTCATTTATTGTTTGTTTGAAGTTACGGAAAGGATACGGTTGCCACTGCTGAACGAATGCACGTCGTAGCTGGTGCCGAACGCTTCGGCTTGATAGCGGCTTGCCTTGGCGCCGTCGGCAAGCGTATGGAGATCGAGACGGAGGTCACTGCTGAAGTCTACGCCTTCCTTGCCGGCACACTTGAAGATTGCCTCCTTGGCGGTCCATGCCACGGTGGCTTTCCAGGTCGACGTGCCGATGAAGCGTTGTTCTTCTGCCGAGAACACGCGGTCTTTCACGCGGTCTACGCGCTTGTCGACGATTTCCACATCAACACCGACGCGCTCCGACGCCGACCATGCGGCAACCACCCACCCACGGCAGTGCGACAGGCTGAAGCCCATATCCATGCGCGCGCCTGCCTTTTCAACATAAGGCGCGCCCGACGGCTCATGGCAGAGCATGGCGTCGTCGCCAAACAGCTCGTGGACAAGCAGACGGGTCACCATTATTTCCGTGCGGCGGTTCACCGACTTCACGCCGTCGACAAATCGGTGCATACCGAAATCGTCGCCGGCGGCTTCGACACTCATCATATCAGGAATCTCCACTTCGGCAATCTCGATATCGCCTACGGAGGTGCGGTGTACTCTCATTTACTCTTCTTTTGTTTCCAGTTTGTCTTGCAGTATCTTCACTTTCACTTTCTCTATGCGGTGGCGCTCCACTGCCATCACACGGAAGCGGCAGCGTCCGTATTCTATAAGTTCGTTTTCCTGTGGGAAATCGTGCTTTATGTTGAGCAGCAGTCCGGCGATGGTCTCGGCGTCTTCGTCTACGTCGGCAAACTCATCGTCGTCAAGCCCAGTGATGCGGTAGAAGTCGTTGAGCTGAGTCTTGCCCTCAAACTCATAGATGTCCTGCGACAGGCGTTTGTAGTTTTTCTCGTCGTCGTCATATTCGTCGTTGATCTCGCCAACAATCTCCTCAAGCACATCCTCAAGGGTGACAACGCCTTGCGTGCCACCATACTCGTCGACCACTATCGCCATGTGCATCTTCTTTTTCTGGAAATCCTCGAGAATGTCGTCAATCATGCGGCTCTCGGGCACGAAGAAGGCGTCGCGCAGCAGCGACTGCCATTTGAACGCGGCGTCTTTCTTGCCCACAAACGGCAGGAGGTCCTTGGCATAGACTATGCCTTTGATGTTGTCCTGATTGTCGACATAGACGGGCAGACGCGAATAGCCCGACTCGCGCACGGTGGCGAGAAGCTGGTCGAAGGTCATATCCCAGTCCACGCAGGTCATGTCAACGCGGGGCGTCATGACGTCGCTCACGGTCTTGCCGCCGAACTTCAGAATTTCCTCAAGCATGTTTTTGTCTTTCTGTTCCTCCACGTCGGTGATCTCAAGCGCGTGCGACAGGTCGTCGAGCGACAGACGCTCTTCTTTCTTGGTCACGACTCGGTTGACAATAACCGTGCTGCGTGTCATCAGCGACGTCAGCGGACGCAACATGTGCGACAGAGAGCCTACGCCGCCCACAGCAAAAACTGCCCATTTCAGGCGATGCTCGTTGCTGTAGAGCTTGGGCAGGATTTCGCCGAAGAGAAGCAGGATAAACGTGAGCAGCACTGACTGCAGCACAAAGTTGACCACGGGGCTGGCTATCACAAGAATTTGCGTAAGGGCATAGTTGAGCAGAAGCACTATCGACACATTGACAAAATTGTTGGAGATAAGGATTGTGGCGAGCAGACGCTCCGGCTCTTTGAGCAGGCGCGACACTGCCGCGCGCTTGTCTTCGTTCTCGATATCGTCGATGTCGCTTTGAGAAAGGGCGAAGAACGCTGTTTCTGAGCCCGACACGAAAGCCGAAACCATCAGAGCCACGCATGCCACTGCGAGAGCCACCATACTCCCTGCCGTAGGCACATTGAAGCCTATCCAGCTTGTGCCGCCATTCAGCGAGGCGGCAATAAAATTTAAAATACTCGGGTAAGGGTCTAAGTCCAAAATTATTATGCTTTTATTAATCTGTCTGCAAAGATAGTGCAAATCGAGCGCATAACAACAAGCTTGCTTGTATGTTTTGCCGAGATGCAGACTATTTTATACAAAGATAGTGCAAGGTGAGCGAAAAACAAAATCAAGCGAGCTTGATTTTGTCTTTCCGAACCGCAGCATTAAAGTCCTTAAAGTCCTTAAAGACCTTAAAATCCCCCACAGTTCTTAAAATCTTCAATTCCACTTAACCCCCTCAATCTCTTTTTTTCGGATCCAACAAGTTCCGCCTTTGCAGGCGCATACGCGCCATTCTTTCAGAGAATCCGCCCTCCTCAAGAAATTTCTCAGACAAAGCCTGCAATTGCTTAAAAAGCAAATAATCCGTCTGCATTATCAACACAATCACCATATTAGCGATTGTTTGCGGAGGTCGGGTTCTTGCCAAATTCATAAAAAATTCCGAATCATTATGTGTTTTTCCCAGCTCTCGCATCGCACTCATCTCCACCGAATCCATTTCCCATTGTCTATGACCATTTACACGCAAATAATCCTTATAATCTTCAAGCAACTCCATCAAACTCGCCTTAGCCACATTTATCAATCTGATTTCGCTCTTGCTTGATGTCGACGACGCTGCGCATCCCTCCACAATATTCTGTTTCCCGCTGCGGGCAGCCTGCACCATTTGATCAAAAGTTCTATCAGTACGCCTGATATAATTAGTGCAAAAATAAAAAGTCATGTCATAGATAGCCTGACTCTTCTGATATGAGAGAAGCTGCTTATAATTGCCGTTTTTAGGGATAAGTGTGTCCATCATTCTGCTTTGTTACACAACAAAGATAGTGCAAATCGAGAGCAAAAACAACAAGCTTGCTTGTATGTTTTGCCGAGATGCTGCCTATTTTATTCAAAGATAGTGCAAATCGAGAGCAAAACAAAATCAAGCAAGCTTGATTTTGCCGTTTTTCCGAACCGCAGCATTAAGGTCGTTAAAGTCCTTAAAATCCTCTCCCCCTCAAAAAAAACAAAAGCGGGCGGAAACTGTCGCTTCCGCCCGCCTGTTCTGTCTTCAAAAAAGATTATTTCACGATAACTTTCTTAACCACATTGTCGGCACGCACGATGTAGAGACCTGCTGCCAAGCGGGTGCGGGCGTCGGTGCTTACCAATGCGCCGGCTGTTGTGTAGACTGCTACGCTCTGTGCGCCGTCAACAACGATCTCGCCGTTTGCTGCTGCGATAACCACGCCTGCTGCGTCAACACCTGCAACGCTTGATGTCTTTCCTGTTGCTGCCTTAACAGCCCAGTTGTCGCCATCTTTAGCAACTGTGAGGATTACTGACGCTACATCGCCTTCAGCGAAGAGAGTCAAGTTTTTGCCTTGTGGATCACCATTCAAGAGTACAGCATCACCATCCAAATCCAAAACAATGTCACCAGCATAGTAGGCTCCATTGATTATAAAGCCAAAACCTTCTGACAATGCATTCATATTTTCTTCTACCTCATATGTATAAGTACCGTTTGGATTGCTTACCATATCGGCTACCTTCCAACTATTAAACACACCTTTGATCTGAACTTTGTCTGGTTTCTCGCCAACGATTTTCAGTTTCCAAGTGCCATTGTCATTCTTGACAGTAAGAGTGATTTTGTCATAGTCAGCTGCGTCGGTAATCTTCATATTGTTGGCGCTGCTGCCACCGCTATACAAGTCCTTGAAGCCCCATTCGTTGTTAAGCGTACCTTTAAATTCATCATTGTGAAGCCAAGTGTTTGTGTCTACAATGGTTATTTTAAAATCGCTTGCCAATTTCGCAGTCTCAGTCTCTTCATAAACATATTCGCCTGTTTCTTTATTATAGGTAAACGCTGGAGCGTCAGTTCCCCAAGAATATTTAGCCCCGCGCAACTGAACAGTATAAGTTTCTACCGGTTCCGGAGTCACAGCACCTGGTGCGCCTTCTGTCTTTGTAAAATTCCAATCTGCATTCAGCACGAAAGTATAGTCGCCTGCCAAGCCTAGAATATTAGCAGTTCTATTAGTATTCTCTTTTTCGTTATTATTAAAAATAATATTATACGAGCCTTCTGTATTGACGGTATATACAAAATAATCTGCAGTTCCGATTGTTTCTTTTTCTATCAACTTATCGCCAGGCCACTCTTTATTTGTGCAGAATTTATTACTGCCTTCCCATACCCAAACTGCAAGATTGCTTTCTGCAGTCACTTGACCTTCTCCAATTTTCAGATACACCTTTGCTGCCTGTGCAGAAAAGATTGCAATCAAAGCAAACAACAACGTAAAAGTAAGTTTTTTCATAATAGTAAAATTTTAATTTTTTCGATATGTGTATTGCCAAACTATGGTGCGCATTTCCCACACGCACCATAGTATTTTTGTAAATTTATCTTCTGTTATTTCACGATAACTTTCTTAACAACATTGTCGGCACGCACGATGTAGAGACCTGCTGCCACGCGGGTGCGGGCGTCGGTGCTTACCAATGCGCCGGCTGCTGTGTAGACTGCTACGCTCTGTGCGCCTTCAACAACGATTTCGCCGTTTGCTGCGTCTACAGCCACGCCTGCTGCGTCAACACCTGCCACGCTGCCTTCTGTTGCAACGAGCTTAAACGCGCCTGTGTTGATGTTGAATGTCACCTTGTAAGTGCCAGGAGCTGTTGTGCAGCATTTTTCCAAGCCCTTTGTGAATGTGCCTTCGAGAGTGCTGACTGTTGTTTCTTCAGCAAAGCCCCAAGTGCCTCTGCCACCGAGACCTTCAAAGATACGCCAGTAGCTCAACTCGCTCTCTTCGGCTGCAGGGAAAGTTATCACTCCGCTGAACTCGCCGGCTGTCTCTGTTGCAGTGAGCTTGCCGCTTGGGTCAGTGAAGTCCCAACCGTTGTTGTTGCCCATCACGAAAACCTCTGTCACTTCGCCCTCTGTGCCTTCAAGGAGGAGAGATGCGTTGCCTTCACCGTCGATAGTAAGAGTGATTGTTTTGCAATTGTAAGTTGCGTCGCCAAGGTCGATGTTTGCACTTGCCCCACCCGGAACGAGTGAGTAAGACATACCGAGTTGTGGCACTGCTCCCGAGATACCACCATAGTTGCAGGCATCGCTCCAATTAGCGTCTGCCACCTTGAACTGTCCGAAAAGTTCTTTATCTGCAAGCGTATAAACGCCTTCCTTTTCAGTTGTCTGGAATTCCCATGCTGGATCTGCAGTCCAGTTTGTCACACCACCGCGAATAAAGATTCCTGATCCTGCGGCGTTACCAACCAATGCGCAGAGTGCGCACATCAAAAAAAGAGTAAATTTTTTATTCATAGGTTCTAAATTTTAATTAGTGAATCATTAACGCCGCAAAGATACACCTTATTTTCACAAAGTGGTCAACAAAAAGATATGTTCTTCAACATATTTTGGACATAATTACAATTCTAACATCATCAACGCTCTAAGAACCACCTCCACCAGCAACCGCCCCGACCCGCCGACCCACGCCAGGGGATATCCGTGCCGGCGGCGCGACTGCCGGCCGCGCGAGCGGTCACGCTTTCAGTTAACCCCCGACAGCGTCGGGGGTACACGCACCGACGCATATGCGCCGCGGAGCGCCGCCGCTGAAAGAAGCATAGCGAAGCGGCGAGGAAAAAGAAAGGATGCTCCGCCGCAAGGCGAGGCATCCCTTCTCTAACAATAAATTATTCTGGTAGATTAGTCTTTTAACTTCATCTTCAGATATTCACGGTTCATACGTGCAATGTTGCTCAACGAAATGTTTTTCGGACACTGAGCGGCGCAAGCGCCTGTGTTGGTACAGTTACCGAAACCGAGCTCGTCCATCTTGCTCACCATAGCGCGGACGCGGCGTGCTGCCTCGACCTTGCCTTGTGGGAGAAGTGCGAACTGGCTGACCTTCGCTGAAACAAACAGCATAGCCGAACCGTTCTTGCAGGCTGCCACACAGGCACCGCAACCGATGCAGGTAGCTGAGTCCATTGCCTCGTCGGCTGCCTCCTTTGAGATAGGTATTGCGTTGGCATCGCCGGCTCCGCCCGTATTGAACGATACGTAGCCACCAGCCTGCTGGATTTTGTCGTAAGCCGAACGGTCTACCATCAAGTCACGGATTACGGGGAATGCGCGCGAGCGCCATGGCTCGATAGTGATAGTGTCGCCGTCGTTAAACTTACGCATGTGCAACTGGCAAGTAGTGATGCTGCCAACAGGTCCGTGAGGATTACCGTTGATGTAGAGTGAGCACATACCGCAGATTCCCTCGCGGCAGTCGTTGTCGAACACTACTGGCTCCTCGCCCTTCTCCACGAGCTGCTCGTTGAGCATGTCGAGCATCTCAAGGAAACTGATGTTGGTCGGCACATTGTCAAGTGAATAATCGACGAATTGACCCGGCTCTTTAGGACCGCGTTGACGCCAGATTTTTAACTTTATGTTGATTGTCTGTTCCATAATTAGCTAAAATATTAATGCCTAAAGGCGGGTTGTTATGACTTATAGTTACGTGTTTGAACCTTGATTGCCTCATAGTTGAGCGGCTCTTTCAGCAAGATTGGCTTTTCGCCCTCGCCGGCATACTTCCAGCAGCTTACATACATATACTGGTCGTCGCGGCGCTGTGCCTCGCCATCCTCTGTCTGATACTCCTCGCGGAAGTGTGCGCCGCACGACTCGTTGCGGTGGAGCGCGTCGATTGCCATAAGGCGGCCGATAGTGAAGAAGTCCTCAAGACGGAGTGCCTTTTCAAGCTCTACGTTGAGTGTGTCTGCCTCGCCTGGTACAAACAAGTTGGTGTCGAATTCTTTCTTCAAGTTGTCGATTTGCTCGATTGCCTTGATCAAGCCTTCTGCCGTACGTCCCATACCTACAAGGTTCCACATAATCAAGCCGAGTTCCTTGTGGATTGAGTCGGCTGAACGTTTGCCCTTGATGTTCATCAATCGCTCGATGCGTGCGCGAACCTTTTTCTCTGCCTCAACAAACTCAGGGGCATCGGCTCCCGGGTGTTTAACCTTAATCTGGTCAGAGAGATAGTTCTGCATTGTGTAAGGCAATACGAAATAACCGTCGGCCAAGCCCTGCATCAACGCAGAAGCTCCGAGGCGGTTACCGCCGTGGTCGGAGAAGTTTGCCTCACCGATTGCAAACAAGCCCTTGACTGATGTCTGGAGCTCGTAGTCTACCCAGATACCGCCCATTGTGTAGTGCGATGCCGGGAAGATCATCATCGGTGTCTTGTATGGGTTGTCGTCGGTAATCATCTCATACATCTGGAACAAGTTGCCATAGCGAGCTGCGATGACATCCTCGCCCAAACGGTTGATTGCGTCGGAGAAGTCCAAGTAAACGGCATTGCCTGTTCCTACGCCGTAGCCTGCGTCGCAACGCTCTTTGGCTGCACGGCTGGCGATGTCGCGAGGACAAAGGTTACCGAATGCCGGATAGCGGCGCTCCAAGTAGTAGTCGCGGTCTTCTTCCTTGATTTCTGTCGGTTTGAGCTTGCCGGCGCGGATTGCCTCGGCATCTTCTTTCTTCTTCGGAACCCAGATGCGGCCGTCGTTACGCAACGACTCTGACATAAGGGTAAGCTTTGACTGGTTCTCGCCATGCTTTGGAATACATGTCGGGTGAATCTGCGTGAAGCAGAGGTTTGACAGGTATGCACCGTGCTTGTAGCACTGCACTGCAACAGAACCGTTGCAACCCATAGCGTTGGTCGACAGGAAGAACACGCGGCCGTAACCGCCTGTCGCAACCACAACTGCGTGTGCGGCGTAGCGCTCAATCTCTCCGGTGATAAGGTTGCGCACGATGATACCGCGTGCGCGGCCGTCTACAACTACCAAGTCGAGCATCTCGCGGCGTACGTAGCTCTTCACTGTGCCCTTGTTGATCTGACGGTTCAATGAAGAATATGCGCCGAGAAGGAGCTGCTGGCCTGTCTGTCCTTTAGCGTAGAACGTACGTGACACCTGGGCGCCACCGAAAGAACGGTTGGCGAGCAAGCCTCCGTATTCACGTGCGAATGGCACGCCCTGCGCAACGCACTGGTCGATGATGTTGTTTGACACTTCTGCCAAGCGGTATACGTTGGCCTCGCGTGAGCGGAAGTCTCCACCCTTGACTGTGTCGTAGAACAAACGGTAAACGGAGTCACCGTCGTTCTGATAGTTTTTCGCTGCGTTGATACCACCCTGCGCGGCGATTGAGTGCGCGCGGCGTGGAGAGTCCTGGATACAGAAGTTCAACACGTTGAAGCCCATTTCGCCGAGTGTCGACGCTGCCGACGCTCCTGCAAGGCCTGTTCCTACAACGATGATGTCGAGGTGACGCTTGTTGGCTGGGTTCACGAGTTTCTGATGTGCCTTGAAGTTTGTCCACTTCTCAGCAACTGGTCCTTCAGGAATTTTAGAGTCAACTTTCTCGTCCGAATAAACGGCGTATTGGCTCATTATGCTTGTGCTATCAATAATTTTTTCTGACATGTCTCAATTAGTTTGAAGTGAATTAAAGAGCAAACTGAACTGTGAATACTACGGCTTGAATCAAGAACAATCCGATTACGATTGTTGCCCACCAGTTGCCAAGTGTTTTGAAACGTGGAATCCAAACGTTGTTGGTTGTGCCGAGCGACTGGAACGCGCTCCAGAAGCCGTGAGTCATGTGGAACCAAAGTGCCACAAGTCCGATGACGTAAACTGGCAATGTCCACATCTGGCCGAAAGCGTTCTTGATGTGGTGCATACCGTCGGCTGCCAAAAGAACTGCGCTGCCGTCACCACAGCTTGCGCCCAACTGATGGCATACCTCTACAAACTGCATCTTTGCCCAGAATTGAGCGAAGTGCACAATCATGAAGGCTACGATTACGATACCGAGCACGAGCATGTTCTGCGACGCCCACTCTACGCTTGCTGGCTTTGTTGTTACCGCGTAGCGGTCGTTGCCGCGCGCCTTGCGGTTCTGCATCGTAAGCCAGAATGCATAAATAATGTGTACAATGAAGCCGGCGGCAAGAATCGCTGTAGCGACCAATGCGTACCAATTAGCACCCAAGAACTCGCAGACCATGTTGTATGCGTCCGGAGATATCAGGGCTACTGTGTTCATTAATACGTGAAAGGTTACAAATAGGAGCAGGAAAAGACCGGTTACCGACATAACCACTTTTCTTCCTAAGGATGAATTTGTTAACCACATAGTAGTTCTGAAAATTTAGTTATTAATTAAGTTTATAGTTTTAATCCAAAATACACGGGACATAGTTCCCCGTGCAAAGTTACCTTTTATTAACCGAATATGGAAATTATTCTATAATTTTTTTACGCCTCTCACTTTTGACGCTTTGCGGTCGCGCTCGCGGCGGAAACTGTCGAAGGTTTCAAAGATGTCGCCGAGGGCGATGGTGGAGTTGCTGACCTGACTTTCGTAGAGCTGGGCGCCGGTGGTGCCGGCGGATGCCTGCCCTTGAAGGGCGCCGCTGACACCGCTTATCTGCTCAAACAAGCGCATCTGAAGATTGACCATCTCGTAGGCGCCTATGTTGGTGGCGTTGCCGCTCACTTGCTCCGGACGGTCGTTGCCGCCGCGGGGATGGTAGGGGACTATGCCGTTGGGCTTCGACCAAGCATAGCGGAGGTCGTTCCATGTGAAGCCTTCGGGAAGGATATTGTCTGGATAGAGGAGCACGCCTTTCGCGCTGGCGCCCATCACGTGGTCTACAAGGGTGACGAGGCGATTGACGTATTTCTGCTGGTCGATCACGTCCTCAACCATCGAATGCACCTCGCCGTCGGTCAGCGGATAGAGCTTCAACGCGAAGGGGTGGCTGCCGTGGCCGTAGGGACTGTCGTACTGACTGAGGACGGCGCCGTCGGGGCTGAGCCAATAGCATCGCCAAACGTGGCGCAGTTCCCAGCGGCGGTCGATGTCGGGGTCGTGGACAGGCTCTTCGGGTGTGCCGGGCTGGAAAAACCATTCGCCGGTGCGCCGGTTGTGGCAGTCGTAGCCCTCCCTGCTCTCGCGCCGCCACAGCTCGACCACGCGCACTCGCCCGGGTTTGCCGCTGCGGAAGAAGTCGGCGGTGCCTGAATCTACGGCGTCGGGCTGTGTCTGATAGTGGCGGCAGATGTCGAGGGCGCGGGTGCGGCTGCCGTCGCTGAGCCGCTCAACAAGAGTGGCAAGCGGCATGTCGTGCAGCTGACCGACAAGGTCGAAGTCGCGGCAGCGGGGGTCGTCGCCGCCGCGGAACAGCATCTGCGACGGCGACACGTTGCTGAGCGCAACCCGTCCTTCCTCGCCGAAGTCAATGCGCTGGAAGCAGCACCCGGAGATGAGAAATTCTTCCATCAGACGGCTGTCGAGCTCGCCCACAAGGTTGCCGTGCAAAGGCTCCGCAGGTGCGGGTTCGGCGGCGAGACGGCTGCGGAACCGCCCCACCACGCTCTTGACCAGCTGGCGGATAAGGTTGTTGGTCAGCGGATCTTTACCGTTGTCGCGCAGATGCTGCCACTCGCTGACGCGCCGACCGTGCTCGTCGGTCATCATGTCGCACCACTGGTTGCCATAGGTGAAATTCTTGTTGCGCTCGCGTTTTTCTCTCAGCGGACGCATCCGCTCCCATGCCCTGTGTGCTTCGGCAAGCAGGTGCATGGCTTGGCTTGTATTCTCTGTGTTTTCCATAGTTTTCTTTTTTTTGCAAAAATACACCTATAACAATACAATCTGTCGCAAAAAAGAGACAAAAAACAAACTTTTTTCATCGTCTTATTGTTGTCTACATATAAAAAAATGAGAATTTTTTTTTTATTTGAAAAAAAATAAGGCTTTATCAAAAAACAAACGTATATTTGCAGAAAGAATATACAAATTCAAAATCATCAATAACTATGAACAAAAAAATCAGTTTGTATGTATTGGTCGGTGCTGTTGCATTGACTGGATGTAACAAGAAAATGCAGGACTTCGCTGCCGAGCATTTCACCACCAACCCTAACCCACTCGAAGTTGTGGGCGACAACGTTCCTGGCACAGTAACTGCCAATGTCCCTCAAAAGTTCTTCAAAAAGAACGCAGAGGTTACCGTAACTCCTTACCTTTCTTATGGTATGGACAATAAGGCCACTTCTCAGTCTTACACTTTCCAGGGCGAGAAGGTTAAGGGCAACAATCCTGTTATCAACTACAAAGAAGGCGGTACAGTGACAATCCCTGTAAACTTTGTCTACACTCCGGAGATGATGAAGAGCGACCTCTACCTTGACTTCAACGTGGTTCAAGGCAAGAAAGTCTACACTCTCCCTGCTGTGAAAGTTGGCGAAGGCGTTGTAGCCACTTCTACTTTGGCTGACGCTACTACTGTCACTCCTTCTGCTGCTGCCGACAAATATCAGCGCGTAATCAACGAAATCTGCGACGCTAACCTTATGTTCCTTATCAACCAGGCCAACGTCCGCGCTTCTGAGTTGAAAAAAGGCTCAAGCGTTTCTAACTTCAACGAAACTGTTGCCGAGGCTTCTAAGGCTGACAACAAAGAAATTGAAGGCATCCACGTTTCTTCTTTCGCTTCTCCTGAAGGTGGTGTGAAATTCAACGCCAAACTGTCTGAAAAACGTGAGCACTCTACTGTTAACTACTTGAACAAAAACCTCAAGAAAGAAAAAGTTGACAACTACGGCGACATCACGTCTGAGTTCACTGCTCAGGACTGGGACGGTTTCCAGAAACTCGTTTCCGAGAGCAACATCCAGGATAAGGACCTTATCCTCAGCGTTCTCTCTATGTACAGCGACCCTGAACAGCGTGAGAAAGAAATCCGCAACCTCTCTTCTGTATTCGATCAGTTGGCTAAGGAAATCCTTCCACAACTCCGCTACTCTCGCATCTCTGCTTCGATCAACACTATCGGTCGCAGCGACGAGGAAATCGCAGCTCAGTACAAAGAAGATCCTACTCAACTCTCTATCGACGAGCTCCTTTACGCTGCCACTAAGACTGACAACGTTAACGAGAAAGAGGACATCTACAAAACTGCCGTTAAGCAATATCCTAATGACTACCGCGCTTACAACAACCTCGGTATGGCTCAGTATGTAAAGGGCAACTACAACGATGCTAAGGCTAACTTCGAGAAGGCTGCTTCTCTCAACCCTAACAGCGACGAGGCTAAGATGAACCTTGGTCTTATCAAGATGATGAACAAGGACTACAACGGTGCTCGCGAAGCTTTCGGTAGCGCTGCTAACGCTGAAGGTATCAACGAGGCTATGGGTGTTTACTACCTCCGCCAGGGTGACTACCAGACTGCTGCCAAAGCTTTCGGCGACAGCAAGTCAAACAACGCGGCTCTCGCTCAAATCCTCAACAAGGACTACAGCGCCGCTCAAAGCACTCTCGAGGCTGTAAAGGCTCCTAACGCTACTACTTACTATATGATGGCTGTCGTTGCTGCCCGCACTAACAACGAACAGGCTGTTTACGCAAACCTCCGCAAGGCTGCCGCTCTTGATGCTTCTATCAAGGACCGCGCTGCCATCGACAAAGAGTTTGCAAACTACAACGTAGCAAACCTCTAATCTGAGCGTTACAACAATTTATAGAAAAGGCGGCTGTCAGACAGCCGCCTTTTTGCTTTTCATCATCACCACATCCTGACATTATGAACCGAATCAAAACCTTTCTGCTCCTAATGATTGCCGCGGCCATCCACTGCAATGCCGCAAATTATCTGCGTGTGAACCAAATCGGATACCTTGTCGACGACGTGAAAGTTGCCGTGATTATGATGGAACACGGCGACGCTCCGACCTCGTTCTGCGTGGTCAACGCCGACTCCGGAAAGAAGACCGTGATGCACACGGTGAAACCTACGGGCGAGTTTGCTGGCTTCGCTCAGACGGCGCGGCTCGACTTCTCAAAAGTAAAGACTCCTGGCACATACTACATTACTGCAGCAGGGGCGAAATCCTCATCTTTCCGAATCGCCAACGACGCCTATGCCGGCGCACAGGAGGTGCCGCTGAACTATATGCGGCAGCAACGCTGCGGATGGAATCCGCTGATGCGCGACTCCTGCCACCGATACGACGGACGCCTGCAGCTGTGCGGCGACCGCGACGGTGAACACGTTGACGTGCGCGGTGGATGGCACGACGCAAGCGACTATCTGCAATATCTCACCACTTCTGCCAACGCTGTCTACCAAATGCTGTTTGCCTACTCGCAGAATCCGTCGGTGTGGGCAGATAACTTCCAAGCCGACGGCACTGAGGGCGCAAACGGAATCCCCGACATACTCGACGAGGCTCGCTGGGGTCTGGAATGGATGCTGAAAATGAATCCTGACGACAACACGTTCCTAAACCAGATTGCCGACGACCGCGACCACCGCTCGCCAGGACTGCCCAACGAGCAGATGGCCGACTATGGATGGGGTGCGGGGAAAGACCGACCTGTATACCCGTGCATCGGCAGCCCGGCGGGACTGAGAGAATACAAGAACCGCAGCCGCGGACTGGCTTCTTCGGTGGCGAAATTCAGCTCGTCGTTCGCTCTCGGCGCAAAGGTGTTTGAAACGCTCGACCCTGCTTTTGCCTCTACGCTGCTTAGAAAGTCGGGCGTGGCATACGATGTGGCGAAGGCAAACCCGGGCAACTGCCAGACGGTATGCACCGTGTCGCCTTATTTCTACGAGGAGGACAACTGGACCGACGACCTTGAGCTGGCGGCGGCGACAATAGCGGCTTGCTCTGGCTCGGAAAAGATGATGAAGGAGGCGGTTGATTGGGAACGCCAAGAACCCGTGACTCCGTGGATGGGTGCCGACAGCGCCCGACACTATCAATGGTATCCGTTTGTCAACATCGGACACGCATTGGTTGCAATGCACGGCAACGAGCGACAGCGCGCCGAGGCACTGCGCAACATGCGCTGCGGCTTGCAGCGCGTGGCCGACAGAGCCGCCGACGTAAATCCTGCCTTCAAACACGGCATCCCTTTCATCTGGTGCAGCAACAACCTTACAGTGGCATTTGTGACGCAGGCGATGCTCTACCGCAAGCTGTCGGGCGACTGCCAGTTCCAAGAAATCGAGACAGCCATGCGCGACTGGCTCTTCGGTGTGAATCCGTGGGGTAAATGCATGGTCGTGGGGCTGCCCGAGAATGGCGACTATCCGCGCGACCCACATTCAATGATAAGTCACGGACACGACTATAAAATCACCGGCGGACTTGTCGACGGCCCTGTCTACACTGCCATCTTCAAGTCGTTGCGCGGCGTGGTGCTTAGCCACGACGACGGATATGCCAAGTTCCAAGGCGGCGCGGCGGTCTATCACGACGACTATTGCGACTACAGCACCAACGAGCCTACGATGGACGGAACGGCCTCAATGACGTGGTTCCTCGGAGAGCTGGCGAAAGCCGCCCACAGATAGCCCTTCCGCGGCACTCTTACAAAGGCGTGCATCAATCAGCAGATCATTCCTTCATCAACTTATCATATAATGGCCATATCGCCCATTATATGATAAGTTGATTTTATTTGGAAGCTACCCCTCATATAAAATAATCTGAATTCACTGCTCGCCGACACTTATTGCAACTTGTCTGCCGCCGGTTACTTTCCGATGCAGTATCAGACGGCTGTTGAGTATCAACGCTTTGCAGACCGATGGTTCAAGTGCTGTGTCCGTTTGACTCTTGACCCGGTTTCGGCGCTGAATTCGTGGTGGAATAGCGGTTCAAGTTTTGGCTTGAGTTTCTTCAAACTTCGAACGCTGCTATTCGGTGCTTTTTCGTGATTTCGATGTATCCAAAGTCCCTGTTTCGCTTCCCTTGTATGAAGTCCTTTTGCTGACTTGGTTGTGAGCAAAGATAGTGATATTTGATGGGTGGATGATGGATTTTTGTTGGGTATGTAAGGAGCTATCCTCGAAAAAGAGATCAGCCATAGTTAAGTGGTTTGTTTGAACTCAGTTAATAGAGGAGGATATTCTGGGTTATTATAAAAAACAAGGTCGAGTAGCGAAATGCCCGACCTCTTTTTCCCTTTTTATAGTGTTGGCAATGAGCCTTAAAGTCATTACCGGCACTTTTAATGGTGGAATCATTCACCAAAATATAACTGATGAATAACTTTTTGATGTAGTTGGTAGAACAATTGCGAAGATTTGTATATCTTTGCATCGTATTAGTTCTTTGATAGACTGAGAAGGCTTTGGAGACTAAATTATGCTAAAACCTAAAGCGAGCAATCGCACCAAGTCATTGGTAAAATGGGGCGGATATAGTTTTGAAGTATGGCAGAATGGAGATAAGAACATCTCATATAGTTCGTTCATTATTTCCGATTGTCGATATATGTAAGATTCGTATCTACTTCATTATTTTGTGTCCATTTTTTAGGCACGTGAAAATAGAGAGTACAATGGAAGACAATGTCTAAGCATATTTTAGTTAGGTCATATTGATTTTAGGCACGTGGCAATATTGCCCGAACTAAAATTAAATGCTTATGACTAAAAAAAAGAAGAAGCCTTCAAAGAGAGAGAAGAAGGCTAACAAAAATTCCCTCCATTGTTCTCCAATGATTGTAACACAGGAGAAGAAGATAAAAAATTTGGCAAAATGGATTAAAGCCATTGCTGAATTTATAAAGGCATTGATTCAATTATCAAATGCAATGAAGCCTTTGATAGAATGGTGCAAATCTTTTTTTGAATCGTTATAATCAACTCTCTAATTTCTTTTTTTTGATGATAACAAGCGAAAAATATTTACTATATATACTGGGTGTTAATAAGGAACAGTTGGATTGCTTGTTGACACATATAGAAGATTATTATTATTCTTTTGAAAAAGTAAAATTTAATAAGTTTACTGACAAACCAAAGAAGAATAATAGTGGAGAAATTGCCACTAGACAAATAAACTCGTCTAAAGGAAAACTAAAAGAGGTTCAAACGCGTCTTTATGATTTTATGTCAAAGCAAGTTGAAATTCCTCAATATGTTTATGGTGGTGTTCAGAGGAAAAATAATGTGCGTAATGCTCGTCTTCATCAAGGAAATAAATATATATTTACGACAGACTTGAAGTCATTTTTTCCATCAATTTCTCATAAGCAAGTTTTTCAAATGTTTCTTCGAGAGGGCTGTACGCCTGCTATAGCAAGAATATTAACTAAACCAACTACTCATAAATATCAAGTTCCGCAAGGTATTCCAACCTCAACTTTAATTGCTAATTTGGTATTTAAACCCATAGGCATGGAAATTGACCAGTTAGCGAAGGAGCATCATATTAAATTTTCAATGTTTGTTGACGATATAACTTTATCATCTAAAGTTGATTTTAAAAATCTAGTACCTCAGTTCCTTGCAATCATTAAAAAGTCTGGATTCAGAATCAGTCACAAAAAGACACATTATCAAACTAAAAATCCTATTATAACAGGTGTAATATGCCAAAACAACCGACTTCTTGCTCCTTTGGGTTATAAAAAAAAGATAGCAATACTATCCAAGCAACTCTCAACGCACGAATCTATAAAGAATAAGTTACAAGGAATAAAAGCGTATTTGTCAATAATTGAAAAATCAAGTTCGCTTTGACTATTTATGTTGTCATTATATGTGGTGATTTTAATCCTTTCTAGCTTCCTTCTTGCAAAAAAGCACGCATATAATAGAAGTAAAGACTACTATTGCATGCGTGCTTATTTTTTTGCGTAATATTTACGCAATTATTTGGTAATTCAAATTATTATCCTTACTTTTGCGTAAAAATAACGCATAAAATGAAGGATCTAAAGTATTATAAAGAAATTTTCTGTTCTTCTGAGCTTGAACTCTATTTTATGGAGGAAAATGGAAGTTGCAGTTTTGTAAAAAGAAAATATGATTACATTTATCGATACGAAGAGGCTATCGTTGCTACCAATGCTCTAATGCCTTTGGTAGACTATCCCTCGTCAGATGATAGCTTAACAATTGTAGACAGAGTGGCATTTCTTTTCGGAACAAGTGATGGATATTTCCGTTTCACAAACTTGTGCGAAACCAATAAAATAGATATTAAGGAAATCGAATGGTAAAAATGAATGAAGAAAAGCAGTATTGCTATAAATATCCGCATCCGTCAATAACAACAGACTGTGTTATCTTCGGATATGATGTAAAAGATGGACTATCGCTTTTATTGATTGAGCGAAAAGCAGAACCTTTCAAGGGTAGGTGGGCGTTCCCTGGAGGCTTTATGCATATTGATGAAGATACAGAATCTTGTGCTCGAAGAGAGTTGCAAGAAGAAACTGCACTTACAGCAGCTGTGCTGGAACAGTTGGGCTGCTATAGTGATGTCAATCGCGACCCTCGTGAGCGTGTAGTAACAATAGCTTACTATGGTATCATAAAAAAATCAAACGTCGTTGGCGGTGATGATGCAAAAGATGCAAGATGGTTTGCACTTAATGAAATACCAACATTAGCTTTTGATCATGACCGAATTTTGAGGGATGCCGTCCATAAACTAAAAGAAAAAATTCACTTTGAACCTATTGGGTTTGAATTACTACCCGATGTATTCACAATGCCTCAGTTGCAAGAACTATACGAAAGTATTCTTAACGTGAAATTTGACAGGAGAAACTTTGCCAATAAAATCCTTAAGTTAGGATTACTCGAAGAATATGGTGAACGTCCAAAGAATAAAGGTTCACGTATTCCAATAAAATATACTTTTAACAAAGAGAACTATGCCAAACTTAAAAGTTCTGGGTTTAGACTTGAATTTTAAAACTATCATAAAATGGAAAAAGCAAAAGAATATACAAGCGAGGAACAGCAATGGCTTACGGAAAATCGTTTGTCAAGATTCCAAAATAGAATCACTCCGTCTTGGATAAGAGATCTGGGGAAAAACGAGATTTTTGTGTTTGGCAGTAATGTCAACGGTTATCATGGAGGTGGTGCTGCCAGATTCGCCATGAACAACTTTGGTGCTGTATGGGGAAACGGAGAAGGTTTACAAGGTTCATCATACGCCATTCCGACGATGGAAGGACTTGATAATATGCAAGATGCCGTTAAACGCTTTTATTTGTTCGCAAGAGCTCATGTAAATTATAAGTTCTATGTAACACCTATCGCATGTGGCATAGCTGGTTATAAACCCGAAGAAATCGCACCTATGTTCTTCGAAATTGCACATTTGGAAAATGTTTTTCTCCCTTTGTCTTTTTGGAAAGTTCTCACAGATAAATTGTTACAACTATGATTACAAACGATTCTCAAATGACAGGTGCTATAGGAGAAAGTCTTGTCGTTGCAGAACTAATAAAAAAAGGGTGGGTGGCGATGAATGTAAATGCTGCCGTCAGAAACTGCAAGGCTATTGATGTAATCTGTATCAAGTGTGATGAAAACACATGGCCGCACCAATCTTCGCTTATACAAGTAAAAGCAAGACGCGGAAAGGATTTTCCTACCGGCTTTTCACTTAGGCAGAGCATCAACTTGGAAGAACTAAACAGAGAGGTGAAAGGACCTTATGTTTTTGTTTCATTAGATGAAGACAACAATCCTGATTATTATATTTTGTCTCGCAGTCAATTCATAAAGCTGCTCTATTCGCTTCATGATAGATACTGCAACAAAATTCAACGCGAGAAACCATTGAACCTGTCGCTACCAGCAGAACTCCATTTGGGGCTTTTGCAAGGAAACGATGGCAGACCGAGTAAAGGATTGCCAGGATTTAAGAATCCTTTCCCAGGAAATATATTCCATAATGCTTGGGAAAACATCTGGAAAGATTAGAATAGACACTATCCTAAATTCTACCGCATACCATTGTAGACAATTAGGTCTATAAGGGTATGCGGTTCTTTTTTTCATACTCAATATTACTCCCGAGATTTATTGAAATTATTGTGCAAAGGTATTTGTTATGCCTTATCGCTTTGCAAGGTCAAGGCTCTGCTTGGCTTCCAAAATCTCCACGCCTACGGGTCGTATTTTGGTGCCAAACCTTGCATCGATGTGCATAACACCTTTTTAAGGCACATAAATTCTAACAAATCCCGGAAGTAGTTTTACTACGAAAGAGAAAATAAAATTTTTGAAGTATGAGCAATATTTGTGACACGCAGTACAAGGTGAGAGGTTCACGCAAGGCATTGAGCGACCTTTGGAACACCCTTCAGATGATGGAGGTGAATAGTAAGGATGTCTATCTTTACAAGTTGGCAGAGCACTATGGCATTGACTATGAGCATAGAGGTATATCTGTTCGTGGAAAAATCTACTGGGCAGAGTTCGAGGATGGAGGACTGTTGTCGTTTGACACCGAAAGTGCATGGTCGGCTTGCGACCTGTTCTTTGATGAATTGAATAAGGTCCTTGGCAATGAACTTTCTATAAGTTACCGTGAGATAGAATGTGGATGTGAGATATTTTACGTCCACGATGTAGGAGGTTTCTTTCCCGAAGAGTGTTGTGTAAGCCGAGATTCAATAACGAAGTGCAAAATTTTCGTACTGAATAGCCACCACATTTTTGACGCTCGAGACTTAATGGCGGATTGGGGATGGGGCTTCACAAACCCACAGCCCCTCCCCAATCCGATATTAAGTCGCGCAAAAGGTAACTTTCAACTTGCAATACAAAAAAAGGAGACCGAAGTCTCCCTGAGATTAACTAATTTTGTGTTGCATATGTATAAACAATTAACCTCGGAGCAAAGGTCGCAAATTTTCGTCTTGCTCCAAAAGAAAATCAAGAGAAAAGAAATCGCCCTTCTTGTAGGGTGCAGTCAGTCAACGCTCAGCCGTGAAATCAGGCGTAATTCAACAGATAAAGGCAACTATCTGTGGGATAAGGCTCACGCAAAGGCAATGGATCGCCGGAAGCGTACCACAGCCAACCATGCAAAAGATCCCGCAATCGTTTGGGAAGCCCTGGATCTGCTGAAGGAGGATTACTGGTCGCCCGAACAGATATCGGCGGATATGAAAAGCCGTGGCAAGAATATATCCCACGAGCTGATATATCGTCATATCCGTGCCGACCAAAGCGGAGAACTCGCCTCTTACTGTAGGCACAAGATGAGACGGCAAGGGGGCCATCTTGACACTTACCGAGAGAAGCACCAACATGATACTCATGGAGAGGCTGCCCGAAGGCAAGCATCCCGAGCCGCTGGCTAAAGTGATGGTCAGGCTGCGGTTCCCTTATAGAAAAACCATACGCTCCATAACAACCGACAACGGTTCTGAGTTCTGTGCGCATAAGCTGATCTCCAAGGGATTGGCGCCAAAGGGCGCGAAGGATCCGAACCTCGTGTTCTTTGCCGATTCATATTGTTCATGGCAGAAAGGTTCAATTGAGAATGCAAATAAACTTATACGGCAGTACATTCCAAAAGGCTCTGACTTTTCAACCCTGACGGATGCCTTTATTCGCAAGATTCAGCACAAAATCAACCGTAGGCCACGTAAAAAACTAAATTTTGAAACCCCAAAGGATGTTTTCTTCCGACAAATTAATAATTTTGCAGTTGCCGGTTGAGAGTAGGCTCAGCTGCCAAGAGAAATAAAGCCGATTTTAATCTTGAATTATCGACTCCCGACGGCTATAATTTCACTATCAATGCCGACCACGATAATTATGTCTGTGTCGGAGTTTCGGATGATGATGTGAGATCCAGATTAAAGACCAAATCCAAGGCATTCTTTAAGGAAAATGAAGCCGCTCTTAATCTTGAAAATTGTGAGAACTGGCCCTTCTACAAATTTATAGACTTTTCAAATTCAGACGGCCTATATTTGGCAGATTTCAGCGATGAGCTTACTTTTAGTCTCGTTTCTGAAAAATGCAGAGAGGAAATTGTTGGTATTATTCTCAAGCAGACACAAGAACTACTAAGACAGTATAAGCGGTCATTGAAATAATCAAAGGCGTGACAGTTTAGATTCTGCTAAATATTCTGCCCTTATTCCTATAGTTTTCATAATGTGTGAATATGATTTTCATACATTATGATTAACTTTGCAGTCAGATAAAGAAATTTGTATGGCAGACTCAACACTTCGCAAATATATCTGGCTCATAAACACCATTCTTGACGCCAGAAAAATAACTTTCAAAGAAATAAGTGACAAGTGGGACATCTCAACCCTTAACTATAAGGGGACTGAGTTGTCCAAACGCACCTTTCATAATCACCGACAGGCTATTCTCACGGAGTTGGGCGTTGACATACAATGCTCTTCAATGAGAGAGAACAGTCAGTATTTCATAGCCAATCAGGAAGAACTTGAAAATAATGAAGTGTTGAACTGGCTTACAGACAGTATGGCAACCGAGTCATTATTGCTTGAAAACAAGGCTATCTCTGACAAAATAGTTTTGGAACCCGTACCCGGAGGTCGGGAATGGCTCCCCGTTCTATCACAGGCTTTGAGAGATAATCTGCGCATAGTATTTCAATACACATCATTTCACTCAACCAAGAATAATTTGAGTGATAGGATATTGGAGCCGTTGTGCTTAAAGTTGTTCAAAAGGAGGTGGTATATGCTTGGCCAAACCGTGGATAGCGGCAAGCGGTTGATATTTGCTTTAGATCGCATCACTAAACTCGAACTATCATCAGAGCAATTTACCTATCCCGAAGATTTTTCTGCAAAAGACTTCTTCGCAAACTTCTATGGGATTTGTTCTGACGGATATTCTACTCCTACTCGGGTTATCCTGAAATGCTATCGAGAATTTCCCAAATATGTAAAATCATTACCACTACATCCCTCGCAAGAGGAACTTGAACACGGGGATGGTTTTATTACCTTTGGATACTATATGTCACCAGCATACGACTTTATTCAGGAAATAATGAGTCATGGCGATGATATTGAGGTTCTTACTCCAATATGGCTCCGGAATCTTATAAAAGAGAAATCAGACTCTCTGGCAGCGCTCTACAAGTAGTCTCAAATTTTTCTGCAAATCGTTTTCATATATGAAACGATTTTTCATACGTCCTCTATAACTTTGCCGATGAAAAGAAACAAGAGGACATTGAAAACATCGGTCAGACCTTTGCCATCTGTCTGCTGAATCCGGCAGACTTCGTTCCGAATTATCGGAGCGCACCCCAAAGTTTATTACTCGGCATCGACCCTGCACGCTGTTCACTCCGGTCGTGCATGTTTCATCACCTTCGCTTTGCTCTCGGTGATGTGATATGTTTCATCACCTTCGCTTCGCTCTCGGTGATGTGAAATGCACTCCCTCGTTCACAGCGCACATTGCCGAAGCCTCGACCATCCGGCACACACGAAAGTAAGACCGATGTTTTCACTGCTCTCGCAAACTGACAAAACTATGCGAGACCAAATTGCAGAATATCTCAAGGACGTGACCATCAGTAACCGAAAGGAGTTATTTGATGTGTTGAATTTCATTGCACCGCTTATTGACGGTTGGAGTCTGGCCGAACCCAAGTCCGGCAGACAGATAATGCGATTTGCGTCAGCCAACGCAAGAAAGTCCGCCTATGTCGATTTTACGATACCCAAGAAGTCAGGTGGACAAAGAAAAATCAGCGCTCCTGTCAAACCGTTGAAGGCTATCCAAACAGCACTAAATATAGTTCTGCAATCCATATTCGTTCCCGATGAACACGCCACCGGTTTTGTATTAGAGAAAAGTGTCAAGGATAACGCCATGATACACGTGGGTCAAACCTGCATATTTAATACAGACCTCGAAAATTTCTTTCCGAGCATAACAAAACTCATGGTTCGTCGGGCTCTCCATCGAGAGCTTGGTGATAGACTGCAAAGCAATGAAGTAATCAATATTATATGTAGAATTTGCACCGTTCCTGACAGTTCGGGTGTCGAGGTGCTACCACAGGGCGCACCGACATCGCCTGTTCTGTCTAACATTGTGCTGAAGAGCCTTGATAAAGATATGTCAAAGCTTGCTGAAAGAATGGAATGTAAATATTCGCGCTATGCCGATGATATTACATTCAGTCATAGTAAATCAATTCGCAGGATGAGTCCTTTCTGGCAATCAAGGATTTATAATATCATTGCGAAGTATGGGCTCAAAGTGAATGAAAAGAAGACAAGGACATTTGTACCGGGTACACGTCGAGAGGTTACCGGAGTCGTTGTAAGCGATAAAATCAACGTTCCCCGTTCTTATATAAAACAGTTGCGGGTGCTTCTTCACTTGTGGGAGAAATATGGCTATGCACAAGCACAAATCATCTTTACAAGAGATTTCTACAAGGGTATCGAAAAGAGTCTTGTCAATGTAATCGACGGTAAAATTAACTATCTTGAAATGATCAAGGGCAAAGAAGACTCTACTTATCGTAAGTTCAAAAGCAGGTTCAAACGTCTTCAGTGGAAAGAAAAACAAAGTACTGACCAAATACAAAAGGCTATATGAATATAATTTATTTACACGGACTTTCCTCGTCGGGACAGTCCAACACCGCAAAAAAACTTCGGGAGTTACTTCCGGATGATATTGTTGTCACACCTGACATTCCGGTCAGCCCAATAAAGGCTCTTCAGTTGTTACTGAGTCTTGCCGGAGAGTATGGAGCTGATGATACAATCGTAATAGGCACATCTATGGGTGCGATGTATGCCTCTCAGATGAAAGGTTATCGCCGAATCCTTGTCAATCCCGCGTTTCACGTCTCAGACCTCCTGAAAGAAAACAAGGGTGAGAGACTACAATTCTTCTCAGAGAGAGAAGATGGCAGTGAATACTTTGAGGTCTCGGAAATTTTGATCCAAGAGTTTGAAGAAATGGAGGCCAACCTGTTTTATGTCGATGACATTACTCCGGAATCGGTAATAGGACTCTTTGGTGATAAAGACGACGTATGCAACTGTCTTGACGAGTACCGCGAAAGTTATTCCTACTGGTCATCTTTCAAAGGTGGTCATCGACTTACTGAAGATGTTATTACGAACACCTTGCTCCCGGTAATCAAATGGTTGAAGCATCCGGACTACACTTCTGGTAGAACCTATTTGCCGTTTGATGATATAACTCCCGGCGACACTGGCTACATCGGCGAAATGGATAACGATGAGAATGCCTTCAAAATATATAAGAAAGGTTTAGGAGGTAAGTGGTATGAAGAAATTGTGCGTGAGTATCAGGGCACAAAACATTACGATGGGCGCGAAATCAACTTACATTTTCCGTCCCTCCCCGAAGGCGTAAACGAAGAATCGGTAGAACTTGTGTACGGCAATCGTTTCTGTCATCTCCCTTCGATTGAAATCTATGGAGAGCATGGTGTTCAAGTTACCAACGGAGACTTCATTATCAATGAAAGTATTAGTGTCCACAGAAAGTAATGGCAGAAATCCGAAATAGAATCACGGCAATATTGTCGCGAATGAAGCATGACACCTTCGAGCGCGATGAGGCTCTCGCACTTAGCTTGCTCAGTGCTCTTGCCGGGGAGAGTATATTTCTCCTCGGCTTGCCCGGTGTCGGCAAATCCATGATTGCCCGCCGATTAAAACTTGCATTCGATAATGCTACCGTCTTTGAATACTTGATGTCGCGATTCTCGACACCCGATGAGATTTTCGGGCCCGTCAGCATCTCCAAGCTTAAAGATGAAGATTGCTATGAACGTGTCACATCCGGATTCCTACCCGAAGCAGAGGTCGTTTTCCTTGATGAGATATGGAAAGCCGGTCCCGCTATTCAGAACGCCCTTCTTACTGTTCTGAACGAAAAAATCTATCTCAACGGCAATCAAGAGCTTAAGTTGCCAATCAAAGGGATAATAGCAGCCTCAAATGAACTTCCGGCTAAAAATGAAGGTCTCGAAGCATTGTGGGATCGTTTTCTACTGCGATATGTTGTCAATCCCATTGAACAGAAACAGAATTTTTTTAGATTGCTTTCTGCGCAGACTTATGAATCGACAACAGAAGAATTTGGCCCACTGACCCATGACGATTTTATTTCAGTGCAGTCAGAAAGTCGTAAGGTAACTATACCCGAGTCAGTTCTTGAAATCCTTTACACAATAAGAGGGAAACTTAACGAAAAGATAAACGCTAAAGATGTGGTTACGGGAGAGCCTGACCCTGAGAACCTAAAATATTACGTTTCTGACAGACGTTGGAAAAAGGCTGTCGGAGTCATGAAAATGTCGGCATTTCTTAATGGAAGAGATGAGATAGGTCTTTCTGACCTGCTTCTATTGTCGCACATGCTTTGGAATGATGAGCCGTCAATCCCGGTTGTCAAACAGATTATTGCCGAAACTGTTGTCGCGTCATTGTTCAGTGACATATTGGAGCAATATAAAAGTTATAAACGCCATGCTAATGTTGAGAATAATGACACACGTCTATACTCTCCGGACCAAGAACACTATATCATTCAATGCGATGATTCCCCTCTGAAGATTAAAATCAAGGATTATCAACGTATGCAGTCCTCTCCTGATGAGGTTTTCTTTGGTTCAGAGACTACAGACAGTACCCTGATGCTTCGTTCTCGGGGACAGTTCGTGATGAGGTTTGTAAAAGATGGTGTGATTTGTATCAATAACTACAACTATTTTCTCCGGACAGAATCTGATAATCAACTTAGTAAAGACTTTATTGCAGAGATCGGGGATACAATTGACGGCATTGCTAACAAACTATATGTTGAAATGAATCATAATCTTTTCATTGCAAATTCCGATTTATATACACCCATAAAAGAAGTTGTCGCAGTCTATAGAGCAAGAATAGATTTGATGTGATGTGATGAGAAAGCAACATCTGACATATCTGCGCAGAGCCATTGGCATAGCCTCTTCCATAAAGGGAGGAGCGAGAATGCTTGAAATAGTTGGCAAAATTAGGGCTGGAAAGACCCCTGTTTATCAGATGATACGGGATATTGTCTGCGACTCGCGTTTTTACTGCGTTGTGGAGGATGACCTGTTCTGGAAAAAATACGCAACGGCAGACATTCGCCATTTTATTGATTCTCTTTCATCGGAAGACTGGGAAAACGAAGAGCGAAGAACCGGGAAAAAGGAAGATTTCCTGAACACATGGCTATCCAAACACTTCTTTCCACTAAGCGTTGAAGAGAAAAGAATAATTGCAGAATCCATGCAACTTACCGCCGGTAATTCCGGCAAACCAGTTCCTCTTGGTAGCAGTGGAAATGAAGTAAACCAGGACTCTGACGGATATGACATTCAGATAGAATCAGGTATTACAGATAAATCCAATAGTCCGGATAAGATGGGCTACTCACTACCTACAGATATTGCAAACTATGCAGAATCTTCAAAAGGAAGTTCTCCCGGCCTTGAGTTTGATAGCCACGAGGCTGAAGCTGAATATCTTCAACTACTTAATCCGACAATCGTTGAACTTGCCAAGCAGATAGGTCGGAGTGGAGGCACGAGTCACGAAGTAACCGGTAAATTTCAATCTGCTTCACGAAGTGACATAAGCGGTATCACTATCGGTAATGACCTCAATTGTCTGTTGCCTTCAGAACTTGCTCTGTTAGGAGCAAAATCTACTGAAAACCTGTTTTATCAGCGATATGTTCAGAATCGTCTTCAACTGTTTTCATCCGCATCCCACTCTTTTGAGGTTGCCAATGATAAATCAGGTCCAATCTATATATGCGTTGACACAAGCGGCTCTATGAAAGGAGAACCGGAAGTGACGGCAAAAACGTTGGCTCTTGCTGTTGCTATTGTGGCTCAGAGAGATAGAAGACCGATCTGCATGATAAACTACTCCCATAATCTTTCATTTTTTATCCTCACAAATTTGCACCGTCAGCGCAAAAAATTTCTTGCATTCCTGTCTCATTCTTACGATGGCGGTAACGATGAAGACAAACTTTTTTATTTTATTTTCAAGAAGTTGCCATCTATTCCCAAGTATAAGCTCTTTGCCGACGCATTCAAAGGGGCCGACATACTCATAATATCCGATTTTATCTGGAGTTATATTTCCAATGAAAACATGGAACTGATTCAAAAGGCTCGTAGTGAGGGGATGATATTTTACGGCTTGGGGATTGATGTCAGAGAACATCAACTCGATATGTTGGATGACCCGAAAAAACATGACGACGAAATCCGCGATGGTTATAATTTCCTAAAGCAATGCGATTATCGTTATCTGTACGAAAATGGTTCAGTTTTTGAGTATATTGAAAAGCCTTTGGTTCTATGAGACTTAAAATGAGACTTGAAGATGCGATGGTCTATGTACTGGCTACCGCCGGATATGGAATGACAACACAACGGATAGCGGAAGTTATCAATAATGAGAAACTCCACATTCGTGTTGATGGCAACCCTGTTACCGATAAACAAGTATATGCCGCTGTCTGCCGTCACCCGGAAACCTTTGTCAAAGATGGTGGTCGCATTTTGCTTTCAATGTAGAATTTTTTATCCTGTATCGCTAAATGCGTCATGTCGATATTTACTTTGCAGCAAAAACATCGACACATGATTTATCAGGACTATTTTCGCAATTCAGATTTTGAGGATATATGGGTAATCCTCAATGGCTTCTATCTTGAACACGAGGACATAAAGCCAATGTATGCCTCTTTGGTTGATGAGATTAAAGCATTGCCCATTGAGGAAAAGTATTCGGACTCAACAATTCAGATGTGCCTTGACAGCTATAATGAGATTATGGTAAAAGGCGCGCCTGATCCTCAGGAGTGGCTTGTCGGTCGGGAAGTAAAGATTGATTTCTCGTCATGGAAAGATAATATTGATGAAGAAACTATCAACGATTCTCCCGGTATAAAAACGTTTAATATGCTCTCCGGTAAGGAGAAACGCGAACTGGCTCGTCAAAGCGACAGTAAATCAATTGATGGCACCCTCATTAAAAGACATATTGAAAATCAGACTTGGTTCTATTCTGAATGGAAGCAAGACCCTACGGTATACGGAATGTTGACCATGCTTTTTGGCAATAATCAGAATGATTCTTCAGATAATATTTTCGATATATTTGGTCATGATAAAAAAACGCTGACGAAATATTGGAAGTTGCTAACTTCTAACAATATAGAGCAATCCCCAATAATGTTTAATCATACCATCATTGGCTCTGAAGAGCTGCCCCTTTCTGATGATTTATATATCAAAATGAATGCTCGTGGCAAACCACTCACAAATTTCGAAAATTTCAAGGCAGAGGTAATAAAATGGGTATCTGAGAACGTATCAAAAGAGGAATCGATTAGAATCGCGTCTAAATTTGATAACGAATGGACTGATATCTTCTGGGAAAATGGTTTAGGTAAATCGGTTCATAATGTTGATGAGCTTTTCTTTGCCTTTTTTAATCGCATCTATTATCAATATGTTGTGACAGAAAGAAATAGCGAAGAATTTGTATTATCAGAAAAAAATTCTGATAAGAATTCGGAATATAGACTATTCAGCGGAAGCAAGAATAAACATGAGAAAAATTCAGGTGATAAATTTGTCACTTTTCAATCTTTAGAGCCTTATACTTCTCGATTAAAGAAAGTTCCTACTTCTCTCGAAACAATATTTCAAGGAATAAGGCAAATCGACTTGTCAACTTTACAACCTTATTGGAAAAAGGACTTTTATTTCATCCCGAGGTATATTCTTGACAAAGATATCCCTAAACAGCTTACAGATGAGATTTTAGACTTTACGACAATCAACCAGCAGGAAAGGGTTGCGTTCTATGCGATATGTAAATATTTTCTCAGCCCATCCCACGATGATGACGAAAAAGAGAGCTTGTCACACTGGATGCGTTTCGTCTGGAATTTAATATCAGATAAAGACAGCGGGGGCGCTGATACAATTCGTAGCGTTTCAGCCATTCAACAAGCCGTTGCTCTAATTGATATGATTGAAAATCCACGAAGGGTTTACGGTGAACTTTATGAAAAATCCTCAGAATACCGACAAAAATTAAAAAACAATACAGTACTGGAGCATCGGTTTATTGAAGAAATTGAAAAAGTCATTCAGATTCTTCATCCTGACTGCAACGTTATGCTTCCCTCATGGGCAAAGGACTGGGAGCAGGCAATAATTGAAGCTGAGAAGTTCCGTCTGTTCAATGGATCTATTGGTGTGCTTTGCCACAATGAAGATGGCGAAATTGATTGGTCTCATTTTGAATTGAAATTCAAAAATGCTAAAGAATATTTTAAGACACCGGATAATCCAAACGCTATCCGAGACATGATTCCATACTTGAGAGATGAAGACATCCTGGAACTGTTCAGTGATTATACCTTGAATTATAAAGATAGCAATGTAGGCCATATGTTGCGCTCATTTCCCGCCCGGTTCCACAAATATCTTTTGGCAGGGCAGAAATCGGCTTTGCTTACTCGACTTCAAAGCGATATTGAGACATTGTGCGCCAACAACCCTAATTTTTGGATTAACAAAAATTGGGTTAATGGTCATCATGTGCTCTCTAATTATTCAAAAAGAAGCGGTGCGTATGATTTAAGCTCTTATTTTATTGGAACGGACTGCATTGATACACGATATGATATTCTATCAGATTCAGATGCCATACCTGATGGTTACGAGCTAATAGTTAAGAACAAGCAAGTCACCAAACCATACAAAGGACTGCAAACAGAGTTTTACTGCAGATATAAGGAAAAGAAATACAAGTTCATATGGACCGCATATGATTGGGTCGATATGTATGACGGAGATGCAAACCTTTGGGAACGGGGACTGCATACAAGGTTCAATGGGGATAAAGAGCCCCATTTTCATAATGCCATCACATTATGGAAAGAGATAGTACGCTGTATACGCAAGTTCGACAACCCAACGGACGACTCTATTTGACAGGGTCGGAGCAGTATTGTCGGCGACCGCAGCGGGTACAGTGCTCGCCTCGCCAGACGCTGTCAAACTGCTCACAGGCGGCATCTATCAAGGTCGGCTCATCGGTCAGGATTCCGGCCTCGAAGTTGCGGCGGTTACTGCTCTTCATACCTATTCCGGCTCCTGTCAGGTTGGCAGAGCCAATGTAGGCAGTCTCAAAGTCAAATATAATCATCTTGAAATGGACTCGCGGACATAGTATCCGCTCCAGTCCTGATTTTAGAATCGGGTATCGGTCAAAATCCTCACGGAAAGCCGGACCCGGTTCTTTTGCATGAATAAGACGAACCTCTACACCTCGTTTGAGTAGCTTTGCAAGTACGGCAAGGAACGGTTCAGATGAATTGCCAGCTTTGACGTGAAGGTCTTTAATGTCGGCTGTACCAATCCAGAGCGACTTCCTCACGGAAGCCATTCTTGCCACGACCTTATCATAATGGTCTTTGCCGGAAATAAATTCAACTGCCATACTGGTGCAAAGTTACTTATTTTTCGTGAGATAGAGGTAATAGTTGTAGTATGGGGACATCGCTATATCATCTTTTGCTTTTACCATCTTTGAATCCTCGCCGATGAGTGTGGAAAGAAAGGTCCAAAATGATTTGCGATGATGCTTGTACTTGTAATGCGCCATTTCGTGAAGTATTACACCGTCAGTCCATTCCTGTTTGAATATAACGAGAAAAGGTTGTAAGGTAATGTGATTGTTGAACGTGCAATAGCCGAGAACATTCTTCCGAAGGCGCTTGACTGTAACGCCGGAGCCATGCAACCCCTTCATATTTTCCCAATACTTTACTCTGGCAGGCAGTACAACTTTTGCAATCCGAAGTATGGTATCGCGCATAAGTTCCCTAAGCCATTTCTGTATCTTCTTGGTCTCAAAGTCAGTGGAGTCATGGTAAATCATATCCAAGATACCGTCGTGATATTGAACCAGTAATTCGATACCATTCTTATCCTGAAACACGAATTGGTCGGGTATCTTCATCGTTGCCTCACATTCTATCGTGAACTTATCGACACAATGCCAGACCTCTGACAAGTGCTTTGTCGTAAGCCGGAATCGAGGATTTATCTTAAATGTTGGTTCTTTCATACCTCCCATATTTTATCCATTATATGTTTATAGTATTTTACTCCGTAATGACCTATCTTCAACCCATAGAAACGAGTGCCGAGAGTCTTTTCCTTATTTATTTTCTCCATAGTGGAGGTGTTGGGTACAGGAAACTCAAAGTCTGAGATAATGAGAACATCTGCCATCTCGTATGTTCCTTCCTGAAGAACGTGAATAGCCTCGGCAAGCATTTGTTCACCATCAGTGCCACCACTATAACTATGCTCCAAAAAATTGTCAATCATACGCCAATTTCGCGGTTTTGCAAGGTCAATTGACTTTGACCTGACAGAGAAGCTGATCAGATAGCAAGGGCGTTTCTGTTTCTTTGCCATCCTGAGCAACTGTTTGAGCAACGAGAAAGCAATCCCTTGAGGTTGTCCCGACATCGAACCACTGGTGTCGATGCTTACAATAATCGGTCCTTTTGTCAGTCGTGGGTCTTTGCGATGTTCCTCTATCTTTTTCGGTTTGTCTTTGCCGGGACTTGAAAACTGCTGAAGCTCCTTGGTTGCATATCTCTTAAAAAACAGGTCTTCCGGCATAGAAAGTTCCACGGGTAGAATGCGCTCCAGATTATCACCGGACTCAACTCTGTCAATCTCTTCGACCGAGCTGTTTTTAGCCACGGTAGTAGGCATAAAGCGATATACTACCGTATCTTTCTCTTCTTTAGACGGATCCTTGTCACGCCCGATCATATCCACAATTTCTCTCAGTTGCGGATAGCGATGGACATAGTTCTCTACCTTCTTCCTGTCTTCATAATCGCCTGTTCCTGCATCACGACAAAATTGTTCAAACCTCATTTTCGCACGATTCAACATCTGACGCTCTTTTCGATCGAGCTTAGTCTTACAAGCATTTTCCCAATCGCTTGTCATTGCCGAAAATACAGCACCCTTGTCGTCTGTCTTGAACTGCGCCGTATATCCTAAAAGATTTACATCATATTTCGAGTAGCCGGCTTCAATTGTGCCACATACTTCCTGCCACATCTCGCGTTTCTCCTCAATGGTCGCTTCTCTGAAACGAGTAATCATGGCAAGTTCTTTCATTGCTTCAATCTGCATTGCCCGGAACTGTTCCAGCAAAGCAGTGAAGAAAGAAATCAAGTCTTCTTTCAGCACCTCGACCCATGTCGGGTCTGAGCCGTCGATCTGAGGATTATTGTCAATGACCTCCTGCATATAACCGGCGAGGCAATCATCTGGCGGCATGGATGGAGGCATCTCTCCACATTCCATATAGAAGTCAAAAGCCTCGCTGTATTCCTCCAGCTTGGCGTCAACGTCGGTATAGTCAATCATTTTATCAACATAACTACGTTTTTGAGTTTGACCTCTATGGTCTTTATCTGTTCACTGACATCCTTCAGCATCTTGTTAACCAGTGCAAGATCATTGGGAGAAAGGAATATATTATCACAATCGGTCCAGTTTGATGATACCGACTTCTCCCATTCTTCGACACAAGTCCTGAATAAGTCCTGAATCAAATATACACGCTGATATACAGGCGATGTCTGTAAAGACTCAGAACTTATTGCTGATTGAGCAGCCTTCTTGCGGAAAGCGTATGGAGTGCCGTCGATTATCGCACCATTCTGACACCTCTGAATCTTTACCTTTGTCAGATTCGAAGCATTCTGTGATTTTGCTTCAAACGGTCTTCCCGGAACGATTGTGTGAATGATGATTTTCTTGCGTTTGCTGTCATAATATCTCACCCCGTCACGAGTCTGATTTGATAACACGGCATAGTCCCATTTTGAAAAATAGGTATCTCCATCCGGATAATTTTCGACGAGATAGTAGAAATAATCATACTCAGCGAAATCATTCCCGTCTGTGTTTAATCGTGACTGTGTTGATTGTTGTGCGGTTTGTTGCTGTGGAGTCATAAGTTGGCGAATAGATTTATCAATCTTCGCCAACCCTTTCAGCACCGCATCTGAGATACTTGAAGTAAAAGCATTAAGCACATTGGGAATACACTCCACATCATTCCAGAAACTATGTATAAGCAATAGATAGTCTGAAAGATTTATCTCCATGCGACCATTCAGAAAGGCAGAGGTCTGCATCAGCTTGTACGCTTTTCGCCAACGTCGATCAGAGATATAATATCGTAATTGATTTCCGTCCTCCTTCTCCAGAGCAGTAAGACTCTTCCGAATGTTTTTTATGGCACTGACAACCGAATCCTGAATGCCTACGGTCTTTGATTCGTTTTGCCAGTTGGAATATGTTTCATCGGTAATGTATAACGATTCCGATAATTCCGACATATCAACACCGGCACCCTTTATCATTTTGAAGAAGGAGGTATCACTCTCTATGCAGTTTGAAACCATCCGCACAAGGAAGCGATCCCACAACGCTTCGAGACCTTCATCTTTTGCCGGAAGTTCGTTAGAGGCAGCAATAAGCACTTTCATTGGCGTGCGCATTATTTGTCCTCCATTATGGAAGATATGTTCGTTTATTACAGTCAGAAGGGTGTTCTGGATAGACGGCCCCGCTTTCCATATTTCATCGAGGAACACAACATCAGCCTCTGGCAAATATCCTGCGGTCAGTCGTTCATAACGGTCGTCGTTCTTTAATCGTGAAATTGATATGGGTCCGAATATTTCATCAGGAGTGCTGAATCGAGACATCAGGTAATCAAATGACTTGCCATCCTTGAATACCATTTTCAAACGACTCGAAACCATACTTTTGGCTGTACCGGGAGGGCCGAGAAGGAACATATTTTCTCCAGCCACAGCGCACAGCAGTGCCACGGCTATAATCTGTTCCTTTTCATAGACTCCCTGCGACATCCATTCGACAAGCTGACGAATGTGCTCTTTCGGAGTTGACGGAAATAGTGATTTAGTTCTAACTTTCTTTGCCATAATAAAAAACGGGGCCAATAATGCTCACCGCAAAATTAGCTCCGACATGTAGCAGATTTAGATACAGGTTATCCTTTTCTTATATTTTGGTCAAAAAATCATCCGATGCTTTCATTAACTCTTTCAATACGGGGCGCATATACTTGTGCTGGAGAGCAAATCCGATTACAACACCGATATTTGCTTTAATCAAGGCTGAATGAGGTGGCCCGATAAAGCAGGCTATGCCACCCAATATGCCTGGGAGTATGGCGAATTTGAGTAGTGCCAACTGTTTCTGAATTACTTTATCCATTCTCCAGTTCCTTTCCAGCAGCAAGTATCGTGACTTTGACCTCGTCATCTTTCATACTTTCATCGGGATAGACTGCCCAAATGGCATAAACGCTTTCCGGCAATTCACTAATGATATCGGTCAGTGCAGTCATTTCTTGCATTACCAATGGCAGTTCCCCTTCCTTATTGAAATACAGAAAAATCGAAAGGCGTTCTATTTTATCGAGCTTAGATGAAGACAATGCTCTTTTAATGTCACCAATCGCTTCTGCGACACGCTCATTACCACACCGTGTTACTGACTTTAGGAGGAAATGCTTTGCGTCAGTTAGAGTGGTTTGCAAATCGTTAAAGTCATAGGCAATCATACCTTGTGTTACTATCGGCTGGAGGATTGCCTTTATGATGTCTGGGTACTCAGCACAAGAGGCTTCGGACACCACGCTGTCATAACAATCAAAATCGGCATTGTCAAGCAAACCAAGGGTCAGGACTCCGGCATCATGGAATGTTTTGGCAATACTGTTCGCATGATCTTCGTTGTCTTTCACCACAATGATTACCATTTTATCCTCATCGGTTGGGACACACTCAAAGGATTCAGTTAATACTGTGGCGGACACACAATCGTATCCGTATGACTTTACTGTCTCAATTATTTCTTTTGTTGCCTCCCCGATACCAATTACGCGAAAACTGGTGGGTAAATTCATGCGGGCATATCGGTCAAATAATTCCGAATCATTCATCTTATCGTGATTACAGTTTATTATAATGGAATGCAGTGATAGCTAAGGGTTGGCTATCACTGCATAGATTTGCTGGCAAAGTTAGAGTTTCTCTACTTTGAGTTCGTTGCCGTTCATGTAGCCAACGGGGAAATCCACGTTGTATTTCATCTTGAACTGGCGCTGAATCTCAGCCTTTACGGTTGAGTTGGCAAAAGGAAGCGTGCTTCCATTGAAAGAAACTTCGGCAGTCATGCCGGCTTCGAGTCGCTTGCCTCCGCTAAGAAGGAGACGTTTTGTGGTTACTTTGAAGAGTGCCATATCTAATATTTTGATGGTTACTCTGCAAAGGTAGAACAGCGGTGTATCAGATTTGGTAACACCAAAAAGATTTTTAGTCTTCGTCGTAAAAGTCCTCTATGTCAAATCCGTCTTCAAAATCTTCAGAATCTACATCTTCATTGGGATACATCATCTGCATAATCTCACGCTCATCATATCCGGTGATTTCCCTACGTAAATTGACAATTTTTTGCTCAATACGATTACTTAATTTCCGTGCTTTACGACATTCTTCCGCTTTTTTGACAAAATAATTCGGGTCTTTATCGCAGGTGTATAAATAATCCTCAAAATGAAACAACTGCTCATTTATTTCTTCAAGTTCCTCTTTAATCTCATCTAAATCGGATAAAGCTTTATCCTCATCTGATGAGTAGTTTCCCTGCATATCGTCAAGACGTGAAAGCAAGGCTTTTAGTCTAATTGAAAAAGATTCGTTTTGTCTCATATTATATCTGATTTATTCAAACGAATGATTAAAGTAATTTCAACGCTATAGCAGCACAAGCCTCGGCATCACAAAGCGCATGATGGTGGTTTTCCATGTCATAACCACAGGCGACTGCCGATAAATGGAGCTGATGGCTCGGAATGTCAAGACAGCGACGGGAGGCAGCGAGTGTGCAATGAAATTCGTAACCGGGATATTCCATATCATACTCCTCAAATACTGCCTTCAAGCAACTCTCATCAAAAGGACGGTTGTGTGCTACAAGCGGCAGGCCTTTTATTTTCTCTGCCACCTGCGCCCACACTTCCGGGAATGTCGGTTGTCCGTCAGTATCCCGACGGGTGAGTCCGTGGACCTCAGTAGTCCAATATGTATAATAATTGGGGGCAGGCTGAATAAGACTGTAGAATCTGTCAACAATCACACCGTCACGAACTATTACGATGCCGACACTACACACGCTGGAGCGTCGGCCATTGGCTGTTTCAAAGTCTATTGCTACAAAGTCTTGCATTGTCAGTCATTCTTATACAGTTCATACATCTCTGAAATCCAGTCCTTCATTGATCTGCGCAAAGAAGCCGGACTAACGACCTCTATCATCGCGCCGACATGGAGCAACTTCATTACGAAGTCATACGTCGGCGAGAGATAGAGTTCAAAGTCGGCGTACTCGCCATAGTCTTCGATAAGTCGCTGACTATGATGTAGCGGAAGGGTTTTCAGATAGTGTTTGTGGTCTTCGTTGGCACGAATCACAATTCTCTCCGGCTTGACATCATATCCAATGACCACGCCGAATTTTGTCGAGAAATACTCTGTGGCATCAAAATCCTTTGGCAACTTGAAGAGCGTTGATGTCGGTTCTACGCTCTCCAGACGGTCAAGGGCGTAAATCTTTATCTCGTCACGGTTGTTGTGACCGAGCACATACCAACGGTTATCAAACAGTTTCACGCAATATGGCTCAATGGGGAATGTATAGTTACGCTCCTTCTTGAAAGGGCGATATGTGATATTCACGACCCGGTTCTCCTTCATCGCATCAAGGATTGTGGTCAGATGATCGCGGCCTGAAGGGATTTCGTCAACCAATATGCGGCCTTTCAAAGAGAGATTCTCTCCGATTATATTGCCGACTGCAAAGGAATCGAGCATCCACTTTTTGAGTTTGTCCTCGTCAATATCCTCCGGATTTGAGATATAGTATAGATAACCGCCAACTTTCTGACAGTCAATCATTATCCCGAACTGCTCGTAGATTGCATCGCGCCAGCGGTTGAACGTGGCGCGATGAAGCGGCTTGCAGTCGCTCAAATCCTTGCAACGCTCCCAACGGTCGGAAAGATCCTTATGAGAAATCTTCCCGGCACGGCGGATTGTATCAATCAGCCAAGTGTATTTTTGTAGTTGGTTCATATCTGTTTGAGTTTAACGCTGCAAATTTAATCACATCCTGTCACATTTTGTGATACAGGATTGGGTATAATCATGAATCGAAGTCAAAATTTCTTCATTTGTCACGGTCTGTTAAATCCATGCGCCATATAGTTCCTCGGGATCATCATCCGGACGGTCATTCTCCAGTGCCGTTCTACGAGCTTCCGCCAACTCTTCTTCTGTCGGTGGAGGCAGTTCTACCATAAAGACATTGCATGGACGCTGCTTCATCCCGGCTTTATGGCGGAGCCAAAGATTTTCCATCAGGAGTGCGACTCCATCGGGAGATTGTATTGATTTCATAATATCACAGTTTTTATATTTACACATTCATAGAACCCTCAGGCTTTGACCAGTCCAACTTTGTTACTTGTCGATCAATCCAAATCACGCCGAGATTTTTCTCTTGACGGAGTTCTATTGTAGCTAATAGTAAAGGAATTATATATGGGATTCTTTCCTTGATATTCTCCCATGTCCCGTCGAGGTAACAACTTGCGACGTAAGCCATGCGGAGATAAAGCCTTACTTGAGTCTTATCCTTATGATAATACATGGCAAATTCATTTCTCCAACCATATTCTTCAAGAATAGTTGCTGCTTCAGTAATAAGGTTTTCGCATTTGCGACTTTTTGAATGGGCAAAATTACCTATGAATTCGACTGGCTCTTTCATTTTCTGAGGTTCAAATTCGTTTTCTGCTTCATCAAAAATACTCCCGATTGTTGTGAAATTCATGACGCTTTGAAATTAAAGATTGGACGAATGATGGTGTCTATGCAGACGGTGTCACCTATGTTGGCAATGATTTCTTCTGCCAGTTTATAGATCATCGGCGACTCATCGCGAGTGAAGTCGTTGACTGACTCCGAATAGATGCCTTGCATGGATGCCTCGAAGTCTTCCATCGTTATTTTCTCGTAGGCCTGAGTCCGGCTCAATACTCGTCCGGCACCGTGGGGCGCTGAACAGTTCCAGTCTGGATTGCCCTTCCCAGTGCAGAGCAACGAACCATCGCGCATATTCAGCGGTATGATGCAACGTTCGCCCAAGGCTGCCGAGATAGAGCCTTTGCGGATGATGTTATCATCGCTGATATAGTTGTGAACCGATTCAAATTCCTCTTTGACCTCCACCCCGGGAAAGAACCGCATAAGCAACAGCGATATAAGCTTACGGTTGAGCACAGCCCATCGCTGACAAAGACGCATATCGTGGAGATAGTGCTCACGCCCTTCACCCTCGACATAGCAAAGAGCGGCAGGGAGGCGTGGTTCCGCTTCCTGATGTTCCTTGTGCATCATCTTTATGACGCTCTGCAATTCAGATCGACGACCTGCTGCCTTGTATTCCTCAATGGTGCGTTTGATTGTTTCCTCAAACTCGTCAGCACCATCGGTAAGGTGCTTCACCGCTTTTGCCTGATAGATGTCGGCCACCTGCTTGCCGAGATTGCGCGAGCCGGTGTGAATCACAAGGTAAACATTCCCCTCATCATCCTTGTCAAGCTCGATGAAATGGTTGCCACCACCGAGCGACCCGATTGCCTTGTTGATACGTCTGGAGTCTTTAAGTTCACGGTAGCAGTAAAGTTCGGTCACAAGTTGCTTTGCCGCACGGTATATTTCCATTTCCTCACCGACAAGCGGCTTGAAACCAAACCTATCTTCGCGCACTATCTTACCGGAAGGTACATTGCCCCGGATATGTTCATGGAATGCGTGAAAGTCAATTTCGGAGAGTTTGCCGAGATTGAGGATTCGCATACCGCAACCGATGTCAACGCCCACTATATTGGGAATTACCTTGTCACCGAGGTCGCCTGTGAACCCTATGACACAACCGGCACCGGCGTGAACGTCGGGCATGATGCGTATCTTCTTGTCGGAAAACACATCAATCGAAAGCAGTTCCTTAATCTGCTCCAAGGCATTCTCTTCGATGTTGTCCGTAAATATCTTTACGTCATGTCCTTCTATCGTCTTCATATTCTGATGTTTTCTATTATTTGAATGCAAAGTTAGAATACCGCTGCGCAACCATTTTGCGCATTAAAAAAGAAACACGACATTCTTCTATGAGCGCAAAATTACATCCATGGTGACGCATTTTACGGTACAGCATGAAATTTTACTACCTGTTAAATATTCTTAACTTGTAAATAATTGAAATATAAGCAGTATTTCAATTATGCGATACGAGGAAACTTGAAAAATAGAGTAATTTTAACGGGTGTTTACATTTGGTTAAAATCCTTCATCGTATTAAAGAAGAGTACCAACACAAAAAGAGAAGTATGAAATTAGCAATCGTTGGCACTCGAAATCCGGGTGTAACCTATCAGGAGTGGGAGAAGCTCTTGCTCGACAAAATCAATCCCAACGAGATTCAGATGGTAATCTCCGGTGGCGCAAAAGGAGTTGACACTTTCGCCAAATTATTCGCGGCCCGCCATCACAAACCCTACATGGAGTTCGCTCCGCAGTATGACGTTTATGGACGATATGCAACTTTGAAGCGCAATACTCAAATCGTAAAAGAGGCATCAACCGTTATCACGTTTCCTTCCGCTGAACCCAAGGAAACTTATCATACCATCAAAGAAGCCCAGCGACTCGGTCGTCGTGTTATAGTCATAAATCTCTAATTTTTTTGTGGTGTCTCGAAAAATGGGACACCTCATTATTAACTTTGCATCGTGATTATGGAAGAACAATACAGAAAAGAAATAACATGGTGGTTTGCCGAGTTTGGGTCAGAGAGCGAGGTGGACAACTATCTTGCATTGTTTCCTGAACTGAAGAGCCGACTGTCAAAATTTGCTATTGGTCTTTTGATATGGAACATTGCAGGACTTATAGACATCAACAATCCTGATGATGTAAGCCGTGTGCGACTTATTCTAAAGGTCCTTGACCAAACACCCGGTTTTGACTTTTTCGACAACACTTTCAATGAGTGTGACCCCGAGACTGTGTGCGAAATCTTGGGAATGTCACCAATGGTACCGATTGAAGAACCGAAGATAAAATTTAACTATACGGTTGATCGAATCGAAAATTACGCTGACGCTCGACAATATCTCGATATGACATCTTGGTGTATCGTTATATCAGAAGAGTCATTCAATGCTGATACTGCCAATGGCAACCGTTTCTACTTCTGTGGAAACGGCGAGTGGTGGGACACGCCTTGCGTTTCGGGCACAGGTTTTCCTCACGACCACTTTGGTTATTCTCTCATCGCCGTGGAAGTCAGCCCTGAAAACAAAATCGTTTCAATCACTTCAAGGTGGAACACCTGTGCTGGAGACACCGGTGACTTCATTACCGAAGACGAGCTAAAATCAATCCTCGGCATGGAGAATTACAACAAACTGCTTTGTAAACCCACTGAAAATCACTATATTTGCCAAAAATATTTTCCAGAAGATGAATAAATTGGAATATCCCGAAGTAAGTCTTTATAAATTAAGATTGCTTTCAAAAGGAGAAGAATCGCTGATTGTGACACGTCGCGACGAAAAACAACATTTCTATAATGTTTCTCTTGATACGATTGGTAAATATTATTCTCTTGAAGAAGCAGAAGCAGCCCTTAAAACTCATAAGGAAACTGACAAAGACGTGATTGTCTATCAGATTATCGGACCGGAACACGGACATGGGAATTCTACATTCGTAGAATCTGAAATAGATGGCATTCCGGACGAGATATTTAAAACAGAGGATTACGATGAATCCCCGGAATTTCAAATGGTATTCAACGCCAACCGCGAATTTATATCGTCATATTTCTATGATGCCAATAATCCGGGAGGTGCAAGGCTTGAAAACGAAAATACTTTCAATGTCGGAGATATGGCCTGGATGTCCGGCAGCTGTTGCTTTGAGGAGGAGGAACTTAATGTCCTGATACCGGTAATAATTGAAAGTATGGTACAGAACAAACATCGGCTTAACATAGAATCGGATGGTGTCAAAGTCAAGCCATTGGTTACAGTAAAATGTAATTGGGGCGAATATCCGGATTCAGAAGGTTACGAGATTCCAAGAATTGACCTGCTGCCTCATAATATAATCAAGCAATAAACTCAAATTGAGTGAAAGATTGGAGTAAGTATGTTTGAAAATCCGGTGAAACTTTGTGATTGTCCATCCACTTGTCCGTCTCAAAAATGATTGGGAGAGGATACGGGCGGTCCCGAAATAGTAAACCATGTATATATTTTCCCGTACAAAAGATATCAAGTATGACAAATACTCAGAAAAACAAAATTAAAAAAATTGCTGAGCATTTCAGGAATTCATTGAAATTCCCCAAAGTCTTGTCAAAAAGTGGCGCAGAATTACTTTTTGATAACGACTTATTCACTGCCTTGTTCCGAGAGCGTTTTGGAGTCTCTTCAGAAAATAAGGAAGCATTTAATGCCGCTTTTCAAGCTGTGACTGAAGGTGTAGGACAAGAGATAACTAAAATCAATTCAGTAGTTTCCTCGGCTCTTCTCCCATTGCTGGTATTCTACAAACTTTATATACCCAAAGAGGGAATCTCAATCATACTTAAAGTCGGAGGTGAAACAAAAAAGTTTACCAGAGCCTTCTTTGAGGTAAGAAACAAGGTTATTGGCCGTCCTTCGTGCGTTGATGTCGCTCTTGTAAGTAGTGACGGAAATACAATACTTTTCTTGGAGTCGAAACTCACCGAAATGTTTGAAGATGCCACGACTGAGAAAGAATATGGTTCGAGTTACAAGGACTTGTATATGCAATCGGGTATCAGGAGCGCCCTTAACAACAGAAGGATTGCCATTGTAGAAGAAGCGACAAATCTTATACTTAAATCTGAGCAGCCTCAATACCTTGAAGGGATAAAGCAATCTATCAGTCATCTAATCGGGTTGGTAAAAGGACCACAGGACACCCAAGACCAATCTGAATATATAAACGCTTACAATCATGCAGAGAGACTGATCTATACTCCGATACTCTATGATCCTACCCATATTCTCAGTGAGCATGACAATGAATATTCAAACTACCATTCTCTTTACTCCGATGTAATTGGAACTCACGGCAATGCTATTCTTGATGCCATTAAAAACTGGGCTAAGAAATCAAACGGAAAGAAGATAGTTATTGAGCAAAGTCCTCTAACTTATCAGAAATTGACACAAGAGAATCCGGATTGGTTAGACGAAAGAGTAAAGACGTTCTATGGATTGTAGTTTGTGAATGCCGTATCGAAAATTGAGACATCTGAACGCTAACTTTGCCCGGAGTAAAAAACTACATAAAGACTATGAGTAAGGCAATGATACTTGCAATCGGTGGCGCCGGTTGCAATATGGCTGAAACTATTATGCGCGTTGCCAATGCACATTGGGTTAAAGAGGCTACATGTCTTTTCGCAGATTCCGATATGGAACGCCTTTCAGAACTGGGTAAAAAAGGATTTGAAACGTTGCATCTTCAACGTGAGTCCGACTCCTTCCCGACAGAGAAACTGAGGGGAGTAGAAAAGCTCTACATCCTTGCCGGTCTCGGTAGCATGACAGGCAGTAGATTTGCAGAGATTGCAGCAAAGTCAGCCAAATCAGATGGTATTGGCAATGTGGCGTTAATCGTAACTCTTTCTTTCGTATTCGAGGGGTCAGGCAAATTGGCAAAAGTAACCGAGGCACTTAAATCACTTTCTGATATGTCGGTTAAAGTTCTAAATAACGAAGAACTTACAAAACGCTATCCGGACATTAACTTCATAAATGCCTTTGTATATTCCGATAAGGAAGCACTCAACGCAATCGAATCAGGACTTCTTTAATGAAAATACTCCATCTTTCTGATACTCACAACTGCCACCATCGGCTCCGGGATTTACCCGAGACTGATGTGGTAGTACATTCCGGTGATTTCTGTATGGTAGGGACCGAACAGGAAGCCCTTGATTTCCTCAACTGGTTTTGTGACTTGCCATACAAACACAAAATCTTTATCTGTGGCAACCATGACGATTGCCTCTATGGAACCAGCATTGACGGACTGGACAGTAACGTCCATTATCTCTGCAACTCCGGAGTTGAGATTGAAGGTGTGAAGTTCTATGGTGTTCCGATGTTTATGAGTGACTGCATAACTGACCGCCAGAGCCATAACTATGCCATGATACCATCCGACACCGATGTCTTGATTACTCATTGTCCGGCTTATGGCATACTTGATTATGATGACGGTATCAACTACGGCTCTGAAGAGAGCCTAATGAAGTTATCCGACCTTAATCTCAAAGCCCACCTATTCGGTCATATTCATGCCCAACACGGAATCAAGGAACAAAACGGCGTCATATTCTCCAATGGTGCAATTATGAACGCTGACTATACCGTTCCCAACTCACCTAATCAGATCATAATCTAATCGGTACGAGTGTTGCCGATCATCCCAGTGAGAGTTTACGATGATTGGGGCATCATATCGACTGGTAAAAATCCGGTGTGTGTGTATTACCTTTTGCCTATCAGAATATCCTGAGTGAACGATGGGAAAAGCAACTATTCTTCATACAGGAATGGGACTATCTTTGGGGAGTGTTCCGTATAAAGAATGATTACTATGACGAGACCAGTACAGACGAGAGACCTTTCACCCTCAGCTCGATAGAGCCATTTGTACCTTGTGAGTATGAAGATATTAGTGAAAGTGAATTACAGGACTCATGCCATCCAACCACTTTTTGGATTCTACATAAAAATGAAAAAATTGGCATAATGACACCTTACGGCTATACCGATGCCATATACGATAGTGTAGAACTCGACCACACGGAAATGGCTTTTGTTCTATACAAGAGGAATGATTCCGTGAAACTATCTTATTTTGAAGTAGGACAAGCCGAGTCATTAGAAGCATCATTATAGTGTCGTGCAGCTATGCTGACGCTCTCTGCAATCCGGGCGCGGAACTCCGGTGGAGCAATGACTTCGGCATGACCTCCGTAGCCGAGAATCAAACGCTCCAGTTCGTTGTTTATGACGACCTTTAGAGAGAGTTGTATTGAGCCGTCGCGGAAACGTTGCTCCACTTTCTGCGATTTATGGAATGGCTTTGACTCGACGTATGGTGCCTGTTGGCGGTCGATTTTAATAACCACACGCCGCGCCTTGTCATGAATCCCTTTGGTCACTCCGATTGTGTCATCAAAGAAGTGTTCCGGGTCGAAGTCAACACATTTCTTAAACGGATGTTCTTTGTCAACTGCTAATGACTGGATGCGGTCGAGAGCAAAGATATTGACCTGCGGTACGCAGTTTGACGCTTTCTCACCGATTAGAAACCATCGGTTACGATACTCCTTCAATAAATAGGGATATACCACCAAAGCCTCGGATTGTCGAGCCTTGAACGACTGGTATTCGATAATGATAGTCTGCTGTTTGCGCACAGCGTCATATATGTCGCCTATAAATTTTGCCCCCCTGTATCCTGCCACATGCTCCATATCCATAGCCGGAACCGACGTGCCCATATGTCGCGAAATCTGCTCGTTGAGTTTGCTTATTGTGTCGATAGAAGAAGCCAGCTGCGGAAAGCCCTGCAACTGTCGCAATATGTCAAGAGCTGAGTTGAGAGCATCAAGACCTTCATCATTCAGCGGTAGATGCGTGATGCTGAAATCGGGGTCTTCGTACTCATAATATTTGTTTTCTCGAACCACTATAGGGGCATTATAGCCCAAACGGTCGCTGCGCATCAGTGCAAGGTCGTTCTGAAACGTGCGGCGACTCACTGGATTACTTCGCCCTTCAAATTCCGCCAACGCATCGGTACAGGCGTCAATCAAGTCGTTGATAGTCCAGCGGCGATAATGGTTCTGGAGACACTTGTCAATGGTGGAAATTCGTATGAGAGTGGCGCGATTGATAGGCATAATCAGATATTTTTTTACAAAAGTAGCAAATTTCTCAGTAGTGCGCAAATCCATTGCGCACGCACATCTCAACTTTGCGGCATGAATATAAATGGAAAAACAACATCGGCTGAGATATTCACCGATAATATAGAGCTATCAGCTCTTGACTGGATAACTGAACTGTGCGATCATCCGGCAATGGAGAGTGTGCCCATCGTGCAAATGCCCGACGTTCACGCCGGGAGTTCATGCAATGTAGGCACAGCCTATCCAATCGGAATGTATGTCAATCCTAACCATGTAGGAGTTGACATTGGTTGTACCATTTCCATGCACCGACTTTCGTTTGCTATCAACCCCAATGACTTTCCGTTGCTCGACCATCGCATCCGCGAGGTAATTCCGACAGGCGCGGATATTTGCCAAAAGAACTCACTCAATGAAAAAGAATTGTTCCGCTTTCTGAACTCACAGTATCAGAAGGCCCGTTCGGCTACCCCTGACCTTATCAATGAGGCTCCTCGCATTGATGGACGTTTCATCACCGACTTCTGCCGTCGCATAAAACTTCAGGAAGGTATCTTCTACAAAAGTCTCGGAACACTCGGTGGCGGCAATCATTTCATAGAATATGGAGAAGACTCCGAATTAGGCGACGGATGGCTGACTATTCACTGTGGGTCTCGAAATCTCGGAGTCAAAGTTGCCAATCACTGGCGAAATATTGCACAGAATCCCAAACGAGCGAAATACATCGGCTATCTTTGGGGCGATGCTTTGCGCGGTTATCTCTCGGATATGATTATAGCCCAGGCATACGCTCTCTTTAATCATCAGATAATTCGCGACCGTATTTTCGCCATACTCAAAAAACTGTGCAAGGCCAAATGCACCGAATCAATCTTTACCACTCACAATTATATATCGGTAACGGACGACGTGCCTATGTTACGCAAAGGTGCGATTGATGCTTCCGAGGGTCGTAAAGTGGCAATCCCGTTCAATATGCGCGACGGCATTGCTATCTGTATAGGGAAAGGTAATGAGCAGTGGCTCAACACCGCTCCGCATGGTGCAGGACGCATAATGAGCCGCGCCCAAGCCAAAAAGCAAATATCATTGAACGAATTTGAAAATTCAATGGCAGGCATCTATTCATCATCAGTATGTGCCGGTACTCTTGATGAATCCCCGATGGCATACAAACCAACTGGGGAGATACTCGAACTTATCCGGCCGACAGTCGAGGTCATCGCTATGATAAAACCTAAACTTAACATCAAAGACAACGGAGAATGAAAAAATATATACAGATTACAGCCGGACGGGGTCCGGTGGAATGTGCCCGAGCCGTCACGCTCGTTGCCCGCGAATTGCTAAAGGCTTTCCCATCGCTGCAACTCGCCGACTGTGAGCCTCACAATCAGGCGCATGGGTGTTTCATGTCAATGACATTCGCCACGGAAGAATCAATCCACCAGTCTGTTATTGACGAGTGGCAAGGCACGATACTTTGGCGTTCAACCAAGAATCCCTATCGTCCGGGACACAAACGCAGCAACTGGTTTGTCGGCGTCAACTTCTTCGATGAAGTGTCGCTTCCGCAGATTGATGAATCTGACATTATTTATGAAACCTGTCGATCGGGAGGCAAGGGCGGTCAGAATGTCAACAAAGTCGAGACTGCGGTTCGTGCAATCCATACACCTACCGGTCTATCGGTAAAATGCTCTGATGAACGCACCCAATCGCAGAATAAGGCTCTTGCAAGAGAACGCCTTCTATTAAAACTCCGCCAACAGAACGATAAAACGTTAGCAGTTTCTCAATCTCGCCAATGGAGTAACCATGATAATCTGAAACGTGGTAATCCTGTCAAAAAATTCTCGGGTTCATTATGAAATTTGATACTGTATAGCATTTTGATACAACCTGTCTTTAATTTTGCATCGTATAACAAAGTAACCGACGATTGAATTGTGGGCGAGCTTGCTCTTGCGACCGTCACGACGGCCACCTTTAAGAAGGTAAGCCTGAAACTTCTTGCAGAAGTCCTCATTGATTTTTGCGAGGGTAAATGTACCGTCGCAAAAATCATAGAAGTGCTGATAGACAATCTTCCACTTCTGGTATTTCTTGAAACACTTCTTGCGGAAGTATTCCAGAAAGTCGATGCGGAGCTTCTCTTTATCGAGGAAGCCGAACTGCTCGTTGAGCAACTGCTCAAAGCGGCGACAGCGGATAGCCTCCGCTTTTTCCATCATAGAGGCGTTGAACTCTCGTTCACGGGCATTAGCTGGATGTCCGTAGAGGTAGATTCCCAGGCCCTCACGGCGGCTGAGCCTGTTGGTGTGAGGATTTCGGATCGGGGGATAGAAGTCGAGGTAGAGCGAATGCGGTCGCCCGATATTTCTTTTTTACGAAGGAAAACTTTAGTGCAGGTATTCATTGTATCTTGAAAGAGTTAAAAGTTTGACGCAAAGTTCGGTAGTGTTTGCATAGTGGAATCAGCCACCATCGCACCACTATAGCCGGATTCAGCTAAATCGTAGGTGGCGCAAGCAAATCATCCAGTTCTTTGCGGGAGAGATAGGTAAACTTGCCTCTCTTGGTACGGGTTATCTTGTATGTCTTGACATAGTGATAGAGCTGGTCTCTTGTCATGCCAAACTTTGCCATAGCCTCGACAATCGTGTATTCAGCCGGAGGTTCAGGCTCTGCCACGCCTTTAGCCACATCAAAATGATTCTTTGAATAGCGAACTTCTTTACCGACTTTAGTTTTCGGAATTCCTTCCTTGGAAGCAAGGTTGTATATGGCTGATAGTGTCATTCCGAATTTCTCTTGGATTTCAGCAACAGTGTGCCACTCTGTGATTCCATCCGGAGTTGGTTTCTTTGCAAATGCCCGGTCAACATTGGCTTTGCTCCACATGTTTTTCCCACGATACACGGCCTTTGGGATTTTCTTTTCTTTACAGACTTTCCAAAACCAGCCGTTAGATACCTGATATTTGTCAAGAACTTCCTGTGTAGTGTAAAACTCAGAAATTGGTGTTTTCTCTCGTGCAATGGTTGTCCGTTCCGTCGCAGCGAATAGAGTGTCAATATCGCTTCGCTTGACAAGGGTCTTACGGTTGAGTTTCCATGCCTTGATTACACGATATAGATGTAAAAGGTCTTATAGCAAAGACCAAGATACTGAGCTGCCTGACGGGGAGTGAGAAATTCTTTCTCGTCAATTTCTTTCATCCCGGTCTGAACTCGACGCACCTCTTCTTTGCACCGTTCCATTTTCTCTTTGCGCTTTCTATCCTTATAGGCATGTTCAGCGCATCGTTTGGAACAGTACGCAGTCTGAGTAGTCCGGGCAATGAAGTTTTTTCCGCACCACTGACAGACTTTTTCAATTTGAATGTTACTGCTCATACCGGCTTTATATAAGTGGTTATTTCGCCAATTATTTCGCCAAAAGCGTGTATGGGCGTGTATCGACGTGTACTGACGTGTAAATCCTCCATCACTTATCTCGCGCTTTCGGTCCCGGTCGATGGCGAAATACAATCGGGATACAAAAATGGGCGAAAAAGAGGTCAGAATCCGTTAGAATCCATCAGTAAGGGTATGGAAAAAGCGTGCTGTAAAGCACGCTGTACTAACGAATTGTAATAGATTCTGACGGATTGTGACAATTACGTCATTTTCCGATGCAGAAGCGGGAGAAGATGGAGCCGAGGATTTCGTGGGTTGTGATTTCGCCGGTTATTTCTCCGAGATAGTGCATGCATTCACGGATGTCCTGCGACACGAAGTCGCCTGAGATGCCGCTGCGCAACCCGTCGAGGGCGCGTCTGATGGCTTCGCCGGCATGCAGAAGTGCGTCGTAGTGGCGTGCGTTGGTCACGATGACAGCGTTGGGGTCGGTGTCGGCAACGGCGGCGGCTTCAATCAGGCTTTGCTCAAGCGAATCGACGGCGATGTCGGCTTTTGCCGAGATTGTGGCTATCGCTGCCGACGGGGCGGCGGTGGCTACGGCTGAGCGCAGCGTGCTGATGTCGGCATCCGAAAGACAGTCGATTTTGTTGATTACGGCAACAAGATGCTTTCCTTCGGCGTGCGGCAGGATGTCGGCGGCAACGGTGGCGATGTTGGCAACGGGCTGAGTGCCGTCGATCATCCAGAGGATTATCGCTGCCTCGTCAAGCTTTTTGAATGTCCGTTCAATACCCATTGTCTCTATAGTGTCGGTGGTCTGGCGTATGCCTGCTGTGTCGATAAACCGAAATGTCAGTCCGCCGAGCGTTATGGTGTCCTCTATCACGTCGCGCGTTGTGCCGCGGATGTCGCTCACGAGTGCCTTGTCGTCGTGGAGCAACCGATTGAGGAGTGTTGATTTTCCGGCGTTAGGCTCTCCCACGATTGCCACGGGGAATCCGTTTTTGATGGCGTTGCCGACTGCAAAAGAGTCGGCAAGGCGTGTCACGGCTGTGTTGATTTCTTCTGCGATGGCGATTAGACGTGTGCGGTCGGCAAACTCCACATCCTCTTCGCTGAAATCGAGTTCAAGTTCCATTAGCGACACGAATTCAAGCAGACGTTCGCGCAAAGAGGAGAGCATACGGCTGAAACCGCCGCGCATCTGGCTCACGGCGATGCGGTGTGCCGCTTTCGATCCACTTGCAATCACGTCGGCTACGGCTTCTGCCTGCGACAGGTCGAGACGCCCGTTCATAAATGCGCGACGCGTGAATTCGCCTCCCTCGGCGGCGCGGCATCCGTTGCCGATGAGCAATGCTACAAGTTGCTGCTGCACCCATAGCGAGCCGTGGCACGACAGCTCGATGACATCCTCGCCAGTAAACGACCGTGGACCGCGGAATACGGCTGCCACCACCTCGTCGAGCGTCTCGCCGTCGGTGTCGACGATGCGTCCGAGGTGCAGCGTGTGGGTCTGCACGGCATTAAGGTCGGCTCCGCGCCATGATTTCATCACGCATTTCACGGCGTCGCGTCCGCTGACGCGCACCACTGCTATTCCTCCCACTCCCGCCGGTGTCGACACGGCGCATATCGTGTCGTCGTTATGCTGGTTGATGTCTAATTGTTCCATTCGTAATAATCACAAGTTTTTTCTATTTCATTTTCCTCGTCGTCGGGCAGCGAAGAGAAGAAGTCAAACCCCGTGAGAGCCTCCACCTCGTCTACGCTTACTGCCTGCCGCTCAATCACCTTTTGTCCGCCTTCGTTCTTGTAGATGAATGCGATGGCGCGCTTCGGGGTGGCAAACGGAGCGAGCAGCACCTTGAAAAATCCGGTAGGCACAGCCACTCCGCTTTCCAAACGGTTGATGTGGCCTTGCACGATTGGCCCGGAAACTACAATGACTGCACTGTCGCGGTCTGCCCACAGGCGCACTTTCTCCTCCAGACGCTTCCACCCGCCACTGTTGAGCGAATGGTTCTGCGGACATATATTTGTCAGAAAAAACGACTCCTGCATCGCCTTCTTGCTCCATTTCATATCGGCAGCGGGAGCCATATGACCGCGGTCGTAGCCCGAACCCTTATAGTCGTCGGTAGTCGGACAGCCCTCAACGTCGGTGTCGCACATAAACTTGTCGTGACGCGGCTCCGCACCCTGGGTCTCGAAACGTGTGAGTTCGTAGACAACATAGTTGGGAATACGCAGGTCGGCGTTGAACGACGCGGTGTAGCCCTCATACGCAACAATCTGCTGCCGCAACCCCTCTGAAGCATTCACTTCCATAAGCGCCTCTACATCGACATTGCTGGCGGGCGCACCACTCTCAACACGCTTGAAGCCCAACTCCTTCGCATGTCCTATAAACCACCATACAGCCACGATAACCGCCACAACAATCACGGCAGTTCTCACCTGACGCGCGGTGCTGTTTCTTTTCTGATACTTCTTCTTTGCCATATCGATATTGATGACCGTGCAAAGTTACGACAAATAAACGTCAGTGGCAAGAGCATCAATCCCCTCCACCTCCCGCGTAAATCTCACAAGAAGTTGTATCTTATTCCATTTCTACATCAAACCACAACTATGAGCCAGTTTTCCAGATGGGCTACAAAGTTGTATCTTATTCCATTTCTACATCAAACCACAACCTATGGCGCATAAGGTACTATTTTCAAGCACATTATCACCTAAATCACATTCTCATTTTCAACGGAATGCTGTAGTTTGATGAGAAAATTTAAAAAAAACTCGCTAAAGATTCATCAATAACGGTTTCTTCTTAATCACATAACAAAATTATACGTTTTCATCCAAATTTCAAAGAACTCAAAAAATTTCTAACTGTTGAGGAATCGGTCGCCTTTCTTTTTCCTCCTCCACCATTCCCCAAAAGTTATGAATGTCACCATATTGGCGATCTGTTACTGAGAGTATACTCACCTTTCCTTCCGGAGGAATGAATGACTTAACCCTTTTCACATGTACATCACGGCTTTCTTTAGATGCACAATGACGTATGTAGACAGAAAATTGCATCATCGTGAATCCATCTTTTTCAAGCATTTTTCTGAAAGAAACCGCATTTTTACGCTGCTTCTTAGTATTGGTTGGCAAATCAAAAAAGACAAACAGCCACATAATGTGATAAGCATTAAGTCTAAACTCTGTCATTTCATTATCGGAAATTTTAATTTCTTACAATCCCCTGCAACACATTTTGCCAACGAAGCGGTCGCCATTGTCAACGCTATATCAAGAGGCCGCGTCACTTTTGGGAAGTAAGTATCAACAAAGAGCAATCCTATCAATTTTCCTTTGGCCTCCTTATTCAATTCAACCATCCCAGCCTCCATCATCTCATAAACAATCTCATCGACATATGGTCGGAACGGCTCCATCATATCGTCTGCCAGAGGAAACGCATTGTAACGATTGCGATGGAAAATACCAAACGCAGGGAGCAAACCGGAACCCATCAATGCCCTGGCCGTAGCAGCACGAAGAATAGTGTAGCCATAGTTAAGCAATGGGTTCAATCCTGTTCCCTCTCGCGAACGCACAAACGAACGCCCAAACATTTCTGCCCAATAAATTTTTGATGCCACCCCTTCCCTATTGTCAGAATCTCCACTTTTAACGTTCTGCCACAACGGACGCAACAAATCGCCATCCTTTCCCAACTTTGTCAACAAAGCTGCTTGATTGCGAATTTTTGCCACAACCACCTGTTGCCAGAGATTGCGTTTCAACGCAGGCGACGCCTCAACCTGATTCCGGAAACTCTCCCCCTGCGTTGCGTTAGAATCAAGGTTAAGCAACATTGCATTAGGCATACGATTGTCTCCACAAAATATGACAGAGACATTATTATCAGACAAAGCGTTGAGCAACGGCAACGAAACACTAATCTGCGGATGTTCAAGAATTACATAACCTATATCTTCTATCGGTATGGTTCGCTTTTCTTGCGGCATCTCCCGAGTGCATATCACCATTTGACAATTGCGAAGACTCAGCATAAACGGCTGAGTGAAAAACAGTGCCCGCTTAAGCATAATTTTTTATTTTAGCCATTCCACATCTCCTGACAATGTCAATCTGAAATCAATTCCTTCTACAAGGAAATTCGTTTGATTATGCGTTAACTTAATTTTGGGTCGCACATCCTCCCCAATTCTCCACTCCCCATTTTTATCTTTCAGGTCAATGCTCGGACGGGCCTCTTGGTGGAAAGTCAAAGAGAGCATTCCATAACAGTCTATTTTCCCTTTTTTACGAGTTATTCTCATCTCCGACATTCCCACAACGCGGTACAATCTTTTCGCAAGCTCTTTCTTTGAGCATTCTTTCAACTCTTTTGGAGTGTCTTGATAGAAGAGCACCACAGAGCCCGTCTTAAGAACACATTTCAATGGGAAATCATTACCATCCGACATTGGCAACAATTCCACATCTTCGCCGCGTTGTCTTGCCTTAAAATAGTTTGCAGCATCCATATTGTTGACTATCTTAAACGTCTTCTTCTTTTTGCCCTTTGCATCGGTTCCCTCATAAATTCCCATACAATAATTACCATCATTGGCAACATAATAATCTCGTTTGTAGTCATGCACCGACAAATCTCGTTGACGCTTCAATCGCAAAGGATTAGCAATTGATGTGTATATACGCACTTTTTTTATTGGAATCCTTTTTTCTTCATTCATCCAAATTCCGTCAGCTACAGCATCTTTCATACCTTTGGCGTCAACAGCCTCTTTAACTTTCTGCCGAACCTCTGGATCTACAATCTTTTCTATATCTTTCTTCTCAAGGGAATCCAACGGTTTCCTCACCACATACCGTATCTCATCATCCTGTTTAATCGCCCCATAGAAAGTTTGCTGATGCAATGACAAACGTGCGCAATCGCCAGTAGCATACAACACCCGCCCTTCGGCATTACGCTGAATGCGACCACGGACGCGCAACTTCTTTTTCGATGCTTTTCCAGCATTGTCGGGCACATAATGATGAATCAGCAAGCCCTCTGTCAACTGCTTTACATCCTCGGTGAATGTAGACCACGGTTTGTCCATTGACGGACGCCCAGTTTCTCCTCGATAATACATATCTTCCGCCTCCTGATAACATTTCCAGTCATCATACTGCTTTTTCCCGATACATGCAATCGTAATAGCATCCACACAATGATGCACATGATTTATGCGTTCTTTCTTCTCATACACCGACTGCAAGCCCCAAACCTTTCGGAAAGCCGCAGTTGTAGCTCCTTTCACAACAAAAATCTTGTCAAACACGGTGTGCAGATACAACTTGGCATACTTGCCTATAATACCAATATCAACACCCTGTCGATTAGAGAGCCCTGCAGGAACCTCTTTCATCTCAAACCGTTGCAACTTTCCAATGTAATAATCACGCTTCATTTTAAGCAAATGCCTGCGCTGAATTTTACCGTCTTTTGCATTCTTATCGGCGGCATAACCTTTAGTTCCTTCTATCTGCTTGGTCAACTCATAAATTTTCTTTTGCCACAGATTTTTTGCCTTCAACAATATTTCTGCATGATTCGCCAATTCCGATGGCAAATGTGCCTTCTTCACTTCTCGGTTGAAACGGCTGTCACAAAGTGTCTTGTTGACCTGAGAGTCATCACCGCCAGCAGCTCGTGGCAAAGTGTGCTCAATATCAAACTTTGGATTAGCCCCGATAAAATCAGCGACACTTATCATCTTGCCTGTATATAAACACTGATGATTCTGTTCCTCCCAAAGTTGATATTTCAGAATCTCATTTTCTGTAGGCTCAATATTTTTTCCAGTTTCTTTTAAATAACAGTCCTTTATTTCCTTGGCATATTTCTGATGCCTATCAGCAATTTCCCGCTGATAATTTTCTATTGCCTTGCGCATATTGGCATCGTTCAATCCCCTTGCAAACTCAATATTGACAACCGTTTCTGAATTAATTTCTCCCTTTTTAAGCAACTCGTTTGTCAACGCCCGCAATCTAAACAACGCCCGCATAGCCATTGGGTTGCGCACGGATGCAGTTCGAGGCGAGCCAAGCAACCGCAGACCGTTATTGTCGGGCTGTGCAGTTGGATAAGTTTCTGTTTTTGACGGATGATAAATCTTTCCAAGATGACGTTTGTCTACGCCATACTTCTCCTCCAACAATTCTGCCACTTCTTTTTCCAATGTATTTTTTCTACCCGCCACTTCACAGCTTTTGAAATTTCGCACACATGCGACTATGTCATCCTCAATTTTCCTATATTCATCAACATCTTCTACATTCCCAAGCGCCGCCGGAATATTTGCACAGAACACAGCCTCATCATAACGCAAGCCACGTCGCAGATATGGCAGAATCTTTCGGATAGCATTCAGGCTCAACGATGCATAATCACGTTCGATTTTGATTTTAGCAAACTTTTCTGCCTGTTCATCATCAAGCTGCAGATTCTTTTTTGCCCAATCCCGGATGTTTTCATCATTGTCAAAAGAATAGAGCACATGCCACACATCATCGATTATCCGGTCCTCTGTCTTTCCTTCCGACTTCATATACACACTACAGATTTCCGATTTCCATTCTTCTCCGAATATTTCTTTCAATCCAGCAGTCACCGGGCTGCCAGCAATGCTTGTTTCTTTTCGATAATTAAATTTAAGAGTACTTTCATCAGAATCATACTTGAACCCATAATTCTCTTTTTTATGAGCCAACACCTTTGCCAATTTTTCAAATTTAAATTGCGACTTGCATACAAATTTGGGAATTATTGCGTCGACCTCTTCTTTTGTAAGCACACGGAAATCAGAATCCTCCCCTTGACGATGCAAACGGATATTATTTATAAAACACAACATGCGGTACTCTTCATAAGCTGGATGCGATGTCGAACATCTTTGCTTGCCAAGTTCAAACGTACATCGCCCAATATTTCCTTTCTAAGACTTCAGAGGTCGCTGGTAAAAAATTGCATTATTCAAACGCTTGCACAAATCAGCCCCGAGGCTCTGCTTGTCGCAAATTGCCTGAAATTCCTTCAGATAATGCTCATTGCGAGCCGTATAATGCCCTCGTATTTTATCCCCTGCCTGATACAATTTGTAGAAATACTCACAAAGATAACCACATCCTGCCTCTTTAATTTTATCTGACAATTCAGATATAGCAGCCTTGACCTCTCCTTCTTGCTCTTTCGTTGAATCTTTACGATTGCTCAAGAATCCTCTGCGCTGCGACAAGTGGTAAAATGCCCTGCCAAGTATATATCTATCGCTCTCTATCGACAAATCAAGTTTTCGTGTCAACGCAACATATCGATCATGATACGGATTTTTCTCCAAATTGTCGTTTGTGCGCTGCCATTCCATAAAGTTGTCTTCTTTAGGGTAGATTTTCTTAAACCGCCACCGCTTAAGATCTTCATCTGTCAACGGCGGGCACATTCTTTCCTCTATCAATATTTTAAGCAACTCTATTTTATGTAAACGACGGCGAAAATAATGTCGGCGCAATCCTCTCGCATTAGTTCGTAATTGCACACATGGATGCTCTCCTGATTTATCGTGATCCACTCCATCCTTAAAAATGTCAACACCAGATTTTATATGTCTGTATTTTCCATTTTCCAACTGCTCTACTATTGACCATCCTATTGAATTGGTTCCCAAATCTATTCCAAATACTCTTTTCATATCGTTTTTTGTTTCGGTTTTTTCAATATTCCGTAAATTTAGCGAAATTTATTTGGAAATATCAATTATTCTGTAGAAATTTGCAACATAAGATTATTTCTACATCTTATCACAATAAGGCTATATGCCGAAGGATATAAATCCTATGCCTCCGCGTACTTTCCGTGGAGGCTTTTTGTTTGTCCAAATTAATTCCCATCCCTCAAAAGCTGCAATACAGGCGGACAAGGAGAACTGCGGATTTTCCGTTTCCGTTGGCGATATACTGGAACGACGGTTGTATCGACAACACTCTATTAAGACACCTTTCCCTTGTAATCTCAAACGAATATTCCATGTCATGATGGATGCTTTTCCAATACAGGAAGTTTGTCCACTCATTAAAAAGATAGCCCGACGAACCAATCGCCGGGCTATCTTTATTGTCAGTTTTTTCAATCAGTTTCTTTATTTGCCTTTCTCTTCAGCCTTCTTGATTTTGGCAGCGTCTTCAGCCGCTTCAGCCTCAAGACGGGCGTCGAGACTCTTGTCGAGATATTCAAAGTCTTCCTTGCTTCCTACAACAAGCGAGTTGTAGTCGCGCAGACCTGTTCCGGCTGGAATCAAGTGACCGCAGATAACGTTCTCCTTCATGCCCTCCAGATTGTCGGTCTTGCCGTTGATTGCTGCCTCGTTGAGCACCTTCGTGGTTTCCTGGAAGGAAGCCGCCGACATGAAGCTTGAAGTCTGCAATGCTGCGCGGGTGATACCCTGAAGCATCTGGTCGGACGTTGCCGGAACGGCATCGCGCACCTGTACGAGATTCAAGTCCTTGCGCTTCAAAGCGGAGTTCTCGTCGCGGAGCTTGCGCGCTGTGATGATTTGACCAGCCTGGAGATTCTGTGAGTCACCGGCGTCGGTAACCACCTTCTTGCCCCAAATGCGGTCGTTCTCATCCATAAAGTCGCGCTTGTCGACAACCTGCGACTCAAGGAAGCGGGTGTCGCCCGGATCAAGGATGCAGACCTTGCGCATCATCTGACGCACAATCACCTCAAAGTGCTTGTCGTTGATCTTCACACCCTGCATGCGATAGACGTCCTGAACCTCGTTGACGATGTATTCCTGAACGGCTGTCGGGCCCTTGATGTTAAGAATGTCTGACGGAGTGATTGCACCGTCTGAAAGCGGTGTGCCGGCGCGCACGTAGTCGTTTTCCTGTACGAGGATTTGCTTCGACAACGGCACGAGATATTTTTTCACTTCGCCAATCTTCGATGTCACACTGATTTCGCGGTTACCACGCTTGATTTTTCCGAACATAACCTCGCCGTCGATTTCTGAAACGATGGCTGGGTTAGACGGGTTGCGTGCCTCGAAGAGCTCAGTGACACGTGGAAGACCACCGGTGATATCACCTGCGTTACCAGATGCGCGCGGTGTCTTCATAAACACCTGACCTGCCTTGATTTCATCACCGTCCTCAATCATAAGGTGGGCGTTGACAGGGAATGAATATGTTTTCAGCACCTGTCCGTTGGCGTCAACGATGTTGACCTCCGGCACCTTGGTGCGGTCTTTCGACTCTATGATAATCTTTTCGTGCAAACCGGATGTCTCGTCGGTTTCCTTGCGGTAAGTAACACCTTCAATCACGTTGACGAATTGTGCCTTACCGGCAACCTCGCTGACAACAACGGCGTTGAACGGGTCCCATTCGCAGATTACGTCGCCTTTCTTGACTGTTGCTCCGTTGCCGAAGTAAAGTTTCGAACCATAAGGGATGTTGGTGTTTGTAAGCACCATGCCCGTATTGGCGTCGACGATACGCATTTCTGCCAGACGGCCTACAACTACGTCGCAGTCCTCTGTCTTAACCGTGCGGAGCTCTTCAATCTCAAGCACACCGTCGTAGCGTGATGTCACTGACGATACGGCTGCGATATTGGATGCCACACCACCGACGTGGAACGTACGGAGGGTCAGCTGCGTACCCGGCTCACCGATTGACTGTGCCGCGATTACACCGACAGCCTCGCCCTTCTGAACCATACGGTTGGTCGACAGGTTGCGGCCGTAGCACTTGGCGCAGACGCCCTTCTTCGACTCGCAGGTAAGCACCGAACGCACTTCAACCGACTCAATCGGCGACTTCTCGATGCGCTCTGCTGCTGCATCGTTGATTTCCTCGCCGCTCTTCACGATGATGTCGCCTGTCAATGGGTCTACCACATCGTGAACCGACACACGTCCGAGAATGCGCTCGCTGAGAGTTGCAACAACGTCTTCGTTGTTCTTAAGCTCTGTGCAGACAAGTCCGCGAAGCGTGCCGCAGTCCTCCTCGGTGATAATCACGTCGTGGGCTACGTCGACAAGACGACGGGTAAGATAACCGGCGTCGGCGGTCTTCAATGCCGTATCCGCAAGACCCTTGCGGGCACCGTGGGTAGAGATGAAGTACTCCAACACTGAAAGGCCTTCCTTGAAGTTCGCCAAAATCGGGTTCTCGATAATCTGACCGCCCTCGGCACCGCTCTTCTGCGGCTTGGCCATAAGACCACGCATACCGGCGAGCTGACGAATCTGGTCCTTAGAACCACGGGCTCCTGAGTCAAGCATCATGAAGATTGGGTTGAAGCCCTGGTTGGCTGCTGTAAGCTGCTTCATCAATGTGCTTGTCAAGCGGGAGTTGACGTGCGTCCAAATATCAATAATCTGGTTGTAGCGCTCGTTGTTGGTGATGAATCCCATGTTGTAGTTGTTCATCACTTCTTCAACCTGCGCGTAACCTTCTTTTACGTATTCTTCCTTCTCGGCAGGGATAAGCACGTCGCCCAAGTTGAACGACAAGCCGCCCTTGAATGCCATGTAGTAACCGAGGTTCTTGATGTCGTCAAGGAACTTGGCTGAACGAACCACACCGCAACGCTTGATGACGGCGCCGATGATGTCGCGCAACGATTTCTTGGAAATCAATGTGTTGACATAGCCCATCTCCTCTGGCACGTTCTGGTTGAAGAGCAAACGTCCGACAGACGTTTCCTTAACCATTGTCTTCACGAGGTTTCCGTTTTCGTCAAGGTCGTCGACAACAACAGAGATTATGGCGTGAAGCGTACATTTGCCTTCGTTGTATGCAATCTGAGCCTCTTCCGGTCCGTAGAACACAAGACCCTCGCCCTTGTCGCCCTTGCGGAGCTTGGTGATGTAGTACAGACCAAGCACCATATCCTGCGACGGCACGGTGATAGGAGCGCCGTTGGCCGGGTTAAGGATGTTGTGCGCACCGAGCATCAGCAACTGCGCCTCGAGCACGGCCTCGTTGCCGAGAGGCAAGTGAACTGCCATCTGGTCACCGTCGAAGTCGGCGTTGAACGCCGTACATGCCAACGGGTGCAACTGGATAGCCTTGCCCTCGATCATGCGTGGCTGGAATGCCTGGATACCAAGACGGTGAAGTGTCGGGGCACGGTTGAGAAGCACCGGATGACCCTTCATCACGTATTCAAGGATATCCCATACAATCGGCTCCTTGCGGTCTACAATCTTCTTGGCGCTCTTCACTGTCTTCACAATGCCGCGCTCAATAAGCTTGCGGATGATAAACGGTTTATAAAGTTCGGCTGCCATGTCTTTTGGCAAACCGCATTCATGCATCTTCAATTCCGGACCTACAACGATTACCGAACGCGCTGAGTAGTCGACACGCTTACCGAGCAAGTTCTGACGGAAACGTCCCTGCTTACCCTTCAAGCTGTCGCTGAGTGACTTCAACGGACGGTTGCCCTCGGTCTTTACAACGCTTGACTTGTGTGAGTTGTCGAGCAATGAGTCGACTGCCTCCTGAAGCATACGCTTCTCGTTGCGGAGAATCACCTCTGGCGCCTTGATCTCGATAAGGCGTTTCAAGCGGTTGTTACGGATAATGACTCTACGATAAAGGTCGTTCAAGTCGCTGGTGGCGAAACGGCCGCCGTCCAACGGAACGAGCGGGCGCAATTCCGGAGGAGTGACAGGCACCACTTTCAGCACCATCCACTCCGGTTTGTTGCGGTTTTTCGACGCACGGAACGACTCTACAACCTGCAGACGCTTCAATGCCTCCGTCTTGCGCTGTTGCGACGTGTCGGTGTCGGCACGGTGGCGCAACTCGTAAGAAAGGCTGTCAAGGTCTACGCTCTTCAACAAATCGTAGATTGCGTCGGCACCCATCTTGCAGATGAACTTGTTGGGGTCTGAGTCCTCGAGCATCGAGTTCTCGCGCGGCAACTTGTCCACGATTTCAAGATATTCGTCTTCCGAAAGGAGGTCGAGACGGGCAAGGTCCTCATGACCCTCAAGCTCGGCTGCGGCTCCCGGTTGGATTACGATATAGCGCTCGTAGTAGATTACAGAATCAAGCTTCTTCGACGGCAAGCCGAGAAGATAACCGATTTTGTTAGGCAATGAGCGGAAATACCAGATATGGGCTACCGGCACGACCAAAGAGATATGGCCTGTACGTTCGCGGCGCACTTTCTTCTCTGTAACTTCCACACCGCAACGGTCGCAGACGATGCCTTTGTAACGGATGCGTTTGTACTTTCCGCAGTGGCACTCATAGTCCTTTACCGGACCAAAAATGCGCTCGCAGAACAGACCGTCGCGTTCAGGTTTGTAAGTTCGATAGTTGATCGTCTCAGGCTTGAGCACCTCGCCGTATGACCGCTCAAGGATTTCTTCCGGCGAAGCAAGCCCGATCGTAATCTTCGAAAAGTTACTTTTTATTCTATTATCTTTATTGAATGCCATATTCTTTTGTCGTTTTATTCCAAGTTTATGCTAAGTCCCAGACCACGAAGCTCGTGCAGAAGCACGTTCAAGGATTCAGGTATGCCCGGAGTTGGCATAGGCTCGCCTTTGACGATTGCCTCGTATGCCTTGCTGCGGCCAACCACGTCGTCACTCTTGATTGTCAGGATCTCTTGAAGGATGTGGGATGCGCCGAATGCCTCAAGCGCCCAAACCTCCATCTCTCCGAAACGCTGTCCACCGAATTGTGCCTTACCGCCGAGTGGCTGCTGCGTAATCAATGAGTACGGGCCAATGCTGCGGGCATGCATCTTGTCTTCAACCATGTGGCCGAGCTTAAGCATGTAGATTACACCAACGGTTGCCGGTTGGTCGAAGCGCTCGCCTGTGCCGCCGTCGTAAAGGTATGTCTTACCATAGCGTGGCACTCCCGCCTTGTCGGTCCATGAATTGAGGTCGTCGAGGCTCGCTCCGTCGAAAATCGGAGTGGCGAATTTCTCGCCAAGCTCGCGGCCTGCCCATCCGAGAACGGTCTCGAAAATCTGTCCCAAGTTCATACGTGATGGCACACCAAGCGGGTTCAAAACGATATCCACTGGTGTTCCGTCGGCAAGGAACGGCATATCTTCCTGACGCACTACGCGCGAAACGATACCCTTGTTACCGTGGCGACCCGCCATCTTGTCACCGACACCGATCTTACGCTTCTTGGCAACATAAACCTTGGCAAGCTGCATGATGCCTGAAGGAAGCTCGTCGCCGATAGAGAAGTCAAACTTCTTGCGGCGCAATTCTGCATCGATTTCCTTCGACTTGCGCAGGTAGTTGATGATCGTGTCGTGGATCATATCGTTCTTGTGAGCGTCTGTTGTCCACTTGCTGAGGTTGATGGTGTCGAATTCCTCGATGCCCTTCAGATACTCTGCCGTAAACTTCTCGCCCTTAGGAATAACCTCTGTGCCGAGGAAGTCCTTCACGCCTTGCGAAGTCTTGCCGTCGGTAAGCGTGATGAGTTTCTCGATAAGACGTGCCTTCAAAGCCACCTGACGCTGTTCGAATTCCTCGTCCATCTGCTGAAGCTCAAGGTTTGCCGCCTTGCCCTTCTTCTTCTGTGCCTTTGCATAAAGGTTGGTCTTAACAATCACACCCTTCAACGAAGGAGAAGCCTTCAACGACGCATCCTTGACATCGCCGGCCTTGTCACCGAAGATGGCACGGAGAAGTTTTTCCTCCGGCGTCGGGTCGCTCTCGCCCTTAGGTGTGATCTTACCGATAAGGATGTCGCCCGGCACAACGTGTGCGCCCACACGGACAATTCCGCGCTCGTCGAGATCCTTTGTAGCGTCCTCGCTGACGTTTGGAATGTCTGACGTAAGTTCCTCCATTCCTCGTTTTGTCTCGCGCACCTCAAGAGAGTACTCGCTGACGTGGACAGACGTAAGGATATCCTCACGCACCATGCGCTCGTTGAGCACGATGGCATCCTCGTAGTTGTAACCCTTCCATGGCATGAACGCCACCTTAAGGTTGCGGCCGAGTGCGAGCTCGCCGTTTTCCGTGGCATAACCCTCTGTCAGAATCATTCCCTTCTCGACGCGCTGTCCCTTCTTGCAGATTGGACGCAAGTCGATTGTGGTGCTCTGGTTGGTCATGCGGAATTTCGGAATGATATATTCTTTAACCGAGTCCTCGAAATTCACGAATTCCTCGTCCTCAGTACGGTCATAGCGGATTCTGATAACGCTGGCGTCAACAAACTCGATGACACCGGCGCCCTCTGCCATAATCTGTGTGCGGGAGTCGTGGGCAAGCTGCTTCTCAATGCCTGTGCCGACAATAGGAGCCTCGCTGCGCAACAACGGCACAGCCTGGCGCATCATGTTCGATCCCATCAACGCACGGTTGGCATCATCGTGCTCAAGGAACGGAATCAAAGATGCGGCGATTGAGGCAATCTGCATCGGCGACACGTCCATAAGCTGCACTTCTTCCGGTGCTACCACAGGGAAGTCGGCGTCAAGACGCGCTTTAACCTTGTTTTTTACGAAAGTGCCGTCATCGTTAAGCGGAGCGTTGCCCTGCGCGATGATCTGACCTTCCTCGATTTCCGCTGTCAGATAAGTGACGTGGCTGTTGTCGAGATCCACCTTGCTGTTCTCAACCTTGCGGTAAGGAGTCTCGATAAAGCCGAGGTTGTTGATTTTAGCAAACACACACAACGACGAAATCAAACCGATGTTAGGACCCTCAGGGGTCTCAATCGGGCAAAGACGTCCGTAGTGGGTGTAGTGCACGTCGCGCACCTCAAATCCGGCACGGTCACGCGACAAACCGCCAGGACCGAGAGCCGACATTCTTCGCTTGTGAGTAATCTCGGCAAGCGGATTGGTCTGGTCCATGAACTGCGACAATGCGTTGGTTCCGAAGAACGTATTGATAACGGAAGAGATTGTCTTAGCGTTGATCAAGTCAATCGGAGTAAACACCTCGTTGTCGCGGACGTTCATACGCTCACGGATTGTACGCGCCATACGTGCAAGACCCACTCCAAACTGGTTGTAGAGCTGCTCGCCGACTGTGCGCACACGACGGTTCGAAAGGTGGTCGATATCGTCGACATCCGACTTCGAATTGATAAGCTCAATCAAATACTTGATGATGGCGATGATGTCTTCCTTAGTCAACACTTTCACCTCCTCCGGCACTGTAAGCGACAATTTCTTGTTGATGCGGTAACGGCCCACATCGCCCAAGTCATAACGCTTCTCGGAGAAGAAAAGGTTGGTTATCACCTCACGCGCGCTCGCATCGTCCGGTGGCTCCGCGTTGCGCAATTGGCGATAGATATAGTTGATAGCCTCTTTTTCAGAGTTGCTTGAGTCTTTCTGGAGTGTATTGAAGATAATCGAGTAGTCGCTCATGTCTACATCCTCCTTGTGCAGAAGGATGGTCTGAAGTCCCGAATCAAGGATTTCCTGGATATGCTCCTCCTCGATAACGGTCTCGCGGTCGATGACCACATCGTTTCGCTCAATCGAAACCACCTCGCCGGTGTCTTCGTCAACGAAATCTTCAACCCACGTTTTCAACACACGGGCGGCAAGCTTGCGGCCAATGCATTTCTTCAGGTTCGTTTTGTTTACTTTTATTTCCTCAGCAAGACCAAAGATTTCTATGATGTCTTTATCGCTGTCAAGACCGATGGCACGCAACAATGTTGTTACCGGCAATTTCTTCTTGCGGTCGATGTAGGCATACATCACATTGTTGATGTCAGTGGCAAACTCTATCCATGAGCCACGGAACGGGATGATACGTGCTGAATACAATTTGGTTCCGTTGGCGTGTGTGCTCTGTCCGAAGAACACACCAGGCGAACGGTGCAGCTGCGACACGACAACGCGCTCCGCACCGTTGATCACAAATGTGCCCTTTTCCGTCATATACGGAATCGGTCCAAGATAAACATCCTGGATTACGGTGTCGAAGTCCTCATGGTCGGGATCCGTACAGTATAATTTTAATTTTGCCTTCAACGGCACACTATATGTCAAGCCGCGCTCAAGACATTCCTCTATCGTATATCTCGGCGGGTCGATGTAATAGTCTAAGAATTCGAGCACAAAGTTATTCCTTGTGTCGGCAATTGGAAAGTTTTCCGCAAAAACCTTGTACAATCCCTCGTTCTTTCTCTTCTCTAACGGAGTGTCCAGCTGCAAGAAATCGTGAAACGACTTCAGCTGAATCTCCAAAAAGTCGGGGAAGGGCAACGGATTCTTTACGGAGGCGAAATTTACGCGTGGTTTTACTGTTGAAACTGACATAAAAATAATATTAATTGAACCCGAAATTGAAAATAACACAAAAAGGTTAAGAATCGACTTTATAGGGGATTCTTAACCTAATTACCTGAATTTCAGGCAATATTATTTAAGTTCAACTTCAGCTCCAGCCTCTTCGAGTTGTTTCTTAAGAGCCTCAGCCTCAGCTTTAGCAACACCTTCCTTGATTGTGCTAGGTGCACCGTCTACCAAGTCCTTAGCTTCTTTCAAACCAAGACCACAAGCTTCCTTAACGGCCTTTACAACCTGAAGCTTAGAAGCGCCTGCGCTCTTCAATACTACATCGAATGCTGTTTTCTCTGCCTCAGTAGCAGCGCCGGCAGCAGGGCCAGCAGCAACAGCTACAGCTGCAGCAGCAGGTTCAATACCATATTCGTCTTTCAAAATCTGAGCAAGTTCGTTTACTTCTTTTACTGAGAGGTTAACTAATTGTTCTGCAAATGCTTTCAAATCTGCCATAATTGTATAATTTTTTATTGTTATTTTTTTGTTTATTTTTTATTAGAGAGTGTTTCAAGAATACCATGCAACTTGTTGCCTGACGACTGCAGTGCGGAAACAACGTTCTTGGCCGGTGACTGGAGCAATGCAACAACCTCTGCGATGAGCTCGTTCTTGCTCTTGATCTTCGACAATGTGTCGAGCTGATCAGCGCCCATATAAACTGTTTCTTCCACATAAGCGGCCTTCAAAACTGGCAACTCTGATCCTTTCTTGTGGAACTCCTTGATTGCTTTGGCAGGAGCATTTCCTACATTTGAGAACAGCATTGCAGTTGTTCCAGTCAACGCTGGATACAATTCTGAATAATCGCCTTCCAATTGCTCTAAAGCCTTGTGAAGCAACGTATTCTTAACAACCATCATCTTCACTTCCGCGTTGAAGCAAGCGCGACGGAACGCACTTGTCTGCTCAGCGTCCATGCTGGTAGTGTCGGTGAGATAAAAGCAGCTGTACTCCTTGAGAGTCTCGCCGATTTTCTCTATTATTATCGCTTTATCTTCCTTTCTCATGATTCTCTTAATTTAAAAATTCGTTACACATCAAGTGATTTTGTATCGATCTTCAGACCTGAGCTCATTGTACTCGAAAGATATATGCTCTTCATATAAGTACCTTTGGCGGTGGCCGGCTTCAACTTAATCAGCGTGTTGATAAACTCGCGTGCGTTTTCTGCCATTTGGTCTGCCGTGAAGGAAACCTTACCGATAGAAGCGTGTACGATACCGTTCTTATCTACTTTAAAGTCAATCTTACCTTGTTTTACCTCTTTCACTGCCTTTGCTACGTCTGGTGTAACTGTGCCGCTCTTTGGGTTAGGCATCAAGCCACGAGGACCGAGGATGCGACCGAGAGCACCGATTTTACCCATAATAGCAGGTTGAGTGATGATTACGTCTACGTCTGTCCAGCCGCCCTTGATTTTCTCAATATACTCGTCCAAACCTACGTAGTCTGCTCCAGCTTCTTTTGCGGCAGCTTGATCTGCCTCTGTGGCGCACAAAACCAATACGCGTACCTGCTTGCCTGTTCCGTGAGGAAGAGAAACAACGCCACGCACCATTTGGTTAGCCTTGCGAGGATCTACACCAAGACGTACATCGATATCAAATGAAGCATCGAATTTCGTAAAGGTGATTTCCTTTATTTTTTCTGCTGCTTCCTTCAGTGTGTAAATCTTTCCAGCTTCAATCTTCTCTAAAGCCAACTTTTGATTTTTTGTCAGTTTACCCATGTCAATTGAAGTTTTTAATTGTTTTCAGGGAAAGATCCCTTAACTGTGATACCCATACTTCTCGCTGTACCAGCGACCATCTTCATAGCTGAATCTAAAGTAAAACAGTTCAAATCCGGCATTTTGTCTGTAGCAATTGCCTTTACCTGCTCCCATGTAATCTCTGCCACCTTCTGACGGTTAGGCTCTTTCGATCCCTTCTTCTGCTTTGAAACTTCAAGCAACTGTACTGCTACAGGAGGGGTCTTGACAACGAAGTCAAAGCTCTTGTCGCTATAGTAAGTGATTACTACAGGAAGCACTTTGCCTGCCTTGTCCTGGGTGCGGGCATTGAATTGCTTACAAAATTCCATGATGTTGATACCCTTAGAACCCAAAGCAGGTCCTACTGGGGGTGATGGGTTTGCCGCACCACCTTTAATCTGCAATTTGATCTGTCCAGCAATTTCTTTAGCCATTTCTGTTTTTGTTTTTTTGATAAGTTAAATTATCACAGTCATAGTCGTGTTCGTAACAACAAAACTATTCCCGCTCTACTTGCGAATTTTCCAACTCTACCGGTGTCTTGCGTCCGAAGATGCTTACCATAACCTTGAGCTTCTTCTTCTCGTTGTTGACCTCGTCGACCGTTCCAATCATGCCCGTGAAAGCGCCATAGTTTACCTTGACAGTCTCACCGACCTTGTAATCGATCAAGTCGGCCTCATTAGTTTCCTGAAGCTCGTCCGCAATGCCGAGCATACGGTTAACCTCCCCTGGTCGCAACGGTTCCGGACGCTTTGCCTCCGAACCCTTTCCGCAGCCGAGAAAGTCAATCACATTGGTCGTATTGCGAAGGATATGAGTTACCTCACCGATCAACTCAGCTTCCACAAATACATAGCCTGAATAGAGTGTGCGCTCTTTGACGACCTTCTTTCCAGACTTTGTGGTAGAATAAATCTTTTCAGTAGGAATCAATACTTGTGACACATAGTCGCCCAGCGAAGTATTCTTGATTTGGGCATCGAGCAATTCTTTTACCTTTGCCTCCTTGCCTGATATGGCACGGAGCACATACCATTCTTTCTTACCTGCCATGACTTACTTGTGTAATCCGTAAATCGTTTCCATTATGAAATTGATCACCTCGTCAACACCCCAAATAATCAATGAAAGAATGATGGAAGCTACCAATACAATCATTGCGCTGTTGACAAGCTGTGTCCTCGTTGGCCAAGAAACCTTATAGACAAGCTCGCTATAAGACTCCTGGATATCCGCAAACAGTTTATTAAATACTTTCATTTCCTTAATTCTTAGCACAGGACGAGAGGCTCGAACTCCCGACACCCGGTTTTGGAGACCGGTGCTCTACCAACTGAGCTAGTCCTGTATATTAGCCGGCCGTTGCCGACCGGCTGTTGTTTTTATTCTTCTATCGCTTGAGTATTATTCAAGGATTTCAGTAATCTGACCAGAACCTACTGTACGGCCACCTTCGCGGATTGCGAAACGAAGACCCTTGTCGCATGCTACCGGAGTGATCAACTTAACTTGGATAGTTACGTGGTCACCAGGCATTACCATTTCTACACCTTCTGGAAGAGTGATCTCACCAGTTACGTCGAGCGTACGGATGTAGAATTGTGGGCGATAGTGGTTGTGGAATGGAGTGTGACGTCCACCTTCCTCTTTCTTCAAGATATAAACCTGAGCCTTGAACTCATCGTGAGGTTTAACCTGTCCTGGGTGGCAGATAACCATACCACGCTTGATTTCGTTCTTGTCGATACCACGGAGAAGCAAACCTACGTTATCACCAGCTTCACCTTCGTCCAAAATCTTGCGGAACATCTCAACGCCAGTTACAACTGACTTCTTGTCTGCACCAAGACCAAGGATTTGAACTTCGTCGCCAACCTTAACGCGACCAGCCTCGATACGACCAGTTGCTACAGTACCACGACCAGTGATTGAGAACACGTCCTCAACAGGCATCAAGAATGGTTTATCAACGTCACGTGGAGGAAGTGGAATCCAAGTGTCTACTGCATCCATAAGCTCCATAACCTTGTCTTCCCACTTAGCCTCACCGTTCAATGCACCAAGTGCAGAACCGCGGATGATAGGAGTGTTGTCACCATCATAATCGTATGACGAAAGAAGATCACGCATTTCCATCTCAACGAGCTCAAGCATTTCTTCGTCGTCTACCATATCGCACTTGTTCAAGAATACAACCAGACGAGGAACGTTTACTTGGCGAGCCAAAAGGATGTGCTCACGAGTCTGAGGCATAGGACCGTCAGTTGCAGCAACCACGATGATTGCGCCGTCCATCTGAGCGGCACCAGTTACCATGTTCTTCACATAGTCGGCGTGTCCCGGGCAGTCTACGTGTGCGTAGTGGCGGTTAGCTGTTTCATACTCTACGTGAGATGTGTTGATTGTGATACCACGCTCTTTCTCTTCAGGTGCGTTATCGATAGAGTCAAATGAACGCAACTCAGAAAGACCTTTCTTTGCCAACACTGTAGTGATAGCAGCAGTCAAGGTAGTTTTACCGTGGTCAACGTGACCAATAGTACCGATGTTAACATGCGGTTTGGTTCTTTCGAATTTCTCTTTTGCCATAACTTTATGCTTTTTTATTTATGTTTGACTATTTCAAGTACATTTTTCCTATTTATTGAGCCGATGGCGGGATTTGAACCCGCGACCTCTTCCTTACCAAGGAAGTGCTCTACCCCTGAGCTACATAGGCAACTTGAGCGGAAGACGAGGCTCAAACTCGCGACCCTCAGCTTGGAAGGCTGATGCTCTATCAACTGAGCTACTTCCGCAATTGTGTGGGCGAAGATGGATTCGAACCACCGAAGGTATAAACCAGCAGATTTACAGTCTGCCCCATTTGGCCACTCTGGTATTCGCCCTTGCGCTAAATGCGGTGCAAAGATACGCCAAAGTTTTTTTCCCTCCAAATTTACAGACCTAAAATTTTGCTATTTTTTATCATCAACAATCATCTAAACATCTTATCAACACATATTCTCATTGAAAAACAAATACTTAACAAGTTATCAACATATATGTCAATAACTATATAAACACGCTGTTGACAAGCCTGACTCTATTAGAAACGCCCTCTCTACTTTTTTGTAATTTTTCTTCAACAAAATTTGTATTTATACGTATAAATACATAACTTGCAGTCGATTACCTTAGTCAAATCTTAATAAAAATATTTTATTAACTTTAAATTGTTAATTATGAAAAAGTTTATTTATATAATTGCCTTACTCTTTCTCTTAGTTGCTTGTAATGAAGAATTACAAATTGATACCAAACAACCAACTATTGACAATAAAACAAGAGCTTTTACATCCCAAACATTTTCTTTCGACTCTGTAACAAAACCAGAAATATGGAAAACATTCCAAACATTGGAAGAAATGCAGTCTGCATGCCAGATTCCCGATGACGTATTGCCCAATCTCAGCACGGAGGAGTTGGTGCAAATATGTATGGACTATCCTCTGTTTGGAAACTATTTGGCATACGACAATGAGACATTCGGCATAAAAAAAGTAATGGCTGGATTCAATGCCTTTAAAGAATTGAAAAAGCGCACTGACTCAGCCGAAAAGTTGCTTGACAGATACGCAAATGTTAACGTGACGACCTTATATGAAGACAGAGAAAACGCCGAAACATATCCAAATCTTAAATTAGGCTACTTAGAAATGATACTTTGCTCAGGAGAAATTGAATCATTATATCAAGGCGAGGCTCTTCAACGTTTGGAAAATTTGCAAGCACAGAAACTTACAGAAAAACAGTTGACAAACTCTATTTCAGCATCATCTTTGAAGCATTCACAACTTTTAAAGCAAAAAATTAACGAAGCAAAAAATGTTTCTACAACATCAACGGCAACATCCATTACTATCTACACCAAATATGGCAATCCTGTCGACGCATTGAGTATTAGTGAGATGTCACCTCAGGAAATTGCAGAAAGTAATTCATACGCGATAAGTCATTACCCAAACGCAACATTCATTTCAAACGCTTCAGCCACCTATAACTGCCACAGTTACGCTTGGAATATATCGGATGGTGGTAGCAGATGCTGGATAAATGCGGCAAAGAAGTTGACCTACGACAACTTGATGAAATATTGGACTAATGACTATTATATTCAGACAAGCAACGAAAATAATGCCACAAAAATATTCTACTATAAATCCGACCATTCTGCCATCAAATCATCTGTTGCCGGTATGTATGAATCCAAATGGGGAAGATTGCCTCTTATGCGTCACGCTCCAAACTATGGACCATATAACAATATGGACACAAGGTATTACTACACTAAAGCCTTTCACAATGGAATAATATCCTGTAATGAAGGAAATTGTGGTGTTCGAGAATTAAATAAGAAATATAATTATTCTTTAAGTAATATGCCAACGGGTTCCAATATTATTTTTGAATGGAAAGTACTTGATGGAAAAGAAGAAGACGCTGTTGAAAAAGGGTTTGCTGTATTAGAAGAAAATGGGAAAACTGCATTCGTTACATTTAAGCAACCAGGCTTATATACTATTATCTGTGAAGCTTATATAAAGAATACCTACGATTGTGTTGGTCGTGCAGAATATCAAGAACCTTTAGAATAAATAAATTATGAAACGGTTACTATTAACATTATCGGTCTTGATGGTGGCAGTAGTGGTGAATGCCGCCACGGTGCGCGGCTACGTGGTCGATGCTGAGACTGGAGAGGCATTGGCTGCTGCCAATGTGTTTATAAAAGGCTCCAGCGCGGGAACAACGGCTGATGTAAGGGGTTATTTTGAGATTAACGTTGCTGATGGGACAGAGCTTACCGCAGCATACGTTGGCTACACGCCTTATTCTTTCACCGCAGAAAGTGGCAATAAAGCGATAGAGGTAAGGTTGCAACGCAGCACGGAGCTGCGCGACGTCAATGTCTACGGTTCGCGCGGCAACTTCGGCGTGCAGTCGTCGCAGATGTCGGCAATGACGCTTTCCGCTGCGCAGATCAGACAAGTGCCTATGGTAATGGGCGAAGTCGACGTGATGAAATCATTGCAGAAGTTGCCGGGCGTTCAGTCGGCAAGCGACGGTTCGGCAGGCATCTACGTGCGTGGAGGAAACTACGACCAGAATCTTATCACCCTTGACGGCTCCACGCTCTACAACGGTGAACATCTGAAGGGTTTCATATCCTCAATTATTCCCGATATGGTCGACAACGTGACCTTCTACAAGGGTGCTTTTCCTGCACGCTACGGCTCGCGCCTGTCGAGCGTGGTCGACGTCGGGCTGAAGGACGGCGATTTTGAAACTACCATGGCAATGCCTCTATAGGAATGCTTTCAGCCGGAATACACGTAGAAGGTCCGATATGGAAAGGGCATACAAGTTTCAACATTGCCGCTCGAGCCTCCTACTTCAACGCAATCATGTATCCGATGCTGAAAAACATCTATGATAAGCCCAGCTCGTTGCAACCATATTCCAAGATGAACTACTACGACATTAACACCAAGCTCATACACCGTTTTTCTGACAACGACCGCCTTACGGCTGTGGTCTATTGGGGTAAGGACGTGAGCGATGCATCGCCATCCGATAGTTATAAAATTTACAAAGGTGATGATAATGACAATTCAGACTATCTTCTTATTAAGCATTCCACTATCAATCACTGGGACAACGTGATGGGTAGTGCGTACTGGACGCATCTTTTCAACAACTCTTTTTCTTTAAATGTCAACGCTAACATTAGTCATTATCTATATTATCTCAAACTATCTTCATTAGAAAGAACAGAGAAAGAGATTAAAGAAGATTCATATGCAAGTTTCAACTCTGAAATAAATGAAGCCTCCTTAAGTACAGATTTTCGCCTTAAAAGGGAGTCTAAACACGACATACGATGGGGCATTAAAGGTGCATACCAATGGATGCTTCCTCAAGTGGACACTTACAGTTACATTCTGCAAGGAGAAGCGCGATGATGAAAACTACAATGACGTTTTCACTTCCGATGATGAGACTTTATTCAAAGATACCGACATCTATGCCAAGCGTGGCAACTGGCCTCGCTACTTCAGCAACATCTTCTCTGACCAGCGTTTCAATGGCACGCAACATAAATTTACCATCAACGTTGACCTTGTGGCTCCTCGCGAACAAACCAAACTTATTGTAGAACTGCAAAGCATCACCAAAGAACTTTATTTCTACCTGAAGTCACTTATGGTATATAGCATCACTCCACAAGATGAGTACACCGAAGCTATTCAAATTTATAGCAATGTCACTGATGGGTGGGGTATAGTTGGAGCTGTAAATACGGATAGACACGTTATCACATTTTGACACAACTTTAAACAAGTTATAAACAGAGCATCACGCTGAATGTCAGCGTGATGCTCTGTTTATCCACACTATATTAACAACTACTTGTCAACGCATTGTTGAAAATAGTTGCCACATCACAATGCCGGCAGTGATCGACACGTTCAGCGAGTGCTTGGTGCCATATTGCGGGAGTTCTATGCAGCAGTCAGCCTTGTCTACCACCTCCTGCTTCACACCTTTCACTTCATTACCAAGCACCACGGCATATTTGGCAGACTTATCAACAGTAAAGTCCAACAAGTTGACGCTACCGTTAACTTGCTCAATGGCACATACTTGATAGCCATTCTCCTGAAGGTTTTCAACAAGGTTGACAACATTATCAACATATTCCCATTCCACAGAGTCCTCAGCACCGAGCGCCGTTTTGTGAATATCCGGACTTGGAGGAGTGGCAGTGATTCCGCAAAGGTAGATTTTCTCTATCAGAAAGGCGTCAGCCGTGCGGAATATAGAGCCTATATTGTTAAGGCTGCGCACGTCGTCGAGCACCACTACAATGTGGAGTTTCTCCACTTTATGATATTCCTCACACGACAGTCGAGCAAGTTCCTGCATTGATTTCTTTTTCATTGTTTGTTCAGAAGTTAATTATTTGAATGCAAAGGTAATGAATTTAACTTACAGGAGTTGTCCACAATATGTAAATAAATGGTTGATAACAGTTGAAAACCCAACAACAACAATTGAAACTTTTTTCTTGCAATCTAAGAATCAACAACGTATGTAAATAGTTTTCAACTTTCAAAAAAAGTTAGCATAAAATAATAATCGCTGATTAAACAGGTTTTCGACATAAATCAAGCTTTGAAATCGTAAGAATTTACTAACTTTGCGGATTATTGACAAGGTGTTGATAAAACTTATATGAAACTGAAATATAAGGATATTGCGTGTTGACAGCATATTGATAACGTAGACAATTATATCAATAACTTAAAAAGCAAGAAAACAGCCAAAAAGTTACTACAGTTATCAACGCGCTAATAGTAACAACATAAAATTCCTTTTTTAAAAAAATAAAAAGAAAATATATAAAATAATGACTGTGGATAAAGGTTACGTTGACGCTCCTGTAGAGGAGGGTTTTAATCTGGTGGAAGAGATTGCCAAACTGAAGAAAGAGAAGAATGCAGTCATCCTGGCGCACTACTATCAGCGCGACGAGGTGCAGGCTATAGCCGATTTCATCGGCGACAGTCTGGCGTTGGCACAGAAGGCTGCACAGACGGATGCCGACGTGATTGTCAGCTGCGGAGTGAACTTCATGGGCGAGACGGCGAAAATTCTGTCACCGCGGAAGAAGGTGCTTGTGCCCGATCTCAATGCCGGATGTTCACTTGCCGACAGTTGCAAGGCCACCGACTTGCAGCGGTTCATCGACGAGAATCCCGGCCACATCGTTATAAGTTATGCCAACACGACGGCAGAGGTGAAGGCGCTGACCGACGTGGTTGTCACATCATCCAATGCGTGTCAGATAGTGGAGAGTTTCCCGAAAGATCAGAAAATGATTTTCGGACCAGACCGCAACCTCGGCAATTATATCAACAGTCTTACAGGACGTCAGATGAAACTGTGGGACGGAGCGTGCATGGTGCATGAGAAATTCTCGCTTGAGAAACTCATAGAATTGAAGAAGCAATATCCTGAAGCGAAAGTGCTGGCGCATCCTGAATGCAAGAAGAGTCTGCTTGTTCTTGCCGACAAGGTGGGCTCGACAAAAGGCTTGCTCGACTATGCTGTTAAGTCAGACGCCCGTCAGTTTATTGTAGTGACGGAGTCGGGCATACTTTACGAGATGAAGAAGGCTTGTCCGGACAAGGAATTCATTCCTGCGCCTCCCGACGACAGCACATGTGCGTGCAACGAGTGCTTCTATATGCGTCTAAACACACTTGAGAAAATCTACAACTGCCTTAAATACGAGGCTCCGGAAATAAAGATAAGCGAGGATCTTTGCGAGCGCGCAGTGCGTCCGATAAACAAGATGCTCGACATTTCTAAACAACTTGGTTTGATAAAATAAGAAAAGAAATATGGAATATAATCACAAAGAAATAGAAAAACGCTGGCAACAGTATTGGAAAGACAACAACGTTTATAAAACCGACATCGACGCAAAGCGTCCGAAATTCTACGTCCTCGACATGTTTCCTTATCCTTCGGGTGCGGGACTTCACGTAGGACATCCGCTCGGTTACATTGCATCCGACATATTCTCACGCTACAAGCGTCTGCAGGGATTCAATGTGCTTCATCCGATGGGCTACGACGCATATGGTTTGCCTGCCGAGCAATATGCCATTCAGACTGGTCAGCATCCTGAGGTGACAACCGTAAACAACATCAACCGTTATCGCGAGCAGCTGAACAAGATTGGTTTCTGCTACGATTGGAGCCGCGAGCTCAAGACGTGCGATCCGCAATACTACAAATGGACACAGTGGGCATTTGTAAAAATGTTCAAGAGTTACTATGACTTGAAGACAAACAAGTCTGAGTGCATCGACAAACTTATAGATGCGTTCAAGCAGAACGGCACGGAAGGCGTGGAGGCTGCATGCGGCGAGGAAATGCACTTCACTGCTGCCGAATGGAACGCTATGGGCGAAAAGGAGCAGAGCGACGTGCTGATGAACTACCGTATTGCTTATCGTGGCAAGACAATGGTCAACTGGTGTGCGAAACTCGGCACTGTGCTTGCCAACGACGAGGTGAGCGAGGGTGTGTCGATACGTGGTGGATATCCGGTGGAGCAAAAGGTGATGAACCAATGGTGTCTGCGTGTGTCGGCCTATGCACAACGTCTTCTCGACGGTCTTGACACTATCGACTGGACCGACTCTCTTAAAGAAACACAGCGCAATTGGATTGGACGTTCGGAGGGTGCTGAAATGAATTTCAAGGTAGTGGGACAAGATCTCAATCTTGAAATCTTCACAACCCGTGCAGATACAATCTTTGGTGTGACATTCATGGTGCTTGCGCCGGAAAGCGAATATGTTGAAAAACTCGTTACTGCCGAACAGCGTGAAGCAGTAGATAAATATTTGGCTGAAATAAAGCATAAGACAGAGCGTGAGCGTCTGATTGACAAGCAGGTCAGCGGTGTGTTCTCAGGATCGTATGCCGTGAATCCGCTTACAGGCAAGGAAATACCTGTGTGGATAAGCGACTATGTGCTTGCAGGCTACGGCACAGGCGCAATCATGGCAGTGCCAGCCCACGACAGCCGTGACTATGCTTTCGCTCGTCATTTCAATCTGCCCGTAGTGCCTCTTATTGAGGGATGCGACGTGTCGGAACAAAGTTTCGACGCAAAAGAGGGCAAAATGATAAATTCTGAGGGTGCGGAGTTGAATCTCAACGGAATGGAAGTGAAAGAAGCCATTGCCGCGACAAAGAAGTTTATCAAAGAAAAAGGCATAGGCAAGGTAAAAGTGAACTATCGTCTACGCGATGCTATCTTCAGTCGTCAGCGCTATTGGGGCGAGCCGTTCCCTGTATACTACAAAGACGGCATTCCTCATGTGCTCGATGAGGACCAGTTGCCTCTTGAACTGCCCGAAGTTGATAAATTCCTGCCTACGGAGACTGGCGAGCCTCCATTGGGACGTGCCAAAAACTGGCACACAGCCGAAGGCTATCCTTACGAACTTTGCACAATGCCTGGTTTCGCTGGCTCGTCGGCATATTATCTGCGCTATATGGATCCGCGCAACAACAATGCTCTTGTGTCTAAAGAGGCAGACGAGTATTGGCGCAACGTTGACCTTTACATCGGCGGTACGGAGCATGCCACAGGTCACTTGATTTATAGCCGTTTCTGGAACAAATTCTTGTTTGACAATGGTGTTGTATGTGAGGAAGAACCGTTCAAGAAGCTCATAAATCAGGGTATGATTCAGGGACGCTCCAATTTTGTTTATCGCATAAAGGATACCAACACATTCGTTTCATACGGATTGAAGAAGGACTACGACACAACACCTATCCACGTTGATGTCAACATCGTTAGCAACGACGTGCTCGATATTGAGAAATTCAAGGCGTGGCGTCCGGAGTTTGCCGACGCACAGTTTGTGCTTGAGGATGGCAAATATGTTTGTGGATATGCCGTTGAGAAGATGTCAAAGTCAATGTTCAATGTTGTGAATCCAGACGATATTGTAGAAACTTATGGTGCCGACACATTGCGTCTTTACGAGATGTTCCTCGGTCCGTTGGAGCAGAGCAAGCCGTGGGACACCAACGGTATCGACGGTGTGAACCGCTTCTTGAAGAAATTGTGGAACTTGTTTTACAAAGGCGACACTTTGCTCGTCGACGATGAAAAAGCGTCGGCAGAGGCGCTCAAATCGCTTCATAAACTGATAAAGAAAGTGACATGGGACATTGAGCATTTCTCTTACAACACATCGGTCAGCGCGTTTATGATTTGCGTAAACGAGCTTGCTGCGGCTAAGTGTCATTCGCGCGAGGTGCTTGGCGAACTTGTGGTGCTTCTCGCACCGTTCGCTCCTCACATTGCAGAGGAATTGTGGCATGCTGTAGGCAACGACACTACGGTGTGCGACGCAGCTTGGCCAAAATTCAACGAGGCATATCTTGTTGAGGCAAACGTGAACTATGCTGTGTCGTTCAACGGAAAGGCACGTTTCAACATTCAAGTGGCAAACGGCACCGACAAGGCTGAAGTTGAGCGTCTGGCTCTTGAAAATGAGAATGCCGCACGCTGGCTTGAAGGCAAAACTGTGGTGAAAGTGATAGTTGTGCCAAACAAGATTGTCAACATCGTTGTGAAATAAAGCGTGTAAAACAACGTTTTAATAAATAGAACAGCTGAATTATTAGAAAGATATGAAGAATATTGTATTCGCTACAAATAATAAAAACAAGCTTCAGGAAATCAGGGCTATTGCAGGAGGAGAGTACAATATTCTCAGTCTTTCTGAAATAGGTTGTCATGACGACATTCCGGAAACGGCGGCTACAATCGAAGGCAACGCCATGCTTAAAGCGCGTTGGGTGAAGGACAAATACGGATACGACTGCTTTGCCGACGACACCGGTTTGGAGGTGACGGCGCTTGACGGACGTCCGGGTGTCTACTCCGCACGTTATGCAGGCGAGGACTGCGATTCGGAGCGCAACATAGACAAGCTGCTCGGTGAATTGGCTGGAAAGACCGACCGCACAGCGCGTTTCCGCACGGTGATAGCACTTATTGAAGGCAGTGAAAGCATTGAATTTGAGGGAAAAATAGAGGGAACAATTGCCACAGAGCGTCATGGAGAAGGTGGATTCGGATACGACAAAGTGTTTCTGCCGGAAGGCAGCGACCGCACTTTCGCAGAAATGGAGTCGGCAGAAAAAAATGCCATCAGCCATCGCGCAAGGGCTACAAAAAAACTTATAGACTATTTAAAAAAGACACTATGATAAAGAGAATATGTTTGGCAGTTGCATTACTGATTGTGATGGCTGTTGTGCCGGCGAAGTCCCAGCAAGTGGGCAGTTGGAGCATTTATCCCGTATTTTCGGGCAACAACAACAATTCGCTTGTCGACACCGACAACAAGGTGTTCTATCTCGCCGACGGTTGGTTGTATTCCTACGACAAAGATAACGATGAGTCGGTGTTTTATACGAAAATGAACGGAATGTCGGACACTGACATTTCGGGCATATACTATAACTACGACAAGAAATTTTTGCTTGTGGCATACAGCAACTCAAACATCGACATTGTGCGCGAAAACGGACGTGTTGACAATGTGCCTGACCTCAAAAGCGTTATTCTCACAGTGTCGAAAGCAATCAACAGCGTGGATTTCAGCGGCGATTATGCATACATTGCCACTGATTTCGGATATATGGTCGTAGACTGCAACAAATGTGTGGTAAAAGAGTCGTTCAACTATGGAAAGGCTTTCAAATCGATTGTAGTGACCGACAAAAACATATTTGCCACGTTCGACAAAAAAATCTATGTGTCGTCGGTTGGTGAGAGTCATTATGAACTGAGCAGTTTCAAGGAAACCAACATCAAGCAGGAAATGCAGTTGCGGAAAATAGACAACAACAGTATGTTGACCACGACTGGTTGGTTTTATTATATAAAAATAGGAGAGGATCCTACCAACCTTGCAATGTCGGTTATAGAGAAGTCGGCGCCGTCGAACGTGTCGATGTCGGGCAACAATATGGTGGCTTCGTATAAGGGAAAATACATCGTTGTAAGCCCGGATGGAACGTCGCAGACAGTGGCGATGCCTTCGGAAATCGACGGCAGCCATCTGTCAACAATCGATGGCAAAGGATTGTGGAATCTCGACAGCAACGGATTGAAGGAGTTTTCAATCTCCGACGGCTCTGTCACCATTCTTCACGACACTTATCGCCCAAACACCTCTACCGTCAGCGAGCCTTACTACCTCACTTATCAAAACGGCACGCTGTATTCAATGAATTCGGGTACAAACTACAAGGATGCTACCAATAGAATGAAAATAGCATTTTGTGAAATGAAAAATGGTGAATGGAAAGATGTGTCGCCTGTAAATCCTACATTCAACAATAATGTAAGCATATCAAAAAATGCATTGATGGGTCCATACAGTCCTCAGATAGATCCAAACAATAAGAATAGAATTTGGTTTGGTTCTTATTTTGAGGGGTTGTATTGCGTTGAAGATGGCAAACAGATTCAAAAGGTTGATCAAACAAACTCTCCTTTATTTCTTAATTATGTTTGTTGCGTAAGCGACTTGAAATTTGACAAAGAGGGAAATCTGTGGTTTTCTTTCTATAATTTCAATAAGACAACATACGCACCTTTGTATATTTTACCAAAGGACAAACTTTATAAAGAAAATCTGACTGCCGACGATTTTATATCTATTGATTTAGGCAATTTTGCCACAACGTATGGCAGCCAGTTATGCATTTCTAAAGATGGCAGATACGTGTTGTTGGCATCAAATATGTGGAAATCAAAACTGGCTATAATTGACACCAATGGTACATTGACTGATATTTCAGATGATAGGGTTGCAATTGTAACAACCTACAATGATCAGGACGGAAAAAATTTTGATATAGGTTATATACATTCCATTAAGGAAGAAAACAACAAATACTGGCTCGGCACCAACACAGGAGTCGGCTTGATAAACAATATTAAAGCGGCTTTTTCTGGAAATGTGGTTGTGAATAGAGTTAAAGTGTCTCGTAACGATGGTACAAATCTTGCCGACTACTTGCTTGATGGCGTATCGGTTAATGACATAGCCATTGATGGAGCAAATAGAAAATGGTTTGGATCCTCTACATCGGGATTATATTTGACCAGTAGCGACGGCAGTGAGATATTGGAGCATTTTTCTACGGAAAACAGTCCGTTGACAAGTGATGAGATAACATCTGTTGCATGTAGCACAGATGATAATCGCGTGTTTATAGGAACAAAGAAAGGTACACTTGTCTATGAAAGTGACGCTGCGCCGGCTCAAAATGACTACAGTGATGTCTATGCTTATCCTAATCCAGTGCGTCCTGACTATAGCGGACATATCACAGTGGCAGGACTTATGGACAATTCTCTCGTGAAGATTACAGACTCTATGGGCAACCTTGTTTATTCAGGACGCTCCACAGGAGGTATGTTTGTATGGGATGGACTTAACAGCGAAGGTTCACGCGTGAACACGGGTGTATACTATGTATTTGCATCGCAGAACGAAAACGATAAATCGAGCGGCTGTGTCACTAAAATTTTAGTGGTAAAATAATATATGATTAGTTTATACGAGAGTAAAGGAAGAAAAGAGTGGGTTGATTTAGGAAAAGGAATAAGCATTCTTTTAGTGGTGCTGTTTCATTGCGAAGAATATCTTCCTATTGTTGACACTGGCACAAAAGAGATATTTTCTTTTTTCAGAATGCCTTTTTTCTTCTTTTTGTCTGGATATGTCTTTACTTCTGATTATAGAGAATTTTCTTTTGGAAAAAAATTGAAACAAATATTCCGTGGCATTGTTTGGACATACTTAATCATATCAACCATAATAGTTGTTCCCAAATATTTGTCAAACAGTGAGCCTGTTATATATGGCTTTAAGTCGATACTTTTAGGTTGGGCAACATGGTTTGTTGTATCTCTCGGTGTGGCTCAATTGATATTTGCCTCAGTTCTTAACGCCACAAAGAATCTAAAATATATCGGACTATTTTTATTTTTAAGTGTAGGTATTGGCATTTTTATAAAAAGCATTACTTCAGAAACATTGCCTTATCAGCTGGATAAAGTTTTTTTTGTTGTGTTTTTCTTCGGAATGGGATTCTTTTACAGAATTTATGAAGATAAGTTCAAAAATTTTATCAGTTGGAGGAATTTGATAGTGTCGGTCTTTTTGTACGGATCGCTTATGATGGTTGAATCGTTGTTTTTTAAACATTCAACAACAAATGTGTTTTGGGGACAGGAATTAAATAATTTTCCAATGTTTATGATATATACAATTTGCGGCATAATAATGATGTTGTTGTTAGTCAATAAGTTGTATGTCAAACACTTGAATTTGATTTGCTATATAGGGGCAAACAGTTTGCTATTCTATTATCTGAATGGTGGTGTAATTAAATTTTGGAGATTTTTCTATGAAAAATTAGTATCATATTTTCCTATAAACAATATTATAGGCTTTGTGTCTGTTTTCATATTTGTGGCTGCAACACTGTTCTTGATAGTGTATTTAGTGAAAAAACATTGTCCTATTTTAGTTGGAGATAAAAAAGCATTCAATCATTATTTTCCAAAGTTCAATTGGTAGTAGTATATTTGCATAACAAATAAGAAATATATGGAATCAAACAATAAGGGTAAAAGTATAAAGGAGCGGATATTATCGGCAAAAAGTTCACAGAAAATACGTTTTGCCATTGTCTCAGTGCTGTTTTTCGCATTTTTGACATGGCTTGGCAACTGGTGGTTTCTGCTGGTTTATCCCGTTTTGGTCGATATCTATCTGACGCGTTACGTGCGTTGGGACTGGTGGCGCACGTCGAAATCGTCGGTAGTGCGTACAGTGATGAGCTGGATAGACGCTATTGTCTATGCCCTTGTGCTTGTATATATAATTTTCACATTCATTGGTCAGAACTACAAGATTCCGTCTTCTTCATTGGAGAAAACGCTTCTTGTGGGCGACTATCTGTGGGTCAACAAGATGTGCTACGGGCCGCGTGTGCCTATCACTCCAATCCACTTTCCTCTTTGTCAGAACACGTTTCCTATAATCAACACAAAGAGCTATCTCGACCATCCGGAAAACGAATATCGTCGTCTGAAAGGATTCCGTAAGGTTGAACGCAATGACATCGTTGTGTTCAACTTCCCGGCTGGCGACACTATTGCCTACAATGTGCAGAATCCGGATTACTATACAAGTTGCTACATCGAAGGTTTCAAGCAGCAGAATCCAACATCGCTGCAGGAATATTACAGCTACGAGTTCGGCAAACGTTGCATTGAGTTGGGACGCCGTGTGGTAAACCAGCATCCGGAATATTTCGGAAAGGTGATGTATCGTCCGGTGGACCGCCGCGAGAACTACGTGAAGCGCTGCATAGGTTTGCCTGGCGACTATCTGAAGATTGTCGATCAAACGGTGTATATCAACGGCAAGCCGCTTGATGAACCGGAAAATTTGCAGTTCAACTATGACATCTATACCAACGGACAGTCGATCAGCGATGAGGATTGGGAAAAGGCAGGCATCAGTCTTGCCGACCGCAATGCTCCGATTGCCAATGCCGATGGTGAGATGGTCTACGACAAGAAGATGAACCGCGACGGATCTTTCTATTCCGGAGGTGTGCCTCTGACAAAAAAGGCGGTGGCTTATTTCAAATCGTTGCCTTATGTCACGGCTGTGGAGCGCTCGGAAGTGATGGAGCCGTGTCCACCTTATCCTATTACGCGCTATTACGGATGGACGCGTGCCAACTATGCCACAAATATAGCTCAGGGCGGAATGTGGATACCTAAAAAGGGTGTGACGCTGAAGCTTAACATGTTCAATCTGCCTGTTTATGAGCGATGCATCCGCAACTATGAGCGAAACGACTTGCAGGTGCGCGACGGCAAAATATTTATCAACGGCAAACAGACCGACTCTTATACGTTCAAGATGGATTACTATTGGATGATGGGCGACAACCGCGACAATTCGCTCGACTCGCGCTATTGGGGTTTTGTGCCTGAAGACCACATAGTAGGCACGCCGATGTTTGTCATCATATCATTCGACGAGGATAAACCGTTATTCTCTGGAATCCGTTGGAACAGAATCTTCAAGGATGCAAATCCCGACAAGTAGAATAAGATGGACACATTGAAAGCAGTGTTCAGCTCCAGATATGCGGGCAGCGTAGACTATTACGCTGCCATGCTTCGTTATGGCAAGGTGGCGATAGATTTGTCGGAGCCTTTCGACAAGCACCACAAGCATCTTAACCGTATGGACATTGTTGGCACAAACGGATGCCAGCAGCTGTCGGCGTCGCTGCAAAAGCCAAACAGGCGGATGGCGGTGGGAGAGGTGGCGCTTTCCAGTCACGGCAATTGGCGACATACGCATTGGGGTGCATTGTTCTCGGCTTACGGACGCACTCCGTTCTTCGACTATTTTGCAGATGATTTGAAGCAAATCTATACAGACGAGTCGATACAAACAATAGCATCGCTTAATTTGACGCTGCACGCCGCTGTAATTGATTTTCTCGACTTGGATATAGAAACAGTCGTTATTGACAATAAAAACGATTTGGCGGCCTCTGACGCCCTCAATCTACGCGACGGTGTGCTGACGGAGCAAACACTCGAGCCATACTATCAGATATGGTCGTCAAAATTTGGATTTCAGCCCAATCAGAGCATTCTCGATTTGCTTTTCAACGTAGGCCGCGAGGCTGTCTTTGTGCTGAGAAAAGGTTAGAAACAAAATATGCGGACATTATGAAGATAAAAGGTAAGAACGGCAACTTAAAACGAGTTTCTCCGTGAATTACCAATGTCAGCATCAAGGAACCTACTATGACGATAAACAACGGTAGAAATGCTTGTTTCCAATTTCTTCTTATACATGTCATAAATAAAGACAGAACAAAGCACAGAATCAATGAATAGTAGATTAAAGCATTGGCAAGTGCCAACCATTGTGTTGGTGACAACGTCTTATATTCTTTGAAAATGTGTTTTATTGGCAATGTCATAACGTTGTTTTCCGGCTTTGATTTGTCGTGAAGAAAAGCGGATATATTGTCATGGTCGGACGAATATATATACCATAAGCGGTAAGGTATCTTTTTTATCCATTCTATTTTATGGTTCATTATCCACGGAAGGCATCTTGATTTCCAAATATCGGCACATTCAAAGCATGTCTTTGAACGCATGTTGGCTTGCCCTTCTCATAAGGGTCTTGCCCATAGTGCGGTGCTATGCTTGCGCCATCATATGCGTCATCACAAATATTGAACCAAAGGGTATCGCCTTGATAAATGAAATAACCGGTTCGTATATATGTTGAAGATCCTGCTATGATGATGAATGTCAAATAACCGGCAATAAAAGGAACAATTTTTTTCAGTAAATTATTTCGGTCAAATATTAGATGGTAAATAATGATTGCCAATATAAAGATTAAAGCTATGCCTCTGAACCAATTGGCGAGACAAAGAGTAAAACCGGCTATGAAAAACAAATATCGACGATTGCTTTTAAGAAGCAGATATAGAGAAAGTAAAGCAAAACAAGTCATAGGAATCTCGCTAAGAATAAATGTGCTTTGCCCCCAATTCCCTGGGTATAAAACAAACAGTAATGTAGCGGTTTGTCCTACTTTTCGGTTGAATAAAATTTCAGCGATTTTACCTATCAGAAATGCAGTTATTGCTTTCATAAGGCACATTAAAGGCAGAATGGGAATTACACTCCCAAACAGATAAATGGAGAATTCAACAAGGTTGATAATACCTATATTCCAAATGAATGGTTGTCCAACAATTGTAGAGGAGCAAGGATATGGTTGATTGTTGTGAAGACAAATTTGTGCGTATTCGATATAGCCTTCTGTGTCGTTGTTTGGTGTATATCCGAAAATACACACCACTGCAATCAAAAAAACAAAGTAAATGATACTGATAATTTTTATATCAGTGAGAAAACTCTTTATTGATATGTCGTTGGACGCTTTGATCATAATGGAATGATAAATGACAGAAAACAATGTCTGCCAAGTTGCCGCAGCACAGATTTCTATAAAATTTGTACAAATATAACTACTTATATTCAAAAATGCATATACAAACCTATGATTGTGACTTCTACTGATTCTCTTTGTTGATCAGATTCACCACAACTTTTACCATCACGTCCTTCTCTTCTGTGCGGCTCTCGGCTATCATCAGAGTGAGCGCTACGAGAGTGTTGTCGGCTATGCGCTTATGTCCGTCTTTTGCATAGAGCACACGGTTGTTGTTGAGAAACCAGAGAAAGAGCATTGCGGCGATACGCTTGTTGCCGTCGCTGAAAGAGTGGTTCTTCACAACAAGATACAAAAGCATTGCGGCTTTTTCTTCTACCGACGGATAGAGTTCCTCTCCACCGAAGGTCTGATAGATTTGTCCGATGCTGCTCTTGAACGAGTCGTCCTTCTCATTGGCAAACCACTTGCTGCCACCGAACTTCTCTTTCAATGCGTTGATAACCTCCATTGCATTGTCGTAAGTGGCGCGGAATGGCTCTTCCTTGGTTGTCTTTGAGATGGAGAGCGACTGATAGTCATACTGGTCGAGTGTGTCGAGCGCATATACATAGTCGGAGATAACGTTGAACAACCCGCTATACTCGTCTGTGGTCACATTGTCCTGCAAGACAATGGAGCGCGACATGAGGCGCACAACATCTTTAAGCTCGTTGTAGCGGTCGAGTTTTATCTGTTGGTTGACAACGTAGCCCTTGATGAGGTATTGTTTGAGTACGGAGGTTGCCCATTGGCGGAATTGTACGCCTTGCCTACTCTTTACTCTATATCCTACAGAAATGATTACATCAAGATTATAGAACGGAACAGGTTTGTCGGAATTAGCAACACGCATTTTTTGCGTGTTGCTTTCCTTTGCCAATTCTCCATCTGCAAAAACATTGTTTATATGTTTGCGTATTGTCTTTGCATCGCGGTCAAAAAGCATAGCCATTTGATTTGCACTCAGCCACACTGTCTCATTTTCCAGCTTTACATTAAGCTGTACGCTTCCGTCTTGCGAGTGGTATATTTCGATTGAATTGTTCATTTTTGTTTTCTTTTTGTAGGGTTAAAAACCAATCGCAAAAAGCCTTTGTCAGAACATCCTGCGCTCTGCCCAGTTGCCGCGGTCGAGGTTGCGGTAGCCGATAGCCTCCTGGATGTGGTAGGTGAGCACGCGGTCGCTGCCTTCAAGGTCGGCGATGGTGCGCGCCACGCGGAGGATGCGGTCGTAGGCGCGTGCCGACATGTTGAATCGCGTCATGGCGTCTTTCAGTTTTTCGAGTCCGGCAGCGTCGGGCTGCGCATATTGGTGCATCAGTGCGGTTGTCATCTGGGCGTTGCAGTGCACGCCTTTGATGCCTTCGTAGCGGCGTGTCTGTATTTCGCGCGCCCGGATCACGCGTTCGCGTATGGCTGCGCTGCTCTCGGCCGGGGCGGTCGACGAGATGTCGTCAAATTCCACTGGCGCCACTTCCACCTGCAGGTCGATGCGGTCGAGGAGCGGGCCGGAGATGCGGTTAAGATAGTGCTGCACCGCGCCGGGTGCGCAGATGCATTGCTTTGTAGGATGGTTGTAGTATCCGCACGGACAGGGGTTCATCGATGCCACAAGCATGAACCCTGCGGGATAGTCCACGGTGTATTTTGCGCGCGAGATGGTGATATGGCGGTCTTCGAGCGGTTGGCGCATCACTTCGAGCACCTGACGGTTGAATTCCGGAAACTCGTCGAGAAAGAGGATTCCGTTGTGGGCAAGGCTGATTTCGCCGGGTGTGGGATAGGAGCCTCCGCCAACGAGAGCCACCGGAGAGATGGTGTGGTGGGGTGAGCGGAAAGGACGTTGAGTCATCAGCATCGACCCTTGTTTCAGTTTGCCTGCAACGGAGTGTATTTTGGTGGTTTCGAGGGCTTCCTGCAACGTCAGCGGCGGAAGGATTGACGGCAGGCGTTTTGCCATCATAGACTTTCCCGAGCCGGGCGACCCGATGAGCAGTATGTTGTGGCCGCCGGCGCACGCCACCTCGAAGGCGCGTTTCACGATTTCCTGACCCTTGACTTCCGAGAAGTCGAAGTCGAAATGGTCCACTTGGCGGCGAAACATCTCGCGCGTGTCTACCACGGTGGGCTGAAGGTCGTAGGTGTTGTTGAAGAAGCCGATTACCTCAAGGATGTTGTCGGCGCCATAGACGTTGAGGTTGTTGACCACGGCGGCCTCCATCACGTTGGCCTTTGGCACGATGATGCCGTCGAGTCCGTGTTCGCGGGCCTTTATTGCCATCGGGAGCACGCCTTTGATGGGTTGCAGCGAGCCGTCAAGGCTCAGTTCGCCCATTAGCATGAAGCGCTCCAGGCGGTCGGCTGTCACCTTTTCATCGGCGGCAAGCACCGCGATGGCAAGCGGAAGGTCGTAGGCCGACCCTTCTTTTTTCACGTCGGCGGGCGACATGTTGACCACCACCTTGCGGCGCGGAAACTCGATGCCGCACATCTTCACGGCTGAGAGGATGCGTTGGTAGCTCTCCTTTACGGCGGTGTCGGGGAGTCCGACAATGCAGAATCCGAATCCTTGTTCCACCGACACTTCTATCTTTATCATCAGGGCGTCGATGCCTTGCACGGCGGCTCCGTTGGTCTTGGTAAACATCTGTGTTATTTGATTTTTTTCTTGTTCAGGACGTCGCGCAGTTTATCAAACTGTGTGCCGCGGTAGATTTGTGTGCCGGTAGAGTCGGCGACGATGAAGTATGGCGAACCCTTGACGTTGAGGTCTACGATGGTCTTGTCGACAACGCCGCCGATGGCTTTGTAGTGACCCCATTTCACGGAATCTCCATCAATGGTGCGGCGCCAGTCAAGTGTGTCGGAGTCAAGACAGATGTCGACCATTTGCAGGCGGCTGCCACGACACAGTGTCTTCAGCGAGTTGACCATTGTCTGGCGGTCGCTGTCTTCGTTGCGCCAGAAAAACAGGATGGTCGCCGGATGGTCGTAAGTGCGCACAATCACCAGCGAATCCTGGTCGTTGCGCAGTTTCAGCGAGGCCACTTTTTTCAATGTCAGGTCGCCGTTGTTTAAAAATTGCGAATACAGCGACAGCAGCTGCTCCGGTTTGGCTGCCTTGTCGATTTTCTTCAGCAACGCCTGTGCGTTGGGGCTGGAAATGTCGGAATAGTCGCACGTGAGCAGCAGCGTGCTTACCACATTTTTCGGATTCTTGTCTATATAGTCGGCTATCGCCTTGTCTGTGCGGTCGTTGCGCATCGCCTTGAAGTCGGCGGCATGTGCCAGGATAAAGTCGTTCCACTGCTCATTGATGTCCGAGCCCGTCACCTTCAGGTTGTAGCGGTCGGCTATTGAGCCTTCAATCTTTATGTGGTCGCTGCCTTCCACTGCAAGGTGGGCAATCAGTTGCATCTGCGCGCTGTAGAGATAGACCACCGACAGGTCGGATGCCTTGCCGTCCACTTTAAACTCGCCGTTGACTGCCGGCACCCATTGCGACACGATTGAGTCGCCTGCCTGGTATACGATGCGCAGATTCTGTGTGCCAGCATCGGTCAGTTTGCCCTCGATGCTGAACGCGCTGTTGCCGCATGCCGTGCATACGGCAGCCGCTATGACGGCAAACAGCAGATATATCGTTTTTCTCATTGTAAAAATCATTTTCCTATAAGTTTTTTCAGTCGGTGGTGGAGCGCCTTTTCTTTCTTGTACTGTTGCAGCATCCCGACGGCAATGGTGCGCATCTTTTCCTCGTCGAGTCCAGCCACGCGGGCATAAGCCTCGGCGAAGCGCGCTGTCTCGTGCTCGCTTTGGATGTTGATGCTGCGGAAGTTGCGGTAGAGCCGTGCGGTGTCGTGCACGCCAAACAGCATCCGGTTTATGTCGACAAGCACAAACTCGAATCCGCCGTCTTTGTCGCGGCGATAGAGAATGTTGCCCTGCGAGAAGTCCTTGTGGTAAACGCCTTTTTGGTGGAGTGTCAGTGTGAAGCGGGCAAGCGATTCTAGCATCGCGCCCGAGTCGCTCATTTTGTGTTCCCATCCGCCAACAACGTCTCCTTCCCAGTAGCGGCACACGTAGTAGCTGCGGCGGAGCAGACCGCCGGCGCGCTCCTCAATGTAGGCTATGGGCTCCGGAGTGCCGATGCCGAGCTTGCCGAGCGTCATCGCGTTGTCATACGACCGGCGCGCCTTGCCCTTTCTGAAGAAAGTGTAGGCAATGCGGTTTGCCAGCGACGGAACTCTGAATTCCTTCACCGTAAGGTCGATGCCGCCGATGGTGGCGCGGTAGATGCGGTTGCGTCCCTGAAAAATCTTTGTGCCGCACACGGCTATTGTCTCCGGGATTGACGACAACTCCTTGCGCAGATGCTCGAATTCCGGGTTTATTACTGTTTTTATCATTGGCACAGGCGGTTAGAAACTGTCGAAATGCAGGGGCAGGAGGTCTGCTACCCTGTCTACAACATAAATGCCGTCATCGCCGTAGAGATAAATCTTAACCGGTTGCTTGCCGAGGGTCTCATACTCAAGGATAGACTGGCGGCAAGCGCCGCAGGGCGACACGGGGCAGCTCGTAAACTTTCCGTCTTTTTTGGCGGCGATGGCGAGTTTCTCAAACTTGGCTTCCGGATATTTTGAATGCGCGTAGTATACGGTGGTGCGCTCGGCGCACGTGCCCGACGGGAAAGCGGCGTTCTCCTGGTTGGAGCCGCCAACAATCTTGCCGTTCGACAGCAGCACCGCGGCGCCTACATGGAATTTGCTGTAGGGCGCATACGAATTTTCGGTCATAGCCTTTGCCTTGTCAACTAAAATTTTGTCCTCTTCAACGAGTTCATCATACTGATAAACCCGCACGTTGGTAGTGATCTTTAATTCTTTCATATCAATGAAGACTCGTTTATGCAAATGTAAGAAATATTTTTTATAAACGGACATCATCAATGTCAAAATGCGGAGACGCGCCGCTGTCTTGGCTTTTTTAACGGCTCAAAAAACAGCGGCGCGGCAATGCGTTTGTGTCCTTCTGTGTCTGTCGGGTTTGTCAGAATTCGTAGCCCAGACGGAAGCCTATGTTGGTCTGGTAGTAGCCATTGTCGCTGATGTCTGATTGAACACTGTACTCAACGCCGGCGGTTAGCGAGTGGTTGTTTTTGAGAGCGAGGCGCATGCCGAGCACAAGACTGTCGTATGAGCCGTGAATCTTGCCGAAGCCGTAGCCATAGCGTCCGCAGACAAACGGGGTGGTGCGGCGGTTGAGAAAATTGCATCGCAGCTCGCCGAATATCGGTACAACAAGGCGTGTCGTTCCGTCGCAGAAAAACGAGTTAAACCCGATGCCGCCGCCAAAATAAAGATAGTTGTTGAATTGGAATCCATGCGATGTGGAGAAGCCGAGACTGTTGCCCGTATCTGTGTCTGAGGGATAAATCGTAAACAGATAATTGACGTCGTAAAAAGCTTTGTAGCCGCGCATCGTCAGCTTGCTGCGCACGGCGTCGGTGTCTGTCGGCGACTGTTGTGCGTTGGCGGCAAGTGCCAGCATCGCTATTGTGATAAAAGCCAGGAATCGTCTCATAATCTTTGTGCTTAAAATTCATAACCCAATTTAAATCCGAGATTGTCGTTGACAAAGTCGGTGTGGTCTGCCGAACCGTCGCCCAATTGGTTGTCATACTGGCACAGCAGGTAGATTGCATGGTGCTTCGGAAGTGAGTAGCGCACTCCCACTTGGAATGCGACATACGCACCGCGGATATCGCCGATGCCGTAGCCAAACCTGACATCGCCAAAAGGTGTAAACTTTTTGTCGTTTAACACATTTATTCTGAGTTCGCCGAAAACGGGAACCGTCAGATAGGTGTTGCCGCCGCTACGGTATAATTGAAAATCGGTGCCGCCGCCAAGAAACACGAAATTGTTGAATTGGAAGCCTGCCGACGCGCCGACGCTCCACTTGTCGGGGTCGTAGACGCCGCATAGGAAGCCTTCTTTGTCGGGCAACCCCCATTGGTAGCCTGCCTCGAACAGCATTTTATATCCGCGCATGGTGCGGCGGTTCTGATAGCGTAAAATCAGTTCTGAGTCGTCGTTCTGTTCTGTAGCCGGCGCCTCCTGTGCATATCCGCAAATCGCAGTCGCGAATATGAAAATCATAAAAAAATAGTGCCTTTTTCATATCAAATCAGATTAATTTGCGTAAAAATAATTATAATTTGTGGATAAGCAAAATTATTTACAAAAAATGAGCGAAAAAGTGCTTAGCGACATAGTTTTGTCCATTGAATACTCTTGGGTTTAGGAAATTGAAACCGTGTTCAATCAGAATGCCGGTGTCAACGTCCTGATATTCCATATATTGGAACACGGAATCTACTTTTTGACGAAATTCTTCTTCGCTGAATTAATGCAGACAGATTGTGTTTTGTCGTTGTCATCCGTCAGCGCGGCGTTTCAGCGGGTTGCAGACGGCTGGCTCATCGTCTTTTCATACACGCGCATCAAGTCGGCGCACAGCGTCTCGTCGGTGAAGCGCTTGATGTGTTCCCTGCCGTCGGCAATCATGCGCTGGCGCAGCGTCTCGTCGCCAAGCACGCTCTCCACAGCCTTTCTCATGCCCTCTGCGTCGTCGGGGTCGACATATATCGATCCCTGTCCGCCGGCCTCCTCAAGACACGAGCCGGTGCAGCCCACCGCCGGCACGCCGCTGGTGAGCGCTTCGAGCAGAGGAATGCCGAAGCCCTCGATGCGTGAAGGGTAGACAAACAGGCACGCGAGCCGATAAAACGATGGCAGGTCGGCAAACGGCACGTTGTGGTGAAAATGGCAGTAGTCGGCAAGGCCGAGCTCTGCAATGCGGCGTTTCAGCGACTCGCAGTAGGCTGTGGAGCGTCCTACGGCAACGATGTGGAACGCGCGTCCTCCGGAGGCCGACAGCCGCAGTGCCTCGACGAGCAAACCGAGATTCTTGCGCTCCTCTATGCTGCCCACAAACAGTGCAAACTCGGAGGGAAGGCCGTAGCGCGCCTTCACGTCGTCGAGCGTGGATTGCGCAATCTCGGCGGCAAACGCCTTGTCGCAACCCTGATAGACCACGTCGATTTTCTCCTCTGCCACGCCGTAGTAGTGCATAATCTCGCGTTTGGTGTATTGGCTCACGGCAATAACGCGGTCGGCGGAATGGCAGGCGTGGCGGAACTTGTAGTTGTAGATCTGCCGGTCAATCCAGTGGTAGTATTGTGGAGTGTGGATGAAGATAAGGTCGTGTATGGTCACCACGCTGCGGCAATTGCCGCGGCCTATGTTGAGGGGCAGCTCGTTGCTGAGCCCGTGAAACAGCTCTATGCCGTCGTCGCGCAGCGTGGATGTCACGCCCCACACGCGCCACATTTGCCGCAGACGGCTCCACACGCCTTTGGGAGGGAAGCATTGTCGCAGGCTCGCAATGGTGGGTATCTCGTGCAGAAACGGCGTGCGCCGTGGGTTAGGCATGTAGAGGCGGTATTCGTTTTCGGGGTGCTGCTGCGAGAGGATGCGCAGCACGAAGCGGCTGTAGTTTCCCAGCCCTGTGCGGTTCTGTGCCGCCCGCTTGGCATCGAATCCTATTTTCATAACTTAGAAATCGCTGAAAAGTTTTGGCTTTATAACGAGTCCCACACGCAGGCGCGAGTGAAACTTGTTGTAGTCGAGCAGGTTTTCTCCATATCCGTTGTAGTATTGCACGAAGAGAAATTGATTGTCTTTCTTGAACACTCGGTAGTTGAACTCCCAGATGGTGTTGTAGCTCAGCCGCCATCCGCGGCGCTTGATGAGCGTCAGCCCAAAGCCGAACCGCTTGTTGGGGGTGGTGTAGGTCATGCCGGTCTGGTAGATGCCGCTGTAGTCGAGGATGTCTTTGTTGTTCATACCGTCGATGATTGGAATCCACACTTTGCCGTGAATCATGAAATTCGGGTCGATGAAGATGTTGCAGGCAAGCGAAATCTTGTTCCAGCTGCGGGAATCCACGCCGTCGCGTCCGTTTGACTCATGCTCGACGAGGAGCGTGACCTTGCCGATATAGCGGTTTTTGACAAACAGATGCTTTGCCAGACCGATGCCGGGGTTGAAGTTGAGGTCGCGCATAGGAAGCGACTCCTCATAGATGTTCCACATGCACTTCTGCGAGTAGAAGAGAAAGAGATACGTGTTGAACGGAAGCGTACTCTTTGTGAGACGCTGCGCGATGCTCACTTGGAATTTCACGTCGCTGTTGGTGCGCGACGGGGCTTGCGGTCCTATCGATGTGCCGGTGATGAAATAATTGTCTTTGTAGAGCGTGAAGTACGGACCATTGTCAAGTTCGCGGCGCAGACTGTCGGTGTTGATCTTTTCCTGTCCAAGGTCAACAATTTGTGCGTCGGCTCCAATGGCTGAAACCACGCAGATTAGTAACGTGATGAATAACTGCCTCATTGCGATTGCAAAAATACTCATTTCCCAAGCATTGCGGCAACCTGGAAGAAGATAATAATTTTTAAAATATCGCTTTTTGTGGCTTAATTGTCCTATAGCTCATAGTTCGACAGCGACTTGCGCAGTTCTTCAACCACTGCGGCCTTCAATTCCGCGGGGGCGACAACCATGATGCGGCTGCCTTTCGACAACAGTTCCTGGATAAAGTCGTAGGTGATGCAGAGATGGTAGTCGAAATCGCTGTAGCCGTCACCCATGGTCTCGCGCTGGGAGGGGTGGAGCGGAAGGGCGCGCAGGTATTTGGCCTGCTCGCTGTCGGCGCGCAGCACAACGTGTTTTGCCTCGCTTTTGGTGGTCATGATGCCGAAAAAGTTCTTGAAAAACTCTTTCACGCTGATGCCGGGGTCGTCGAAATGCTCCTCAGTGAGTGTCAGGGTGTTGACGCGGTCGAGAGAATAGGTCTTAACCATGCGGTCCTTGGAGTTGTAGCCTATCACATACCACCGTTGCTTGAAAATGCGCAGGAAGTAGGGCTCTATGATGATGCCTTCGCTTGCTTTGCTGCGGTAGAATGGAGTGTAGGAGAACTTCACCTTGCGAAACTTCTTGATGGCATCGATCACCGTGGCGAGATAGCGGCGTGCCGACGGCACGTCTTCCAGCATCACGCGGTCGGCGATGTCGCCTGCGTCGCTGAGCATTCCGTTGATCGACATTGAGTTGATGAGCCAGCCGCTGAGCTCGCCGGTGGCGTCGGCGTTTTCGATGAAATATTCGTAGGTGGCGCTGTTGTAGGCTATCGAGATGCCGAAAATCTCCTCTATGCCGTTGCGGTAGTTGTAGAATGTGCGCCGCGCCAACGGCTC